>Ga0099825_1000001_pt1 | contig 114401 bp, 66 predicted proteins | sample SiratroredBW_FD_76838 | JGI IMG/M metagenome (GOLD analysis project Ga0099825, IMG submission 76838) | Root nodule microbial communities of legume samples collected from California, USA - Siratro red BW | ecosystem: Host-associated > Plants > Roots > Nodule | place: USA: California | collected...
CTATCCCAATAGTAGTATTTTCTTAATCATTCATATCTTAAAGTGTAATGATAAATCAAATTTACATTAATAAAATTTTTTTTTTTTTTTTTTTGATAAAACTCTTCTAGATATATACATTTTTTTCAAAAATATTCTTAGAGAAATAATTTTAGTTAATGCACTTCTTAAAACCATATTTAAGACAATTCCTTTTTATTTATCATATGAGATTATTCAGTATTTAGAACAATTTTTTTAAACAAGAAAAATAGTTTTTCTATCCCAATAGTAGTATTTTCTTAATCATTCATATCTTAAAGTGTAATGATAAATCAAATTTGTTTATTTGTTAGTATTTTTCTTTTTTTTTGGGATTGACTAATTTTAGTTGCAATGATAATTTTATGAAAATGCCATTGAAAGCCATCTGTTTTATTTTTGAAATGATAAAACCTTAGTAAGTTGACATGTTCCAAGCATTCTAAAAGAATTTCCGCAATAACCGACAAAAGAATGGCTTCGAAATTATTACTAAAAGCCTCTATTTTGGTATGCATAATTAAGAAGATAGTAATCAACTATTTTTTCGTGAACTAATATAAATTTTATTTGCATTTCTTACTAAATTATGTTTATTCAATCTAAATAATTGATATATTTTATAAGAAAATGTAGAAGTAATATTTATAAATAATTTATTATAACATTCTTTTGTACCTAAAGTAATATAAATTTTATAAACTAATTCAATCAAATTATACATTTGGATACATTTAGTTGTAAAAGGAATTTTCATAAATTTTAAAATGATCAAATATATCCAAGCCTCTACAAAAGATATTATATCTTCTTTAAATAAATGTATAGATGTGATTATTAATATTTTTTTATTAACTTTGAACATTGCTAAATTTTTCATTGTCTCTAATGTAGACACTTTTTAATGTTTTACTAAAATCTTTCTTGGATATTCTACGATATTACTTTTAATGACTTGTTAATTAATGTCTTGACAATTTTAAATTATTAAAATCTTAAAAATGAGTATAGGATTTAATATATTAAAAAATCAAAATAAAATATTTATTCTTCTTAAATTTTGTTATTTCACATTTAATAAAAATATTTGAGAGTTTATATAATGATTTTGAATGAACTAACAAAGGTATTGTTATATTTTTTATTATTAAATATTTTCTCTAGTAAATTACGACTTTCACCTCCTTATAATAATAGTTTATTAAAAACATGGTTACAACACTAATCAGAAAAGATTGACTTTAACCAAAAAAAAAGCTATTAGATTTCTGTTAGAAAGTTATAGAAAAAAAATACTAATAAGAAAAGATTGAATTTAACAAAAAAAAAAAGCTACTAGATTTCTGTTAGAAAGTTATATAAAAAAAAATACTAATAAAAACTGCTACATTTCTGTTGAAGAGTAATAGAAAAAGATGTTTTGTAATAAAAATGGAAAGGCAGGGGTAGTATTATATGTTACGGACCGACGTGGCATGATTCAACTTGAAAACCAATAAATATCAGGAGAGGGGAGTCTTCAGCCTCCCAGAGGTAATTAAGTGCTAGGGTGGAATATTAGCTGAGGGTTTGTCTGGTGGCCAAAGCACTGCACTTGACAAAAACAAATAATTAAGAAAAGATATAACAAACAGAAAGCGGAAGAGGATACATAATATCTTTTTAAGCCATATTTGTAAGGTCGAATATACTTCTAGGTTCTTAAACGTGTTATAATAACTTCTAGTTAGTATCTAGATGCGTCGAAATTAAAAAACAGTCCCTAAAACTAAGATCCATTATTCACCACCCTCCCTATATGGAATTAACTAACACGGTTAATTTTGATGACATGCATATATAGGAGGATAAAAGTAAACCAACTCGACTCATAGATTGAGGAATCGAGTCAGCTTAAACGGACTCACCTTTTTGTGATTATAACCCTATTTGACCCAGCACAGGTTGCTACTAAGTAGGTTCGTTCAAACATAATATGTTCTGCCAACATACTTTTTATATATCTATTGTATACAATCAAAGTAGAATAACTAAATCCACCTGTATTTCAATTAGTGTTTCATATATTTCTCTAAACACTAATCATGACTAGAAAATAATAAATAAAAAGGGATAACTTAGGTAACATATAAATTAAGATCCAAACAATTTAATATTGAACATATTTAAAAAATGTTAACTTATGTAATTAAAAGTAATAAATATTTATAATAAAAAATTATAAAAATTATTGTTGGTGAATTATGAATCAACCATCCAACTCAGTTCAAACCCATTTAACTCGCTCCAACTCATGGTGAGTCAGTTGACTCACAGGTCCGAACACTTTTTGACACACCTACATGCACATGACATGTTATATGAAATGTTACATCCTGTTTTTCTTATGGTTGTCAGATATACTGAACAAAAGTGAAATATAATTAAAATTAATAGATAGTATTTAAATAATTTTTTCAACGAATTTAAATAACACTTAAGTAACATTTTGAATTTCTAGACATCTAAAGGGCTAATAAAAAATCACTATACACATTTAAGGACTTGAAATGCTATTCAGCCTATTTGGAATTGTAACACATAAGTAAAACCTAACGGGCAACATAATTTATTTTTAATCATGTCTCACAATTTAACTTAAAAAGAAAAAGACAAAACAAAACAATAACTTTAACTTATTTATATAAAATAATGAAAAATATAAAATTATATAAAAAAATAACATTTTAGGCCCTTTTTTATTGTGGGTCTTTGGTAGTTGCACTTAAGGATATGTCGAAGGCTATATCAGTAAGGTATGCCAGAATAATGTTTTTCAGACAATCAAGAGAGATTAGTGTAGAAATAGAAAATGTTTACGTAATTTTTCACTTTCAAGAATAGTTGGGACCTATTTGAAAAAATGAAATCATAAACTAAAATTAGTTTTTGTACGAGTCAGAAATCAGATCCTAGAAAAGCTAACAGGACATAGCTTTACAAAATTAGTTCATGCATTACTAATTTTAACTTATAAAACAACTGATTTCCTCTTCTTTTTTTTTCTTATTCTTTTCTCATTAATATGTTTATAGATATCTTTCTCCAAACAGGTCCTTATTGAAATTTACTATCCTTAGTGAAATTTACTATTCGAGAAAGTAATGGAACCTGCATGTTAGACTGATACTCTCAAGGTCGATAATGCCAACTGGATACGTTCTCTCACAGATATTCCTCACGACTGGAACTTGATTGAATCCGCACTCCTTCATAATCATTTGAGCATAAAGAAGTTCCATATCAGGTGTAGCTGTCCATGGCACGTTGCATATTTCTCCATCTAAAAGGCATAATTCAGAAACTAAAAGCTCCTGTAAGAGGAATAATCAAATAATCAGATTTGTGAAGCAATAATAAAGTAGTTTAGTTCAGCACTTGCTTTAGCACTATCTATTGATTTTTGTAAAGCCAAGACCAAATCCTACTGTAAGCATTTCTCCGACTGATTTAGCTTGGGCCAAAAATCGTAAAATGGTGCTTTATGGAGCGCAGATAGGTAGCCATTCTTTTCCTCCGTTAATATTTACTTGTGCTACGAATTATCTACAAACGAAACACAATAATGCAAAACAGAGGCGGGGGCACATACAATATCTTCAAGCAATTCATCCACAAGGCACTTTTAAAACTTAGAAGTATAGAAACCTATATTTGTTATTTCTACATTTGAGTGATGAATGCTCACTTTTAGTCAGTGATTGGTTAAATTTGTGGTAATAGAACTTAGTTCTCCACTAATATATAATGACAAGTGTCAATCAACTGCAATTGATGGTATAGAATTGCAAGCTCAAAATTAAGGTGCAACTTCAATAGCATATCCATCACTGGTTATCAAGGGATCTATAGATTCAATGAAGTTTTTGAGACTATTTTTTTCCTCATTGCTATATTTAGCTTCTAACAAAATAATCTAGATTGCTTCAATTTGAAAGAAATATATAGATTTCACATCCAATTAATATTAATCTTGGATTCGTGTACCTTGTGTTTTTTGCTTGTTCCTTTTGCAAATTTACCATACTCTTGAATGTCTCTAAGTGTCAAGAAACCGATTAATGTATCATCCGTATCAACAATTACTGCACAAGACTGTTTCTCTGCAATCATGAGATCTATTACTTCTGTAAGCAGTGTGCACATTGAAACCGTCACGTATCTCGTCTTCATGGCTTCTGAAACAAATGCTCTCCTTAAAATATATGTTGTTTCAACAGTATCATCCTCTACACAAAGTGAACTTTCCACTTGACACAAACTACTCAAATATGGCGAACCTTCAGCAAAGGTATTGCCTGCAGAGGACTCACTTGAACTAGGAGAAGATATTTTGGAAAGTGAAGTAGAATTTGAAATTTCTAATTCGACCCTTTTTGCCCCTCTGTCATCTCTTTTTGTCTGTACAGATGAAATCCACGAAGACAACCCTACAGCTCCAAGCAGCGGTAGAACAATCCGATAGTCCTGTGTTAATTCAAACAGAAGCAAAACTGCAGTAAGTGGCACTTGACAAACTCCTGCAAGAGTTGCAGCCATTCCAACCTGCAAAAAGAACTTCAATACGATCATCTTTGCAGTAAGCCTGGTTCTACAATTTATGCATTATCTACAAGAGACATTTGTAGACAATAAATAAATTATTCAGTATCTGAAAGGAAGCCCAAGAAGAAGGCTGCTCTGTAAAAGGAGACAGAGACTCTCTATGGAGGTATACACTAATGTAGATTATGAAGGTACATTATTGACAGAAGGTACATTATGGACAGAAGGTCCAGTTCAGAATATTGTATGTTCTTGGGGGAAACTATGAGACATGGAGAAGCATGAGGCAAAGCACAATTGCAAGGTCAAGCACAATTTCTGGCTACTGCCTGAGGGATTTGTGGCTATAATGGATAAAGATCTTGACAGTCTCAAAATAAAATATGCAGCCCCTATGAAGCATCTTTATGATGATAAATCTGCTATTATTAGCATTCTAATAATTCAGTCCAGCGTGATTGGTGACCCACCTAAAGATCCCATTTGGGTGTAAATTGGCAGCTGTATTAACTCAACACCAGCTTGAAAGCCTTTTGAAGATTTTTCCCACAAACTGGCAATGATATATATATTCACTAAACAGTTTGAGAGGAAGTGTTTGGACTATGTGATATCATTTCCTTGTACCAATATTTCAGTTTGTATTGGTACATGTTTATTTCCTTGTAGTTTAGTTTCTTTTTAACCGCCTTTAGATAGTATGATTGATATCCAAAACAAGACCTTCATTCTTCAACAATAATATCTCCCTTTATGGAATATTGAAAGCCTAAACTAAAAGTTTCATTAACCTCAGCCTTTTCTTCTTGAGAAATCACTCAACACGCTGCCTATACCATACTGTTTAAGTTTTCATCCCTTCAAATATAAAAAGTCAGATCTTCATTGTTTCATAACAGGAACCATTTTCTTATGCTATGCATTGCTTTAGAATTTTAGATTGATAGATAACGTATTTTTTTTCATCTTATTTAGAATAAGAACTTAGAATTTGACTCAACCATATAAAATCGGATTGTAACAATTATACTTTCCAAAAGTATGTGAAGATAGTTTTTTCACTAGTTGACGTGTGATCTCAACACCCTCCACTCATGCCTAGGACTAGACCTTAGTGTAGACAAATGCAGGTATCATAGCACTATAACTAACAACACCTCCTCACAGCTAGAAATAGACATCTTGAGTTTACACAAGACATGTGGTCTACTAAACAAATTTAGGATAAACTCTAATTTGATCTTAAGTGCTTGAGCTTAATAGGTTTAATTTAACTCTACAAAACTGGCTTGGAAGGTGAGGATTGTCCAAAACTTAAATAAGAACCTTAGTCATATAACATATGATGACTCATATCTCTAGCTTGTAAGTGTTTATAGAAGACTGTTCTAAAACAAACAAACTCAAACTATAACATTGTATACCGTGATATTGATAATTGTAAATGTGTAATGCTATATGTAATAGAGGCTTATGCAAATTCATGCCAGCTAATTGTACACAATACTTTTTATGATTTCATCACAGTTAAGTTCGAATAGACCGTACTTCTTTGTTGGAAGTTTAGAGGTTGTATGGTTTGTTTTCTATTAACCATTTCCTTCACAAAATCTTGAAAGTAAAACAAAGAATAAACCAAACACCCTTGTAATGTGAAACAATGCAAAGATAATAGCAAAAAGACATTAACGAAACACGAGGAATGAACCAAACCACCACTCTCAGGGAATTTAAAAATTATTAGGTAAACTACCTTTTTTCATTTACTGAAGATACTTCCAAGCAAGAGAGAGTACTTTTCATTTCCCTTAATACATATACAGCCTAAATTGCCAACTAGTATGTATGACGTTTATTGTTCCCTGGACATCCTTCTTTTAATCAGATATTTAACAGGAGAACATCACTAGTAAAGAATGGAGAACTGTAAAATAGATTATAGGACAGATATCCAAGAGATTCTCCTGAGATAACATAAGAGAACTGAAGAGGGCTTTGACACCAAACTATTAAACCTTACAGTCCCTGTATTGAAATAAATTTCTGAAATGTTAAGAACTCATGATTAGATACAGACACAAAAGAAAGTTCCATTGGAAAATGGCTCGTTTGTATACCCATGGAAATCATCTTGGAAAGATACATTTCTTTCCTAAAATGAACATGGCAATCATAAATTACTAAATGGTAAAAAACATATAGCCAAAAAGAAAAGAATAGTACCAGGCCATAAGCTTGGGGTGATGCCACTTCCAACACAGAGAGGTTAATCAGGGGATTAGACTCAGCAACAGCCAAACTAATTAATTTTCCATAAGCCATCCCAGTTGCACCACCAATAAAGAGAGACGGGGCATAATACCCCCCCACTAATCCAGAAGCCCTGCACAGAGAAGTTGCAACTATCTTGACGGCTATTAGCTGAAGCAATAGATCAGTGGAAAGGCCTTTAACAAATGGCCGAGATTCTAATAAAATGTCAACATTCTCAAAACCCCAGTAGAGGATTTCAGGATATATCAATGCTATCAACCCAACCGATAAGCCTCCCAATACAGGGAATGAAGCTCTTGGAATGCCAGTGGCCTTGTGCAGATTGTCAACAATAGTCAACATATATGACGTACACCTAGATAGGGCCAATGACACCAGGCCACATAAAATACCCAGCAATAGATACAGCGGGAGCTCTGAAATCAAGTTCAATACTCTCACTATAAATCTTACCCATCAGATTAACAATAGCAAGAAATGTTCACAAAGATTTTAATTTGCTTTCTTGAGTTTCAAAATAAATAGTTCAATAGAATGTATTACTCAGTTTCTTGTGCAAAGAGGCTTAAATATCACTAAAGAATATACAACACCGAACCTTAATTTCTATGAGCAGTAATTTACAAACGAAATCACATTCACCAGTAAACTTTTTTTTTATTTTTTTTTATTTTGAAGTTTAAAATCTTGCAAAAGTGGGATAAAGGTAATTCCATTAATATATTGCTATGCTTCCAAAGTTCTGATTGCCAAACTAGGAGATTCCGCAGGAGTGAGACTATGCACCTGTGACTCTTGTAGATTTAGAAGCAGTCATAGATTTTGATTTCCAGCAGTACAAACAATTCTTTAACCAATTAGCAGCAGTGGCAGCAGCAATGTTGGTAATAAAATAAAATTTTCAGCAGTCAAAAATGGAGGAACTGTGAAGAAGCATTAGTATAAGCTTACCTGGCAGAAGAATTGTCAACAACAATGACCATAGTAACAAGATGAGCGTGGTCACAAACCATCAATTGATGACGAGCATAGTCCTTCTAAGGAATTTATGCCCAAGATGTTCAATAATCCCATATGACACCCTAAAAGGATACTTTACTTGTATTTGGTTGCATAAATTAGCATTGTAGGAGAAAAGAACTACTTTCCTAGGGGCTTCCACTTATTAGTATTACACTTGACTAGATTTAACCAAGTTTGTAAGGAAACACCTAGATACTGCAATCCTTATATGTATGTTTGTAAGATAGTCTTGGTCAGTTAAGTCAAAATTGCTTTGACAAACCAATTCAGTAAACATATTACACATTAATGCGTTGTTTGGTTGTGGAGATGGGAGAGGATGGATGAAGATGGAAATAAAATAGGATGTTTGGTGGACAGAAAGAGGAGAGAAATAATTTTAAAAATGGTGGGATTGTTAGCACCAATGCTAAGCATGTGATTTGATGAAGTCAATGAAGACCATAGCTTGCTGAAGTTCTGATGGAATTAATCTGGACTATGTAAGCTCAATGCTAAGCACGTGAGTTGACGAAGACTGCTTCATGAACAATCTGTTGGAACCAACCTGGACCAGAATTGTTCAAGTGAATGACTTTGGGTCAACATGAAGATGTTGGGTGTTTCGGTTCTAGGTCCTTAAGTTGGGTTGGTATGTGTGTGAGAGCTTGGTACTAAACCATTAGTGGCATTGATCATCACTCATGAGAAGTCTAAAGATTTACAATTTTTAAAACTGGTTTTATCAATATTAAATTGGTTTTAAGATAAATAGCCTAAACTGATTTTTGTTAAAAATCTTTTCAATCAATTGAATACTTGAAACAATCGATTGAATTGTGACAGTTATTTCTGTTACAAATGGAATCTTTGACTGAGTCTTCTAACGGACAATTCAATCGATTGAATGGTTTATTCAATTAATCGAAACAATGACAGCTAAGCTGTTTTAAAACTGATCTGGCTATATAAAGGAATTGGCATGATCATTTTAACAATTTTAAGATTTCTGAAAAACGCTTTATTGAGAATTCCTTGAGAGAAAAAGCGTCCTTTTTGTGCAAACGATTAGTTACTTTGATTTTCATACAAGAATACTTGAAGAAAGTGAATCTTGGAGCATTTCTTGAGTGAAGTTCTTGCGACTTTGGTTCTGGACCAAAGCTAAGTCTTCTACACCTGGTCTTTAGTCTTTTGTAATTTGTTCTGTGTAGAAGTACTGAGTGATCAATTGTTGATCTTACTTTTCTTGTAATTTGTTTACTGTTTTCAATTACTGGGTTTGTAATTGAGTTGGTGCAGTGGGTTTCTGCACTAGTTTTACATCTGTTGTAGGGTTCAGTAGAGTGTGAGTGCTGCGGGGGCAGTGTTTGCTTACGGGTTGCAAGTGGTGTTTGTGCAATATGAGGGATTCAGTAAGGTGTGAGTGCTGCGGGGAGCAATATGTACTGTAGGGAGCAGTGTTTACTTGTTGGGAGCAAGTGTTGTGAAACTGATCTTGTGATTTTTTTCAGTGTAAATCTTTGCCAGTTAGCAAAGGACTAGACGTAGCCCTTGAGGAAGGGTGAACAAGGATAATTCGTGTGTTCTTGATTCTTTCTTTTCACTCCTTGCATCTTTTCTTTAATCGGCTGGTGCTTTAACAAATGACTTAACACTGTAATTAATTGAGTGCTTTCCAAAAACTATATTCTTGCTACATTCTGAACTTGTTGTGATGCGGATTAATTTCTAACAACTTCCGCTGTATATAATTGATTGTTTACTGAACAGTTCAGAATTGCGAGTTGATTGGTTTAATCAAGATTTTTCATTCTCTAATTTAAATCACTTTCCTTCTTGCAAAAATTCTTTAAAAGTTCAATTCATCCCTCTTGAACTCGGTCTAAACTTGTTTTACAGGGATAAGCTGCGTTATTTCTCACCTATTTCTATTAATCTTTCTATCTCTCTTCTTATTTCCTATCAAAACAATTAATTTACGCAACTTTAAAAACTTCCTCTTCATTTCTCAATTATTTCTACTCTACCAAACAACTTGTCAACTCATTTCTTCTCAATTTCCATTTCATCTTATTCTCTCCTAAAAATCAAACATGACATAAAAATGGCCCAACTTCACGTCTTGAAATACTTTGGTAATATATGGCAGGGAAGAAGGAGGAAAGCAATGAGCAAGTGCGATATATGGAAGCTGTGAAAACAGTAATCGTGCTAAATTATCTATCATTTCAAAGAAAAATCCCTTGATGACTTACCACTGGGAGACCGGAAGTCATAATCTGGAACTTTAAAGGCTGGTTGGGAGCCAAGGCCAATCTCAGAAACTACAGAAGCTATGACAGCACTTAGTATGACCATGGAAGTATTATTTGTAAGTGGTAAAGATGCATCCGCAGGCGATGGCCACAAGACAGACTCGACAGCAAAAAAGCAACCGGCAACAGCAGCATTGAAGCCTGACAAGAAATACAAACTAGAAATGAGAATAATGTCACTCCCAGAAAAGTGATGAAACTGGTAAAAGCGACAGCATAACATGTAAAATAGATACCGGCAGCGAGACCAGCGGCAGATCCAGCAGCGAGAAGGGAGAGCATTCTGCCGGAACTCTTTCCATTGTGAAAGAAAGGACCGAGGCCTTTGGCAATGGAAGTGCCAATGTCGACGCTGGGACCTTCCGGACCCAAGGAATTGCCTGTGCCTAAAGTAACAGAAGCTGCCATGGCCTTTAGCAAAGGGCGGGAAGCAGACTTGAGGTAGGCAGAAGGTGTTCGGAGGAAAGGATCTTGTTGGAGAGAGGAATCAAAACGTGTACGAAGGAGGTTTAGCACAGACACGGCAGCACCTCCAAAAGCCGGAACTAGTACTACCCGTGCCCATGTTGTCTCAATAGGCGCTTCTCTCAACCATGAGGCGCCTCGATTGGGAATCCCATCCCAGAACAAATCACGAATTTCATGGACCTTACATGAAAATATGAATATAATTGAAGAGCATAGTAGGAATCAAGTATCTATCGCATTGGGCGAGTAAACTTACAGCATAATTGAAGAGCACCACAGCGACGCCGGTGAGGAGACCGACCAAACACGAAGAAATTATTCCGGAATCTCCAATCCTTCTGCTGAGGAGCTTCCACTCTAACTCTATTCGCTCCCAAGTAGAGATTCCCTCCTCCCCAGCGTCTCTACTGTCAGGCACACAACACGGACGCCTGGGCCTGCACCGAAGACGAGTCCCGTATCCAGAAGCAGAGAACAACGACCACCACCGTGTTACTTTTACTGCTGCTTCTTCTGATTTAGAAGCGATAAATCGAATTCGATGATGCTGCCAGCTGGGGTGATAAACTCCTACTCCCGCTATGCATACTATGCCAACCATTTCTCTAGATATTCCCACTTCTTCCCACCCCTCTAATTCAAAATAAAATTAAATATACAACTCTGTTTTATTTTTAAAACAATGTTTTTAGCGTCTTCTCTTCTCTTCCCTCTCCACGTTCCACTTACCCTTCAAAATATGACACATGACTCGTCCATTTGTTACAAGTTAACTTCTGTCATCTTTTTGACACAATTTCATTTAAAATAAAAATAAATAAATAAATTTTGATTAATCTTATTTAAAATAATCTCAGTCTAAAATAATTTTATATCTACATTAAAATGTATTAAACTGATATAATTTCATTTTAATCAAATTAGAACGGTTGATATAGCCTCTTTATAATAAAATAAAATCGTGTTATACTATCTAAATTTCTTTATTTACATAATAAAAGAAAGATTATCCTTTCCATAAAAAATGGACAGAATTTCTCAAATAAAAAAAAAAACTTATGTTTCACAAAAATTAACAACCCATCTATAATTGCTGTTAGAAAAACCTACTAGATTTTAATTTTTTTTTTGTAAACGGGATAGTATTTGAAAAATAAGTTCATAAATTCACCTCTTGCTAGTCCATTACACCTTAGTTTATAATTTTTTTTTTCCCAAATGCAAACCGGTGACGTTGTTGAATGCCACAACCCCCAAGTACTTTTTCACCAATATTTGCTTCCCCCAAATTATCTAGCCAAATACACATTAAGAAATCGCTAAATTAGAAAAATGTTACTTTGTGTCATTAACTTTATTTTCTGAAACTTAATATGAAAAAGTTTCAGAGTAATTAGTCTTATCAGGTCGCCAAAGTATCAAGAAATTAAAGATATTCGGAGGAGCAATTTAACGTTGGTGGGAGGAAATACACAATCACACTTGTCTCTATCCCAAAGGCTTCCAGAAAGAAGATTCTGGAATAGATTTTAAACTTTCGAAACAATGAATTTTTGGATTGTTTCGGGAAGAATAATTCAAAGTAGCAAAATTTTAATTATGGATTATATATTCCAAAAATTGTTTTAGATTCCTCATTCCAAAATCATTTTATTTTTTTTTTTTGTAATGCGTCCAAAAGCTTTTTCATTACACTCTGGATAGTATTTTTCAGAAAATGTTGGGATTTTAAAAGGTTATTTTCATGATTCCAGAAAGCAATTGCCATAGCTTTTTCCCCTTGGAGGATGGCAACGTCTCACTCATCAAGAAGCACATTGAAGACAACTGAGCCTAAGCCTGTCACTTCCGCGTTGAGATACACACGAAAATAAATTTCAATGTATACACTATTACAATGAACTAGTAGGTTCAACATGTATTCGCTTGCTCGAGGCTAAACAACAAAGAATAAAAAAATCCAGTGTAGAAAAAACAGAAGGCGGAAGTCTTGCTTATCTTTGCGTCTTCCCAACAGAGTGCAGATAAATTGCAACAGAGACAACACTGTAAACATAAGTCAAGACTCGTATTAAAGAGAAGGAAAATGTTATAGACCAATTTACGTGAGACTACAGAATGAAGCATTAAATGCAATTGCCCCGTGGCATGCACATCACAAGGAAGCATTTCAAAATGTAACATGAGTTATTATTAAGTGCCAAAGCCATAAAAAAACTCAAAAATATTCAACATTTTAATTTCAGTTGATGGTACAATATGACGTATTCGAGGAAGTGCAGTACTTGGGGTCATGGGAAGAAATACACGATAGAACATGACAAGCACATTCATGATATAATAATAAGTAACTTACACTGTGCCCAGGAAAAAGGCGAGGGAGAGATGGAAGCCAAAAAGGAACACAGAAACAACTGCTGTAAGAAGCATTGCAACTGAAGTAGAATACACCTGTGTCAATGGGAAAGTTAACTATACACTTGAATTCCACTTTAATGGTTTGTCTTGAGAAAATAAAAGGTGTTGTAACGTTTGAATAAACAATCAGAAGCACACATATAGATCACATTTGATGAAAGCATTATCCATCATCATAATGCAGCTCTGATTCTAAACAGTAGTTACAGAATAAAACCTGTGTGCAGTTAATTTAGTGAGCTCTAAAATTTTACAATCATTATGTATGAATGCGTTCAGATTTCCAACTCATCAAACCTCAGATTGTATCCTATTGATATTAATTTGTTTTGTAAAATTTCCTGAATAGATAAAGGAAGCACCTAAAACTTCAACGAACATGCTTTCAATGCAATCAAAAGTTAGAGAGAAAAGCAAAAGATGACTACAATTTATAGCTCCATGTTTTTGACTGTTACACTAATTGAGCAAGTTTTCAAGATCCCGATTAAACAAACTTAGTCACTTTTTATTTCCAACAGCAATAATCAGATGGGAAATGAAACAAATTGTCGTTGGCTTCTTATCTTGAGCATATTATTTTTGTAGCAAATTCTGAAAGATTTGGAAAGGCAACCAATTCCCACATAGTTAATGACAAATTCAAGTACAGCAAAAAAAAATATATTAACAACACACTTTCTTACAGACTGCTTCTACCACATACTCTATTGGTCAAAATTTATTATAAACTATAAAATCGTGAGTGGAACTTACTAAATAAGAAGTTAGACCCACCAAAATTTGTGAATTCAATATCTAATATTTAAGATTTTGTTTAATGTGTCTGTTACTAAGATAACATCTTTCTTTTCAATTTGTATCATGAGTGTGTAGGCTCAGTCTTGTCATTGAGCTGAAACATTCTCATCATCGTTTTCTCTATCAGTTTATTACACGCTCCATGAAATTTGAGCTTTCTGCAACTTTACCACGTCCCTTTGTTTCAATAGAGGAGTGACCAAAAGTCATTTTATTAATACCTATAGCCAATGTGATATCTCAGCACAGTCCAAGATTGGACATCTAGGGCATGCAGATTGTAGAACTGTTTTATTTATATAGCATTGGGAGAGGCATGAAGCTAGGTAGATTGTACTAGGAAAGTTGCAGGAGAAGTATATTTTTAGACATTTGAGGGCGATCCATTATCAGATCTATAAGAAGTTCTATAATATCAATTTGGATCCACGTAATTGAATCCAAGAAGTTAGCTCAAGAGGTGAGGATTGTCCAATCCTTCATAATCTCGATTTTGGCCACATCGTGAGATATCAACACAGAAGACACAAAATTAATTGTTAGAAAGTATATCGCATTCAGGGATAAATATCTCTTATTTAGGGGCCACACTTTTGCTGTTAATGATTAGGATGTGATTTGTATATATTCTGATTTATTTTCTTGTATTTCTAGTTTCATTAAATAAGTGTTTGTAAATCACATTATATACTCAATCACGCTGAGCATTTCCTCATGTAATTCAGAAATCATTTCTTCCTTTTCAAGTATGATGATTAGAAAAGTAACAGAATAATATCAGAGAGTACAGTGACGATTAAACAAGTCAGAAATTTTAATACATTTTTTCATCTAACAACTTTAGAAACTGAGAGCAATCATCTAAGAAACATCGTTAAAGTTTTGTATATAATGAATAGTGGGGGTCAGCAGTAGTAAGTAACATTAGCATACACTCTAGGCAACATGAGACACCACAAGAACGTGTAATTCTAATATAACATTCTTGCACAATTTTAGTCATTTCACCATTTTCATGTTCAGTATCTGTGACCATAAAATCCAGAGACAAACAACAAAAAGTTTATCCTACGAACAAACAAATAATAAAAACTTATTTTGACAAATAATAAAAACTTATTTTGGAAGTAGCATGTTTAATCATACGAACAACTCCATTTATAAAAAAAATCCCATAACTTAATTAAACTCATTAATGTCCAGAATTATATTGATGCAATTAAGTGGAAGAAGTATCATAACATAGTCATAAACCCAAGTCTTACTTTGACAATGTTGTCAGCATACTTCATTACCATTGATACGGCAATTCCGCTGCAAAAAGAAACAACCATGTAAAATCATAACATTAACAAGCAAGTGAAAACTTCTGCTAGTGTTCACTTGAAAAGAGATATTCGCATTTTTTGTGCAGTTTAAGAGGTAAGACAGGTAAAGACAGAAAAGGAGAGGACTAGATGAGTAAAAAGAAAATAGCTTAAAAATGACAACAGTTGAAAATAGAAATTACCAAAGAAAAAGTGGAAATAAGGGCTGTTTCATGCAATTGGCAGATGACCCTTCCTGAGATTTGCTCGTTCACAGTTTTATCAACAGTCAAAAAGTGTTTCATCCTTTTGCCTCTCATACTCTGTGAGTGTACAGCTCCTTTAGAGTGTTATCTTTTCTTACTGTATTTTTTATATTGGCCATTATCACTTGTCATTAGCTGTACTATAGCTGATGACAGTTGTCTCTGTAGTTGATTATAATGGTTTCAGTTTGTTAAGTGAGTTTTTGCGTATATGTATGTGTATGTAAACAGAAGCTCACTTGAGTTCTGCAGTTTACTCATATAAAGGTTCCAGTTCTTTTAGTCTGTTCATTTTTACTTCAATACGGTATCAAAGCTTATTGATCGTTCTCTATTCATAAAACACTCTTGTTACAGGTAAACATACACTATTGTTGGTCTATATAGATGACATGATTATTGGAGGTGATGATAAAACAGAAAAATTAGCTTTAAAATAAAAATTGGCTTTGAAATGAAAGACTTGGAAAAACTAACGTATTTACTTGGAAAATTATTTATTTATATCACACAAGGCCAGACATTACTTATGCAGATAGCGTTATAAGTCAATTTATGCATGATAAGAAAAAAGACACACGCAAGCAATTGACAAAATTCTTCAATAGTTAAAGTCAAGCCCTAGAAAGGGGTTATTCTTCAGGAAAGGAGACACTTTGACCTTAAAGATATCTACTAATGCAGACTATGCAGGTTATGTTACTGATAGATAATCTACATCTGGGTACTGTATGTTTCTTGGAGAAAGTCTAGTGACATAGAGAAGTAGAAAACAAGACAGAGTAACTCGTTCTAGTGCAAAAGCTGAATTTTGAACCCTTGCTCAAGGTGTGTGTGAAGGACTTTAGATGAAGATCATACCTAATGACATTAAAATAAGGTTGACATCCCTACACAATTGTACTATGATAACAAGTCATCCACAAGCATTGCTCATAATCTAGTGTAACATGATAAGACCAAACATATGGAAATTGATAGACAGTTCATCAAAGATAATATTGACAAAGGCCTAGTGGTTACAACTTACGTCCCCGGATTTCAGATAGTAGACATTTTTTCACTAAAGGGCTTCCTCAGGGCAGATTCCAGGATCTTGTAAGAAGGATTGATATTTATTTACCAACTTGAGAGGAGAGTGTTGTAGATAACATATTATTAGGATAAAAAATATTCTCAATATCTCCATAGTAACTAGGAAAAAATTATTTTAGAATCTTTCTATTCATTCTATTCAAAAGAACTAATCCTACACTCCTACAACGAAGCAACCAGAGATCGGGATCCTCATAAAAAGCTATTTTCTGTTAAAGAACAGTACCTCAGCATGCCTCTTAACCACTCCTCCTTCCTGTATTCCCACTCTCCTCCCAACTGATTAGTCAACTCAGCATAACATTTGTCTTGAATTTGAACTAAAAACCTAACAACCTCAAAAACTAGTATCATGGGGTAGAAATTGTCCAAGCCCTTTATAAACTCTGTTTTATCTATATCTACAATTGATGTAAGAGCTCGAGAGATTAAATCCCAAAAACAAGTGACGGGGGAGCAGTGACCCAGGGGGTCATTGTCACTTCAAACTTTTATAGTATATTTATGTTGTTAAATAAACTTATTTTGGGCCCCTAGCTATCTACGTAGTAAAAGTAAACTAAACTTTTCAATCTTATTAGTTATTCTGTTTCTTCTCAGAGATGCTACCCTACTCTACCTTCACTTGGTTTTCTTCATTGACAGTTCAATTTTGTCACAGTTCCTGACATTTTTCTTCTCTCTGAAATTGCAATCAAATCTTGATTCCTCTATATTCGTAAGGTACGAATCTGTGCTACTAAATTATAGCTTTATCATTTGTTAGTGATTGGAGTTTCTTTTCATTAAAGTGAATAAAACCCAAAGTAAACACCATTATTCCATCCTTTTAAGACTTGAGGAAAGAATACTAGAAAAGAAGCAAATCCCAAATGAATAAAATCAAGAAAAATGTTGTGAACCCACAAACAAATTGTAGCAATAGGTTTAAAAACTTTGACGTAATAGGGAAAGTGAGAAACAGTGGTAAATTTAAATGGCGATATACTCACATGGTATAGTCGATACCTCAAGTACTCGAGCCAATTGTGTATTTCTTTCAATCAAAAAATATTAGTTATATATATTAAATTTACATGTTATGCATATTCAAAAAAAAAAAAAAAATCACTAAGAGTTATGCTTTTATGTCTGGGCCTCTCATAAGACAAACTTATGGCTCCTATCCAACCAACAACTAGCCATACAAGAATAGTAATTAAGAAAAAAACTTCCAGCGCTCAATAAATTTATGTCGTCATTACCTGAGTGCATGGTTGAAAATCATGAGAACTGTAATGAATGAATATCCATGGAAGAATCCCCTGAATAAAGACAACATAAGGTATAAGTATATATTAATCATTTGACAATTTAGGCATTATAACTACATTAGCAATAAACATATGGTTTTACAATGCTTGGTGCTGACATACGATCAAATCATCAAACAGCATATATTACGTGCTACCCATTTGATGAGAAGATTTTCTTCATATATGATCACAATAAAATAGTGAGCAACGAAAAAAACAAACTGACAGCAAAATCAAAATCTGAAAGAAAAGATCAAATTACTTGTTCATCACCGCATCAAAGTCTTGAACCAACATTGCAACACAATTGAAGCACATGCCAAAGATATACAACCAGAAGTTCTGAACATTTATGTTCCGTGAAGGACGCTTTTTAATAATAGCCTGCCAAAAATTACGTAGAAAAATTACTAAGCCACTAATTGATCGCTAAGAAATATTACTCAATGCTATAGTAATAGAGCTCATAAATCTTACTTTAAGCAGACTGGCAGATTCAGAAAGACTAATCAAATTTAGCTCAAGCATTAATAAATTCAGATGGACTGATTAAATAGTTTGAACTTAATCCAAAAAGGCTTGAATGTTCAACAATTTTTAAGCAGCATATTCCACCAGTCAATAGTGGTCAACAGTACAGAGTATAATTTTGGCTGTACATCGAGTGTCATTTCGTGAAGCCGCAAGGGTATTAATGTAACTGCTCTAAATTAAAATTACCTCGGTATATACTCCTGCAAAACCACTCAAGAGAGCCATGACCTAAACGGAAAAAATTCATGATCAATTTCAATCCATAAATTCAGCTTATATTTTATATTCCTAATATGAGAGCACCACAAATCTTAACAACTCACGATTGCCATCACCCAACCTTGAAAGGGAGTTTGAAGAACACGATCAGAACTGAAAACACAATACAATTTTTCTTCAGACAAATATAGCATAATTATCAATAAAATGTAAAACTTCAGTGATACATTTTTTACCAGAAGTGTTCAAATTATAGGATTTAAGATAGCAGAAGAGGAGAGAAAAGAGACCCAGACTAAAAGGACATCAACTGACCCGGTTTATCATGATATGATACAAAAAACGAAGCACCACTTTAGTTTATACTAAGAATTAGGTTATATACTACAATAATTTTAATAAACTAAGGGAACAAATAATTACTTTTACAAAGTGGTTTAAGCCTAACTCAACCCTACAAAACTGGCTTACAAGGTGAAGATTGTCTCTACTTATAGTTATATTTTGGCATTATCTCTAGTTTATGTGGAACTTGAGTTTTTTCCAATAATTACTAATGGAAAGATAAAATCCTTAAGAATAAGACAATGTTCCTAAACACATACCTAAGGTGAAATTAACGCAATTGGCCTTAAAATAAGGAACTGTCTGCTCTATCAGAGATCCTTATTTCCCCCTAAGGTACTTTGCAGATTTCTATCACTCCCTCTCAAGCTATTAATCTATTAAGTAGATTTAAGTCATAGTTATTTATCAATCCCAAATCTCAACAAAGAATGCCAGACCTCGAGTACTCCATAGCAAGATAGCAACTAGCAGGATAGCTGCTATACCAAAGATTATAGATACAAGTAAAAGAATTTGTACAGTAGACAAACAAATGCTAAAAATATTATTAATAATCCAAAAGTAAACATTTTCATAATTAACAAGCAACATTCATACTTATACACAGAATCATCATCAATATAAGGCACAATTCACAATCGACAAGTCAATAATAACTTAAGTCAAAGAGCATAAGGGGAAAAAAAAGGGAAGATGATGGAATTAATCATTTAAAAAAAACTCATTAGATGAAAATTTGCGGAATGAAGTAAGCAACATTGAAAAGAACAATAAAGACTAGCAACAAACTCCAAGCTTCTCTGCCAACGTATTTTTATGGCAAAATTCAATTGTTGGCAGAGTCAAATCAGCCACAAAAACCACCAACCAACCAAAGCAGAGTTCCCAAAATTACTGCCTTTTGCAAACACCCCTACATACTATTGTTCTGGCAGCTTCTCCACCCACCAGGCATGAGAGGTGTGAAGCTCACCTTTTCCAAGTTCATTTGTCCCACACACCTCTTCTCCACACACCTCATTGTCCCATCCTCTTTTCCAAGCTCACCTTCCTTCTCAAACCATAACAACCCACCAACCCCAACTCTTTTTTTTTTGTCTATTACAGAAAAAAGACACCCTTCCCCATGAGACGTCTGAACCTCACCTTTTTACCATTTTCCACTTTGAAATGATAGAGACAAGGGTAAAGTATCCCCAAAAAGAGAATGCCCCTATGCAACAGTCTTCTCAAAACCGGTGGGTGCCAAGAACCATAAACTTCTTAAAAAAAATATATAAACAAAAAATCAAGTGTATGCTTTGATCCCTACAATTTATGCCTGATATTGATACAAGCACGGAACAGTAACTGTAATAGCTCACATTTTTTAGCAGTCAAACTTGCTAAATTACTAACCTATCATTTATGATTCATTTGTTCATTACATCATAACTTGTAAATAAAATCTTTATGACGAAGTTTATTACCAGAGAACATCTACACAACATTTTTGGGAACATACAAATACCCAAGTGAAGGCCACATGTCAGGCTTGAATTATTCTTACTTTGAATTCAACTGAGCAGTAGTGCACCCAGCAGTGAGTAGAACAAAAGCAGCCCACTGAATCTCACTTAACCTGAAATGTAACAAGAAGACAATGCCAAACAGATTCGAGAACCATGAATTTTGGTGATGTAATCAATTCAACCAGATAACATTTCTAAGTCATTAGGCTTAAAATAATTAAATATCCAAAATAAGGAATAACAGAAGTATGTTCGTAGAACATTTCATAACACAATGAGCTATAAAACAAGCAAAAGTGAGATGGAAGGAGAGTGCATTTTAAGAATAGAAAACAAAAGACTTACCTCTTCTTAAGTATAATTCTGTATAGGACACCTGTACTGATAATATTTAAGTTCTTTAATATTTGATAGCCTGGAGCATCTACATATGCAAATATGTAATACTGCCATAAAATTCAAAAGAAGGTACAATCAAATTTCAGAAAGGATTAACATATCAGTTGCAATAACAAAGTTGTAGAACATTCTCATTGCCACCATAACAAACATAACCATCCATCACCAACCTGAAGCAAATTTTTGACAAGGTATAGCACGGCTGGTATAGGATACACTATAACTTCATCCAAGGTTGTAGTCAACCTAGGTCCAAGGAAAAATACACATCAAGTTATTTAAATTCATTTTATATAAAAAACCAAGAAGGGAAAAAGATAATGCTTTTATGAAAAGGTGAAGCTGCAAATGCCTAAACACTTCTACAAAAGAACACTGTTCAGGCCCTCCCCTCAACACACACATTAAATAACACAATATAAAAGAATTTTTGTCTGTTTTCAAAATTAAAGTATCAAAAAATAGTGATGGAGTGGTCATGAGGAGTACAGTTCAAATTCCCATTAAGAGAGTTTTGGCTTCAAAATTTACCTAGTGAGATCATATAGTATAGCCATATGTTTCGATTACTGAACGCAATTGTGCTTAATATATATGGAGAAGTATTAAATTGTCAATCAGATTTAAAAGAAATACACAGCTACTTTTTCTTCCTATGAATTAGCCATCCAAAGGTTATTTCCTCAGGAAGTAAAGAAGTCCGAGAGTTTACAAATGCAATTAACGTTCAAATTAATCCAGTTCAAAAAGTGTCCAAAAGAATGGATCAGTTCAAAAAGTATCCAAAAGAATGGATTAAAAATCTTCACAACATATATAAACAGACAATGCACTGTTAACTGTTAATATACTCCCTGACCTGCTCCTCGTTATTGCATAATAGTTTGGGCATAGTAGTATTTAAGAACTAAAAATAAATAAAAAAACTTATGATCAAAGAGCACCTATTATCCTCATTGACACCATCTTTTTTCCATATTCTTCCCAGGGCCACCAGGGACATAGCACATTTTAAAGTCTCCACCTATAACCAAAAGAGTAATCAAATCAAAATAAATTAAAAAGTTCTAAATATTATCACTGTACGAAAGATAATAAAAGTAGAAACAAGTAAAAGAGAATTAACAGAATGAGCGTTTGGGATATGAGGATGTTGTATATCCTCACCATAAAGTTCGCAGTAGTGACACTGTACTCATACTTGCCAGCTCTCTTGGACCAAACTATTAGAATGGCTTGTGAACTGGTAAGAATAGTCAATGCAAGTGTAACAACGGACCTATACCAACAGGGGTAATGATTAATTAAGAAATCAAACAAGTATTCCTTATTATATGTCAATTGTCTTACTTGCGCTTCCACTTTGCCTTGGTTCTGTGGATGTCAACTTTGTTTTCTCCCTCGGAACTCAAATTGTTATCTGGCACCGGAAGTGGAGAAAAGGTTTATATGGACAGTGGAAACCCGAAATGGATTTTACATTAGAGGAGCGACATACGGTACCTGAAAGCAAAAATGATTTTTCAACGTCTTCAAGGGCCCCATCCCTAACTTCATCCTACAACAATACACCAAATCAAAATCACCATTAATTGAAGAAACCAATCGATTGACGGAAGAAATATGCTAACTAGTTCTTCATCAAAGCAGTCACCTCACCTCGTCTTTGATTTTCCTGTATTCCATTTATTTTGCCTATATCACAGAGATCTACGATTTACTCTTATGTACATTGGAAAAACAGAGTTCAAATTCTAAACTCTTACTTTCCTAAACCTGGATGCAACCCACAGCCAGCCAATCCAACAGATCTCTCTCCACTGCTCACCAATCCAACAGATCTCTCTCCACTGCTCACCAAGGCTTAATTAATAACCCAAGTGCTCTTTCTTATCTCTGAATGACACACATGAAATTCCTATTCAAGAAGTGTATTAAAATTCGATAAGACTTTTATTACAGGAAAAAAATGTATGAAAATTTTTAAACATTTTACAAGAATGCAAGCAGAGTCAACTCTTTTTTTACGATAATAACAAATAAGAGTATAATTAAGGAATTAATTATTATGATAAATTAATTAAAAATTATTATTAAAACTTTTTATTAATTTTATAATATTATAGTTATATTATAAAAGCATTTATAACTTTCTATTAAAATAAAAATTATAATTATAATAAAATATGTATAAGAAAAATAGTTATAAAATATTTTATCTTTTTTTAAATGATAATACAATTAATCAATAAAAACGATTTCAATTTTTATATGTAATAAAACTAATACTATCTTAAAGTATATATTTTGTTCTAAGCATTTTCAACTCTTTTTATTTTTTCTTAATATTTTAGATAATTTTATTAAATCTCTTTAATTAGTAAATTTTAAATAATAATTTTAAACACGACCTAATACAATTGACTCATTCTGAATATCTAATGACTTAAACTCAATCACAAGTCATCAATTGAGTTATGATGATATACAACTCTACAATCTCAAGTCAAGTAAGTAGAGAGGTTTATCCAAGAGTTGCAAATACTAGATCATTTCATATGTGTCTTTCTAGCACTTTGAAACAATCTTAAATAATCTTAATTAGCTTTAATAGCTATGATCATAGTTAGCTTCTAGTCCAGTTGGGGTCAATGACTATGCTAATCATAGTAAGTTTTCTAATAATCCAGTTGAGTTGGTGGTGAGGTTGATCATAATCTATGTTTTATTAATCTGACTAAGCCTATGGATGAGAGTTTTATCAATCAGATCAAGTTGGTGGATGAAAGTTCTATCAATCCAGTCAAGTTAGTGGACGAAATTTTTATCAATTTGCTCAAGCTAGTGGACAAAACTTTTATTGACTGAGCTGGTGGACAAAATTTTAATCAATCCCACCGACCCGATGGACAAAATGCTTATCAATCAGGTTGAGCCAGTGAACAAATTTTTATCAATTCGACCCACCAAAGTTTTACCAATTTGGTTGTGCTGGTGAAGGAAGACTAGTTAGAGTGTTGTTGGCTCTCATTAACTCTCTTATGGGGAGTCTTTACTAAGTTGTAAAATTTAGTTATCCTTGTTGCATCTTCAAATAAAAAAAATAAATACACAACTCAAAACCATTAAGAGCTTTAAATGAGGAGATGAAGAATTCTTTTGGATCATCAAGAATCTAACTAAACATTCTCCAATAGAAATATAGGTAATAGATGATCTAAGTGTCTCAATCTTTCAAAAGTTATTACCAAGGTAGAGACCAAAAGGATAAACAGGAAAAATTTTCTTTAACAGTATTATTAAAGAAAACATCCACATTACACCTGCTTTTTATAATAAAATATTATATTTTAATCAAATAATATTGTTGTTTCCAATTGTTAAATGTACGTAAATTTGTTAATTAGGATGTAAGGTATCATGGCTCGTAAACAAAATGTTTTATGTACTATACCGCTTAGAAAGTAATTGGTTCATGCTCTCTTATAGGTACGCATTCTAATTCTTATATCCCGTGTTCACATTCGAAAGCTCTGACATTATAAAAGCATTTATAAATTTCTATTAAAATAAAAATTATAATTATAATAAAATATGTATAAGAAAAATAGTTATAAAATCTTTTATCTTTTTTTAAATGCTAATACAATTATACAATAAAAATGATTTCAATTTTTATGTGTAATAAAAGTATATTGTGAATTCTAACTAATACTATCTTAAAATGTGTATTTTGTTCCAAGCAGCTTCAACTATTATAAATAGATTTTTTTAATTGATATTCTTGATAATTTTATTAAATTTTCTTGATTAGTAAGTCTTAATTAAGTTATATTTCTTTTTAACAGGATGACTAATTAACAATACATGGTTATATAATTATAGGTCATCAATCCAGTTATGATAATATACAACTTTCTAGTCTAGAGTCCAGTAGGTGAAGAGATTTATCCAGCACAATCGTTTCATGTGTTTTTCTAGCATTTTGAAACAATCTTAAATAATTTTAATTAGCTTTAACAACTTTGATCATAGTTAGCTTCTACTCAAGTTGGATCAATGGCCAGGCTAATCATAGTAAGCTTTTTAATAATCCAGTCAAGTTGGTGGCCAGGTTAATCATAATCAGTGTTTCATTAATATGGGTGAGCCTCTCCATGAGAGTTTTATCAATCAGATCAAGTTTATGAATGAAAGTTTTATCAATTTGTCCTACTGGTAGATAAAATTTTTATCAATCTCACCAAGCCGATGGACAAAATGCTTATCTATCAGGTTGAGCCAGTAGACAAAAATTTTATCAATTTGACTCACTCGGTTGAACATATCAATCTGGTTGTGCTGATAGACGAAGGCTAGTTAGAGTGTTGCTGGCTCTCATTAAATTGTAAAATTTAAGAATCTAGCCAAACATTATCCAATAGAAAGATAGGTAATAATAGATCTAAGTGTCTTAATCTCTTTTAAACGTTATTAAGAAGGTAGAGACATAAAAATGGGTAAACATAATTCTTTAACACCATTGTTAAAAAAAACATCCACATTGCACCTGCTTTTTACAATAAGTATGCGGTCTTGGACCTATACCTAATATTCTATTATTAAAATATGCTTAGTCACCTTCAAACAATCTCTGACAATAACAGCCTGTTATATACATGTACTTTTGTTTAATCACATTGAGACTTTTGTCAGTTGACCTTTATAAATAGGAAGTAAAATTCTTAGAAAATATAAACATTCTAATTCTTATATCTCTCTTCTGACAATTAAAAAATGATTTAAGTATCGAAATATCGTTGCAGGTATCTTTCTCCACTTAATAAGTCAACAATTCAACAATTAAGTATAATGTGTCAGGAGATATTTTCAAGTCTGTACAAAAACATTTTATAATGGATAAATAAATAATGATGTTATACTAACGTACTTAAGAAAATATTCATATAGTAAAATATGATTTTTTATACTCATAGTAAAATATTGTTTTATAATACTTCCTTGTTATATACATTCATTTTCTATACTTATATTTCATTTACACTGTGTTTAAGTGGGAGAATGTCGAAAATAGCCCTTGAAATAAAAAGAACAACAGATGAAGCGTTTTTACCGCTTTGGTATCATCTGGATCCAGTGAGTGCGTATTAAGTCGACTATGAAAACACCTCAGCAAAGTGCCATAAGAAGAGACAATTGGAAAACGGAAGCAAGAAAGAAAGAAGAGAACAACTAAAATAGCAACACATGACCCAATGCTCGCTGACCCCACCAAAGGAATAAAACAGGCTGTGTGGTGTGAAGGTTCCATTTTACCTCTCTACCTTCTTATTCTGCTTTCCTTCCCAACCAGAGAGTGGTTGGAAGCATGGCTGTGGGTGAGAATAGGAGCTTCTTCGGCACTGGAAACGCATCACTTCCGGTGTCCCGTTCCGACTCTAACTCTAACCTAAATGAAGGAGGCCTTCGCAGACGTCTCTCCTCTCTGTCTCTCAAGATCCAAGGCTCCACGGTCGCAGGCGGAGGCGCATCCTATTGGTCGTTTCCCAGATCCAAGTCCCTCTCATCCATGGGTGACTACGCCGGCACCTCCATCAGGAAATGGTGGGACTGGAGCTGGGCTTGGATCCTCTCCAGGAAGCCAATCTTTGCTGTGGATCTCGAAATGAACCACCAGGAAACCAAGCTCCTCGGCTCCCACAACAAGGGCACTCTGAGACATGTTATCTATAAGTTGCGCTCTGAGATCCGAAGATTCATAGCTTCTTCTGATCATGCCACACTTCCTCAAACATACTCCTCCTCCTGAATTCCCTCCTATAATGCTTCATGTGCACCCGCGTCTTTCAGATCCACCCTGCAAATCTATGTTACTCTAGCTTCTGCGATTCCTTTGTTCTTTCTTTCCTTTGTTTCTTTTTCTCTTAATGTGTACAATTTTAGTCTTCCATGCCCTGTACGCAATTACGTGCATGTATAATTGCTATATATCAATTCTATAATCTATATATGTTGTGGCTTGGCTTCCTATGCTATATGTAAAATTGCCTAAATGGAATATCTTATTTTTAGCTGCATTTGCAATACAAGTCCTTGAATTCCTAAAAATGCATAATGATTGGTGGATTGCTTCTTTTGCATGTCCTGATGGAAGTTGCTGTTTTCTTTAATTTTTTCTACCATTCGTATTGTCGGTGTGATTGGTGTTATGTGGGGGTTATGACTCAACCAGACACAGACACGGTTCCACCCCCACACCACCCTACCAACCCAAACCCAAAACCCGCATCACTACTACCTTCTTGTGTCGGTGCTATATTTATACTCTTTTCACTTTTTGCTAAATAAGAAATGTAGCTAAATTCCCAATATTATTAATATGCTTCCGTTGGCGCTGTGACCAGGGTGAGAATGGTGTAAAGAAAATAACAAGGAAAAGAAATATATGTAAGAAATTAACTGTACTTTTATATATTGTTTTTAAATATTATAGCACAGAATTATTTAGTATGGTAAGGAATGCTTTTTATAAAATTTTGTTAGAAAGTAAAGATAAAGAAAATTAATATTTTTGGTTAAAGATACCTTTTTAAAAAATATAATACTAAATACACATAAGTACCAAATTTAGTAAAATAATACAGTTAATATTTCTTTATCAAGAATATATTTAGTTTACACCAATTCTCACATAAAACAAATTAATTTATCATATGAAGTTGTTTTAATGGATCGCTTATATTATTTAAAATATAAGTAAAAATAGTTACTGTAACAAGAAAGGATGAATTCTTTCTGTATATTCAATTTTCATATATATATATATATATATATATATAACTTTTTTTTAATGTTCCCTTAAAACCATTAATTTTCATTTTTTGTGGACTGTGAATGTGACAGACAGACTAAACCAATCATTTAGTATGCTTTGAAATTTGACCAATGACCATATTGTGAAATGACATGTTTGTTACTTTGTACCTAAATGTAAATACAAGTTGGATTCAACTTAACCATGTTCCGGAAATAAGGTTGGAAACTTCAAACCAATGAAATACTGAAGTAACAAAGATTCTCAAAGCCCAATACTCAGTGTAAGCTTTTTTATGTACTTCAAAAGTTAAAAGTTTAGTATTGTCCGATTGACTTTTTTCTTTTAAGATTTATATATATATATATATATTCTTTATTTAATATTATTACTTATTTCCTTTATTATGCATGTAATAAAGAGGTAAAAGTAATTTTTATTATATATTTTATTTAAAAGTTTAATTTTTTCTTATTCATATAAATCTAATTTTTATTTGACTTTTTTTCTATATCATCGTTGGACTATATTGATTTTAATTTTTTTTATATTGAGATACTCATTTCATGCAGTTTTCTTGTATGCATTGTCTTAAAATTCACATTCTCATATGCATACTGAACAACTTATATTAATTATTCTTCAGCCTTTAGTTCCATAATTCATTTCTAGGTCATATATTACATCATTTTTACTTTTTTTTTATAATTATTTGATTTTTAATCAATTATTTTTTATATTTTTATTTGATAGTCATATAATTATAATTTAATATTTAATAAAGAAAAGAAAATATATGTCATTTTAACATTAAATATTTGATAATATTATGTTTCTTTTATTGTAATTTTTATTTTTTATAAAAAAATTAATTGATATTTAAATCAATAAAGGACAACTAGATGGAAATGAAAATAAGACAAAAGAAAAAAATTCGTATTTTTTAGATATAAGAATGCAGATGAGAATGAATTTTTATTAAGAAATGAGAATGAGATGTAAAACCTCGTACCATTGTCATCTTTTTGTAGTAAAGATACTAAATGGAAATATTACAAAGATATCAAAAATTTAGAAAAATACATCAAAATGTAGCTACACATTGGCCTTGATTTAAGATACATAGAATAGATTAATTTACAAAGTAAAATATTAGACCAAAATTACAATTCTTTTAGAATAAGAGTATCTAATGTCTCTATTTTAAAATTAAAGAATTAAGTCTCCAAATTTTTCTTTAAACATAACTTTCTTCTTCAAATTTCAATTTGAATCTTAATATATTTGAAAACTTCTCTTTGAAAGGACCGCAAGAGACATCAAATATTAATTTTTTTGGATAAATTGTGAATTACGTATTAAGATTGATCTTAAACCAATAATATTAGTTTTTGTTGTTAATTCAAACTGCCATCCACTTTTTCCACGCAAATGATAACATCTATCTTTCCTGATGCTAAACTTGTGAAATGTGTTTATTTCAGTAAATAACATTTAGTGAAGCATTTTACATCACAATTAAATTAACTTCCATCTTAAATAATTGATCCACCTTTTGTACCTGTTTTTAGTTTAAAAAGAAAAGTTGGATCAAACACAATTATTTTGGTTGTGATTTTATTTCTTCTTTTCACATTAGTTCATGATAAATGTGAAAGGGTCTAAAATATACAACTAACCTTCAAAAACTAATTTAAATAACTCTTTCAAAAAATAATTCTCTCTTTTTCTTTTATAAAAAAAACTATCCTTGACTTTTTAAGAATTCTACTTACACCTTTTTCTTATTTAGCTGTTAGTTGTTTAGGAAAAAAGAGAAGCCAACTGGAAAATGATATACTTCCAATGTCACTTTAACATTACATAATCCACAAAGGCTTCTTAGTTTCCCCAATACATCATGTCAAGCGTGTGAAACTTTACATTCCTGAAATCAAGAACCTGAAAGGTCAAAATCCTTCTACTTAAACTATAGACAGAATGCCCCTACATGAAAGCACAGAAAAATAGACGACCAACTTGAAAGAGCTGCGACACCCAACACTGAGGTTTACAAAGAGAAATAATTTGCACTCATACAGCACATAAATGTAACACTTGATGGATGCTCATGTGGAGCAACCACAATCCTGATTGTTCTTCATGGATTGACCGGCCAGCAGGATATGAACAATTTTTGTGTAAAGATTTATCCATTGTTTTTCTCTTTCTGGCTTCGCTGCATACAACCTGCCAAATTTGTATACCCGAATACAACAGCGACGTTAACATTTACAGCAATAGAAAGTGAACAGCTACACAGCTAATACTTGTTTTAGCAAACTGCCAAGATATAAACTATTATGCAAGACACACCTTGTTGGAAATTACTTACTGCTCGCATCTAGAGACAGCTCTGGATGCATTAATCAATAGAAGAAACTGATTTAAGACCTTTAACAAGAAGCAAAACAAATATTTATGATTGGAACGATATTTATTATTTACAAATATGTACTTACATGGGGTTTCACTCCCACCCCAAAGTTTGGCCTTGGGGCTACATCTTTTTATATAACTACTAATACTACTACCATATATAAAATTGCTAAGGTTCATTAGCCAGTTTATACTTTCATGACTCAAGCCAACCTAAAACCTCAAAATGATTTACTTTTTTTCAACAGAAAATCATACTCAAAGATATTGAAAGGTACACGCTATAGACAGGCAGCTCCAGACTGCTTGGACAATCTATATCCCACACAGGCACATTGATTATGCATGCTTGCACCTGCATCTTAGCTCCACCCCGTTCTTCGATAGAAACAATACTTCATAAATTTTCAAATTCAAATATCAAACACATCTAACCTCGCACCCAAAATGTCAGAAATGAAACAGTGCAAGAATGTCTGTTTTGTTTCATCATCCTCTACTTCAGAGCCTTCCCAATACAAAATTATGTTTAGTTTTTCATCTCTAATAGAACCAACGAGTGATAACTCTTTTATTAATAGATATCTTTTATTAATAGATACTAAGATAGTAAATTCAGACGATTTGACTTCTCTAATGTAAAAAGCGCATTGTTCGAGGGGGAAGGTGAAGTTATAACCATTGAAAGAAAAATCAACATTTAAGATTTTAATTTTATAACTCTTATACATGTATAGATATTTTATCACAATATCAACCATTAATTTTCCAATAATGGTTATAATTCCATACTTTAGTCTTGGCGCAGCAGTAACTTAAGAGATGCCAAAACTAAATTCTTAATTCAGTTTCTTCTATCTATATTCGTAATAACATCATTAACCAATCATTCTTGGTCAGTATCTCTAAACACCAGCAACATAAAAGGCGCTATTGTAAGCAGCAGGTGCACTAGCTGAAGATTAACTGAAAGAAAGTATTAAATTGGAGCCGTAGAAATTAAAGCGATGGGATCTAACAAGCAATGATAGGAAAAAATGTCATCCATTACGTTTGATGGTATGACCAATTAGAGAAAAATGGTCAAAACAAAGACTGAACAGAGAATTCTTGTTTTGTAAATTATGTTACCACTAAGATGATTACAAGAACCTCTTGAGGCGTAAACAATAACTAATAGAAGCACCTTGGAATAGACTGGAAGACAGTTTATATTTGTCTTGGGATACTGATTTACCTTTTTGCAGTGTTCTTTGGTCTTTGGTCATCAAACATTATCCCAACCCACTGTTTCCACAAAGGGCCACAATGTCTTGTGAGTTAATAGTATGATTCTAACATGATTCCAAATAGTCATACTCCCTTTGGGGTGCAAGAATCCAATGAATGACTCATCTTTGTCAATAGTTTTGACAGGCAAGCATCGAGTACACCATCAATTTGGTCCCCTAAGTATCATTCTCTCTCATGCTTAGTACTTCATGTATTGAAAACTATTAAGTCCCTAAAAAGTTTTGCAACATTTATCTCATCAGTTCCCATATTAATGAAACTATTTTCAACTCATTAAGAGCTCGGTTGGATGTTTTAAACATGAGTACAACCTGCCTTTTTTTTTTTTTTTTTAAAGAACGTATATATTTGATCCCTTTTCTAAAAAAATTACATCAATTTGGTCTGTTGAAATTAGAAGCAACACAGGACACCAAATTAGTGTCCTTAACTTAAAATATTTTGTCTAAAGAGAGAAAAGACATTGCTTGGCTTAGAAAACTAATTTTGTTATGACAAGTATTAGCATGCACTGTTAGTTGACTTTTCAATTATTAATTGTTTAAAACAAGAGATTCGAATCAGCAAAGATTTGAAACACTTGTTGGTATTAGTGACCGATAATAATCCAATTTTTGGTTGTCAAAAGTCACAATCTGAACAATTGGGAACAAACTAACTTTGTACAGCAAAAGACCTTGAAAAGTAGCATCAAGTAAAGCAAATATGCAAGATGAATTCTTCAGAAAAATAGTTTGTTGTCATTTTGATAATTATGTAGCTATACTTCCATTAGACTTTCACCCTTATCATACTCGAATACTGTCTTTGTTCTTCATCTTTATAGCGATTGAGATTTGAGAGGGCAAATTTAAGGAGATGTGTACTAACGTTTAAAATACTCTAATCTTATAATTAACAAACTTCAAAAAGGTTTTATTAACCGTGAGACCAGATGTCACAAAAATTTAGGGACCAATCATTATTTTTTTAAACTTTAATGACTGAGTAGGAGAGATAATGATACTTCGAGGACCAAAATAATGGTTGGCAAACATTAGAAGAATAAAACCAGGTATCTGCAAATTAATAAGATAGAACCATAGTTACGAAATTGGGATCAACCTAGCCAGTTCAATTGGAACTCGGTGGGCCAAGTTGATGATCGAACCAGAAATATGTTTGACTTGGTCTGAGTTCATTCTTTTATATATTTTTAGTATATATTTGAAACTTGTTTATAAAGTTGTATTACTCATTATTTATGGATTTAAGTAGTTATTAATAACTTTAATTTTGGTATTGGTTACTTTACAGATGACAATGTTTTGAAATATGAACTATGAGATCACATTGTCTTGAACTTTATTCGTTATTTCATATATTAGTACTTTAAGATAATAATTTTAAATATATTGTATTTTTTTAATATAGATCAGTCAACTAGTGACCCAACCGTCTGACCATTGACCTAACACTTCGACTAGGTAAATAATCAAACCGATTTTCACTACACTGGACAAAAGAATCCAGGGCACTTCAACTTTCAAAACTTCAAATTCAATTCAACAGCCATCTACACAGGATGCTTTACTATGGTTGATGTTAGAATGAGAGCAGATCGCAAAAAAATATTATGTACATGTACAAATAAGACTCATAAATTGGGAAATAAGGTTTGAAATGTCATGAAGCGATAACTGAACGTCACAAATCATTTGGGTCCTTAATGTTCATGATGACTTCTTGTGTATCAAAGAGCCAAAAGTCTAACTTCAGAGCAAGAGACTAGCATCTATTGTGTCTAATCCAACCACTAGAGATGGTCTACCACATAATTTAGAAGTATGCTGGTGGTTACAAGACGTATCATTTGTGATGCCTTTTGACCTTTTAACATCTTAAACATTCATAAGTGCATAAAATGGGCAAATAGAATTTTATAAAGGTGATGAAGCTCTATTTTACCCAAAGACAAAAGTACCTGTACACAATGAGTACAATTGAAGCTATTGAGCACTTGATGCATCTCTCATGCTTAAATTCAGACTGTTGCGCATAGTCCTCCTACCAATTCCAGCATTGCCTTTTTGCATCATGGCAGCAAATTCACCATAATCAATCCTTCCATCCTAAAACAAAAGATATAAACATAATAATGAAGCATAATTACACAAGAGGATGCAGGAGCTTTAATTCAATTAAATATTTATATGCAACAAAGAATCATACATGCCAAATTGTTAGAACTCAGGCTTTTGACATTTAAAGAGTACTTATGGTATGATCTAGTTTTGATTAATTAACCGTTTTTCATAACTACAACATTTTCGATAAGAAAACATTTAATGAATAGATCGAGCATAGGTCCTAACTGCCTAGTACACACTTCTGCGTGGTGCCAAACCTATAAGCCAAATTGGAACCTGAAGACATTGAAATACAAACTTCACTCACGTTGAAAGGATTATTGGAAAAAACACGTCAGAGGATTGTACCACTCTACTACCTTATTAGAAGAGAGAAACTGAGAAAGAATATAATGAATTAGTGTGTTGGGTACACATATGAGTATTCTATTTACAATAAAGAAGAGAGACACAATAATAAGGAACACAATCAATATTTAGTAAGGGGAATATTTGGTAAGATATTTCCCTCAGATCATATCATATCTCCCTATCTAATATAATTAAATCATATCTCTAACATTGCACCTCAAGCTGGACCATATGTACCATATCAGACAAGTTTGATACAAAATGTCAACACAAGACCCTTGAGAGACAGTAAACATGTTAGATAGTTCATTGTCGAAGTTGCAAAGGTAAATAATGACAAAGCAAGTATATATTTCTCAGACATGACTTTCTCTCTGTCAAAGTGACAATCAATCTTCAATATACTTTGTCCTTTCAAATCATATTTTTAACACTCCCTCTCAAGCTTAAACATATGTATCATGAGTCAAGCTCGTTATAAATGGTCCAAGAACACGACAGCTAGTGGAGAGAAAAAATGGTTAGATGACATTGCGGCTGCAAGAAATGCAAAAAATGTTCAGAGAACACAATGGCTGCTTGAAAGCAAAAATGCTCAGACGAGGCAGCATTTGCCAAAAGGGAGAAATGTTTAGAGGACATTATGGCTGCCAAAAAAAAACAAAATGCTCAGAGGGTATAGCCGCTGTTGTAAAGCAAAAAATGCTCAAAGGGCACGATAATTGTCCAAGAGCAAAAATGGTCATCACACAGCAAGCCTACACAAGTGTTGATGGTTGCCAACCAGAAAAACATTGATGGTGAACTTTGACGACATGTGATGAACAATGTCTCCAGCGTGAACAGTGACAGCAAAAAAAAAAAGAAAACAGAAATTGGAAAATTACACGCTTTCGAAAAATGTACTCAAATGAGTAGCGGGTCCACATGGGAAGCACAAATTTGAGTTCCCTTCTCGTTAGGCTCTTGATACCATGTTGAAAGGATTAGTGCCAAATCAGGTTAGAGAGGAGGATTATCCTCCTCTGATACCATGTTGAGATAGGAAAAACCGATAAGAAATTTAATAAATTTCAGGTTTTGGGTGCCCACATGAGTATTATTTATAATGAAGTAAAGATACGATAATACAGAACAAAATCAATATCTAATAATGAGAAATATTTAGCAAAATATTTCCCTATCAAATCATATAATATCTTCCTATTTAATCTCCAATGAAGTATGCAATAATGTTTTAAATGCTACCACCTATTGATTAACCGGAACTCAGAAGTAAAGGATCTAAGCTTCTTGCACTAGATGTCAGATAACAAAATTCTTGTAGCTTTGAAATGAAACTCCAGTTAAGGCAAAATACATGCAAATTAATATTGTTAAAATGTAAGTACTCCACCGAAAAGAATATAGATTAAAACCAATTTAAGTTTAATGCAGTATAGAAAATTTGAAGGCTAAATTAGCGCAGTTTTTTCAGGAGGATGTTAATAGTATACAGTAAGAACAGTAACTTTTAACAGCCTACACTGATTTCCAATGTAAATGTATAGCACGGGTCAAAATAACTTACATTATCTTGATCAACTTCTCTAATAATATCTTCAAGAAAAACATCAGTCATGTTATGTTCTGCACAAGCTTGTTGAAGTTCATCAACTGTAATATAACCACTGCCATCCTTGTCAAAATATTGGAATGCTGCAATAAGATGTTCTTCACGTTCTAGTTTGTTGAGATGAACTGTAGCAGCAATAAACTCCCCATAATCTATGGTTCCACTTTTGTCCACATCAGCCTGAAAAAGCTCAAACATTTTAGCTGGATGGAACATTATCAAAGATTATTTATTTAACATTAATAAAAGATGCAGCTCAAAAGAAAATGGTAGTAACAATCTTTTATCAGATCAATAGTATCTGTTTGTTATTTTATTTTTATTAAATGGGTGAGAAAAAATTCAGAAGGGGTGAGGATGAGGTCCCTCAAGAATTGAGAAACACTAAACAAAACAAAATAAAAGAAGTATAACAAATATAACAAGGAAATTAAGAAGGCACTAAAGAAGCCCAACCCTTTTGCATACCAGACATGACTACACACTTTAAAAAATCTTGGGCAGAACACAACAGAGTGGTCAAGAACATTGCCTATTCCAAATAAAATTTTAAGGGCAAGGGGATGTCTTTGTGCATTAAGCTCAAGGAAAACGCATCAACGAACAGAAAATCTCAGTACCACGGCATTTGAGCTTCCTGCCCTTGCCTAAACTCTAAACCATAAAAACAATGCTCAAGCATAGTGGCATACACAGTGCTATTCAAAAAATCCAAAATGATTGCTGCAAAGAAAGGTTAATATCGTGCAAAAAGAAAAAAGATCTGAAGCATTTCTTAACTTCAAATACAGATGAAACCTATGTCAAGGGAATGAGGTATGGGGTCTACGAACCTCTAGCAGATAAATCCTGCTAATAACTGCTGGCAAGACAAAGGAAATAGTTTTATGAGGGTATTGTGGATTTCCAGATGGGCTTTTTTCAGGAAATTTTTATTGCAATAGGCAGAGGTAGGAACACACCAAGCAGCCATTGAGGGGACTACAACTTAACCTCTCTTTGGCCTAGCGGCCACCTAGTCTATTTATCAAAAAGGCTTGCTTAGGCTTTTAAACCTACTCAAGTAACTAGGTAACACTTATATGGCTTCAAGAATGTCACTTGACCAAATTTGGTAGACTATTTATTTGTCATTTACACATACAATAATAATAATGATATATTATATAGTTTACCAATAATATATTTATATGATTTATTTATTTATTTTATATACTATGAAATATTTTTTAAGAAGGTAAGTATTTTGCAATCTTCTAAACCTCTTCACAAGCCATGGTCTGGTCCTTTGAGAATAATTACGCAAAAAGAGTGGACGACAAAGAATACAATACAAACATACAAAGTACAAGGAAATATATAAGGAAATTTAAAATATTATATTAAAAAAAAAATATCTAAATAAAAATGGATGCACAAACACAAGATACGAAAGAGAACACTTTCACAAACCAAACCAACAACCTACCGCTTCCATCAGATCACGTATTTCTATATCTTTAAGGGTAGACCCATATCTTCTTAGACCAGCTTTGAGTTCATCAAAAGTGATTGCACCACTGTTATCGGTATCCATAGCCTGAAACATTTCTCTCAAACCAGCAATCTCCTCTTCGGATAGACTTTCAGCAATCACCTACAAAAATATTGTAATAAGCAACTATAACGACAGTTACTTAGTTTCTGACATCAAAAAGATAATAGATGAAGGAGAAGTGAAAACACAGTAAGTGTAGAAGCCCAATAAGGTGAGGTTCATTTGGCATTCAAGGAGTGCATATTAGTAACTTGACTCCGCAAAGGAAGTAATAGCACTTCACATATCATCAATTGAATGAGTTATCTATTTCATAATAGTGTATGAGCTACATCCATACACAATCTAATATCCATTCATCGATCAGCTTCACTTACCCGTAATGCCATCTTCTTTAGCTTATTCATTGCAGAAAACTGTTTAAGACGAGAAAGAACAGCAGGGTCTATTGCCCTGTCAGGTGCAACTCCATTTTCACATATCCAAGGATGACCTAAACAGGCACATGAAGTAACATTTCAGACAAACACATTAAAACAGAACGTTTGAATATTTGTAAAATTTAACACCTAAGGAAGCTAAGCTGGAATTTGCTTTTAGAAACATCAGCATCCAATTAACTTGTTTAGATAGGAGGACTCTTTCCTCTTGGGTGAGTCTGCTATGGATGTTGCAAGCCCGGGGAAACTTTAATCACCTAATGCATCTTTATAACGAAGATAACTTAAGAAGTTTAAGTAGCACTACGAAAGCAATTTTCTAATGCCCAGCCCCCTCGATTCACAACCAAAATAGCATTCACTGAGTAATCATAGCAAGTTAGCGACTCCAAAAAGGAAAAATGACAGTTCTTTGATGTATGGATGGTTCTCGCTTATAGTAGATATAGTAGAAAAAAAGGATGAACATACATAACACTTGATGAGCAGTCAACCGTTCTGAAGGCTGAGAACACAGCATCTTTCTGATCAGATCTTTTCCACTGTCAGATATTAGAGGCCAAGGGTCTGAGTCAAAATCTATATGTCCCTTCAATACTGCATCAAATATACCCTGCTGGGTCTCTGAACTCCAAAAGTACAAAGCATTCAGTGATTATACAGATTATGGACAGGAAATCAAGAGTGTTGGCATCGAGATATACCTGCCCAAAATGGTGGCACACCACTAAGCAATATGTACAGTATGACACCTGCCGTCCATACATCTGCTTCAGGCCCATAATGCTTGAGGAGAACCTCAGGAGCAACATAGTATGGGCTGCCGACTACATCAGTGAAAACTTGACCTGAGGCAGATACGTCAAACGAACAAGCACTGATTAGTACTAAAATATGTCCCCTAAACAATAAAAACCAAAAATCCTGAACGAGAATGGCAGTAAAAGTTAAGGAAATTGAAATTGGAAGACAGGGATTTTCGCAAACTCAGAAGCATTAAAGATAAAAAACGAAAAAAAGCATGGAAAAAGGCCATAAAAATATATTAAATGAAACAAAAGTAATGGTGTTCTAAAAAAGGAAAGTAGAGGGATAAAGCAAGTACGGAATATTTGTTACCGGGCTTGAAGAAAACGGAGAGGCCAAAGTCAATTGCTTTAAGAGAGAAATCATCATCTTTATTGACCAACAGAAAGTTTTCAGGCTTAAGATCTCTATGCATGACCCCAAGAGAATGGCAAGCCTCAACAACCCCAACAATAATTTTGGTCAACTCAGCAGCCTTCCTCTCGGTATAGTGACCCCTCTGGATGATGCGATCAAACAACTCACCCCCAGAACAAAGTTCCATGACAATATGCACATAGAGAGGATCCTCGTAAGCACCCTTAATGGTGACAATGTTCTTGTGACCAGCTAAATGATGCATTATCTGAATTTCCCTCCTGACGTCCTCAACGTCCTCCTTGGAAATCAACTTTCTTTTGGAGATGGATTTGCAGGCATATTCATTGGAAGTAGAATTCTCGGTGCATAAATAAGTGGTGCCGAATTGTCCCTGTCCCAATTTGCGGCCAAGAGTGTATAGATCACGAATGTTGGGAGTCTTATGGCCCAAGACATAATAAGCTTGGTTGTCAAGGCCGCGGCGCATGATGGACTCTTTCCTGGCGTTGAAGGGTGGATTGTTGTTGTTGTTGTTATTGACGACGGTGCCGCTGCTGTTGTTGTTGCCGTTATTTTCTGCAGAATTGATATTTTGTCTGGCTGAGGAGGGGTGTTCGGAGTCGGGGCGATCAGAAAGGGTGGTGCGCTTGGAGTGGTCTTCGGGCTGGCTGAAGCCCTGAATATATTTCCCTTTCAAAGATCCGCGGCATGTGTTGCCCATCAAACAAAACAATTATTATATATTCATCCAACGATCTCTCATCAGCTTCCCCTCCCCTTCTTGCCCTGTGCTATGCTATGCTGCCCTCAGCACAAGAACAAATCAAACGTCAAAGCCCATTCCCTTCTATTATTCATTTCATATATAACATCACATCGCCTAAACTTTTTTTTTTAACAGCAGAAGAAGAAGGTAAAAGAATTAAATAAGAGATGAAGTATTGAGCGTACCAGAAGAAACCAGAAGGTGAACGAATGGAAAGAGGATAATCGCTTCCCTTTCGCTTCTTTGTTTCTGCTCCCACAGATCTCCACAAAATTAGTTTTTGAGAAAATATTTCTATTTTTTTTGTTGTTAATTTTAGGATGTGATGGTATTGGTTCCTGCCGAGAAACATCGGAGGTCAGTGCTGACCAGCTACGCCCACTTCTCTCTCAAGAATTTTCAATTAAATATCACGCGGCTTTCTTTTTCATTTCCTCCCTCAATTCAATGTATCTCAGTCAAAGCGGCCCAATTCACCACATACCTTTTGCACCTCCTATTCTTATTAACTACACCCTTCCTCTCAATTTTCTAAATTTTATTTTCAAAAGTATCTCACCATTGCACAGATACAACTCTCTCCTCCTTGTCTTTGACCACAAACACTTTCTTATTATTATTTTTAAACTATAAAACGAATACAAAAGTATTTATGCAAACTAAAAATATATTTAGTAAAACATCAATTTATAGTAATATAATATGTAAAGTATTACAAAGAAGGAAAAAAAAAATTTTGATTATTTTCACGTTGGTTGACCATTAATTAGCATGTCAACACTAGTCCTCTAGTGTTACATGTTCCATAATAGTACGTTTTAATTTTATAAAATTCCGCAAAAGATTAAATATTTTAAATTTCAAAATATTAGTTATGAACTCTATTAATAGTAAAGGTGTGATTTAAGTATGTCTATTTAATAAGTAAATTGTTTCAGTACATGTCTGTGAACTAGAAACAAGGGTGTGTGACATCATCATTCAGACTTGCTGTATAACCACCACATTTTCATCCTTATAACTTCGTTAATATTAATTTAAAGAAATTATAGTGTCCCGTCTTTTTAAATATAATTAAATAAAAAATTAAAATTGTCAAATAAAGGTTGAACAATCTATTCAACTTGTTTTTATACATAATCAACATTATCAATCATAAAGTTGTGATAATTTAGTAATAGAATTTTTTTTTCTCAAAGCAGTTAAAAATATCTTTTTAACACAACCAAAATCCAACAAATATACTGATTTTATACTTCATCAAGTTGTGCTCCTTAACACAAGTAATAAAATTATTCTTAAATGACTCAAAGACACAACAGGCATACATGTCAAAGACCATTCTAGATAGATTATACTATCAAAAACACTTAATTTCTAAATGAGTTTTATAATCCACCAACTTTTGTATCAACATCTTGTTAAATTATAGATATGAAAAACAGGTAAATAGTTTAAACTTTATATAAGAAAATAAAAAGTTTACTAAAATTTTGATCACTTATTTATTTTTTTCATCATCTGATAAACTTTAACTTTTGAGACTAACATTTATAACCTAAAAATAAATATTTTATTTTTGTAACTTTTTTATATTTTAAATATGTAAGATACTTTTCTCCTTTCCTCCTTCTTCCCGCTAACATCAAGTTCCGGCAATTAGTATATAACATGTATAATTATTCCTGAAAAAAATTATCAAATATAACAATAGTTAGAAATGATAAATAAATTCATAGTCATAAATATTGTAGACTTATTGATAGAAAATATTTATGATTTTATAAATTGAGTATAGAAATATATATAAATATCTAAATATCCATCTTGTTTTTATCTTTAATTATTGAAACATTTTTAATTTGTCAGGTGTTCTATTTTTTAACATTTATATAATTATAATTGAGGGGAACTAAGCCGGGTGGGCACAGAAGAAAAGGTGTAAATGGAATTGCGCCAATTTTTTCAGTTTAAAGTTGGCATAGAAATAATAAACTATTAAAAAGCATCTGATTAGTGGTTGGTGCTTGGTAAGATGGAGCAGGGGTGATTATAGCAACAGCTAGAACAATGTCAGGTTTAGAATTCTGTGTGCGAATAGGGATCGTTTGAAAAGGAAATTCCGATGGGGGGAAGAGAGAAGAGTAGAGGAGATTGAAAGGCAAAGGGTTTTGTTCAGTTGCAGGCACACCTAAGCTTCACATGATTATTTTATTTAGAAGATACATCCAAAGGAAAGAAAGAGGTAGTCCACCCTCATCACCTGGTCTGGCACCAACCTTTCTCTTTAATAATTATATTTTTCATGTCCTTTTATGCATATCAGATTGATTTGTATAGTTGAAAGTTGAAACATCCAACTCAAAATCACTCACACACCAAGCCTGCAAGCTGATATATTGCCTCAGAGAGTAGGAATCCCATATAGTCTCCATCAATCCTAACCTCAATCTTTTCACTGCCTCAATCCTAGACGTTGTGAAAATGAGGGGAGCCGTTCTTGTTGCCCTTGCCGCCGCTATCGGCAACTTGCTGCAAGGATGGGATAATGCCACCATTGCAGGTTTTTCTTTTTTCTTTTTCCTTTCATTGTTATTGAACTGTGTTTGACTGATTCACTGGGTTTCGCCATGCCATGCAGGATCTATTTTGTACATAAAGAGGGAGTTTAAGTTGGAGAGTGAACCCACAATGGAAGGTCTGATTGTGGCTATGTCACTTATTGGAGCCACTGTGGTCACCACGTGCTCCGGACCCGTGTCGGACTGGCTTGGCCGACGACCTCTGTTGATCGTCTCCTCCTTGCTTTATTTTCTTAGTTCTCTCGTCATGCTGTGGTCTCCCAATGTTTATATTCTCCTTTTTGCAAGGCTTTTAGATGGATTGGGCATTGGTTTGGCAGTTACCTTGGTACCTCTTTATATATCCGAGACTGCTCCAACTGAGATTAGGGGGTCACTAAATACCCTTCCGCAGTTCACTGGTTCTGCTGGAATGTTCTTTTCCTACTGTATGGTGTTTGCCATGTCCCTCACCTATGCCCCAAGCTGGAGACTCATGTTGGGTGTTCTTTCAATTCCCTCTCTCATTTATTTTGCACTCACAATATTCTTCTTGCCCGAATCACCAAGATGGCTTGTCAGTAAAGGTCGGATGCTGGAGGCCAAGAAGGTTTTGCAGCGACTTCGTGGTACAGAAGATGTCACTGGTTAGTTTTGTTATACCCTTTTCTTTATCAATTACCTATTCCCCCCGACTGACCCTATTGTTTGTTTTACTACCTCGGAGTTCATTTCGGATCGTAGCTGCCTTCATTCTAAGCCTGTAGGATTGTTTTAAAGTCACTTCATCTCTGAACACAACCCAGCTGATGCGGGATGTTCTGTTGTTCATTTTCAGAACTTTATTTAGTGATTGTATTCTCTGAGCCTATCCTGCCACATTTGGCAAAAACTATGTGCTGCATTCGTTGGTGTTTATGCAAACAGAAAAATGAGAATATTACTGAATCGTGGACTGTTATTGTAGTACTGCGTCTGAATTTGTCACTGCTTAAATTTTTTGAGTGAAGTGGTTTAGAAACAATAGATCCATTCTTGCTTAAAGTTTCACTGGGTCTTAACTAAAAATCTTAGAGCATATATAATGCCAGAATCTTATAAGAAACACGCAGAGTCTTACTCTATTTTAAATGGATTGCACTATGCTATATCACTTTTAAGCAACTCAAATCATACTTTTACAAGTTTGTTTCAACCGTCAAGTCTTATAAGAATCCATACTTTTATAATTTTTCTATTAATTTAATTATTAGAATATTGCTTTTTGTTCTTAAGACTCAGGGTCTTTATGAGATACTACCTGAGTGTATTTCACTGAAAGTTTCTTCTAAGATCTGAGTTTTAGCTTTAAGACCTCTGTTAAGATCTCTGTATTGAAAATGCTCTTAATGCACCCTAAAAAGGGAAAAACAAAACTAAAGTAATTAGCATTAAAATTGACAGCATGAAAACATTTGTTATTTGTCATTATATTTCAAAACTGTTGAAGATCAAGATATTGAAAACATAAATTGAATAGCAGTAGTGCAATAGTTTATTGTCATTGTTTTCAGGTAGATTCTTTTAGTGTAGGTGCATTTATTTGATTGGACCAGTTCTTGTTGACTTGCTTTCGATTCAACTATGGCAACTAATTTGTTATTTGCATGATTTGGATGGTGATTGCTTTTGGTTGTACTGATCAGGTGAAATGGCTTTACTTGTCGAGGGTCTTGGAGTTGGGGGTGACACCGCTATAGAAGAGTACATAATTGGTCCAGCCAATGAATTCAGTAATGCAGAGGACCCTTCGGCCACAAAAGAGCAGATCAAATTGTATGGGACAGCAGAAGGTCTATCTTGGATTGCTAAACCTGTCACTGGACAAAGTTCCATTGGCCTTGTATCTCGGAAGGGAAGCATGACAAATCCAAGTGGTCTGGTGGACCCTCTAGTTAAGCTCTTTGGTAGTGTCCACGAGAAGCTCACAGAAACAGGAAGCATGCGCGGAAGCACACTTTTTCCACACTTCGGAAGCATGTTTAGTGTGGGGGGAAACCAACCTAGGAATGAAGATTGGGATGAAGAAAGCCTTGCCAGGGAGGGTGATGATTATGTCTCTGATGCTGCTGCCGATGATTCTGATGACAATTTGCAGAGTCCATTGATCTCACGACAAGCAACAAGTGTGGATAGGGACGTGCCTGCTGCCACGCAGGGTAGCATGAGGCAAGGTAGTCTTGTGCAAGGAGAACCTGCTGGAAGCACAGGGATTGGAGGTGGATGGCAGCTGGCATGGAAATGGTCTGAAACAGATGGCGTTTTCAAGAGAATATATTTACACGAAGAAAGTGGTCCTAGATCTAGACGTGGGTCTCTCATTTCCCTTCCAGTCAGTGATCCACCTACACTAACGGATGGTGAGATTGTTCAGGCTGCCGCTCTGGTGAGTCAGTCAGCCCTTTATAACAAGGAGCTTATGCATCAGCGGCCAGTTGGACCAGCTATGATCCATCCATCCGAAACATCTGCTAAAGGGCCAAACTGGAGTGATCTTTTTGAGCCTGGAGTGAAGCATGCACTGATTGTGGGGGTGGGGATTCAAATTCTTCAACAGGTAATGAATCTTTTCAATATCTGTTTTTTATATTTTTTATTTCTATGTATTTACACTCTCTTTCTGTGCTTTCACATTCATGCATTGCCTTGTTTCCGGATAAATCGGAGTTAACAAACTGAGTAGTAATATCTCCAGATAAAATCTTTTCACTAATGAAGTGACAATCTATCTCAAGTAAGCATTCTTAGACTTGTTGAAGGCACAATTGATAACGGAACAAGATTGAATAAGTTCATAGTTCCATTCTTCTTGGTTATTCTGATCGTGACTGGGCTTGATGTGTTATGATATCAGAAGCACCTCAGGTTATTGCTTCACTTTGGTCCTATTGTGTTTTCATGGTGCTCTAAAAAATAGAATAGTATAGCTCAGTCAACAATAGAGGTAGAATATATAGCTGCTAGCTCTTTGAATGAAAAAAGTTCATGATAGACTTGCACATGGAACAAATGCAAAGAGGGCAAATATTTATGGACAACCAAGGTACAATTTCAATTGCTAGTGATTCATTGTTCCATGGCAAAACAAAACATATCAATATCAAGTTTTTCTTTATAAGAGATATTAGATTGAATGCTTACCACTAGATCAAAAGCTATAGTTGATATTCAAAGCTCAACTCTTTTTATCTAAGAGCTTAACAGTTTATCATCGATGAAATTATAGACACAGGATATATTTTTATTCATTAACCAATCACTGATCATCTTAACCAATTGTACCTGTTAGAAGACTATACTGACTGTGATCTAAATACTCTATGAACATTGCAGTTCTCTGGTATAAATGGAGTGCTCTACTATACACCTCAAATTCTTGAGCAGGCAGGTGTTGGGTATCTTCTTTCAAACCTGGGCCTTGGTTCTACTTCGGCGTCTTTTCTTATTAGTTGTGTGACAACCTTGTTAATGTTACCTTGTATAGCTGTGGCCATGAGGCTCATGGATATATCTGGCAGAAGGTATGCATCTTTCAGTTTTCATTTTTTGTTGGTTATTTAAATGGTAAGATTTGTTTCAATAGGTGGATGTATCCCGGAGATGATTTTCTCTCGGATAAACTGTTTCCGTTGCATTTTTTCTTGTACGTTCTTTGCTAGAATATTTTGCTATTTAGGGTGGCTTTTCAATAACAAATTGCGTTTGAAATTACTACTATTTCAAAGCTCTCTCAAACAAAAGGAAAATTACAGTGACAATGGTAAGATCAAGATTCTATTTGACAGTAAATGTTGGGTAATGATGTTTCGACGTGAGAAAAAGCTATCCGTGTTAAAGATGAGAATGCTGGGGTAAATGAACTGACATATATGAAAAGATAAGAATAGGAATGCTTTTATCCCGGAGAATGTTGAAGTTAGCGTGCATAGATATGGAAACTCATACAAATTAGGTTGTTCGAAGATCGAAGAAGGATCTAGTGAGAAAAGTTAATCAAATCGAAGTGCTTTGATTAAAAGACAGAGTAAACTTAGGAAAGCATAAGGAGTGGCCACTAGATCTTTTTTTTTTTTCAAATTGCTCTATATTTTGTGTTAATTTTGGTTTTTGATTGAGCTCAGTGATTTTCGAAGATCCATGTACATTGACTCAACCTAGTGAATAAGGCTTTGTTGTGGTGGAGGTGCTGTTGTGTTTTGTATTTTGTGTTTTGCATTTAAGTTCCTATATGAAAGTATCTCAGATAATTATAGAGATTTGTTACCTTTATATTTGATATTGCTGAGTTATTCTGTTTTGTTTTTTTAACTGATTCTGTATACTTCCCCATTACCTTTTTTTGCTCTTTTTCTTGATTCAGGACCTTGCTGCTGACTACAATCCCCGTCTTGATAGTGGCTCTTATGATATTAGTAGTAGGGAGTCTTGTAGATTTCAACAGTAGTGTGAATGCTTTTATCTCAACTTTGAGTGTCGTTGTCTACTTCTGTTGTTTCGTCATGGGATTTGGGCCAGTTCCTAATATCCTTTGTTCAGAGATCTTCCCTACTCGAGTTCGTGGTCTATGCATAGCTATATGTGCTCTTACATTTTGGATATGTGACATCATCGTCACGTACACGCTCCCAGTTCTGCTTAATTCTGTGGGCCTTGGTGGTGTTTTTGGTATGTATGCGTTCGTATGCATCATAGCTTGGGTGTTTGTCTTCTTAAAAGTTCCAGAAACCAAAGGCATGCCTCTGGAAGTGATAATCGAGTTCTTCTCTGTCGGGGCAAAGCAAAGCTGAAGCTGTCAGTAGTAGCTGAGTTAACATTATTGGAGCTTTTCTTTTAAATAAAATTAATTTCAATCTATGGTTACCATATTTTGCTCCTGTTCCGGCACCCCTCCCTACTTAAAATCATGGGAAAGGATTTAAGATTAAAAGCATCTATCTCTTTCGAAATTGATTGTATAACCCTTGTTTCGTGATTTATAGAATGTTATTTACTTTTATTTATTTTTTAGGCAAAATAATAATACTTTAGCAGTAGTGTGAAAATTTTAATTTCAGGGAGTAAAGCGAGTATATTTATACATAGCAACGTTTTCATTTTTAAACGCAGTGTAATGTGGAAGGGATGTTGGCAAAGTAGGAATTTTGGGGATGATAAAAATAGGAATGGGATTGTTTTGGTAAGCAATGTCTACACATTCCGAGAATATTATTATTTTAAAGACGACGAAAATTGAATATAATTTATGATATATTGTCAATATTATTTTTTATAACATTATTGCCATTTGACGACTAGTTATTTTGAAAGTTACATTTTTCTAATTTGACACAACAATATAAAAAAGGGTCTAGCCTTTGGAGGGCAAAACGAACTAGTGCATGTTAAAAGTGGTCAGAGAAATAAGTAATCCGGGTATTTTAACCTTTTATTTAACTATGGGTTGCAGAAAGCAATAGCTTTCTTTTTGTTATCAAATTAATTTATAGTATCGGGAAAGAGTTTACTTAAGTTCCTTCAGAACAACTCTCCCTTATAAATAATAACTATTATTATATATCATAATTAAATATCAAGTAATGAGTTGTTTGGAATCGTTTAAAAATTTTTCATTGGAACGAAATTGAATAAGTTACTGCCAAATGATATCACACAATCGGATTCACGTTTCACAGGTAAAACAACTCATGTGACCCTTGGTTCTTTCATTTTTCAAACAATTTATTTCTTAAAAATTAAAATAGTAACAAAATTTGTTGTTATCAATTTACCCATTTGAAAAGAATGAATAAAGTTATATTTTAAATTTCCATGTAATTAATTTAATAACTGTTTTTGGATGTAATAATACTATAATTTTGTAAAAGTCTAATTTAGCAGCAAAATATTTTAAATGATTAATGTGATTACTACTTATTCTTTAAAATTTATTTTATAACAGAACTAAAATTAGTTATAGTTTGGATATTTATAAAAAAAGTTAAACAGGCACGCTTCAGCTCATCAGAAAACAATCATACCGTGTGCAGCCATAACCAGCTTGTAAAACCCGCGATTTAGGTCTAACCAATAAAAAGGAAAAAAATGGCATTGAAATGTCAAAAAGAAATACTAAAGAACAATTAATGAAAAACATTTTACATGGTATTGAAAAGCAGATTAACACGATGAAATGGGGAATGACTAGAAAGACAAAGGATCTCAAGAAGTAGAAAAAGAAAACACAAGCAAAGAAAACCTAAAACCTGCCTTTTAGCTTACCATAACAGTGACCTGATCTAGTTCTTTCATAATTATTCATCTATTTAAATTTTCGTCACCCAATGCAGCTCCCAGCTTGGTTTGCGTTTCTCTTTTCAGTCAGACCTCCACACTAGATTGCTACTTTTCTTTTATCAAATGCACCTGATGAGCTAGCACTTGCGGTGTCAAGGGGAAGTGAAAATAACTCCAATTTTTGAAATCTTCAAGATTCTGGTAAGCATATTAAATTAGAATTCATTCAGTGCTAGATCAACTCAGTGGTTATAAATAACAAAAGCCGAGCCAGATTGTATGGAATTTCAGTCACCTAATGCATTTAAAAAGGATACGCAATTCAATTCAAAGCCTGAAAATAAATTTGAACTCAAGATTTAATCAGAATATCACAACAATTTCAAGAAGCATAGAACAGAAATGGTGAGGTTGGGAATGATGTATATGAATCTCCAAATAGATCACCAATAATCTGATCAGAAAAAGGTCTTCATTTTATACAATATCATGCTGGTTTTGAGGTGAAGGAGAACGAAAAACATCGTACCAGTTTTCTATTTGACAGAGAGAGTCAGTACAGTGATTGGTCAGAACAATTTTACAAATAAAGATCGCATAATGGTAAAATGGTGGTGTCAGATGATGTGAGATAAGAAATGTTATTGGGGTGATGAAAGAGTGGAGAAGGTACCATAGAAAAGGAAGGCATTGAGATAGAAGTCAATCCAGAATGCGTCTAGCACCAAGGCGATCAAGCTGCAAGACTTTTGCAGAAGCCTTCAAATTGCCGTGGTGGAGGAAGGCTTGAATCATGTGTTCGGCAACGGCATGTCCAGTGAGCTCATCATCAACGACAGCAACGGCGGTGGGGCCAGCGCCGCTGATGGTACAGCCAAAGGCCCCGGCCTGAAGGGCAGCCTTCTTAACAGCCTCCATGCCGGGAATCAAAGGGGCACGCCGGGGCTCAACGATCTTATCAGAGGACAAAGCCTTCCCCAACCCAACCACGTCACCCTGCAACACCGACGCCACCAGAGCACCAGCCTGGCTGCAGTTCCAAACGTGGTGAGCCATCCCAATCTCGGTGGGGAGCGCTGCCCGCATCTTCTTCGTTGGGGCTTCGAACTCAGGACTCACCAGCACGAAATACAGCTCCTTCTCCGCGGGAAACTTCAGCTCTATCAACCGCAGCGGCTCGTAGCTCTGAATCAGCACGAAACCCCCCATGATCGACGGGGCCACGTTGTCCGCGTGATACCCCGAAACCTTCTCTTCCGATTTCAATGACGCCACAACAAGATCCTCAACGCTCAATCTCTTCCCAAACATCTCGTTCACCGCCACGGCCGCAGCGGCGGCGCTGGCGGCGCTAGATCCCAGACCGCTTCCCAAAGGCAAGCCCTTCTGTAGGGAGAGCGAGAGGCCGACGGATCGAATGGATAGCATTTTCATGACTTCTATGGCGGCGATGCCAGCGCAGTTCCAGAGAGGGTTTTTGCTGAGCTTGCTGGGGGCCTGGCCGGTGATGTCGGAGATGCGTATCTCGCCGGGGTGAACCTGTGGGTCGACCCTGACGGAGACAATGTCCCCGATTCCGTCGACGGCGCAGCCAAGGAAGTCGAAGCCGGGACCGAGATTGGCGACGGTGGCGGGAGCAAACGCTTTGACGAAGGTCGTTACGGGTTGGGGCTCAGCTCTGGTATTGAGCGAGACGCTGTTGCTGTTGGTGCTGCTGCTGCAGCATCTGAATCTTGCTATTGGCATCTCACTGCCTTTGAAACTCGCCGGAGACGGACACAGGAACCACGTTGCCGTTGCCGTCGCCATCTCCATTTCCTCTTCCCACCACTCTCACACTAAACCTAAATTAATAATAAATAATTATTCTCTCTCTGTCTCCCAAATTGAAATTATATTATCATTGTTCTTATTATTATAAACGGAGTAGTATTTCAATTAAATTTATTTTCCTTTTTTTCGTCATTCCCAGACCAAACAAAATACTCCTCTAGTTTGGGATGGTACAAAATATTGGTAATTTGATTGGGAAGTTTTGCTGAATCGTTCCAAAACTAATTTTGAATCAATTTGATTTTTTATTAATATGATTTGTATTTATATGTAGAGTTACATAATACTGACTTTTTTTTTAAAATATATTTCCTTTTTCCCAAAAACATTTTATCTGTCATTTAAAAAAACTAAAATGATCGAGCTCGGGTTTAACAAATTTGAACAATTTATATGTTTATTATTAAACCTAATAAAAATCAATTAAAACTATATAACATGAGTGTTTATTTTAGTTGAATAATAGGTTTGTTAGTTTTTATTTCAAATGCATACATTAAGTAATAAATAATTAAAATTTATTGGACAAATATTTTTCCAGTGAACATCGGATCCATTAATTATCATTATATTAATCTTGCCCTCACCTTTATTTGTTTTTTAATTATTTTACCATTTATCATAAAACAATCCGGCCAATTTTTATTTTGTAGCAAAATACAGTAGTACTTAATATTTGTGTTTTGAGTGTGAAGGGCTTTTGCTTCCTGCACCCTTTATTTGCTACCTACACCGCATAAGTTTTGAAATACTTTATCTTGGTATTTTATTTGAAACTTTCTTTTGTCACGGTTTTCTTCGGCTGCTGCTTTTCACTATCAAGGTCGAAACTAGAAGTAGTCCAATAAACTCTGGGTGTAATGGTGGTGACAGTGGTAGTGATGTTTTGAAGCCTGCTAGCTTAAGATATGTGGAGAAGGTATGAAAAAGAATGTTGGTTTTGTTGGATTTCATTTTAATGTGTGCAAAATGATCAATTAGATTACAGATTTCCAAAATAGGCTTCGAGAACGCGAGTTCTGAAATGTGTTTTGGCAAAATGAATTATCTTTTGGATTGTTGTGTCCAAAAGTTGTGGTTTTAGACTTTTCGAATGCAGTGAGAAAAAAAGTATTGTAGATTCTTGTATTTGGAAGGTTTGTTTTTTTCATAAATTCTTGAAGTACGTGTTCTAAGTACTATATTGTTTTTGTTTGTTGTAATGCCAAGTTTTAATTTAATAGTTGTCATTGTGAAGCTATGTGCAATTTTCCAAGTGAACCGTGAAGCTATATTGCAGGAAACAAGCTTTAGAAGAACATTAATTATGAGTTTGAAGGAAGTTTCTATCTGTACAGCTTGTTAGGACATTTCCCTCTGTACCCTCTGACTCCTGCTCTTTGATATGCTCCTCAAACGATTTGATGAAATATATTCCAGTTTTCTTTTTAATTTCCTGGGAGATACGTCTTCTTTCTCGTCCACAAAATCTAGAAATGTTTGGATGCGTGCAGAACGCGAGCTGTAACGATTGGAAGGACCAGCTTTTTTAGGGGACTTTTTACTGAATTGGTGTAGCATTGATAAAAAGTATATTAGAAGCGCCACGAAACATGTTACTCCACATATTAGAAACAAGCCCCGGAAGCTATTTAATTGAAGTTGTTCATCCTCACTACTGTGATGACCACATGCCTTTTCTGAAAGCCACTTTTCATGGATCCTCTGAAGTTCACCATTCTCAGATAAAGATAAAATCGCTGTTGACATATCAACTGCAAAAGAAGAGTCCCTCGGAAATGCCTGTCACCACACCAAACCAATTAATATTGAAATTCAATCCTTGAAATTTATTACCTGCGTAAATTAATAAAGACAACATAAAAATTTGTATGTACATGAATTCAAGTAGTATTGAACTCGACTAAAAGTTGTGTTCAACTACCATCAACATAAATTTCTATATTTGACCAAAAAAGCTAAAGGGAAGCCAAAAAAACCGCCATGACTGTTTTTGTTTTGGAATACTCAATTTGTGATTTCTTACCTCCCCTTTTATGAATTTTCGCACCTTTTACTATTATGTTCTGCCTTTTGCATTGGTGGTTATTATTGCAACAATGTACATAAAATATTACAGCCTGAAATGTTTCAGGTTGTCCCTTCTACAGAAACTTCATTCAAGTAATTTTGAGAAATGTATCAGTAAATTCACTTTATACCAATTCTAAAGATACTCACAAATCCCCATCCACTTTTGGTGAACTCTTGGCCTCTGATTGAGAATTCACAGTGGTTTGAAAGGAAGAGTTCTACATACGGCCGTTCATCCACCACAGCTGCAACTGTCCCCCTTTCAAGGGCAATGGCATATTCTTCTGGCGAGCCAAGAGGAACAAGTCTATGTTTGGGGATGTTGAGTTGCTCAGTTAGATAGTTTGCAGCAAACGAGCCTACTTGGAATCCTATACGTTCGCTGCTGGATATCAAGCTATCAATTCCTGTTATGGGTGAAGTCAGCTGCTGCACTGTGAGAATTGATGTCAAGCTTGCAGTGTAGCTTGAATTGATTATCAGAACCACAAAAAGCCAGATTATCAACACAATTCGACCAAGTGGACTAACTGTGTTTTCTCCTGAAATAATAAAGAACCTACAATCAAAGATACACCAGAACACGTTTCTCGAATACGACAAGAACTGCCAAAATGGGTGAACTTACTTTGGGCAAAGAACATGGTTGAGAAACTAAACCTGCAACAGCATACGAAGATGATGAGTTATGTCAAGATATGTACACAAGCTACAGGAGTCAATTCGGAAGGGAAGTAAAGTTCAGTAATAGTAAAAGTACTAAGTACTTACCAAAGAACTGTAACTATCTGTTCCTTTGGCGGCCCCCGAAACTCATCGTTGGATCTATGTTCAAGAATCCATACCACTGCTCCAACAAAAAGGAAAAAAAACGCAGTAACACCCCACATCATTGGAGTAAATGGTCGCAAGAAAGCCCAAGCATGTGACTTCAATTTTTTTACCGGAGCAACCACAACTAGCCCCGATTCTATATATGGTTGAGTAAAATCCACAATCTTTGTTCGGTCAGTGACAATAGCAATGTCACCTACAGCAGCATCGAAAACCTGTAGAAGCAAGCGAAATAAAATCAATAAAAGCAAGATAATTAGCATATTTGTACTCTGTAGAGAAAGGATTGTAATTTTCTGTGGGTATTGGTTACATCAGAAGTAATCATGTTGACAAGATCGTAGTAGCTTGGGTTATTTTTTCCATCTCCAAAGAGAACGAACTTATACTGAACTGCATATGGAAGAAGTTTTACGGCAGCTACGAATATATCTATGCAATATCCTTGAACTGCACTGGAGCCGTTTATTTGTGAGACTATGTCTCTATAACTAACTCTGTTGGGAACTCCAATTCTCAGTTGCCTCCCATTATTTGGGAAAACCCATCCACGAGGCTTTTCTATAGTATTTCCAGGCCATATGACTTGCTTTAGATGCTGGCTTGAAATTGAACGATTGGCAGGCTTCAACTGAAGTTTCTCAGGAGTTATTACTGACAGCCCAGAGTAATTAGACCAGTAACCAATGCTCTGAAAACCTGTAGAAATTACATTAATGATGTCATATGATGGATGTGGAGGAGATCTATCCGAACCAAAGTGAATTGACCCAGTCAATCCAGTCATATTAATGCGCAATATGTTATCAAGTAGTTGCTTCCCTCCATCAAAAACGCTCAAAGCACCCAGATCCAGAGTGTCTTCCCCCGTACTACTTAAATTTGTATTGTTAGAAAATGAAACCGTTCCGTTCCGATCAAAAAATAAGTTTAGTGCCTGAGCAATCATCCAGACAGAATCATACGCATAGAGTCCGTATGGATTTAACCCAACTGAGCCATTACTTATATGTTTCCACCTTGAGATAAATGCCTGTTTTTTTATGGATGGAGGGGTGTGAGGGCGAAGGGTAAGAACTCCTAGAATTGAGTTAGAAATGTTTGAAGGTAGTGGTGCAGAAGCTGAATCTAAAACAGTGGATAACCAAGAAGTAGCTATCCAGACATACCCTTTGGTCATCATTCCTAGTTTTTCAGCCACGTCAAAAACCATGAGACCAGTTTTGGCGAAGGTGTGTAAAACAATTATTCGAGACTCCATGCTCTTAATCTTCACTAACTGACTGGTAACAAAGCTTGGAGTGGCGGTTTGATCAGGAGGCAGTGCTGCTTTGTAAGACAACTTACAGCGTCTCTCTGCAAGTTTATCCCCCAAAACAGTTACCCCATTTCGACTAGGATCATCATCACTGAATATTGCTATGACTTCCCTCCAACCATAATAATTAATCATGTCCGCAATAGCAGTCATCTGGAACTGATCGTTGGGTGCTGTTTGGACAAAATAAGGACACTGGAGAGGTGTTAGGGTGGGATCCAGAGCAGTGAAGGAGAGTAGGGGAACATGGAGCTCATTTGCGAGATGCGAAAGCACGTGAGCCATTCCTGAAGTTTGTGGACCGATTATAGCTACTGTGTCGGTCATCAAGAACTTGAGGGCTGTCATCAAGTGCACCAGTCAGCACCAACCAACAATCAAAACAAGAATATCAAAGAAGCAAGCGATAGATACTGATAACATACCCCCAATGATGCCAAGAAAACCACTGAAGTTGGAATCATGGAAGTTTATGGACAATTTACGTCCCCCCAGGATGCGAGGATCGGAATTTACATCTTTTTCAGCAGCCTGGATTGCAATTTTCGAAACTTGTCCGTTTATAGTTTTCAATGTGAATATGGCACCGATTTTGACGACATCATCGTCATGTCTGGAAGCTTCTCTTGCTCTCGATCCATGTAACAGGATCAATGTTAATGCAAGGCATAGCAGATTCATCAAGAACCTAGGATAGGCAAGCTGCACAAACATGTATTTATGAACTAATCAAAGGAGACAGGAGAGAGGATGGAGGACTACCACTGCTGTTACTAAATTTAGTCTGTGATAAGCAAAGAGAGACATCTATTATTATAATTATAGCGGGAAACACTGAAAGCAGAAACCCGGAGGTGGAGGTGGACCACTCTACCACCACAGTGTGTGCCTAGTTAGTACGAAGTGCTTAGTTAGCACAGCGCCATTTTGACATGAATGAGTCCAAAATGCAAAATGTGCGCTTCAGATTGTGACGTTTATCAATGGCAATTTCAACGTTTAAGTGGTGCTGTGAGTATGTCAGAGTGGATTGTATGCCATTGTCTGGTCTGTCCAATCCATGATGCAGTGCTCACTAACTAACGCACTACTCATATCTTCTACATTAATATCTCTCCTCCCTCACAAATGGCATATCTGTACCACGCATGCCAATGCCTTGGACCATGGCTTGTAAAGTGGATAAATTCATCATGCCAAGAGGAATTTAGCAGTGGTCACAGGTCATGTGATTATAATGAAGCGAAATTGCAAATACATCAATGCACTCTAGAATTACTGGTTGATCATGGTTATAATCTACTTCGTTTTTTTTGTTATTGATCATTTGATAATACTTTTCACAAAATTAAAAAGATCAAGAGAAGTCTAGAATTTACATCATAGTCATGAGTTGAGAGTCAGTCGAATTTGTTTTTCTTAATAGTAATTTGAAATTGAAAAATGACCTCGATTAAGTTGTTGTAAAATTAATCTTATATTTGTTTCTACATAAATTTTTTATGCTAATAAAAAACTTAATATCTTTTTATGCTGATAAAAAAAACTTACTATTATTTTTATGCTTGTCTTTGCTATATAATAACTCTACGATGATTACGTCAAATTACCCGTAGTTCTCGAACAAGATTTCTAGAATGTTTTTATGAATCTTTTCCGGATAAAGCGCACGGAAAGATTTTTAATTTGACGCTATAGAAATAAATATTTTAAATTATTACAGAAACATTATTTCATGATAACAAATTAGTGTAGAATATTTTAAAATGATAGATTTAGAATAACTATGCAAACAAACAAAGCAATTTGATTTCACTGCATTTCGTATTAATTTAAAATTCTCCACCCAACTTCAACATAATTCGATAACTAATCAATAAACACTTGCAGCAAAATCAGAACCAGCTCGAGAGTTCCGATGCAATTAGATTGAGGAATGTTAACAAATTTCAGACAAATGATTACGTGAATTTACATAAATATCAGTTAACAACAAAAAATTGTGGGAAAGGAAACTGTTTACATTTCTCTAAATTTAATTGAACAAATTAGGTTCCAGTTATACTTCACAAATGAAAAAAGAATTATAATAAAATTCCGCTGAGTAAACATCACTCAAATGAGATAGTCATCAATACCACAATCTCTTCTGCAGGAGTATGGAAAAGTATCAACCAACAAACCAAAAATATAGACAGGCCTTCAGTTTGAATTAAGGGAAGTGAGATTGCTGGGAGTGGAGACAATGCCGCGCCCTTCCCCCCAAAAAAAGTGAGGAACAAGGAATACACAGGATAGAATAAAGAAATACATTACACGTTATAACAGGTCCAAATAGTAAGACTGACAGACAACCCACTCCACCAAAACTACAAATAATGCACTGGGTGAATTTGCTAAGCTAAAATGCGCTCCAATTATCAGATCCTCTTTTTGGAGTTTGACTATCTGATGAAGTCCTAAAAGGCCCAGAGCCGAAGGGATCCGAGTCATCAAATGCTGGAAATCCATGAACATGATCAAAATCCACACTGTTGCGTACTGGATCAAATTGTTCTGTCGCATCCCGACCAGGCAGAGGTACACTATCATGTGTTCTGAAAGAATCAAATCTTGAGAAGTCAAAAGCAGTTTCCAACCACTCTTTTGGCCTTTGTGGAGAGCTGCTTGAGCTGAAAAGTGGCGTGCTTGGAACAGAATCATCAAAACTGAATCCCGTGTTCCTCTGGAAGAGATCACCAACCCGTGGTGAACCTGTTTTGATGGGGTTTAAGCCCAGTTCTCCAGAATCAAAGAAATAATTGTCTCCAGCTCCGTCAAAATCTCTTTCCTGTAAACAATTTTCTAAAAGTAATTGGTAGACTGCTACATTAGAAATAACCATTGATCAAACACGCTGAAGCAACTACAACTCGTACATTAACAGAAGGTGGGGTTCAGAAGAATAGGGCGTAATTATGCTGTTTTTCATCATTCCTCGTTTATATTCAATTTATATACCTTAGGGCAGCATATCTAAGCTCATTAAGATTATATAATGCTTACTCCTCCGATCCCTCAATCCTTTGCAAACTAGCTTCAATGCTTTTTCAACGAACGTCAAGTTTATCCCTTTGATTTATGACACAATCATAAAATCCTGTACAAACTCTGAATTCGTACACAAAATCATCATGGCTTCATATTCCCTCACAAGTAAAATGCAATTCACACCTCCTAACGTCCAAGCCATATTCTCAATAACCACATGGAGGCCAACTAATGCCGGAGTTGATTATAATCAATAAAAGGAACAAAAGACCAGCCCAATCTTCACATATCTAGAAAAAGCCTATGATAGGGTGCACAAGAAGTCCAATGTATAAAGTGACTAAGGAATTTGTAATTTATATAATAGAATTATAAAGGATGTGTATGAAATGGAAGTGTGAACAAAAGTTTTCCTTACAAAATAGGTTAGCACCAAGGTCAATTTATAGTCCAACTTTTCATCTTAGGCAATAAATAGTGAGTATACTAATATGATTGTAATATAACAAAAGTCTTGCACCAAAGGTCAACCTTTCATGCCTCTAACCCGCTATCTTGGTGGTGCACATTTATTCGACACAACCAAAAGTCAATGGCTCAATTGAGATTTCGTTTGATATCTTTAATTGTGGCAATTAGGCAATTGTTACAAATTGTTAAATATCCTTAATTATTGGTAAAGAGACAATTTTAAGATTTACACAATCATGACAATTATTATTTTCTCTTTAACTATTACCGAGACTATCTCTGATGTGTACAATCAATCACGTCTCTAGCTTTTGCTTCTATTCAACATTAATAAACACCGCCTACAATTCACATAGTCGCAGTTGATGAGTAAAATAAAGAAAGAAATATAGTAAACTTCAATTGTGGAGGAAGACCACCAAAGACGGTAAAGGTTGTCTCTCAAATTTCTGTTTTCAATCGGACCAGAGCCTAGCTTAACCGCAAAAACTAGCTCTTGAAGTTAGGATTGTTCAAGTTGTCTTATAAGCTCTACTAGTCAATGTGGATTCTCGAAAAAATTTGAGGTTTATTCAGTTTAAAATTTCACAATAGATAAGTTAGAAGAAATTTTGTGCATATGAGCCTTTCTGTCTACTACGCTTGTGTCAATAATCTCTTCACTCTCTCCAAACACGCATACCTCAGATGATTTAGTAGTACAACCACCTTGACTGTTCTCAGCAGTGACAATTTCCTGGTATGCATCCTTTAAGCAATATATTTTTCATAGGCTAACATCTTACTGACTCTTCCAGATGTGCATCATTCCAACCGTCTAATACTAATGCTCGTTCTGGTCAAATGCAATTAAAGTCATTATTTGGGAACCCTATTAACATTGTGTATTTCGGCCTATCTAAGTTTCAAGTTATTATGGTTTTAAATTGTGTGTTAAGTGGGTTGATTGTTAACAAGATGAGGGCATACTCATCTTCAACTAGAGGGAGGTGTTACAGAATTAGGATGATCATTATTGTGCAAGGAGTCTTATCATGTACTTATACACATTTGTACTTACTGGAATATTAGTATTCAAAGGTATTTTCAAGGTATTACAACATCATAACCCAGCTAGTTACATCATATACTCTGTATTCCTCTCTTTTCCATTCAGTTCCTATATTTTCAACCACCACCACTGATCATGACATGATAGAATAAAGCAAGAGAAATTTAGACAACTGGGAAAGGCATGTTTTGAAGTAAAAATAATTTAGCCATTATAATACTTTAAGGTGAGAGAACTGGCATACCTCCTTAGTGGTGCTATTGGCATTGAATCCCCAAACTGAATCAATATCATCATTAGTGTCAAATGTTCCCCAATTTGGTTCATCAAAACTTTTGTCTCCAGAAAACACAGACTTGACACCACCAGGATCGCTACATATGCAAGATTATATTTAAATTAAGTTGCGTCATCACAAAATCTATAGCAAGTGAAAATATAAAACAAAGTATGCATTGGTATCCAACATTGATGTATATCAAAGTCAATGTCAAACCATAGTTGGGAATGAAAGTCTGCGTCCTTGCACTGGATAAATTCATATGAAGAAGGGTTGAAACAGATTACCTTAATCCCTTACCTAGTTCAAAATTTTAACAGGGTCAACTTTTTGACCTGAATCAACTTGACCAACACAATTTATTAACATAATATATAAAATATAACATTTTATATAGCTAAATCATAAAATAAAAGAAGTGTAAAGCTAAAATTAAAATATATTTTTTGCTATATATTTCAAAAAAGAAATAAGCATAAGTATACTATCTTGTTATGCAAAATGTTGTCAGTAGCTTAAGAAGTCTTATTATTAGTATACATGATTATTAAAAGAAAGTGTACATTTAGGAAAAAACAAACACGGAACACCAGGCCAGGTAGAAAATAAATATGACCTGAACTCGTTCTCAAAACATCGAGTCCAATTTCTAGAACCTAATTCTGTTAAAGTTTTTAATTTGGCCAGGTTAGTACTGCAAGTCTTGAACACCCCTATAACACTGACACACAACATGCTCATAAAAGTTTATTAATCCAAGAATGTTTCTAATTCTTGGATTAATAAACTCATGGTAAAGTTACTTCCTTCAATAACTTTACATATCAAATTTTATTAATCTAACTATTAAATTAAAACTTCTTACTAAGTAAATTAAGTCTAACCTTTTTTACAAAATTGTAAAACTGCTTGATAATCTATTAAATAAATTTAATTTAACGCATAACGTATTCTAAAAGAACGTGTATAAGATTAGGTAAGTAAAGTTGTGTGATTTATAAAAACTTGATTTTCATGGTTGTTGAATCAATATCTAAATATTCAACTGTAGGATTAATAAAATTTAATATAGACCAAAAAGTTATCAAAGAGTAACTTTACCAAGAGTTACTTCTATAATAACTTGATCCCTTCAGATAAAAATAATAATAAGAATAATAAAACCATGACCTTTCAAAGGCACAACGAATATGAATGATCAGCACAATAAGAGTACATCTCGTAATCATATGGTAAAATGGGCAATTGGCCAGCATTTGGGAAACTGGAGTAAATATCTTAAAAACCAACCTTTGGGTTTCTTGTATGGTATGATCACGGGGTGAGCTATCTTCACCAGCAGTTTTTCTAAAGTCAGAATCAGCAAAGTCCCCATGTGGGCTTCCAATAGCACTGCCTGCAAATGGACTATTGGGAGCACTTTTTACAGACCCATCTTCAATTTTATCATAAGCAGATCCATTGCCAATTCCTTGTTCATTAGTGGTAGTTTGTGGCTTTTCTGACTTATCATCACTCTTCGGAGAAGCTGCAAATGTAGGACTGTCAGTATTCACAGCTTCTGTGTTCACAGGTTCTGTGTTCACAGCTTTTGTGTTCACAGCAGACGTCAACTTTTGCTTTGGAGGCGCTATAGTGTTTTGGACATCAAGAGTGAGTTCTTTGACAAAAACAAATTCTGCAAGCATAGTGGATAACCAATTTATGTAGCCATTGCCAAAATATTATCTAAAAGTGAACAGGAGCAGTTAACCACTATTTTAATAAAAAATATCATAATATGTTTTAAATGTACACCTAGTTTTTGGAATATACTGTCTCCTGAACTACATAACTGTTCAATTTCGACCCTTCACATTTAGACAAACAGCAATGCCGAGAAAATAAGGACACAACAAAATCAACTAAGTACAGTTCATACTCAAAAGAAGAACCCCAAGAGTAAGAGAAACACAGGTACAAGGGAGGTGCAGGCAAGCAGAGAAAGTGATAGAGACTAAGTTCTCTGAGCATTTTACAAATAGATAAGGACTGGTATATTTTCCTACTGGTTCTTTCAACGCTGCACCCAATTGTAAAGCTAAACTGAGTACCCCATTTCTTTATCCCTAGTCCATTAATTATTTAGTTGCTACAAGGTGTGTGAGACCTGACTTGAATCAGTTCGCTTGGTCTTCGTATATTATCATTTTACTTTTGCTAATAAAAATGCCAGTGTCATTAGTAGGCATTCAGCTCTAACCTAAATGTCATGATTTCTTCTCTGATCTGAAGAGATGTCTGCATTTATTTTCTTAATTATCATCTCTATATTCTTTCTTTATTTCTATTAGTGAAATCATCAAACAGGTAGAAATTTTTCTTGAAATTATCAATTTTCCCTAATTATACAGGAATGTCAGCGGTACAATAAATAGTTGTCCAGTGTACTTAAAATTGTAGAATGGCACAATTCCATGATTACGCCCATCACTGATTTAGAGCCCATGTAAGATTGCACCCGAGTAGGATCGGTGGGATCATGTAAACCATGGAATCGTTTTGATTTTGTGTTCCGTCATGTTCCAGGATTTTCAGTTTTCTGTAATACAAAACTGTTACCAAGTCACCCAAACCCAAATTAAAAACAAAAATTGTTTTCCTTCTAAGCAACCTCCTTGGCCAAAACCTGACCAAAAGAAAACTCCTTTGTGATCATTCTGGTTGCTCAATCAACTAAAAGTGAATCCGTACATGGATAACCACTCACAGTTTCAAGTTTTTCTCCTTCACTCATGGTTTCTTTCTTTGAATGTCTTCTTGGATTCCTACTCATGCATTTATCTGTTGCCTCTCGAACACAAAACCACCACATTCTTTTTCTGCGAACATTATGGATAGCTTATTATGTCTACTTTAGCAGTTCCATTTTGGGGCCTCCGGTGTTAAGGCTTCTAACCCTCACTCTAGTGATGTTGTCAATGCTTCTGTCAACAACAGTAGTACCTCTTCACAACATTTGCTCTAAGAAAGTGGCAAAAAATGCTCCAGGTAGTAAAACAAACTTGGCTTGGAAGCATGGAATATGTATTCATGAGTGGATTATGGAAAATGTTGAAGGAGGCAACGAAAATGTAGGTTTAAATGATGCTCCAAATTCAAATGGAGATGGTTGAAGGTCAAGCCCAAGGTGGAGAGAAAGAGGGCAGTGTTCTTGCCATCCCACCTCTAGAGGAAGAAGATGCCTTCATTTATGTGCTTCTTGAAGGAGATGGAGCTAATGAAGATCCCATGTGTTTTGGTTTTAACGAAGATACAGAATTATTAGAGCGTTTGAAATAAATTAAAACTAGGAATACGAGTGGTTTCATAGCCTTGTGCAAAACCTCATAATTTAACAGACTATCGTATCAAGTTAGGGTTATTTTGAATACCTTTATCTTCAAGCTTATCCCAATCTTCATCCCAGTCAGCAGCTCCTTCCTGGATTCCAGGTTGCCAGCCTTACAGGATAAAATTGAGTGAGGCCACAGAATACAAGAACAAACTCAATATGAATATAATTACTACAGTATTCAATATAAATGTATACTAGACGAGCACGAGGGTTTATTGGCAGGGCACCGCAAAACCAGAAAGCAAAGAGAAATGACAGTTGACAAAAGTTAGAAAACTACATAATTGTATCTGGAAGCCAACAATGCACTTTGCTAGAAAGTGAAAAAAAAGGATGCAATTTAAGTGAAGAAAAATGAAGTGCCAACTTGTTGGCTATAAACAGTTTTCTGAGCAACATTAAAAAATGGTAGATAAATGCAATCATACAGATACCAAAAACCAACCACTAAAGTTCTGTCAGAACAATCTAAAAAATAAGCATTAATTTATAGAATGCCATCAACATCAATCAAATCAAATGTATTGAAACTGAATAGCATATCTTGCATACTGTTGTTAGAAACATCTGAGTTAAAGTTTCCCTCTTCATAAAATCAACATTAACCCAACATATGATAGCAAGCACTGTAGCAGCTATTACAAATAACCATATAAATATAAGCATCATGGTACTGTATTGTAAATTGATTTCCAAAAAAAATTGCACATGAGAAAAGATGCATGATAAGAGACTTGAGTTTTATAAATTATTGTATAGAGTCTGTCCAAACAGAGTTGTGCAACCAAATCACTTAAAAAGATCACATAAAATCTGAATAAACTGAATATATTGATCAGGCAACCCGTATCAAGTTGCACTGGCACAAATAATTTTATTGCTGATTCAAAACCAGTAGTTCAGCAACCGAAGGCTACTTCCTCAAATTAAAAAGCAAAGCTGATATCTAAACCAATGCAATAAATACCATATAATGAAGTAATAGACATGAAAAAAATTTGAGAACAACTGGAAGGATATCACAATCAAATACAAATTTGAATTTACCAAAGGGTAGTTCCAGTATTGTTGTGGGCTTAGCACGTAATCCATACTTCTTGCACCGCTCATTCAGAGATTTCACCAGCTCATCAAGGTCCGTTTGGATACGATCAACATGAGCCTTAAATTCAGATGATAAATGAGATACAGAAATTGATCACAATTTGTCAAGATGGATGCACAAACCTGGTAATATTAAAATGTACCTGCAGAGTTGCATCACCTTTTCCATCCTGTTCCAACTTTACAATTGCTTGATACAATTCAATTTTTTTCTCCTGCACACAAATAAATCATTTGACAGCAATGAAGCAAAGCAGGCAAAAGAAAACAAACGATTTAGTATATATGCTTATAACCGATCAACTGAAGAAAAAGTCATATTTCATTGCACCTGTATGTCACGAAATGTGGCTTCCTCAGTAGTTAACTTGGATGACAAATCTCCTACTTGCTTATATTTATCTTCATATTTCTTTGCTAGAATCTCAACCTGAAATGAATATATGAGCAAATAATAAATATTTTGATTATTGAGGTAATAAAGAACACATTCAATTTTAAACAAAGATACCTCATGTTTATCAGCTGATATTCTTTCTATGACTTCATTAAGCCGATTGTCACATCTGCTTTTGTACAGAACCTTTTATGGCAAAAGAACAAGAAATTTGTTGAGAAAGGGTAAAAGAAATAAAATAAAATTAACATGACACTATTAACCATAAGGAACATTAAAGCCCGCTTCTATATGCTTTACTCTTTTCTATCACCTTTTAACCATACAAAAGATGAAAATAAACAGAAAAGTAAATATTAGCATGACCCTATTAACCATCAGAACCTTAAAGGTGAAAATAAAAAGAAAAAACTAAAAATGGCTTCATAAAAAATTCTCACATTTGCCTTCATAAAAACCATTTAATGCACAAAGAACAACAAATCTGTTAAGAAAATTGAAAGTAAAAGAAAAAATAAATACTAACATGACACTCATAGTTAAGTTACAAAAACCACTAGCAAAACAGCAGGTATTGGGATGACCTCTGATTTGAATTTATCATATGCCTTATTTAGTTTTTTGGTATCACTCATTATATTTGGTCTGTATATATGGTTTATTTTATTTATTACATTAAACTAAATTAAACAATATTTTGTTATGCTTTAAGTAAAAAATGTAAAAACAGAAACTAAGCTGGCCTCAAATTCAAGCCAAACAAACCAAAACCAAAACAAATGGAACGTTATCTTCGTGGCACCCATCATGTTAAACCCTAACTCCTTGAGCAGCTAACAAAATTAAAAGGCAGCTTTGCATTTGGCAAAGAACACATAAGTAGTGGGTGGTCAGTGGCAATAAGGGGGAGGTTGCAGTGGTTGTCCAGCAATGGTGCATGCAGGAAACACCTTAAGCTGCTATGCCTCCAGGATTTAGCCAAAGAGAGGGGGTCATTTCTCCCATGACAGTAAACCCATAAGGCACCAGTCTCTTCTGTTCCCCTCTTCCAATTCCACAACATTAACCAGTGAATCTCCGCTATAACTACATGTTTGAAGCTATTTTCCATAACAACATGAAAGGTAGCTTTTATAAGCTTTACTCTTCTACACAATTGTGCAAAAGGCATTACACAACAGACCATCTATGTTTCAAATGCTTTTTAGTTAGAACCTTGTTTCCCACTAGTTTCTAGGTATCTGCAGAAGCAGACAAAAGCTGAAAAAAGAGGTGTTGTAACGTCTACTAATAAGTAACAATTAAGTAAAAGACCTTTCCAAGTCCAAGAGCCTCTTTTCACTTCCTTAAAATTAATAGGAGAGGAAACCCAAGAGGTAGACATGTGATTATGCAATTATGTTTAGCAGACTTACACTAAGAAATTATTAGTCTTGTTAAATCAGTACATCTATATGGTGTATAGCTAAGCCTGCAAATCAACAAACAGTATACATGTAGACAATCCAATATTAATCCAGAAAAGAGAGTTAAAACAGAGCGAAAATGAAATCCAATTAAACAGACTAGATTTTAAGTTCTTTCATTTAAGCCTTTTCTATTGAAGAAAAATTGTTTTTTAATTCAAATAGCATGTTAAAAGAATTTATAATGATTATATAAGATTTTGGGAAAGGGAAAACTTTAAACATATTGTTCTAGTTGTTTTCTCAGAAGCAGAAAACAATAAATCTGAAAGAAAGCTCTAAAAGAAAAATGCATCATATAACTACTTTCTATAAACAGACCTTAATAAGATAAAAGGAAAAGAGCAAGGAAAATACTAACGAGTTCTTGCATTTTTGCGCGATAGAATTCTATTTTCTCTTTGGACTCTGCAATTTCTTTCTCAAGTTCTTCCACCTTCATTTAACAAAACAAATGAAAAGATGAGAATTTATTGTGTAAGTTGAAACAAGAAATTTATCAAGTATACAATTGACTGCAGTAATGATATGATTCACCCAAATGACAATCTAGATCATAATCTTTCCATGCTATTTTCAAATATACCAGTAACAGCTAATAATTTTTGTATTGATAAGTTTCAATCATCAGCCAAAAACAGTATGCACACTTCAAGGTTTAAACCAAAAATAGCTTACAAGGATACAAGCTAGGTGTTAAAATTAAGAAAATTATCGAGGACTATTTGTGAATGCAAATAACCGTCTAAGCTTAAAGGGAAGTTTTATCTTATTGCTATATGACTAACTATACTCAATGGTAGTGATATTGAGCTTTACAGAGAGAACAACAGAAAAAATGGATAGTGTATTCTTTATAAGGACATATTAAGGTAATACCTATAAAGGATAAAATTATATAAAATTTTGTTAAGGTAGTTTAGAAAAGTACAGAAAATCACTGAAGGAACCAGTGAAAAGAGTAGATTGCATTACTTTTAGCCCTATAGTAAGTGTAACAATAGCAATGATGCAAAAAAATAAATAAAATAAAAGAGGTACCTTCTTATCAGCTTCTGTTGCTTCTTGAAACTTTGAATTAATTGAATTTTGCTCATCTGAACTCAGCTGATTTATGAGGTGCTTCTCCAAGACCGGAATTTTAGATTTCTGTGGTTTGTTCTGAGGTCCTTCATCAGACTGAGGAACAGCAGCTGGCCTTGGCGGCCGACCTGCAGCAGGATTCACTTGTCGAGCCCCAGAACCAGTCATCCCTTGTTGTTGAAAACCTTCAAAAGATAAAATAGCAAAGAGACACAAAAACATAACTTTCATTTATATGAATGGTTATACTAATGTCTAATAATAGTAGTACTGGGGTAGTGGTAGCAGTAAAAAAAAAAAGAGCTGCTAATTAATTATTGGGCACACACCTGATGGATTTCCCCAAGGTACAGCACTGTAGGGAGCAGCAGGTTGACCACTAGTTGGTAGATCAGCCATGATATTACTAGGAAGTACTGCTGGAAGAACACGTCCTTCTCTGTGTCGCTCCATTAGGTACAATGCAATACAAAACTCCCTGAGAGAAAGCATGCTATCATTATCTTGATCGGATAAGTCCCAGACCTGCTTTAAAACCTCTGAAAAAATATAAAACATGCCATACAGATAATGTTCAGGAAATTAGCTAGCCATTGACAAGTAACACATGTAGGGTGTCAAAAACTAAACAGAACCCCCTCCCCTTCCAATAAACACGCATAAAAGCAAATGTTATCAAACACAACCTAGTCCTTCAATTTGTGTAATTAATCATATTTAATTTGATTTCCTATTGTATGTAGAGCTAGAGAACTAGAAAAAATAAAGATAGCCTTTCAAACAAGCTGTCCAAGAAAAAAGGGAATGAAGTAAGAAGAAGTGTACCTCTTGGCAACCTCCAACTAAGAAACAAGTTCCGTGCTTGTTCCCCAGTGATTTTCCCGTCTCTATCTGTGTCTACTTCCATGAACACTTTCATATATTTCTGAACATCGGTTTGTGCCATCTTTGGCCATGGAGACTGGGGCTGACTGGAAGCAGAATCCTGCAATCTCCCAGGAAGTCCAGATGAATTCAGCATATTATGTTTTTGGACTGGGACATGCTGGTCCTGTTTTACCACAGGCTGGGGTTGCTGAAGCTGAGCACCAACAGGCTGGGTTACAAGTGAGCCCTGCAAAGAATCAGGGGCAGTAGTCCTAATAGAAGACTGGGTTCCTCCGGACACAGGAACAATAGCTGAAGAAAGCACTGAACTGCCAGAAGAATATCCTTGTGGAGAAGAAACTTGCTTGGGCTTAAACGAACTAGCTGAGAATAAATCACCTCCAAAAAATGAATCGGAATTACCATTAACAGAAGGACTGACTGGTTTAGAATCCTTAACCAGTTGATCTGACGGCTTTATGCTGGAGGCAGGATATTGGCCAGGGGGGCGTGCCACATTTGATCCAGAGGTTGCAAGCCCAAACCCCTCCTGCGTTGCTTGGGGACTACTTCCTCTGACTGCTATCGGAGAGGAAGTTACTACTGGAGCTTCAACCATCTTGCCAGCTGACCCATAACCTGATATGTTGAGGGTTTGAGGGCGTGCTCCACCAACAGCCATTCCTTGAGTGGCAACACCAGGTGGTAGATTAGAAGCTGGAGGCCTCCCAAACTGACTTCCCAGAGAAGAAAGGTTTTGTTGGCTAACGCTCGGATTTGGAACTGCCCCCCTTGGTCCAAGATTTTGGTGGGATAAAGGACTAACAGGGCCAGCCTGTGGTGCAGGTGCAGGTGCAGATACAGGGGGTGCAACAGTGGCACTGAAATTAATTTGAGGTGCAGGAATCTTAGATGCAGCCGGGCCATACAATGCTGCTTTTACCATTTCGGGGGTTAGTTCCCGCCTACTTTGTGCCACAGTCACAAGTTTGAGGGCATTGTAAAACTCTGCCCGGCCAAGGAAACCACTTTGGCTTTGGTTTGCAAATGCCCAAATCTGCAGACCGTGTACACAACAAGGCGGGTCAATATGATCTCTCATGTATTTAGCATTTAGAAGAACGGAATTATGAATCAGTACCTAATTAACTCAAATGCTTAATGGCACTTAGAATGGCAGGCAGGATAATGAGCAGATGAAATCATAAGCAGAAATTGAGAATAAAGAGTGTGCGTGAGAGAGGAAGAGAGAGATAGTGACCTGCGCAAGGACCTGCTTGGGCAAACCGGAGCCTTGGAAGAAGGAGACGGCCTCGGCACCGCTGATACGGCCGTCTCGATCCAAATCGGCGCGTCGAAAATAAGCATCGAAGAGATCGACATTAGGTGTTGCCGATGCCATTGCAGAATTCAACAGCACCGCCTGATTTCAATTTATTGCACACTTTTATAGTTTGCCTTTGTAGATCACACCATCTAACTTGCAAAGAATTAACCTCTGATTCACTCACCAAATCATCTGCAGAACAGAATTGATTAATCCCTTGCTTTGCACTTTGATTGTCTCCGCCTCCAATCCAATCCCTCACTCACCCAACAACAAAATTACAGATCATCCCTCTTTCCTCATCTTTTCCCCAACGGACAATTTTAATCCTCTCCACTTACCAAATTTCAAAAATACCCCTCGCCTGTCCATTTCATTTATGTAATTCGTTCATGTTAAAATAATAATCCACATCTATTATAGTTAAAATTCGTACACCTAGTTAGTAGTGAGTAAATCATTAATGATTTAATACATGTTTAGTCCTTATAATTCTATTAATTTTATTTTTTATTCACTAAATTTAAACATCTTCATTTTGATTATTATCTATACTATTTTCATTCTTTTTAACTTTTATACTTATAATATTTAATATATCTAGTCTTTGCTGTTTAAATTTATGAAGATTAAAAAAAAGAATTGATACGTATGAGAATTAAAATAGATCAATTTGAAATATAAAAACTAAAAGTTAAAGTTGATCAAATACTTATTAAAACTTTATAAAGGAGTGGAATGAATGATGAGCCCGAAGAACAGCTTCAACCCCTCCAAACTGGAATCAGCTTCCACGAAAATCTTTGTGAACTACTTTGAAATCCAATGGCACTTCAAAAAGAAACAATATGGTTAATGTATGAATGCGCCGCCGGGGAGGGAGCCACATCGTCTTTTGATAAAAATAGTGTATTGTTTTTAGATGAGAACTCACACAAACCATATCAGCCATTAAAAACCTCCTCACTCAGCTTGTTTCTGTCAACAATAATGGCGGAATCTATTCCCACGTATCAGAAAAAAAAATAAAATTTCCTTCGGGACCAAATCAAATTTTCAGCAACATCATCCCAAGGTCTAGGCTAAACCATTCGTAGATCTTCACTATCTAGATTCATGTCCATCTCCCACTACACACAAGTTATCTCAAATGTTACGATGCACATAAGGGACAAGTTTTAATGTTTAAAATCTTTAGCTGGTGCCACGTGCATAAATAGTAATTTAATGTGAATGATTATAAACATATAAGAGAGGAGACGTTATTTTATGTCTTGAACACTATTACTTGGCTCGTAATTAATATTTTTCAAAGTAAAAAACAAATGATTAACGTGGTCCATAATAATAATCACAACAACAACACACCTATCCAGAAGACATGCAATTAATTAGTTATTTAGCTCGTTCGTAGGAAGTTGTGAACCAAAAAATTATAGAAAATTGAGGGGAATAATCTGCAATCGCAGGTCTATTTGTTTACAAGGAAAATTCAAAGGCGCTCTAACTCTGGTTGAAATTGGCGAAACGATTTCACACCGCGACACAACTAAACACAAGAAACGCGAAAGCGCGGAAGGGGTTTCTTCAGTCAAACATATGTTTGGTGGATGAAATGTGAGAAAGGATTCAATTTATAAGTTGAATTTAAGTGTAAGTTTGGAATTGCAATAGGAGAGTGGAGGCGTGTGCGTGTTTGGGTGCGCGATTTGTTTGAACGGAGTTGGGTGATTTGACTAAATAAAATAAAACCTCTCGTTGTCACGAGAGTTGACTTGAAGACTATGGATGGAGCAGAGGATCTTTCCCTCCTTAGAGAGAGACTGAGTCATGTGACTTAGTTTGTCGATTTTTTAGTGTAATTCTAAAATTTTGCTAATACGATTTTAGGGTGATTTATTAAATTTTTTAAAATCTATCAATCCATAATTATTTTTTTAAATTGACCCAATAGTATAAAAACCTAATTTGTCAATACCATAACAATTAATAAATCATCTTTCCATGGAATGGTCCATTACTTTTGCCTTTTACTGCTCCACATACATGTCCATCCCATCCCATAGGCTCTGCCAAAGCTAATTTCAATTATTGGACCCAAAAGAAATAAAAGGAGAGAAGACCAGGAGGCAGCACCAGGTCAGGTCTTCACTGATCGGAGGAGCCTAAAAATTTCTTCTTTCTGCGCCGTTCCAATGGGAAACTGCTGGGGTTCTCCGCCTCGCACCGACGTAACGCCGGCAACCACCGGTAATCTTAGTACAGGTTTGTTCTTTACCTTTTCCTCTTTCAATTCCTTTCATTTCCCACATGTTTTCGTTTCATTTACGCTTCCCTCCTCTCTCCTATCATCGCATCATAATTCAGCCACACCGGGGACATCTCAGACCATCAGCAGCAGCACCACCACCACCAGCAGCTGTACTACTACCACAACCACCACTACTACTTCTGGAAGTGTGAACAGCTCCATAAATAGCAAGTTCTCGGTGTCGAGCGGTGATCAACCTTATCCAACTGGACAGATCTTACCCGCCTCTAATTTGAGGATTTTCACCTTTGCCGACTTGAAGGCTGCAACTAGGAATTTCAGGGCTGATACAGTTCTTGGCGAGGGAGGTTTTGGAAAAGTCTTCAAGGGTTGGCTTGAAGAGAAGGGCACGTCAAAGAGTGGAAGCGGAACAGTCATTGCCGTCAAAAAACTCAACTCTGAAAGCTTACAAGGAATTGAGGAGTGGCGGGTAATCCTTCATGTCATGTGGATAACAATCAAACCCCTTTTACTTTACACCTCCTGCCTTCTCTAACATATCTTTCATCTTATGTAATTTCTGCCCCCAAGATGAAATTTTTTGCATCTGCTGCTTGCGCCGAAATTCACCTTCTGCAACCCAGATTCAAGCAAACACATGCTCTGTTTGGAACTATAATTAAAAAAAAAATGTTAAGATTAATTAAACAATAACTGTATCATTCCATGAAATTTTCTTTTCCTTTTAGGATAAGGGCAAAGTGTAGCAGAATCAGCATACTGTTTCTTACTTACTTGACAATGAACTGCTTTACGAAACAAAAGTCTAAGATCTCAAATGTGTATGGTTGCATTAATCCTTGTTTTGTTTCTTGTTTCATGAAACTGTTTAATCATAGATTTCTAAATTGCTATTAAAGTAATGGTTCTTTCATTTGGTGCAGTCCGAAGTAAACTTTCTAGGGCGCCTTTCCCATCCTAATCTTGTTAAGCTGTTGGGATATTGTTTGGAGGAAACAGAGCTTCTTCTTGTCTATGAATTCATGCAAAAAGGAAGTTTGGAAAACCATCTATTTGGAAGTGAGTGCTTAATTAAATACCACTGTCTTGGCAAGTATATTATCAGTTCAAACATGAAATAAATTGTCAAAATAAATGTATATTTACAACTAAAAGCTACATTCTTTTAATTGTAGGGGGTTCTGCCGTTCAACCACTTCCTTGGGATATCAGGCTTAAGATAACGATTGGAGCAGCTCGTGGCCTTGCGTTCTTGCATACATCCGAGAAAGTAATTTACAGAGATTTCAAGGCCTCAAATATTTTGCTTGATGGGGTGAGCTTCGCAACACTCTGACAAGTTAACAAAATAAGTTTATATATATAGTAAAAAGAAAAATTGAAATTAATTATTCCATACGTTAAAATTAGCGTATGTATAAATCAACTTTTAGAAGCTCTCTTCTAGCTTCTTTAAATTTTTATTTTTTAACTTGTACATAAACTAATTTTAGCTTGTGTAGAAGTTTGTTTAATTTTCTTTCTTAGAAGTATTTACCAGAGAAGTATGTTTAGGAAAGGATTTATCGGAGAAGTTTGTTTAAACGCCCGTATATGTTTACTGCTGCCATGTTATCACATATTGACACCATGAATGTTTCATCCATTTTTCTTCAGAAATCGTTTTAGTTTGGCCTGTACCATTTGGTGCACAACTTAATTAGTTTCTGTCATGCTACAGTCCTATAACGCGAAGATATCAGATTTTGGCTTGGCAAAGTTGGGTCCTTCAGCTAGTCAATCTCATGTGACAACAAGGGTGATGGGCACATACGGTTATGCAGCTCCTGAATATGTGGCCACAGGTAATGTAACTCTGTTCTAATATTAGCGCATATTAGGTAAAACTGTTTTTTTTTTCTCTTAAATTGATTATTAAAGTACTGCATCTTGAAATCGTTTGTTTATGATACAGGGCATCTATATGTGAAGAGTGATGTATACGGGTTTGGAGTTGTTTTGGTGGAAATACTAACAGGACTAAAAGCTCTTGATTATAACCGTCCAAGTGGGCAACATAATCTAACAGACTGGGTGAAACCATACCTGCATGACAGAAGAAAGTTGAAGGGCATCATGGATTCTCGATTGGAAGGAAAGTTTCCGTCGAAAGCTGCATTCCGCATAGCTCAGCTTGCTTTGAAGTGTCTTTCAACTGAGCCCAAACAGCGACCATCAATGAAGGAGGTTTTGGAGAGTTTGGAGCGAATTCAAGCTGCCAATGAGAAACCTGTGGAGCCTAAATTACGATCTACTCATACTCGTCAAGCCCACCAAGCTGTGCACCATCGCTCTCCACTTAAAGACGGTAGTTACTAGTTTCTCTTGAGAAAACTAATCCCTTTGGTTGTGTTGTTTTGTCTCCATTCGAGAGTTTGCCACTTGTTCATTTGTAATGTATTTCTTGGACTCAGAAATTTGTACGGGTGAACCAAACATATAGTAGTACTGTAAAGTGTAAATTATTGTTCGTGTTCTGCTTAAACAGATGGAGAGGTCCATGACTATAGTATCGGAAAAGTGACTGCACTAAAATTTATGAGTCATTCTTGATACCAAGGTCTATCATTGTTTACACACAAATATTATATATATGTATGTGTGTGTGAACCTGGGGAAAACAAACACTGATTACTTACTTCAGCAGCTTATGCACAAGGACAATCGGTGATAATTGAAAGTTATGTTACAATAATCATCTTAAGTCATTCTTGTAGTAGTTTTCTAGTTGAAAAATGTAATTTTTTAAGAGATACTGTTAGAAGGCTTTTAAGAGTTCACGTTTTATACATTATTAGTGTACAAAGTTTAGCCTATTGACTAATTAAAAAATATTAGATAGGACTATTAGAGCAGTTATTGAAAAACAATTTTTTATTCACAATTATTTAATATTATATCTTTTAATTACATGAACGATACACATTAACTTTAAGAAAATTCAATAAGGTTTAGTATGATTTACTTAATTAAATAATATATATTAATTAAATATCTATTATTTGATGATGATGCTCTCAGTTAATTTAAAAGGACCAAAACTAACTGAACAGGATATTGATACCAGATAGTCTGCTACGTACTTACTTTTAGTTTCTACACTGATTCAGCTTTTTATTGTTAGTCTTAATTGTATAGTATATAAGCATTGGTAACTGTTTGGTTAAGGAAATAAAAGTAGATTTTCTTTTCAAATGAAGCATTTATTTTATTTTTAAAAAAGTATGTCCTTTATAGATTGTAAGCATTAAATAAAATATTATTTAAGAAAAATATGTTTTGATTAAGAGAAATTAATAAAGAGAATATTTTAAATATTTATGTGAAGTTAATTATAAAAGTTATAAATTAAAGTTAAATATTCATTTTACCCATCTTAGGATTGAAGTTCATTTTTTGTGAAGTGTTTATATACACTTAATATTGTAAGGCCTATCAATTAAAATTAATTTAATATATATTATTAGTTCTAGCCATATTTTATTTTCTTGGCCCCCGTTTGGTTGTTTGCCTTTTGATCTTTGTAAAATTTATTTTTTTATAGATATTATTTTGTTTTGGTCTTTATGAAACACTTTTTTTTATTTTCTATTTTAAATTAGTTTATTTTGAAAAGATAAAAAGAAAAAATGAATATTTTAGAAAAATTTAAATAAAGAAATTACAACAACCAAAATTAAAAATTATCCTTTAGAAACCAAAATTAAATATAACACATACCACAGAGAGAAATGTTTATATCATTAAAATAAATAGCTCATTTAAACACGTATTATTCTCTTAAAGGTTACAAAATTATCAAATGATTCTCTTAATTTTTTTAATTATTTTGTACCCTTCCCAAGGAATATATTTTAGTTCAGATAAATCGATATTTAATACTGTAGAAGGTATTCTGTGAAAACAAAATAATATAATTGATATTTTCTTTATGAACCACAATTATGATGAACAACACTAAAATTATAATCTTTATTGTAGGTGTTCATAAAAAATTTAGAACTTGTATCATGTCCATTATGACTAATTGTTTTTCTTCATGTTAAAGTATGAGTTCTGATTATTTTTTCATATCTTTGATTTCTAAAGAAATGTATAGAAAGAAATATTATTTTAATTATCTTATAGATAGTTCAAATCATCCAATTAAACTTTTGGAATTCAATTTATTAAATTATATTTACTAATTTTTAAGAAATGAAAAATAAATAAAACAGTTTCATTTAATAATCACTTGACGAAAAAAATTATTTTATTAGAAGGCTTTTTCTTCCTCCACTCCTATAAATTTAAACATTTTAAATTTACTTTTTTGAAAATAAATAATTTGTGATGAGCATTGAATGTTGGTGTTAGAGTGTTCGTATATATTTGTGAAGATTATGGTATACTAGTTAGTTGGTAGTGGTGGTTAATGGTGGGGTTTTAGGGGTGCTTTTTGATGGTGGTAGGTCGTTGTTGGTCTGTTCAGAATTTTAATAGTCATTGTTTTTGCATTTTAAGTTTCGATTTTGGATATGCAATTTAAAGACCACTTGAATCACAATTCAGACCATTATGCAAAGAGAAAATTTAGTTTCATATAATCTCTAATACAAATTTATATTATAGATTTCACCTATATTCCAAATTGCACGTTTCAAAATATAAATTGTGTTTTTTTTAATATTTTGATTAATGACATAAGTTATTGTATATATTTAAGTGAATTATCATGATAAATAAATAATATATATAACAAGATAATTACTTACCAAATGTTGTAACATTGATTTTATGTTTTTGTTGTTGTGACTATGAGAATGAGATTGTGATAATAAAATCAACTGATTTTCAACTACTTACAAAGTATGTACATGTATATATATATATGCATTCAATCTTACACCTATAATGAGGTAGTTGACAAAGTGCATTTACTTATCATTTATAATGATCATATCACCACCTTCAAATGACATGCAAGATTGAAGAATCATTTGTTCATATTCATATTGGCCCAAGACACATCACATAGATGGTGATACGAAAATGTATCCAAACTAATATAAAAAATGTGACATAACAAGTCAATTACTTTAGTTATGCAAAACACACATCCTCTAGTCATACATATATGAGTTAGTGCGATGACAACTTTTTTACAAGTATTCATCCTCTAATCATACATATAGGATAGTATGATGACAATTTTCTCACAAGTATTCACCCCACATTTACAAATTACTGAATAACTACAAATATGACAACCTAATTCATATCACACCTTTTATCAACAAATATTATACATTACATAAGATGCAACAAATAAAATCTCTTAATAAACTTTCATGTCTCCCAATAAAATAAAGTCATTGTTTTATTACATTATAAACCTAAAGTTTAGAATAATTCAAGAAAATGATTTAAAGTAGAGTTAATAAATACATTAGTAAGAGAATAAATTTAATAATATAATTTACGGAGAAGTTATGCATACTTAGTAAGTAAATACCATAGATGTGTTACCTATATCGTCCGGAGTATGCATTTAAAGAATGTGTAAGCTGGATTGATTTTGGGACTGTTTATCAAGCCTTTCATTCTATTGGACTCACAATTAAAATTTGTAAATTGATCTAAAACTAATGCATTATCGACTAGATATAAATAAGATCGGGACAACCTTTAAATAATAAGGTGTATGTTTAGCATGATTAACGAAAATGATATCCTGTTAAGAAATTTCAGAAAGTAACTTAATCTTTGAATTTTATAAGTAATTTTTTCCAGTTTTGAAACCGTTTTCCTGAGATTATTCAGCAAGAGAGCCCAAGACTAAATCTCTATAAATACAGTTACTTAAACTTACTTAGATAAAGTCACTTTATTTTAAATCAAAACATTACCCAAATTTTACATTGCAGCATTGATTTTGAATAGATAAATTTTATATAATTAATATTATGTTAAAAATTTCATGTGGATGTTTTTGTTTTCCACTGCATAGAAAAATTGCTTTTGGATTTATAATTAATTATAAAATAAAATGAAACAGTTTTAAATTTTTATATATTGAGTGTAGTACTAATTTACTTTTAAATAATAAAAATATTTAAATATATGATTTGTAATCGTTTTATAATTTTGTCATACATAAAGCCCACAGATGATATCCCTAGACGAGGAAAAAAATAAAAAATAAAATTGGTGAAAGGAAGTTGTGAAAAATCCAAGAGAATTTTGTAGAGAGGAAAATATAGGTGGAAAAAAAGGGCCCACATAGAATAACTGGCCTTGTAGGTTCCGTTTGGAGGAAGAGGCAAGAAAGAAGGCACAAAGGAATGAAGGCACACTCAATCCTCGTGTACCGCGAGTGAGTACTAAGTAGCAGGAGCATCATCGTGTGATATTCCTCTTTCTTTGCAATCTCCTCTGAACAACAATATGGATATCATCTTCTCCGTTGCTTTTCTGTTACAGGCAAGTATTCATTCCTCTCTCTCTTTCTCTCCCTCTAATGGATCGTTTCGTTGACTTGAACTTGGACTACCCTGCCATAACTACGTAGGTATTCCTGCTCTCTTCGCCTTCGCTCTCTGCTGCCTCACAACATGAAACGTATAGGTACGGCTAAATCTACTTTTGGAGCTGATCGTCACTCTTTCCAAACTAGTAATTTGTAATAACCATTTCATTTCTCTTAGGGCTAAGCACTCTGAAGAATACTGCGCAATGTATGATATATGCGGTCAACGCAGTGATGGGAAGGCTCTCAATTGTCCCTATGGTTCCCCTTCGGTCAAGGTAATTCGTTCATCTCTTATTTACTACTTAATGCCGCACCACCTCCATCGTCCTTTAATTTAACCGCTTTCTGCTGCTTTGGTTTCTAACTCCAGCCTGACGACCTACTATCTGCCAAAATTCAAAGTCTGTGTCCCTCCATTACTGGAAATGTTTGCTGTACTGCGGAGCAGTTTGACACACTAAGAGTGCAGGTTCAACAGGCAAGTTCTCTTTCTCTCTATTATTGAATTCTATGGTTTTATGTGGGTAACTCATTTTGTGTTGATTAAATGTGAAATACAAGAGATGCACGTGCTTAGTGATTTTGGCTGGGGCCGGTTGCATTAGCTTGCTCTGGGTTAAATATGAGGTTGTGATATAACCTGTTTATGTTGGAAATTGCTCTTTCCACTTATGATAAATTACTTTATTTATTTATTCTTTGTCCGGCCTACCGAAAAACTTATCTAATATGCAGGAGTAATATAGAGGAGACGAGGGAAGATATGTACCACTTATGCCTAATTATTTTAAGAATATTCTCTTACTACTCTCATTAATCATCTCATTGACATGACATACTCACCAAGCAACCCTTCCTTATCTGTATTTTGTTTATTTGTGTGCATTATGCAGTAACAGAAATGTATTCTATCTTGCAGGCAGTACCAATTCTAGTGGGGTGTCCATCATGCTTGAGGAATTTTCTAAATCTTTTTTGTGAACTTTCTTGCTCTCCTAATCAGAGTTTATTCATCAATGTGACTTCTATTTCTGAGGTCAGGCATTTCCTTTTCTGAACCTGTTTTGCAGTAACACTGTTTTCTTGACATTTTATGTTTTCGGATGGGCACTTTTATGGTTACGAGAATGTTTTGTAAATAACTAGTATGTTGACTTGTGCACTTTCATGGTTGTGTTGGTCTTCAAGTATGTACAAAAAGGTGTATGAGTTGTGAATATAGTAATGATTTGCCATTTGCTAGCGTGATTTTCCTTCTTTTTACTGAGGCAAAGTAATTTTCTTGTTTGCATAAGGTGCAACATTTTTTATTTTATTTTTTATATTTTGGTCTTTCACTGGGCAACAAAGGGTTTAGGCACTATGAAGAGGATCATTTGAGATATTAGTGAGGAGAGTGGATTGCATAGTTTTTAGCCTATTATAAGGGGAGAAGGGAGGCTAAAGACATTGGAGGAAATCATTAAGAGGAAGGGATCTAATGGTCAATGGTATCTATGTGATCCATGTAGCTGACCTCACCTAATTGGCTAAGACTTTTGTTGTTTATTTTTTTAGAAGAGAGAAACAAAAATTTTATGAACATGCTTTAGTAATAATTCCACCCAACCAAATTAATTTATTCACATACAAGAATCTAGAACCCAGGAGTCCTTACATGCAGTTTTAGAAATATTAAAAGAGGAATTGGGGGTTCTTACTAGTTATGGTTAGAGAGCAAGTACTAGAAGATGGTTTAGATGTTCAACTTCAACTTCATAGTGCAGACATTCCTTCTTCAATCGAAGAGGGTGAAGGAGGAGTCCTGCTAGAATTTTTTGAATTTGAAGTTACCTGACAAACCTTCCTTTAGGGTTGGCCTTTTAGATCTGCCAAATGAGAATCTTCTCCTTTCCATGTAACTTGAAGAAAGTCTCCTTGGTGTGACCAGATTTCTTACAATGAGAGCAACAACAATCCTCCTTCCCTTTTGAGTTGAGTTTCATATTCTCAGGGTTTGAGATCCTGGTTGGGAAGCTTGTCTAAAGAACATGGCAGCTCCTTCAATGGAGGGCTCATTCATCATGTTCATTCGATGAGTCTCCTCATCTCGGATATATAGAAGACTTCGGAATTGGAGGGAAGTCTTTCCTTGCCAAGGATTTGTGCTCTAACAGTGTCATATGCAGGATTCAGGATTTCTATCTTGACAAAATATTTTCTTTTGACTCAGCACTTTGTTATATTATATAGTAATAGAAAATCACTTTTCTTTTCATGTGGTTTATATAATTACACTCTAAAATATAAATTGATATCAACCATCTTGTGTTCATTTCAGGTTAATGGTAACATGACTGTGGATGGCATTGATTTTTATGTAACTGAAACTTTTGGAGAAGGTCTATATGAGTCATGTAAAGATGTAAAGTTTGGGACAATGAATACAAGGGCCATAGATTTTGTTGGGGCTGGAGCTAGCAATTTTAAAGGTGATCCATTATAATTTTATTGTATGAAATTTGTGAACTCTGATATGTACCATCCTAATTAGAACAATTCCCCCATCTTGAATTCATATGTTAATTGTGCATGTGTGTTTAATTTGGGAATAGATATTTAGTTTTGCATATCAATGAATTAGAAAATTGAGAAATTAAGTTAATATTAGCAAATGATCTTGCTATGTAGATGTGGACATATTTTCGCCATGTCTGTAGTACCGAGGTAGATCACAGTTATACAGGTTTTAGCCATGAAAAAATACACAAAAGATCCTCCTATGTAGATGGGGACATATGTTTTCTTATTCATATTGGTACTTAGTTGCTGCTTCTGATATTTTGTTTTGCTTTTCATTGAATATTTCCTTTTCCCTTTATCTCAATTCTGAATGTATAATGTGTTTTGTGTCTGATTATCATTGCCAGAGTGGTTTGAATTTCTTGGTCAGAAAGTTCCTCCTGGATTTCCTGGTTCTCCTTATTCTATACTTTTCAAGACAGCCACTCCTGATCCATCTCCAATGAAACTTATGAATGCATCTGTATATTCGTGTAATGACACTTCGCTGGGTTGCTCTTGTGGTGATTGTCCTTCATCATCTGTTTGCTTGGATCCTGAACCTTCTCCACCCAGCAAAGAGCCCTGTGCCATTAGAATTGGGTCTTTAAAGGTTGAAACAGTAGAGGCATATCCTTTTTTATGATTAATTTTCATTTGCTTTATGACTGAATAAATTCTGCATTTTTTTCTCAAAATGCCTCATTGATCTAGTGCAAATTTTGGTTGTCTACTGAAAAAACTGTCATTCATCTTTGATGCATTTCGTGAAACTGGTTTTTGTATAATGATACCTACAGGTTAGGTGTGTGGATTTTTCATTGGCCATCTTGTACATTGTATTGGTTTTCGTGTTGTTTGGGTGGGCATTGCTGCAGAGAAGAGGAAGGAGGAGACCTGAATCTAGTGTGGAACCACTGTTGAATGATATGGTTGGTGAAGGGAGTAGTTTTTCTAACCTCCAAAAGGATGGAAATCATCCTGTAGAGGTATGTGCAAAAGCTTGTTTGGTATCAGCCCATCTGTTTTGGAATTCAGAATGAATATCTCAATTGTTGTTTGTTGTTGTTGTTATTATTGTGGAAGCCAACTGTCTAAAAGCTAGTTGTTAGTTGAAGTGGAATGAATGATTTTTATACTTTAACAATCTACATATCAATTCATGCAAGAGCTTATTGGGTTTAAATTGAAATATAGATAACGAGCAATTCTTGAGCAAGAATTAAACCTTCAACCTCTTCAATGGTAATAGTATCACCTTTGCTCGACAAGAGCAATAATAGAATCTTGAGGAAGACCTTCAAGAAGAGAGTCCAAATTTTCTTTAACAGAAACTGAATCTCCAATTGAACAAAGAGAGTTGCCAAGACTCTTGATATGAGAAAGAAAAACAAGAACTGTGTGATTATCCAGAGAAGAGTTTCGTAAATTGGAATGAAGTTGTCTTGCCTTAGTTTTAGTTTGATGATGAAAATACCATGTCTCTTTTCTCATACTTCATATGTATGAACGCACCCGAGATCACGTGACAAGATACTGTTGGAAAGAGAGGACTGAAGCAACGCAAGAATGATTTGATCTTTTTCCTAAGAAAGATAGTCCAGATTAATACTATTAATGTCATGTTCTTGCTTTGAGAAAATGCAATGGAACTTGTGGATCAGCAACAAAATGATGCATACAGTGCCCTTTAAGGACAGGTTCAACCTGTTGACGCCACTGCAGGAAGTTCTCGTCATCAAGCTTCTCAATGATTTGATTGAAAAACTGTTAGGAACATGCACTGGAGTAGAGGGATTAGAATCAGTGAGAGGAGGGGTTGGAGGTGGAACATAACAGCCATACCAACAAGAGAAAAAAAACTGATGGAAGCCAAGAGAAGAAAAAGATCAATCGGCTTTGGATGCCATGTTAAGACTAACAAATGTATTTCATTACTAAAAAAAATTACAGAAGAAAGAGTGAACCTCTTTACAAAGCCTATACATACACTTGAACTATGTAAGAAAAGAATTATTTTTATTGATAACAATCACACCAATTATGCTCTCATCATTTCTATTTGTAAAATAATGAAATCCTTGAAAAAAGGAAGTAAAAATGTGCTGAAAAGAGGAAAACCAGTTGTAGCAAGCAAATGTACAGACAAGAAGAGGAAAACAACCTCTGTAACAATGGCAAACAATTGTCGGAAAAAGTTGGTGGTAAACAATCGTTGCCGGAGGCAAATAATACGCACCAAAAATATGTTGGTGGTAAATAGTACTTGTCATATAACATTAGTGCTAGACAGTAACTTTGTCTGGAAAAAGCTTGCTGAAACTGTCTCACCTGAAAGTCATCAATAGTGAATAGCAATGCCGACAATTAACTGTGATGGCAACAATGAACAATGTATCTAGTGTGAACATTGATGACTGAGAAAAAAAAAAAAAACAGAAACGGAAAAATGTAGTGATTTCTAAAAGTTTACACCTTTGAGTAGTGGGGGCATAAGGAAAGCACGAATTTGAGTTACCTTCTTGTTAGGCTTTTGATACCATGTGAGAACGATTAGTGCAAAAAGAAGTCATGGTGGATGATACCGCTATATACCTTGTTGAGTAGAGTGAATTGGGACGGAATCTAATGAATTCCCGCGGTGAGTACACATGAGTATTTTATTTATAATCCAAAATAGATACAATGATAAGGAACAAAATAATTTTCTAATAATGAGAAATATTTGGTAAGAAATCTATCAAATCTTCCCATATCAATTTAATGCAATCATATAGTATCCTCTAGGGTAAATATTATTGTAAATCACCAGATATATAAGGCCCTTTTCCTTATTAGGAAAAACCTATTCTTAGAATGTAGGTTTAGGCTTAACTCAATCCCACATAATTAAGGGTTGCTCCCCAAGTATATGCTGTGAGACCTAATTTAATTCCTGAAATATTGTTTCAGTTTACCTCTTCCAATTCTACTTTATAATGTGTGAAGAGTTAAATGATTTATTGCACATCTATACTGAGAAGTTTTACTCATTACTCATTGTGATATTGTTGACTTTGTCTTTACAAATAAAAGGTGCAACAGATAGATCCTCAAGGGCAGAATGTGGTGCAATTTTCTTTTGTTCAAGGATGGCTATCTAGCTTTTACAGGTCAGTGGTTCAAGTAGTTCTTGTTAAGTTTATAATTACATAAACTTTATTTTGTTTTGCATCCAGGACATATGGAAGATGGGCTGCTAGAAAACCCACAATTGTGCTTTGTTCCTCATTGGCAATTGTTGTTTTGCTTTGTTTGGGTCTGCTTCGTTTTGAGGTGGAGACCCGGCCTGAGAAGGTACCATATTTCAGCTATAGCATCTGCACAGTTTAGAATTTTGGATTTGCTTCTGTAACTTCCATATGAAAAAATTGTTCATCTATTTCTTGCCTGACAAATGATATTTGGGTTTGATCTTTTCTAATCTCCCCTTAGACATGTTTGGATAAGCTGTTGGCACATTCTTAAATGTTAAGCATTATCATCTGAAATCATTTTTTGGGTTCCTGTGGGCCGATAGTCCAGCAATTTGCATAGGCCTAAAATTTGGAGAGTCTGCACTAGGAGGAATAAAAGGGAAATTGGAGGGGATGGCTAGGTGGCAGAGAGAGAAATGAAAGATGGGTAGGTAGTTATCAAATAGTTAGAGAGAAAGAGAGTGGGGTAATTTTGGGGGAAATTAGTTATGATTGTAATGAGTAGAGAGAAGTAGTTCTCAATCGGAGCATTGTTCAGAACGAGTAGAATCATGTTTCTGTTGTAATCCTTCTATATCAGAAATATTGCTTGTCTTTTGTTCTAATTCTTGAGTTCTTGCCCTTAGATTCCGGTGTGTTGATTTCTGGTTTGTTTCGTTAAGCATATTTGCATAACAGCTTAAGAAAATTAAAATTGTTTTACACTGCACATCTTTACTGATAATGTGACAAAATATTTTCGTAAGGGATTGTAGTACAACCAAAAAGTGCTCCAAAAAAAAAAGAAAAATACCATCCAGGGGTTGATGTGATGTAAACAACGTTTCTTTCTCCTTGCACTTTCAGAATACATAGTAGTCAATATCTGGGCTTTAATTCCTGAAATTTTTAAGAATTTGTGATTTTTCATCGAAATTGTGCATGTTTTCTTGTTCTTTTACTTGACAAAGGACATTTATTCTCTAAATGAGTTACTTGCTCTCACTGCCTCTTTAAGAAAAGGTTTTCTTTAATCCTCTCTCTGCATACTTCAAAATATTTTCTAGTACCTAATCTAGAGTCACTAATTAATGGTTATAGGTTTTAAAAAGAGGTCATACTAATAATGCGTTTCAAATGAATATATATGCTTGTAATACTTATTTTCTTCTTGAACTTGAAGAGTATTGGCCTTGCTTTCTTCTTTTTGTTGCAGTTATGGGTTGGTCCTGGGAGTAAGGCAGCTGAAGAGAAAGATTTTTTTGATAGTAAACTTGCTCCATTCTACCGAATTGAACAGGTTTCGGTTTGCTTATAATTTGTTTTACCTTTTTTTTTTGGTCTTGTAATTCGGTGCATGCACTCTATATCTAATTAATAAAATTAAGCTGCCTCTAATGTGAATGGATTATATAGTGTGTCTGCTCATTTGTAGGAGTCATCGCAGATTGAATCGGATCAATTTTGAACTTTTGAAGAGACAAATATCCAATCCAATCGCATTGGTTTTCATAGTTCATCATCTATTTGGTGTAGTTTAAATTTAAATCTAACCCAATTCCATTTAAAGCTGTTTGGATTCGATAGCTTTTCAGTTTTAGTAGGAAGTGAGTTTAAGTCTGATTCATTCTTAGAGAAATTGAATTGAAGAATAAACTGAATTTATTATTATCACATCACACCTGATAATATGAGTACAAAATTGTATTTATAGGCACTAGTTACATCAAGAGCTATTGTTAGCAATAGGTAACAGCTGTAAAAGACTGTCAACTGTACAAATTAACTAATTTCTTCTAACATCCCCCCTCAAACTCAAGGAGAAGATTTTTAGAAGAAAAATTCTTCACATTGAGTTTGCTACGTAACTTGTTGCTTTTGAGAGCACCAAGATATTAAATTAGGACCAAGATAGATGGATGGTCCGGAAGTAGATCGTCTATCATCAACATCACAAAAGGCTTTTAAGGGCAAAGGATGGGCTAGAGATGTAGGTTAAAAGTGCAATCCATGAAACAAAGTGCCTTTAAAAAAGTGCATGGTTGTGTTGTGTCATAAAAACCGTTTCTTGAAGGAAACCATTCAACCGTTTCTTGAAGGAAACCATTCAAAAAGGAATTATTGGCATCGTACTAAAACAATTTCCATCCATAAGAGACAACAAGAGTAAGAATAAGTCTTATTGTAATAGGCCTCAGTATTTGAGAGAAAGTTTCACGAAAATCAAAACCATGGACTTGATGAAATCCTTTTACCACCAGGCGTGCTCTATACTTTTTTATTGAGCAATTTTAATTTTCCTTGACTCGTAAAATTCACTTCCATCCAAGTTGTACTATTCTGATGAGCAAACAGTTCAACAATCATAGCTTGGCTCCAATCGGGGTGGATTGAAGCATCACCTACGGTTTTAGGAATTGTGATAAGAAAGACGAGTATAAAGGGATAGAGACAATCCGTGATAACTTATAGCAATATAATGAGGAGAAGGATTACAAGTGGAGTGTACACCTATAGGAAAAGCAATGGGAAGATCAGACTCAAGTGATGGGGTCGGAGGGGTAGGTGGTACTAGGAAGCTTGCGGGGGGGGGGGGGGGGGGGGGGCCCGCGCGGGGAGGGGGGGGGGGGGGGGAGGGGGGTGGTGGGGGGGGTTGGTGAGTTTGTGTGGGCGCACACTGGAAATGGGGGATTGGGTTGGTGATGGTAGCAGTTGGACTGCCAGAGGGAGAGAAATAGACGTAGAATAGAGGAGATTCAGAGAACGTAACATCAACTAAGATTTCATAGTGATGAAGGGAAGGTGAGAAACACTTACACCCTTTTTGAGACCAAGAGAAACTTAAAAAGACACATTTGTGACACTGAGCAAACAACTTATCAAGGCGAGGAGTAGGGATATGCACAAAACCTATAAACTCGAAGACTCAAGGGGGTAAGGGGTGGAGAGGTTGAAGAGAAAATAAAATAGAATGAGGACTATGTTATCTAAAACTGAGGATGGCATGCAATTGATGAGATAGCACACGGTGAGAATAACATTACTCCAAAATTGTTGTAGAATTTGGCCATGAAGTAAAAGGGCTCAATTTGTTTCGAAAAGATGTCTACTCTTGCACTTAACAATCCCATTTTGTTGAGGCATATCTACATACGAGGTCTGATGAAGAACACTGTGTGAAGCCAAAAACGGGTGACAAGAATAAGAAAGATATTCATGAGCATTGTCACTATAAAAGGTGTTAATAGAAACACCAAATTTATTTTTAATTTCAGTGTAAAAAGATTGAAGATGGAAAATAACTCAAAAAGCGATTTTTCATTAAGAACAACTGAGTACATCAAGAATAATCAATAAAAGTTGCAAAATATTGAAATCCTAAAGTAGACTTAACACGAGTTCGTCTCCAAATATCAAAATAAGCCAAAATGGAAGAAGACAAAACTTTGTTGGAGAGACTCTTTCGAAAAGGACCACGATTATGTTTGCCTAATCGACATGATTCACAAGACAATTTGGACAACTTAGACAGACATAGGACATTTTGGGTTCTCATTCTTTTCAGTGTGTTTCAATTTCAAAGAAAGTTTTCGCTTTCCATCCAAAAATATTACTTGGCATAGAATATGAAGTCAACCATAGTTTCCTCTTAAATTCATTGTTGTGTTACCTTCTTATTTCCTACTATTATTCTATCTGAGATAAATCTTCTTTTAAAATGTGTACATTTCAGCTCATAATAGCAACAATCCCAGAGTCTAAGCATGGCAAGCCTCCAAGTATCATAACAGAAGAAAATATTCAATTGCTTTTCGAAATACAGGAAAAGGTGTTATAAATTCAGTTCTTTTCACTTACTAGAATTTAAATTTAGCCAATTTATGCTCAGTGGGACATTTTTATTAAAAAAATATTTTATGTTTCAATATTCCAACAGGTTGATGGAATTCGTGCAAATTATTCTGGTTTGTCAGTATCTCTGAGTGACATTTGCCTGAAGCCTTTAGGCGAAGATTGTGCCACTCAAAGCATTTTGCAGGTCTAACCCACTACTTTCCAAACTATTTCTCTAGTACTTTTGAATTGTGTATTACAAATAATTAATTATTTGGCTTCTATTATCTGTAAGTTGTACAACCAACTGGCTTTTCTTATTCAGTTCTATTTCAATTTACTATTCTTTTTTTTGGCGTACCTAGAATCCTTAATTTGATTTCCTTTTTTGTGATTATTTTATTCTATTAGTATTTTCAAATGGACCCTGATAATTATGACAACTATGGAGGTGTTGAACATGCTGAGTACTGTTTTCAGGTAAACTTCTATAATCTGATTATGAGTTACCGTTGTTATTCAGAAGAGTTTAATTTAAAGCAAATGATTAATGTTTTAAAAAGCACTAAATTCCAATAAATATACTAATTCAAGTTAAAGTATTAGTGTACGTACAGATGTATCACCTGATTTTTCAATTTATTTTTTCTTCATAGTGTATCCTATTGCATCAAATGTATTCAAGTAGGTTGTACGAAATATCTCCTTGCATGTGTTTAATAAGACTTGAAAGGGTTGTTGTGGTTTGTCTCTCTGTTATATATGTCGGCTCTAATTATATGATTTTGTCATTTTCAGCATTACACTTCTACAGAAACATGCTTTAGTGCATTTAAGGCTCCTCTTGACCCAACTACTGCCTTGGGAGGGTTTACTGGAAACAATTATTCTGAGGTAAGAATCTTGGATTTGCATAGATGCTTTTTTAGGCATTCCTTTCTGCTATGCTGATTGTCCTATTCTAGGCCTCTGCATTTGTTATCACGTACCCTGTCAATAATGCAATTATGAAAGTTGGAGATGAGAATGGGAAGGCAATAGCTTGGGAAAAAGCTTTCATCCAATTAGCTAAGGTATCACTACTAAAATATATTAACTGCAGTTATTAATTCTTTTGCTTATATGCACAGAATATTTTATTTTACATTTAATTCTTGTGTATTCCTTATGTTGCAGTTATGCTTTTGATTATTGAGAGAAATTTGATTGTCATCTTTGGTGGTATATCTCACTTAAAAAGACAATCCTTCTAATTAACTGAGAAACAAATGGGACATTTTTGTTGAGGAACTTTTTGGCCACTTATTTTAAGCTAAGGATCAAATTACCATAAATAAACTCTAACAATTTTGATTGGTAAAGTGTTCCCTGCAAACAAGGTACCAGACTAGTGTGAGTCTCCCAAGAAACAACCTCTGGATGATCAAGATGTTGGAGTTTTGTGTAGTTGTGACTAATATCTAGTCTTCTTAATCAAAGGCTGATAAAATGGTTGAGAGCAAGTGTAATTTGTCTATTAGGAAGTAGAAATAATTGAATATTTTTTGAAGAAATGTCCCTCATCATAGCATGACTATCTATCATCCCAGAAAAATGACCCTATTCACCTCTTCATTCTTCCTACAGAAAACCTTGAGAAATGTTTTTCAGCTTTGGCGCCAAGCGTCTAGATCTTTCTCCACACACCGAACTTCTGTCAAAACGTGTTTGCTGGGATATTTATATAGAAAAATTTTTGGACCCTAATCTAAATCTCTCCCTTAAGCTAGCCTTTAAGATAATAAAATGTTGTCTCTTTGACTTTCTAGCTTAAGCAAGTAATTTGCCTAACTTAAGTGAGCTTAAAGCTTAAGCAAGCAACTGCCGCTTAAGTGAGTTGCTAGAATATATGAGTAGTTGGCCTCGCTTAAGCAGCATTCTTTTACCAAATCTATGTTTCCCTTGCAAATAGTAAGCCTTGCCTAGGCAAAATTCTTTAATTTATTTACCTGGCTCTAAGAAACACATTAGAATGCTCAATTATTTATTTTCCTAAATAATTTCTTTAAAAACTCAATTTATTAAGCTTTTTAGGAAAATAAGGTACAAAAGCATTGGATACGTGTTCGATTGTCATTGTTTATAACTTGATTTTCAACTTTCACCTTGCTAGTTAGCATTAAGACAAGTTGTATATTTTAATCCCGACAATTCTAATAAATATTGCTCTAAAGAAGTTTTTTAAAACCTAAATAAAATTTTAACAGAGATCAATATTGTCTCAAATGAATAAATAGAATTGAGCTTTCTTTGGATTGTAGGCAATATATGGCTATACAGATAATGTTGATCCATCCATTATCAACTTTTGAAACAAGGAAAGTGGATGAGTGTTTTTTTTTTTTTTTTCAGCTACCTACTTCTGTGTAGTTTTGCATATTTTTTGAGCAAGTGTGCTTTTTTCATGTTGCATAATATAGCACATTTGTCATTTCTTCTCTTTCCTTATCCATACACATTTTTTGATCCAATTTACATTTGGAAGGAGGCATTGCTGCCAATGGTGCAAACTAGTAATCTTACCTTGTCATTTTCAACTGAAAGTTCAATTGAGGAAGAATTAAAGAGAGAAAGCACTGCAGATGTCATAACAATACTCGTAAGAAATTTTTGTTTCTCTCTCCTGAATGTAAAAACATGATTTGTGTTCTGTGTAAGCTAATGATCTGCTTAGTTTGATCGTGGCTTCATAAAGACACGCTTTATTCGAACATACAATAAATTTCTTCTCCTACATATTGTTAGGTGAGCTATATTGTGATGTTTGCTTATATATCGGTGACCTTGGGAGATAAACCTCGTCATCCATCTTCTTTCTTCCTCTCATCTAAGGTATATTTTTTCTTGAGGCTTGCAATTGTCTTTTTGCATGACCTCATCTAGTATATATTCTGATATTGAATTGTTTGTGCATATTCATAAGTGCTAATATGTGCTAAATTGTACTTCTTGATATAAATATTCTCGTCTAATTCTCATAGGGATTCCCAGCATCTAAACTACGCACCGGAGCTGAAGTTTAGTCTATTAAGTATGACATGAGAGCTGAAGTGTTAAAATGACTATCCACTTTAATCTATTTTGTTTGATCATGCTGAACAGAATTATAAGTTGTGTTAATTGTTGACTTATTATCATAATAGAGCTTCATAGGTCTGTTCCATTTAATCTTCAAGTCTTCTAAGGTGAGAAGAGAGAAACAAAGAATATGAGAAGGGAGAAACCAAGATTTCTTTTGCTAGATTTACTTGAGTATTCTTAATAGAAGAATTAGTAATAGTAACTAGTACTCTTTTCGAGAAAACTACCTCCTAAGATACATTAAAATCAGATGAATACAATAACTAAGCTACATGGAAGAATAATAATTATTAAATGCTCGTATTTCATACATTAATAATAATAAATGCTAATTAATATTTTGGTGGGGTTTTAGGAATGTAATATGTAAAAGCAACATGTTTTCACCTAGTAACTTAAGACTTTGGGATAGTTGGTGCATGACGTGGTGCCTGAGCTTCAATGACCAAGTGAAGTAGAGTTTCCTTGCTGCCTAAATTCTTCTAATAAACGTTTAAAATTAGCTGGGTAAAGGTAGATCAGCCTATAAATGTGAGGGAGTTTATATTTTGGAATTTGGATTCGTCACATGAGCTAAGTCAAAAGCTAATAGTGGACCAAGGTAAATCCTTTCTAGATCTGGATTAATGTAAGAGGTTGGTGGGAAAACTCATTTATCTCACTATTACAAGCCTTGATATCTCTTTGCAGTCTGGAATTATTAGTCAATTCACATTCTTAGATATGTTAGAAAGGCTCGAGGTCAAGGATTGTTGTATGAGGAGAAGGGAAATTCTCAAATCTTAGGGCACTGTGATGCAGATTGGACTGACTCCTGTTGGTAGGAGGTTCACCACAAGATATTATGTATTCGTTGGAGGCAATATTTTTCTTGGAAGAGTACAGAAGCTAAATATAGATCTATGGCTTTGGCCACCTATGAACTTGTGTGGATTAACCAACTACTTCTAGATTTGGAATTTTGTAAAGTTGAGTAGAAAAACTATATTGTGATTATCAGGTTACTCTTTATATTGTCTACAATTCAGTGTTTAATGAGAGAACCAAACACAGAGGTAGATTGTCATTTTGTCGTGGAGAAGTAGCTGTCCGAGGAACTTAGTACTACATTCATCAACACCATTAGTGACCAACTTGCAAACATTCTAACTAGCATTCATTTTATGTGTTCAAAGCTTGGTGCATACAATTTATGTGTTCCAATTTGAGGGAGAGTGTTATAGTTGTTATTACTTTGCTGTACAAGTTTTTGTCCAAGCTGTTTTTAGGTGTACCTAGCTTTAGGTTAGGGAGCAAAATATGTAGTCTTCCTCTTTGAGATATACTTGTACTCATCTTTGTATATATGTGTGTGTTTTTGTGTACATCAACTGTGAGAAACCTATTGAATTTTTGCCGTCTCTAAATTCAAGCCCGTCCATTCATCTGCCTAAAGATTTTCAGTTTTGAGGGGTTTCAATGTCTTGTGTCATAAGTGGTGTAAAGTGGGAGACAAAGGCCAACGAAGTTGTTGACCATTTTACCATTGATAATGAGAAGACAAACCAATTACATTTCATCTTGAATTCTTCCATAGATTTTCATGTTTCTCAGCAACTAGATTATTTCTTTGGTTTAATTACTCGTTTGGTTTGGATATTTGCACAATGTTTACCTTTTAGTTATTATACTTAATCATCCATTTTAGTCCTTATACATACTGTTTTTAATCCATTTCAGTCCTTATACATATCACTTTCATCCTTGCCATGTAAAATCAAAGACTATTGAAGATCTCACATAGATTAGAGATGAAATTAAAGTGGTGTTTATAAATGAGCTCCAAACCTCATGTTATGAGCTAGTCTTTTAGGGTTGAGTTAGACCTAAACTTGATTCTGGGACAGTAATGAAGCATATTATAATAATTGTTGTTGGGCCACCTAAATATCCTGGCATGAAGTGGTATCCCAGAGATTCACACCGACTAGTAATACAGTTAAAATATAGTATATAAGTAGGGTGCAAATTTCAACTTAGTAGCTAGTTTTGTAAGGTGAAGTTAGTCATAAATATACATTCCATAAGGGACTAATGAATGAAGTTCAGGTATAGGGATTGAAAGGTAAAATTTGCAGAATTATAGGGACCATAAAAGTAATTAACCCTTTTTTTATACTTTTTTTCTCATGTTGACACATGCTAGAAATCCATTTTAACTTTTTCAAATGTTAGTAGCATCTTCAAACTCTGATTATTTTATTCTTCCCATTCTTCAACTTTATGTTATTCAGGTATTGCTTGGTCTTTTGGGGGTTTTGCTTGTTATGCTTTCCGTCCTTGGATCCGTTGGATTTTTCAGTGCTATTGGAGTAAAATCAACACTAATCATAATGGAAGTTATACCTTTTCTGGTTTTAGCAGTAAGTCTTTATGTTTTTATCATTATCAAGTTTTATGTATTTCTACCAGATATATTATAATGTCTTATATTAGTATTATGCACATTAATGGGTTAAGTGCAGGAAACATGAAGTGCCTGTTTGGTTGCCTCCAAACTCACATTAAGTTGGGGGGTACCAAAATCAATTTGGATAGTACCCATGCTTTCAACAGAATATATGCAGATGCCAATTTCTTTATTTTCTGTTTTGTTAGTTGACTGTTATTCTCCATTAGGCAGTTATAGCTGTCATCATGACATTTATTAATTAAACATCTGTCACCTCACAGCTATAGTGTTTTGTTAGGATGTTTATATATACTCTTTGTACACAGAATGCTTAGCATCTTTTGTAATCTTTGAGTATTCAGTGGTGCAATAATACAATATTACAATTTCTTCTTTCTTGTCTTTTTCTCAGTATATTCAGTATGGTATTAAGAGTGTATAAGATCTTGGCTTTTTTGTCCTGGCATACTCTACGCATTCCATTCTTAACAATGCCAAATACATGTACCTAAGGTACATGTATTGGAGTATACATTACCTGCCTACTGTTTTTTCTTTAAGTTAATAACTTTGTAACTATTGTTGGAACTGCGTAGCCAACTCTCAATTAGTTAAAATTTGTTAGGTTTGCCATAGTTATCTTTACTAGTTGTAGTTATGTTACCATAGTTAGATAGACCTCTGTAAGGCTACGTATTGCAGATTGAGGTTTTTTAGTGAGGTGGTTTTTATAATCTATCTCATCCAATGAAATAATCTATTGTCTAGATATCATAAATCTAATAACATGACATTGCCCTCACAAAGAGATTAGGATGTATTGGCAACTTGAACCAGAATTTGTTCAAGCCTTTTCAGATTAAGGATCTTGGCAAGCTTTTGCAAGATGTGGACTTGAAATTTCTATTTCCTAGAGGGAATATGCCTAGATATTCTAGAGGTTGGCATTGGCAAAGTGTAAACCTTGGAAGCTTTTGTGAAGATGGAGGAAGCCATTACCTTACCCTAAATATTATTGAAGAATGATTGGGTTGCTGAACTTTCTTGAAACAGCTAGGCCATGCATTTCTTTTAATGTGTAGTGTTAGTCAATTCTTTGATCCTCCATGTGACTCATACTAGGATGTCGTTGTTCAGGTCTTATATACATAAAAGAGCTCAAGGAAGATGGTTACTGTATGACTTTGAGGATAAAGTTTATATGGAAATATAAGGTTTACACATGCGCTGATTATCAAGTTCTCCCTTAGGCATTATTTTTAGAGGTAATATGATATCTTAGGAAATAAAAAGCTGGCATCAAGCAATAACAGTTGCAATGTATGAACTTGTATTGCTAATATAGGTTATTAAGGAGTTATGAGTTTGTAGATAGCAGTTCTTGAAGTTTCTGTGTGGTAAATCCAAGGTTTCATGAAAGAGTAAAACACATTGAGGTTGATTTTCATTTTGTGAGGGAGAATATTCATTAGAAGAAGTTTGTTTTGTTGGGAAGTTCCACATTTCCTATCTCAATTCTTGGAGTATAGTTTATATATTTGTTCGACAAATGTCAATCGATTTTAAGGTGAATTTGAGATGGTATCAGAGCCTATAACGCATCTTTGTATTTGTCTATTCTAATAAGCTCGCCTAGTTTGGCAAATATCTTGGTGGGGCATGTTGGGAAGTTCCACTTTTGGATGTGACTTATATATCTATTAAGCAATTTGCTTAAAGCCAATTGGATTTAAGTTGAAATTTGTCTTAGCATCAGACCCTATAGCCCATCTTTGTATTTGCCTAATCTAATAGGCTTGCCTGATTTGGCAAGCATCTATGGAAGGAGGGTATTGGGAAGTCCAACATCATCTACTTAAATTTTTGGAGTACGGCTTTCATATTTATTGGGAAACTTTGTTTAATGCCAATTGATTTGAAGTTGAAATTTGACAAAATCATCCCTACTTTCGTCAAGTTAATTATTCCTGTTTTAGTGAGCTACTTTTAACATTTTCACCGACATTCTTTGAGGTCCTTGAGTTAGTTATGTGTGGAACCAGCTTGTTGCATGACTCCTACGCAACAACTTTAGGGGAGTAGGTAATGTTACTATAATTATAATTATTAGTGTTGCAAAGTAAACATTAAGTTTTGTTATATTTGGTTCATGCATCCTTCAAGAAATAGTGTCATAGGAAATAGCTTGAATTCATTGTTATTGTCTTGTAAATAGATGTATTTACAATTTATGCTTTGGATGTATATAAATATCATATATGCTGGCTACTATTTTCTTAAGCTAATCCAGATCCCTTCCTCTAAATTTGGATCATTCTCTAAATGAATGTTTTATTAACTTTTCTAACCTTCTTGATTACTTTTCTGCAAGTTTTGTGAGATTTTGCTTCCTTTTGATTTTCATTTTTTGTTCAGGTTGGTGTTGATAACATGTGTATAATCGTAGATGCTGTCAAGCGACAACCCTCAAATTTGTCAGTTGAAGAACAAATAAGCAATGCAATGGGTGAAGTTGGACCTTCAATAACGCTAGCCAGCTTATCAGAGATTTTGGCATTTGCTGTAGGATCATTTGTTTCTATGCCAGCATGCCGTGTTTTCTCCATGATTGCAGGTTAAAGAATTATCTATTCTCACCTTTTATTTTGGACTAACAGAAAACTGAACTGGAAATTTTTCATCTACACATAAATAATGGAGGGTAATAATACAACTCCTTTAAAAGGTGATTTTAGGATTTTGTAATGTTAATACTTACTGCTGAATTTTCTTTTCTACAGCTTTGGCGGTTCTACTGGACTTCCTTCTGCAGATTACTGCTTTCGTAGCTTTGGTTACATTAGACTTTGTGAGAGCTAAGGACAACAGAATTGACTGTTTTCCATGCATAAAGTTGAATCGGTCCTCCGAGAATGAAGGTACATGCATAAAGTTAAGGCACAAATACTTTGGTCTACTACTATGCTTGCATCTTACCATTTAGGCTCTTTGGTATGGTTGGTTTTCAAAATGGTATAGCCTTTATCATCGTGTTGTCAATACTTTGATCATTTATGCTCCTATCTTTTTTGTTATAACTATAAAAATAAGGAGCTGATCTTATGTAGTTATAATTATTGAAATAAATAGTTGATTCTATTGTTATATTTATAGAAATAAAGAGCAGATCCTATATAATCATAAATGTCTAAATTATATATGTATCATTATTTGGAACTTTTTTATTTATCCCCGTATCATATACTTGTTATTAGAGGATACCAAATCTCCCAATTTATTGTATTGATTCCTTTCCCTCGATATAAATAAAACATTTGTGCTGTATGAGAAACTCATGGTTTCAACTCAATGTTTCTCTTTTCCTTAGAGTTTAACACTTTTTATGCATCTATGATAGCAACTTTTGCTTTTCTGCTCTTCAAGCTAAAAGCTCTTTTGCATGGGGTTTTATTTAGACCTATAAATCACACTTGCTAATGTTCGAATACTGATAAGTTAAGCCATAAACTTATAGGATCTAGTGGTCTTTGACATGATATCAAAGGCTTACTGTAGTGGTTACAAATTTGATCCTTTTGTTGCCTGTTTAGTCTTGGTGAGATTTTATTTTGGAACAAGGCATGATTGTTATGTGCTTTGTGAATGCTTCAATTTGAAAGACCCTCCTATAATGAAACATCAAACATATTAAGGATATAAACTTTTACGTTGTGGATTAAACTTTTACCTTGAAATTGATCTCGATAACTGTTTATATATCTTAAAGTTCCATTAAAGAATAATCATGAGCTATTTTCAGCTTCTGTTGGTAATTTTCATGCTAGACTTTTTTCTTTGCTTGCTTATATATGGTTCTAATCATGTGTGTAGGCAGCAGCCAGGAAAAAGAGGGATTACTAACGTGGTATATGAAGGTAGAAGATATATTTAATTCATGGGCTGATTATGTGTAAACTTAAAATAAAATTCATCTTATTGCCCACGTTTTATGAATTCAATTTTGTTGTTTTCTTATTCTATTTGATTATCACAGGTAGAAATTTCTCAAGATACATTAATCTTGTATTTTTTTTGAGGGGTTAGCTAGATAGATAGGGGACAATAAGGATGGATTGGGCATTTAGAAGATTAGAACATTTGTAAGAAAAAGATAAATCCTTTCACTTACCTCTCACTTTTCTGATTAAAATTTAGTCTTCCATCATTGTGTGAATGTAGGAGGTTCATGCACCATTTCTTGGACTACGAGTAGTTAAAATCTTGGTCATCGCCATCTTTGTTGGATTTACCTTAGCAAGCATTGTAAGTTTCTTCGGAAATGGGAAAATATTAACTTTCAGTGGACCTTTTGAGAACTGTCATTCTATTTGTGTTTTTTTTTTTTTTCATTTTATTTTGACAGGCATTATGCACTAGGATTGAACCTGGTCTTGAGCAACAGATTGCTCTTCCACGAGATTCCTATCTTCAGGTTTTAATTTTTCTATTTGTTTCCCATGTTCCATTTTGTACTGTTCAGTCTCACGTTCATTTTTTTTGTCTTTTCAGGGTTATTTCAGTAACATATCTGAGTACCTTAGAGTTGGACCACCATTATATTTTGTTGTAAAGGATTACAACTACAGGTTGATTAATTTTACTGTTCTAACTGTACTTATCTCTTTATTAATTAATTGTTTTTTAATAAGACAACTAGGTTTGTATTATTTACAAACTGAAATGATGCGTTAAGCATGCAAGATACAGTTGAATAAAATAGGACATAGAATTAGTGGGAAGAAAATTATGTATATTATTATTTTCCTCCACTGTAGTTTCATGTCAAAAATCTCATATACATGTACGATAAAGTGTATTATTTGAACTTTTGAACCGATTTCCTGTGAGTCTCCTGTGCAGTTTGGAATCCAAACACACAAACCAGCTATGCTCCATTAGCCACTGTGACTCAAATTCTCTTTTAAATGAGGTAATTCAATGGTCATGTTCGTAAGTATTGCAGTATAATTTTACTACTTGTTATTGCACCTTCTTGTATACGAGTAGATTAGTTTATTCATATTTAACCCACTGACAGTCAGATACTTGTGGTTACTAAGATCTATATAACTGATAGCAAGACCAGCTCCTCCTCTCTTGACTTCAATCTTCCTAATAGCTCTGGGATAAAATTCATGCACATACAATTGTGAAAGCAAGACAGCTTTGAACTGAACTTCAAAGCACAACAATGAAAAACCATTCTCTCGGATTTTCTTCTTTGCATCCAAACTCGTGTTAGTGCACTTCTGTGATTGGAGATTCCATTTCTTTGAAAGAGCATCTTGATATGTCAGCAATCATATTTATTATTCCATATTTAGTAGATTATAATTGAAGTGTATAACGGAAATATCCTTGAATCATAGGGATCTGATTATATCCCTAAATCATAGGGATCTGAATACATTTTTAGCAATAAAATAAAATCATTCTATTCTAACCTAGTATTTGAGATAGTATCAAAGCCATTCAAAGCCTATCCAAGTCAAGTTCTTTGGGTGCTATTATGCCACCATTATCGAGATCTTGTTTGACCACTCATAAATATCTAATCCTATGTTTGAAATGTTCATTCAAAGGCCGAATTATATATATAAATGGAGTGTAATCCTCACCTTACAAGCTGGTTTTGTAAGGTTAAGTTAGACATAAATCCAGACAGATACCAGTTCTCTAGCATATTTGTATTTAGGTACATTTGGAAAATTTCCTTTTGTTGTTGGACAATGTCTCATAGATTCTGTAACGAATATTGGATATTGGATTTGGGTGCCATTGATCACTTGACATCCCTACCTACCTAACAATATGTTCCTTGAAATCAAACACATAAGTTCATCAAATATGATCTTCTCATGGTGCAAACCAGTTGAGCCTACTGAAGGCAATTCTGCCCATCAGGATGGGAAGACACTTTGCAACATATCTTTGGGGTTATTATGAGACTGAAGAGAAAAGGTTTTTTCTCAGACATGGTGGGGAAAAAAGTGAAACGGATCTGCATTTCTAAAAGCTGTGAAAGAGGAAGTTTAGGACAAATCAACCCCCGAGACATAACAAAAGGTGGCCAGGGACCTGTTCTGTGGTGGCAGCGGCATGTGGTGTACATACACACAATTGAAATGTGTAACGGGCATGGCAGATTTGACTGAGCTGGAACTTTGGATACCGGAGCATCAGCATCAGCTGGTTTTCTGATGGGATATTTGCTGGAAAAAAACACAGGAAACATAATTCAGCAAACGCACTGTTGTATGATGGCAGTAGTTTCTGGGCATGATGAAGGTGCCAAGGTCGTAATGAATGCTGCAGTTAAGGCCCCTTTGGATCAAGAGTCTAATACCTAGTTGATAAATGTAAAAGATTTGAAAGGAAGTGGTTAAAGTTTATTCCATATTCAGCTTAGTACAAAGGAGGATTACTACTCCTATATATAGACTTTTAATTTGTAATTGTAGAATTTGTACATAACTACCCTTGTAATGTATTCTACATTTTATGTTTGCATATATGAACATTTGGTTCTATAATATTGCAGATATCTAGAGCTTCATTAGTGCCAAAATCAAGCTACATAGCCAAACCAGCTGCATCGTGGCTTGATGATTTCCTTGTATGGATATCACCCGAAGCTTTTAGCTGCTGCCGAAAATTCACAAATGGCTCTTATTGTCCACCTGATGATCAGGTACGTGTTTCTTTGTATGTTGTTGGATAAAATTTGCATGCAGCGCGTTGAACTTCTGTTTTCTCCTACATGTTTTGAACTTATATTCATGCAACATATATAAGTATATATACTTTGTGATACTCTGGTTTCATTTTTTTTTGGCCTTGTTTTTGTTTCTAAATCAATTGTTTAAATGATTAATCTAACTAAATATTGTTCGATGTATCTATGTGTATATTTTCATTTGTAATAGTAAGTATCTGTATTTTTCAGCCACCTTGCTGTTTACCGGATGAAGGACCGTGTGGGTTGGGTGGAGTGTGCACAGACTGTACAACAGTAATATACTTTCTCCCCTAAGTTTTTTGTTTATTACGTAGGATACTACTTGCCCAAAAGTTGCAAATGTAAACCAAAAGGGTGAATTGGTAAAACAACTGACCTTTGTGGTTGATTCCTAGTGTTTCCGCCACTCGGATTTGGTTAATGATCGTCCATCTACGGCACAGTTCAGAGAGAAGCTTCCCTGGTTTCTTGATGCACTTCCATCAGCTGATTGTGCAAAGGGTGGTCATGGAGCCTACACCAACAGTGTAGATCTGAATGGTTTAAAAAAAATACTCATTCCCCCTTTCTTGAAGAGCAAACCTTTTATTCTGTTGCCTTTGTATTTGCTATAAAATTCATAAATATTAAAATCTGATATACAAATTTTGCTTATAACTGAGCTTGCAGGTTATGAGAGTGGTATCATTCAAGCTTCTGAGTTCCGAACTTATCACACTCCACTTAATAGTCAAGTAAGCAGCAGAGTGATAAGTGATGATCTTATTTTCCTTGCTTTAGCAAAATTTTCACAGTTCTCTGCTTGATCTAATCAAAATCTTGTTAGGGTGACTATGTTAATGCAATAAAAGCTGCAAGGGATTTTTCGGCAAGAATTTCTACTTCTTTAAAGGTTTGAGCATCAATGGCATTATGCATTTTTACCTGAGCTGTTTTTTGCATTCAGGATCTAAGAATTGTTTGTAATATGGTCTTCACATATTTTACTCTCCTTGTAATTTTTATTTTTTTTAGAACTGCATTTATGAGCCTTTTCTTTATGATTGACTCTATACCTATTATGACTTAATTAACTTTTTTGTCCATGAAAAATAGGATTGACTTAATTCTTGTTTTGTTTGATTTTGATCCCTCTTAACTTTTTTTCTTTTTTTGCTTTTGGTTTTTGAAGTTAAATTCCTTTATTAAACCTAAGGTTGATGACATTATCATGAAGTCATGATGGTGTCATCACCTGTCACATCAACACAATGACCAAATTATGATGTTGACGTCAGTCATCAAAAGTGTCACGTCAACGTATGATATCAAATATAAAAAAAAAGTGATGTACCTGTAGAGAATAAAATAAAAAAATTAACATATTTATATAAACTAAAATAAAAAATTACATATTTATAAGGACTAGAAACAATATCTAATCATATTCTTATAACGAATATTCAGCAACTAAAAATTGACACTAATGACAATAATTTAAGGATAATAAAGGCTATTAATCATAAAAGATTTGGTAATAGAAGAAAAACTAGATTCAGTTGACTATTGTGAGTTTTCAATAATAATGAACATTATTATAGTAGAATGATATGAGAAGGGTAAATTATATTATTGCTAAAAGGGACTGATTTAGTGTTATTGTGATTGTTTTTGTTGTTATTATTATTATTTCTGTCTTTTACCAATCTAATATTTTACTTGGAAATGTTGTCCTTTTTTTTTCTTGACCTTTGAGTCCCCATGTTTGTTGGTATTGTTATCACTTTTTCTTGGAATGTCGTTTTGGTTATATTAAGTTTATAACAAAATAGAAGTTCATATGATTATGGATATAGTTTCCGTTTGCTCATCCTTACGGACCATTTTGTAATGGCTGAACCTGTATAGTGTCCCAAATTATTGATTCTTTGGAGGATCTCCACTTCTTGTTGACTAAAGTTTATCTCATGCAGATGGATATTTTTCCGTACTCAGTGTTTTATATCTTCTTTGAACAATACCTGGATGTATGGAAGTTATCTCTGATCAACATTACCATAGCACTAGGTTGGTATTCCAAACCCATTTAAATAATGCATATAATCGCAGAATAACATACTCATGTGTCAACCTTGTGTAAGCTGGACGGTCTGTTTTGATCCTTCATTTTTCCTTCATGTTTGCACTTTTCACTTTATATGTTGAAATTTTAGCCTTTATTGAGAAGGTTTGTACTCATGTTCTTCGCTTCAAACTTCTAAATTCTATCTATATCATCTTTGATGAAGTAGTTTTGTCATCTTAACAATGCCAAACCACTTTATTTCTGCTTCTTGAAAGGATATATAGCATCGTCTGTTGCTTTTTATGTATGAAAGATTTCAGTATTGGGGTTTCAACTACATATCCATGGGTAATACATATTTGCCGTCCTCTTAACATTTCTGATTGGACCAAAATTGGAAAGTGAAAATCTAATTTATGTCTACCTACCCTTTGTCCATGTTTTGTTTCCCCTTTCTCCTTGACATAGATTCTTCAATTATTACTTGTGTGAAAATGTATCATATCAAGACTATCTTTCCTTAATCAAATTCGTTAAATAACTTGATATCACAGGTGCTATTTTTGTTGTTTGTCTGGTCATCACATCCAGGTATACTTAAGTCTTGCATTTTTACAGTTAAAACTTAAAACTAAAAATATATTCTCTCCATTACAGGTATAAGTATTTCTTTTTTGTGTTTTTCAATGCAGCTTGTGGAGTTCAGCAATCGTATTACTTGTTCTTGTCATGATAATTTTGGACCTCATGGTATCATTTATCTTACAGCTGCAAATTTGTTTCATCTTTCATTTGCTTTCCTTTTCATATCTTTTTTAATTCCTCAGTTACAGAGTGAAACAAATGACCGTTGTGACTCCTGCAGGGTGTAATGGCAATTTTGGGTATCCAACTCAATGCAGTGTCTGTTGTAAACCTTGTTATGTCAATAGGGATTGCTGTGGAATTTTGTGTGCATATAGTCCATGCCTTCACGGTTAGTCTGATCCTTTCTATAAATTGACAGGTCTTCCATGTAAGGTGTGATTGTATTTTCAAGGAAACAGTGATATGTGTTTACTTCCTATTTGTTACAGAAAGAGGTTATGGGGATTACTAAAGCATGTGAAATTCAACCTGCTTTGTCACTAGGGGAATATTGATAGTTTGATTAATTCAGAGACTTTATGCAATTGAACCACCTGTCTATTGGTGACTACGAACATTTTCTGATCTTTGTATATGTTTTCCCAGGTAAGCTTGGGGGATAGGAGCCAACGAGCAAAGACAGCATTGTGTACTATGGGGGCTTCTGTATTCAGGTTGACTATATGTATTGTTTCATTTGGAAATGCCATGGACTTTAATATTTGTAGCCTTGGACCGACTGTAGCTCGCTACGTATTTATCAAAATCAGGATACATTGTGCATCTATCATGGTATTACACTAGTAGCATCTATCATGGCAAGTCCATGATCACTTCATCTCTTTGCATTTCCGCTTGCGGGATCCTTATCCATTTGCAAAAGAATTGGCTTGGGCTTGTGCTAATATTGGTTTGCAGGATCCATATCCTTGAGAAATAAAGAAGGGATATTCTGATCTATTGGCAGCCATTCAGCTGCCAGTATAGGTGGGCACCTGAGTGGCTGCGTTGTTTGGTTGTGGGGATCCTTCTTAAGACACTGACAACCAGCTCAAATATCAATTGATAAGCATTTGGGGAACTCAGCCTTAAGTTTCCAAGCCTTTAAAAATTATAAATATCCAATACAGCTACGTATGAGACATATAAGCGAGCATTATATATAAACACAGAAGCGTGTATATGATAGGAACGTGGCAAAATATGAAGTGATTTATGATGAAAATGATTTCTATTTGATTTTGTTTATAGCAATGTCCAATAGATATGTTCTTAATTTATGCTTTATGCATTTTATATATATCTAGTTATGTGTCTTAGACATATTGCATTGTATATATTTTAAAATAACTGTATCACTCATTGGATACACATCGAATATGCATACTGTATTTGTCAATCAACTTGTAAAATAAGCTTCGGCTTGAGGGTGACCATTAGAAGATATTAGGGATATTAGTAAACCTAGGCTAGGCCGCTAGCAGTTGGGCTAGTACTGAAAGTACTAATGCTTGGGCTTTTTAATGGTATAAATAGGTGCATTTAGTTATTGTACTTGTGTGTGATATCTTATTATCAATCTCAATATTGTTTGTGGTCATTCGTTCTTTTTATCTTCAGTGAACGAACTTTTGATCCATTGGACTTTGTGAAAAGTTTGAGTTAGTATACAGTTCTGTACTTTTGATATAACTCTTGCTCTGTTGTCAGAGAACTTGTACAGGTATAGCATTTATGACTAAATTATTTATCTTTGTTTGGCAGTGGAATCACACTTACAAAATTAGTCGGAGTTATCGTCCTTTGCTTCTCTACATCTGAAATTTTTGTGGTATGTGCATATGGCCCTTGGCTCCAATACTTGCTTGTCTGATCAATAATTGTTAAAAGTAGCTTTTGGGTCTTTGCAGGTGTATTACTTCCAGATGTACCTCGCCTTGGTTATCATTGGCTTCTTACACGGTCTTGTGTTTCTACCAGTAAGTCTGTGGTGTTTGGTGTTACTCTACAAATGACTGTAGCTTTTCTTGATGTCATGAAATAGATTTTACTCCGTTTCCATTTTATTGGTCACACTTGGCTTTCAATTTCACGATGTGTTACAAGATGCCTTACAAGTGGCTTAATCATTAATCCATACATTCACCACTTGGATTAGTGATGCCTATAGTAATCGAGCACTTTACCTTTACGGCTTTGGTTCAATTCCTACTTCCTAGCAATCCTCATTGTTGGGCAATCTGCTAGCACTCAGCACCACTGTAAGCCCTTGCTGAGGCTTGTGGTATGTTTTGACCTTAGGATAGCCTAACTTCGCCCTAAACCTTTCTGTACCCAAAAAAATATATAGGCACAAAGTTTAATCACTCATTTAGTTCTTATGATTATATACAGTCTTGTTTTAAATCTTTATAATAAAAAATCATTTATTTTAATCCTTATGCGTATAATTTTAATTTGTTTGAGTCTCTATACATACCTTTTTAATATCTTAGTTCCTACTGTCTAAATTTATAAAGAATAAAAATAGTATATATAAAAATTAAGACAATTTTAAGTATAAGGATTAAAAGATGAAATATGTTCAACTGTAGGATTAAATGGGTAACTTATGTACAGTAACTAATTTAGAAACATCTCACGTTTCCTGCCCTTTCTTTTCAGGTGGTATTGAGCTTGTTTGGTCCTCCGTTGAGATATACAGTCATTAAGGAGCAGTTAGAAGACGACGTGCCCTCTGCGCTTCATCAGAACAGAGCCTCTAATTAGAATTTAACTACGCTTATCACATTTAATGAACAGAAAAATTGTCCTGATAAGGATTAATAGTGTCTTTTCTTTTGACTTTTAGATTGAGAAGCTCATTGCTTATATATCTGAACATGTTCACGGTTAAACAGCTGCTAATTTCTGATGATTGGTAGGTTTGATCACCACAGTTACTATATTGTGTATATAATTCCGAGAACATTTGCTGATATTTGAAGCAAAAATCCGTTTATAAGTTTAGTAGAAGTGCTATATACATCGTTTTGTAATTGACTATAGTTGTCATTCTCAAACGATGTTAGGGTATCTAACTTACCAAATACCCATAACAATTCTGATAATAACCCCAAGTTCAATTTTCAATGAAAGATTTTCATTATTAGAATATTCCTGAGAATCACGTTTAAAAGTATAAAGAGAGTTAGATAATTTTATTTTTAGAAAATATTGATTAAGCTTAAACTGTCATATTTTCAATTTTACTACAGTTAATACTTATTATAACTTTTCGAAAAATCTTTAAATATAATTTATGGAATGCATTTATCATTTAAACGTCAAATTGATAATTTTGATGATAAAAATAATTTTCTCAATTAAAACGGACTCGGTTGCAGAAAAATAGTCATGGGTATCTTGATAATTTACATAGAAATAGAGACAGTTGAAGAAAAATTCAAAAAAAGGTTTTTAAATCAAAGTTAATACTATAATTGAAAATAAATATTCAGTAATTTGTGCAACTATATTTTGATAAAATATTTGATGATACTAGAGGTATTTTGGTTATTTTTTGGGTTTCCGTCAAAAATATTTGAAAGTTATATTTGGATAATACTTTATTTTATAAAGACAACAGTGAATGTCGTAATTTTTAAGTTCTCTTCAAGTTTTTTCACAAATTTTTAATAATTTAGAAGTAAAAATTGTGGTGTTACAAAATTTTTGAGAAATGTAAAGAAGTTCATTTTTCATTTTGTTCCTAATCACTTGAAATAAGTTCTGAAATATATATATATATATGGAGGTGCAGGAAAGGAAAATGGAGTGTAAGAATAAAATGTTGAATTTACCATCGCTCTTTGTTGCCTTTTTAATTTTCGTTTCGAATTTACCAGTAACTCCAGTTTAATCATTGAATTTCAATCATTCTATTTTTATTTAATTCAACTGGATGTATATATAATTGTTGAAATCATTTAAAGCGCGCAAAATTAAATAAATTTTAAATATATGATTAAACAACAGTTAATGATTTTTTTTTAAATATTTAAAATAAATTATAAGTTTGGTCTCTCTAACTTTTAAAGTTTGATTTTATTCTGAAAAAAGCTGTCCATCCAAATTTTTGACTTGACAACTAAATATATTAAATTCTTTTTCATCCAAATATTAAAAAAATATATAGGACATGCAGTTTTAATTATTATTATTAAAACATTTGAAATAACAAACATTTTATTATTGATTAAAATATATTGAAATACACTCTCTAACATATTTTTTTTTTTATTTATGTAATCTTGCAAACTTGCATATATACGTTAAGTATTAATTGCAATATTTTTTAAACTCTTAAATACTTAATTAATTTTAACTGATCTCTTTCTTATCAATAAGAGTTAATTCTAGGAAACTAAACTTATAAATTAAATTGGAAAGACATATGTAGCCTCTCCCAACTTTACAATCTGTATATTTTATTTTTGCCATCAATTACTTGTGCTATTCTTCACTCTTGCACGTCTAAAAGTTGGCTTCTGTTGAAACAAAAGTGTAACCTTATTGTTAAGCTATCTTATTTTTTTTAAAGACATATATACACTTTTGATTATAGTAGTTCGAATGAATTTGGGTATATATAATAATATGTTAATTTTTCTACCAATTTTTTAATAGTGCTTTTGGTATATTTCTATGAACTTACATGCTGAATTCTACGAAGGAAAGAGCCACCTTTATTAGCAGTTAAAATTTATTGAAAAGTACAGAATGGTGTTTGATACTCATGAAATTTGTGATTTTCAATGAATAATATCAAACAGTAACATATATTAAACTTGATGGATGTATAATGGTGACATCTTATTGGCTGTGTTAGCACTAAGTAGTTGAGAAAATTAAAACGATTGAGTAGATATATTTGGAGATAGCAGAAGAACTTAAAATTTGTTTAGAAGGAAGAGATTGTTGATGGAAATGTTAGCATTTGAAGGAAGGAAGAAAGGAGATAAAAAAATGGTTGGGAGAAAATAGAGAGTAGAATGAAGAAGGTTAAGGAGAAGGTTGAAAGAGGGCGAGTCTAATGGTGCGGCTCTCATAGGTTGTGTGCAAGTCTTTGCACTCCTCCAGATCACCATCGCAGGCTAAAACAACCCACTCTCCTTCATCATCCAAATACTTCACCACCACCTTCCCCACATCCTTCACATTGAAACGCCTTCCAATCTCAACCTCCAAATCTCTGAACCCCCACTTCGGTTGCAGGCTGAAACGGATCTTTTCATCCCCAAAAGTAGCCTTCACCCTCAGAGCTGTTGTTTGGGAGACGTTGGCTGTGCTGAAATACAAATGTTGGTGTTGAGGAGGCACGGTGGAAGGAGAGGAGGATGAGGGTGGGGAATGGCCGTACAAGTTGTTGTTGTTATTGCTGCTGTTATTATTGTTCTTGGAGTTGGGAATGGATGAGTGAGAGGTGGCAGAGCTCAACTCCGGAAAACTGTTGTAGAAGGAACCGATCTGTATGGCACCCTCCGCACCCTGCACTGAATCGATCACAAGCTGAAGCTTCTTCAGAGAGTGCCCTACCTTCTTTATCTTCCTCGATGGCCACCTCGTGATCCCGTGCTGTCTGCATATCCTTTTCAGAGTTGTGGGACACACTGCATATAGCGTTGTGCATGCATGCATGCATGCATGCGTTCATTCATTCATTAATAAATCAATTGAAAGAAAGTAATGGAATGGAAGGGACGAGTTTGATTCATGATGATATATACGTATATATATCTCACCTCCGATGCTCTTTGCCGCATCTTTCAGGCTTCCGGCAAAGTACTGTCTGAGAACTGGCAGACTGATAGTCTTCTCCGCCTTCGTACGCCTCTTCTCACCGGACTTTCTGCCACGTCGCCCACCAAGAGTCTGAGTTTGAGTCTGAGATTCATCGCCAAACACCTGCTGCTCCTGTACATCTACCGCCTCGTAAGCACCACCGCTGCCACTCTCCCACCTGCACTTGCCTGTCACTTTGAACTCCTCTTTCGCCTCTTCCAGGTATTCCAACGACACGCACACTCCTTTCCCCTTCTGTTCATGGGCCTGGGCCTGGGCCTCCATCATGTGCGCAATCCACGACCCGCACGCTTCTGCCTGCCACTGGGATTCCAATTTCTCACTCACAACTATTTCCTCTTTGTTACCAAGATATGGCTGCTGCTGCTGCGGCGGCGGTGGCGGCGGCAACGTGAATTCATCCCCCATGACAACATGCAAGTTCCGGCAAGACTGCTGAAGGAGGAGGGATATGGAGTTGAGGAAGTGGTTTTGGTGTTCCCTGTCATGGCAGTCCCTGGGAAGGAAGAACTCGAGGACAAAATCGGTGTAGAGGGTCCTTAGAGGAATGGCGACGGCAGCATGCAGGCCGAAGATGTTGGCGTGGTGAGCGAGAGGATATTGGGCTCTGGTGAAGGCGGCTATGTCGATCGCAAAGCATGGCTTGGAAGTTGTGAAGGCTGTGCCCACGATTCCTTGGCCGCGCAAGAGGTGGTGCTGAGAGCAAGCATCTTTGAAGGGAAGTGCTTGGGCATCCCCCACAAAACACGCTCTCTCCACCGTTGAAAAGTGAGTATCGGTGGAATGGCCATAGCCACACTTGCCTCCCTGTTGGATGCAACAAGGAGCCCAGGTGAGAGCCAATGCCACATTCTGCGCCCTGCACACACCCCTCATCACCTCCGCCATCTCATTCACTGCTGCTTCGTACACCTCCTCAAATACCTGTTCCAATAATTCTCACTAAACATCCTATGCTATGCCACAAAATATGAGAGTATTTGTTGTTAAAGAAGAAGTACCTGGAAAGAATTGCAGAGAAGATTATTGTTAACAAGTTGCGGGCAATAGTTGATGGTGTCGGAGGGAGGCGTTAGAATCTGGATGACGCCGAGGCATGTGTGGGTGCCTCTTTCCAACACAGGGAGGGCTAAGGAACCAGGAACGTCCACATAATAAGGAAGGCGCGGGTACTCCTGGCTTCTATAGAACCGAAGGCTTACGTCCCTTCCGATGTTCACGTTCATGTTCATGTTCATCTCAACTGCAACCCACTCATCTGGATTTCTGCTCAGGTACTCAGGCCCGGCCACAAGCCCACTCCGTAAGGGAACCCACACCTGAATCACCACGTTCGCGTTCTTTGTGCATTCTCTCATATACCCCACAGCCACCACCAGTCTCTCTTTCACGGAGGAATTAGCCTTGGGTCCAATCCACCATCTCTTCCTCATCTCCACCTCCATCTCCGCTTCTGAAGTTCCCATGTACTGACCCTCGCAGCTCCCAACTCCACTCGTTTCCACCCAGCAACCTTCTCCCAGCAGCTCCTCAATCGAATCTTCTTCCGAGGCCGAACCGCACTCCCACAAGCTCCCAAACCCACCACCATATTCCATGCTGTTCTTGCCCTCTTAATTCACTTGGCTCTGACGATGGATGGACGTGATCCTATGATTTTTCATTACATAACAAGTAAGCAATTAAGTTTATTGACGGAGAGAGAGAAAATAGACATGCAGCGGTACTCACTCACCTACCCAAGATTATAGGGAGGAAGATGAAGATGGAAAAAGCAAGGAAATTTAACGGATGAATCTGCACTAAATTGCTTCAGAAAATGAGTACTTGATGAACTCAACACAACTCAACATGAAACCCATCCACAAGGGTCTTATATATAAAGAGAGAGAGAGAATAGAATAGAATAGAAGTGAATGAACAGAAATGGAAAATTTCTTGTTTTGAAGTGGGACCCAGGAGCAGGAGGAGTAAGCAAATGCAGAAAGTGGGCTTACTCTCTCTGGTGGCCGGTGTTTATTTATTTATGTCCACATCTCTTCCCCCTTAATCACTGCTGTAAACTAATTATATTCATCTATTACATTTTTAGCTGCTTCCTCTACTTCAAACAACAACTAAAAAAATAAACTAGTTTTCACTCTGAAAGCAACATGTATAAACATTAATTCAAATCAGTGGGGCACCCAAAGAAAGATAGAAAACACATATATGTAGGAGCAGTGTGATACACACATCACCCTTTTGACCAATACCAGAACATCACTATAAAACATAACATAAACACACATCATACTCATTAATTATCACACTCACCTACATCATCACATCTTTTCAGCCTCTCCACTCCTTAAACTGTACGTATTTTCTAGACTCATACCAATATTAACTATTTGTTATAGTTATTACCAATATCCGTAAATACACCAAAAAGTAATTATAATTTAAGAATCCATTGAAACGCTGTGTTAGTGTTGAGAGTAATAATTTTGTTCGTTATCGAAGGAAATAATATAAAATTGATATATAGGAGTGTTGTGTAATAAAAAGTGGCACCTCTTTGAATGTATAATATCATAATTTTAAGGTAATAAGAAATAATATAAGTATGCAGAAGCGGCTGCATAATAGTGGGAGATCATAACCGTGAAGAATTTAGGAGTAGGAGTGCTTCACTCTCTTTTCCCTCTCTCTTCGCCACGTGGCAACCCAATAGATGAATAGGAAATTGCGTAAAGGGGCACGACTTCTTTGGCCATAAATACACATATTATTTATATTTACCAATACAACTAAGCTTTGTTCCTCATTCGTAACTCTTTTAATAAAACAAAAAGAGGTCATATCCAAGTTGAGACCGCCAAACTCAAAAAGATTCTTCTCTCTTTCATTGGTGAATTAATTGACACAACACAATGCGCATCTCCACCAACCTACATCACAAACCTTCTTTTCCTCTTTTCTAAAAAATATAACATTAATCTCTTCAAAGCTTCACTACTCTTTTACGGTAAACATTAATTTAAAAACAAAATATATCTCAATACTTTTTTTATTTTACTCTATACTTCTCTTTTAAGACCTGCACAAAACTTCTTAATTATTTTAGCACCATTACATTCACATTCTTCACCATTCACTGATAACCTCCCCTAATTGTTCAAAATATATTACAACGTGTATTCTTATAAGGTGACTCGTGTAAATATAAATTACCATTTGAAAAATATACTAATGCAACGTTCTAGGTTACTGAAAAAATAAGAGATATGGAATAAGATAAATGATATAATAAAATAAAGTATTAAATATTTAATTAACTATTAATTTAAATACGTCTTTTATGATTCTGATAAATTTTAAATACTTAATGATGTATCGTATTACTCTTTTAGAAATTTATACTCGTAGTGGATTTCACATTTCAACATCAGAAGTCTATATCAAATGCATTACATTGAACATTAATCATTACTTTTGACATTAATAAGCCTTTGCAGAGCTCATTTAGACCTAAGTTGTTTTCTTGTCTCTCCATCAGCCTGCCACTTATTATCCATACATTTCTTTCAAAACATATTAAATCGTTACAACCAATTTGTTTATCCATCCCTTCTATATTTTTTAAAAAATTATTTTATTATAATTTTATTTATTCACTCATAAAAATCTCATTATAGCAACATCTTTCTCTCTCCCATGTTTATTTCTCACTCTGTTAACTCTTCAACACTCAACATCCAATACCACAATTAAACATCAACGTTAACTATAACTTTAATGCAAAAAGAATTGAATTCAAGATGCTCTTGTTTAGGTTTAAAATTAAGGAATTATATATTAAACAATACAAAAAGAATAAATAAATTGGTATATGAAGAAGGATTTTATTCTGACATCTGTCATGAAATCGACGTGGTCACAACGTATTTTAAAATTACTTTTCAACCTCTTAACTCGCATTCTAAATCTCATTTTTTTTTTTTTATTTTGAAAGCTACATTTGATCGTTAAAATTGAATTAGTAATTTTCAATAGAATGTATTCAATATAAATTCATAATAAAAGTTAATTTAAATATTTTTTTCAAGTATATTTAATATTTAATATTAATAATTTAAATACAGATATTTGTCATCTTTACAAATATCAGATATTTATAACACGATGAGTTCCCTTGATCAATTTCTTAACAAAAGCAATAATTAAGTTAAAAAAAATATACAATAGAAAAAGACAGTAACTAAAATAATTAAAATTTTAATGAAGTGTTTAAACATCTCTTATGTGCTGCTTTTGAACTAGTAAGATCTATATCCTATGGCTTATATGTTAAAATAATAAAAATTGTATATTCCTTTGTTCCGTACTTAAATATTAATTAATATTTATTTCGATTAAAATACTCGTGTTTAATCTTCTACTCTGATTAAAAATCGTGATAAGGCATTATAGTTTTGTTATTCTTTTTTCCAGCTAGCTATTAATTTCTAACTAATCATAAATTGCACCCCTTTAATTGAAATAAGGGTACAGTTGAAAGAAAAATATTAGTCGAGGCTTTGATTTGAAAACATCAATAATTTACAAGGAAAAATTGAAAGCTAAGATCCCTTATGAGGTTTGAATTTTTAAATTAATAATACAATTTAAAAAACATAAATTATTCTTAAACTCAAACTTATTCATAAATGGTTCATGATAAGAGAAATACTAGTAACACGTATTTTTACCATTTTTTTCTTCTAATTTTTTATCTTCACGTTCATTTTCATAATCGATGGCTCCTTTTCCCTAATTATTCCCATTCTATGAATATAAACAAGCTAATTGTTCATGGATAGCACTTTAAAATTCAGAAATTGAAAATAAACCCAAACCTTGGCAATGAAATAAAAGCCGTATGTTGTGTTTTGAAGATTGGATTTTATATTAGGAAGAAAGTGATAATAGAAAGGTGTTGTGGTCTCGAACAATAAAATAAAGTGAATTGATTTTTTTAAAATAATAATAGTAGTAATGAATTATTAAAATAATTAATTCCTTAACGAAGTCTACTTTATGTGGAGGTGGATGATGGTTAATGGGCTTACGCATAAACAGTAATTAGTAATTAGTGATTAGTGATTGAGGGAAGGAAAGAAATCGCTTTTAAGAAATAGGTCGGCGAAGGAATCTCCTTTCAATTTCTAACGAATTAAAAAATAATATAAAAATAGTGAGACGGATAAAGAGAATAAGAAAATATTAAAGAAAAAAAATGAACAGGAGCACAGCATTAACGCATAGAAGAGTCTAGAAGAGTGAGCCTACCCTACATTCCAGTAAATTTTAGTATTAATTATAATTATACTTAAAATAAATTGAGCCGCCTCTTCATTTACTTTATTGACACGTGTATACTACATAAGCACCACAACACTGTGGATTCATTTTTTTTTTCTAATTAAGATTTTTCTGAACTAAGAATTTAATTTTATAAATTGCAATCATAATTTAGGAGAAAAGTGAGATCGAAGTGATTTTACTTTTAAAAGTATTACTATTATATAGTAAACAGAAAGCCTAACCTTATATTAGTCGAAGTTGATTAGAGTGTTTAATAATAATCATAATGATTGATGTTTGATATTGATGGAGGAAAAAGTGTGAATACTACTAGTGTTGAATGATAGATAGTATATTCAGAAAATAAGCAGATATTTGAAAGTGGAAAATCCTATTGACTCTATTATCCAATATAATATTGACACGCAATTCAATCCCCAAAGTTCCTCTCTTTCGCTGCCCACTCAATAATACACCAATTAAACCATTTCTTTCCATAATTATTTTAAGTCAATAATTTTTCATTAAAAAAATATTTAAATCCTTAAGACATTTTCTGTTAATTTCTTTCATTTAAAGCGTGATAATTTAATTATTACATTTTTATTTTACCTTACACAACCTTCGTGAGTAAACTGGTTAGAGATGAACTGAGTGGTAATATGTTCATTGCTGTTAGTTGTATGTACGTAGGAGTATTATTGAAACATAACTCTTAAAAACTGAAAAAATATATTATTCTGATAACAAAGAGAATGGATAAACATGGAGTCATTTTGAATCAATCACTTTTTTAAATGGGAGAAAAGTTATACACTGAGATAGTGTAAAATAACATTCCCTCTGAATTCAAATATAAATAAAAATATTTTTCTTCTTTTTTGTTTAAAATTGTTACGCTTATATTGAAAAATACTTACTAGATATAAGTTTGGACTAAGTTTTTTTTTTTTTTTTATATATATATATATAAAGTTTTTTTATTTTTTTTTATAAAAAAATTTTTTTTTATTTTTTTTTTTTTAAATTTTTTAAAAAAAAATA
>Ga0099825_1000004_pt1 | contig 109840 bp, 61 predicted proteins | sample SiratroredBW_FD_76838 | JGI IMG/M metagenome (GOLD analysis project Ga0099825, IMG submission 76838) | Root nodule microbial communities of legume samples collected from California, USA - Siratro red BW | ecosystem: Host-associated > Plants > Roots > Nodule | place: USA: California | collected...
AAATAGTTTAAAAAATAAATAAAAAAGTTTTATTTAATTTTATTAATAAAAAAAAAAAAAAAAAAAAAGAACCTGTTGAGGAAGTTGAAAATGCTGAGTTTGGTTGGAGGGTTGGGCGGCGCCTTGGAGAGAGCCGGAGAAGGCGTTGTAGAGAGGTTGAACAGAAGAAGGGTCAGCGTTCTGAAAAAAAAAAAAAAAAAAAAAAGACAATGAAGCAGAAAGTGAGGGTAATAATGGGAGGAGAAAAAGGTTTGGGGTTAAATGAAGGAACTAACCGGAGTGGGAGATTTGAAGGAGGGGGCATGAACGACGTCGTTTAGCGAGGACACGGGCATCTGGAGGAGGGGGGAATTGGCAGCGGCGGCGGCGGCGGCGGCGGAGGAGGAGAGGAGGAGATGGTGGTGTTGGAGCATTAGAGCGGAGGCTTTGTCATCGGTGATGTGGTGGTTGCGAAACTTGGAGGCCAAGTTGGCTTGTTGAAGGTCGTAGGGGAAAACGACGTTATTATCCGGCGTCGTTTCATCTGAATTAGGGTCCCACAAAGGGTTGGGTTTGGGGTCTAGTGTCCATGGAGAAGAAGGAAGGTTGGAGAGCATTTGTTTGAGGAAATCGTCGTTGGAAGTTGCGTCAAACTGGATCTGTTGCTGATTGTTACTGCTACTGTTGTTGTTGTTGTTAAAGAGAGAGTTATCGTTAGGACCCTGCATTTCTCTACTACGAGGTTGTTGCATGAGATGAGAGTTATAAGCTTAGAGCACAAAGACAGAAGAAAAACAGAAGAGAAGAGAAGAGGGTCTGAAGTTTGAAGAACAGAAGAGTGAGTGGTACCTTATAAATACGTACCTCACCACAAGCTATACTCGTATTATACATTACTTGCATTTTCCTTTTTATTTCTCATTTCTCCTCAAACCGTCCCTTCACATCTCCAATACTCTTGCCAAGTGTCGCGCTTCAGTTGCGACTTGCCCATCAAGTTTCTTAATATCTCTAATTTCCTTATTTTAATTTTTATCTTTTTCTTTAAAACTTTAACGTTACTAACATAATACATATAAATAATATAACTATAGTAAAATACTTTATCTCTGTTGTTTCCTATCTGAATAAGAGTTGAAGTCGTCATTTTTTGTTAAATAACACAACGTGTTTTAGAAACGGTTACACGCGTCCAAGGTTCCACTTTTTCTCAGACAAAAATAATAATACAAGATAGTGATAGACGTGAGTTAACGTCGTTTTTAATAAAATAAAAATATCAATATTCAAATATTATATATATATATATATATATGAAAAAAGTATTATAATGTAACTTTTTCGGAAAAATTGGTTCAAGCTTTCTTCACATTGACCATGATTACAAGTTAACAAAAATTAGATGAGCCTTATCAAAATTATTAGAGGAATCTAAATTATACTTAGTTGCAAATTTTATACATAATTCATTCTAACATAATCCAAATAAGCAGAGTGATGATCAATTTTTTGGTTCCAGATAGGATAATGTAAGCTTATACATTTCAAGGGAAACATTGCGTTTTCGACTTTCATCTAATAAGAAATCTTGCTTTGAGTTTCACTTCGTTATAATAACATGGCATTTACAAATTTGAGAGAAGTCAATTTTTTATCAAAATTTAGCATTTTTTTTATGAAAATTGATCAAAGAATTCATTAGGTTTAATTTGTGAGTTGTCACATATAAATGTGTTACATTTTTTTTGCTTGCTTTGAAAAATTGTATGTTTTTGAGAATAATGCATTCTGAAGATCTTGGTTGTGATTTGCTTAGAGAAAAATTTATATGTTTACTGAAAATCTAATCTCATTTTGTTGGAGATTAGATAAAGATCACAGAGATATGGATTGAACCATGATAAAAAAAATACCTATTTATTGTTTCTCTATCCCTTCCCACTTTTTATTTTGTAAGTTTCTTTTATTTTATTGTGTGCATGAAAAAAAAATAGTGATTATTTGGGGAGGAGGCCATTGAATTCTATATCCCCATAACAAAGTATTTGAAAGGATTATTTACTTTTACTCATTCATCTTATTATCTATATATCAACACATCCATAATTGTTTTTCTTAAAGTTATTTTGGTTTTAGGGTAATTTCGAGTTGAAGACATTTTCTTAATTTTCTTACAAATTATTTTAAAAAGATTACACTACTTTTGCTTTGTTTTATTGTTTTTAAAATTTATATAGAAAATGATAAAATACCAATCACATACAACCTTTTTTAAAAAGTAAAAAAAAAATCCAAAATTATGCTATATATTTGTTAATTTATTTATGAACTTAAAAATGATTTTAGTCTTTAGAATCTCAAATAAGTTTCTTCATTATCTTCCAATTTTAAATTTTGTAATGTGAAAGAAAAATTTACAACCAAATATTATCATAATAAACACTTCAAAAGGAAAGTAAATGCATGATTGAGTTTGATGATAATAACGAAAGATCAAAGTCAATTATCATGAGAACAACTTATAATCTTTTGATCACGAAAACCGTTAGTAAGGTATGATTGTTTAATTAAGTAATTTGCTTAATTTGAAATGATATTAGTAAATAATTGTGAGATAAACTTAATTCGCAATAATAGAACTTAATGAATTTCATTTTTTTTTAAATTAATGAGGTGATTTAGATGAGATTGTGTAATTTATAGAAGTGATAATTTACGAATTTCATATTAACACTATATAAAATACAAACACTTACGTCTAACAACAAATAGATATAATAGAATCAAATCATACAATTTTTTCTTGGTGGAATTTTTTATTTATTCCCACAAGGCATATACGTTATGGGTGTGACATAATACGAATTGAAAGTAGCCATGGTCATTAGGTGATGTCAACAAATCCAAATCCCTTCATAATGTATAAATCTCTTACATAACTTCAATTTTGAACAGAATAAATCCCACCATTCTACTTTTGTACATGATGAGAAGCAAAGAAACCCAGTGCACACCTTGTTAATTATTCTTAAGTGAGACAATAGAAACTTGAAAAAACATAGAATGTTGATATGTTAGACTAGACATGAATAAATCTTTATTAAAGCTAGCTTGGCAATGGCAAAAGATGTAGGTATATGTCCTTCTCCTGTACCAATCACATCCCCAAATCCCTTCAGATCATAGGACTCACTTTACACCTCAATCTCCACTCACTAACCTAACTTTACTATGTTATGGAAATCCCTAAAGACCATTTGGGAAATTTTTGATATTTATTGCCATTTGATTCTACTATTTTTTATCCATTCAAAGGGTGCTTCTTTCCATATATATTAATGTTTTTAATCACACTTTGTTTTGTTACCTTCAATTGTTTATATGTGTGTATTATATAATATTGCTATTATTATTTTGATCAAAATAAAGATTTAATCTTTCATCAGATAAATAGAACAAAAGAAACCAGGTTTATAGATACTAAATATAATTTTCTTGACAAGTTGATTAATTAACAATGATAGGGGAAGAAATAGAAACAGAAGGCAGAGTTTTTTCTGCTCAATTCACTGATTTAACATTCAACTTAATACATAATGAGAAGGTAGAAGACAATAATTGAGATTGGTATAATGCTAAAGATGAGAATGAGAAGCAGTCACATGAAGTAGGTACGTGACTCCTCAATCAAACTCGTTATTCATCTCTATGATTCACAGCTGCAAGAGAGAACCAAATGCTAAACTCACACAGTTTGTACGTTCACCATGACTTATGAGACTCACTATAAATTGGTTTTCTGCCACGCAAATGAATAACTATAATAGGACTAGCCCATGGTGTAGGAAGGGCTAGGTAAGTTGATCACAGTGGTTTTAACCTTGGTCATCATATTTATACTGTTGGTGATACCTTGAGATCCAATGCCACTGTCCTTTATACCCTGTCAGACAGAATTTGTTGTTAATAATAGCTGTCACATTAGGATAAACAATTTCATAATTTCAATATAGCAGTTGTGAATTAGCAGAATTTGGTTGGTTTTAGACAGGGTTCACCTGAAAGGGAAAATGGTCTGGCCCACGAGCTGGGGCAGAATTTATCTGAACTGTTCCCGTTTCCATTGCATCACTGATCATTATTGCTTTGTTTACATCCTTTGTGAAGACACATCCCTGCACAAGTTCAATTTTTTGATACAAGTTATGTTCATAAGAATGCATTGTATAATTTGATGTGCAAGTTTGAGGGCAATAATTTTCTTACCTGAAGTCCAAAGTTGCTAGCATTACAATGATGGATTCCTTCTTCAACTGAACTGATCCTAATTACTGGCAAAACTGGTCCAAATGGCTCTTCCCATGCAATTCTCATGTCTGGCCTCACATTGTCCAGTAGCAAAGGCCAGATGAGATTGCCTTCTCTTTTGTACTCCTGGCAGAATGTTGCTCCTTTCTCCTTAGCATCCAAGACCAGGCCTTCAATGTAATTTGCTGATGATTCTGACACAACTGGAGTGATGTCACAGTCATCCTCTGGTGGTCCAACAGTTAGTTTTGCCACCTTAGCCTTCACTTTCTCAACCAAAGCATCAGCAACAGACTCCATTACCAGGACAACCTTAACAGCAGTGCACCTCTGACCACTTTTGTTGAAAAAGAAATACGGAATTATAATTCAAGTAAAGTTCCTTAACAATGTGATTTTTTTTGTTGAATTACATCTGTCATATACCATAAAGAAAAGCACATGATGCTGAAATTCTATCCATTTAACATTCATCTCATGTGGTAGCATACAATTATATTAGAAGCAATACCTCACAAAATCTATATTTTTCACCCAAAGATGGAAAACAAGGATGCATCATGCATGCAAAGTGTGGAGGAGGATGTCTATTTGTCTACATTCATATTAGAACGCAGTTCTACCAAATCAGTGCATAAAAGGAACCCTTGTCCCAGAAGTACTTAAATAGTTGTGACATTACCTGTATGAGAATCCTCCCTTTATAATGTTTACTGCAACCAAATCCAGGTCAGCATCCTCAAGTACAATGCAGGCATCTTTTCCTCCCAACTCCATTTGCAGAGGAACCATGCCTGCCTTCTTTGAAATTCCAATGCCAGTATCTCCACCAGTGAAGCTGACAAACAGGATAGTCACAAGTCAGTGGAGGAAGAATTACTAGGGCATGGAAATTGAGCATGTGCAGTGTGATACTATCACAGTGTCATCAAAAGGGGAGCAAATTGTCACCTTATACAGTTCACTCCTGGATGCATTGTTAGGAAGTCACCAATTTCTGAGCCTTTGCCAGTGACACAGTTGATTAGGCCTTTGGGAAAACCAGCCAAGTGGAAGCAGTGAACCATGTGCAGGGCAGAAACGGCTCCCTTAAATGGATAATTAAACAAACATTAGAAGGAGCAATAAAGGAAAGAAAGGAAGAAACTAAGGACATAAAGATCCTGGAATGGAATGCTTGTTGTTGTGGTTTGTTTAACTGCTGCAAGACACTTGACTCTGGCATAGCACTTTTGTGACATGAGCTAGTTGTTACTGTGAGAGTGTGGATCTAACGTGTTGTATCTCTGAAGAGTTTCACAATGAAGGATATAGTTACCTGAGTTGGAGGCTTGAGCACAATGGAGTTTCCAGCAATCAGTGCAGGAGCAATTTTGGAGACAGCAAGATTGACAGGGTAGTTAAAAGGTGGAATGGCTAAAATCACTCCAAGTGGAATCTGAAAATCAAATGAAACTTTCTTAGATCGCATCAAAAACCAAATACTTGGCTAGTCACCTCATCACGATCATTTAATTTGCTAGTCATTAGATTTACTAAGATAATGGAATCTGATGCAGATATTACACAACAATATGAACTCAGGGTTTTGACATTGTGTCTGTTTGTAAGTGAGTTAGTAAAATATTTTATTATATTGATTTTCCAGATGTAGCTGACTGTGTCCAGGAATTAGAGAAGAACTTTTCCATAATAAAATATTTCTGGAATGACTATGGTCTATGGTGTCCACTGTCCTGTAAGCAAGTTCTGCTTTATTTGTGTTATTTAAGTTGACCTCCCTTGATGTTTGCACTACTTATGCTTAAACCTTTCTTAATTGATTTATAATTTTCTTCTTACACGAGGACATCTTGAAAGAAAATAACTTCTAGATGAACAAGAACTTGATTCCTCCAGTACATTTTAAAAGATAAAGTGTATTTATCCGTGACCAGATTATTTTTGTCCTTTCTCCACCAAGAAATGCTATACACGAGTATCGAGTATAGGAAAGCATTCCTTCTCTTTTTGATATTACTGTTTATTGCTTCAGTACCATTTTTCTAAAGCACCCATTCTTCATGGGGTCTTTTTGCTTATAATGTCCCTACTCCATCAAGCCTTTTAAATGTGAGAATTCTTTAATCCATTCTCTTTGATATTTCACCCTGAACAAAATCTTTGTTACTTCATGACAAAAAAGTACGACAACCCAGTAACAAGTGAATTTTAACCTGTGAAGTCTTCTATGTTAAAATTTAAGTTTTAAAGAAATGTTGAGAAAAACCTTGGAAGTGAGGCAATATTTGGTCCTTTCATTTCCAGGAAAGCTATCCGACACCAAGAACTTTCCCTCTCCCAGAATCCTTACCCCTTCTTCAGCACAGTAAGAAACCAGATCACCAGATCTTACAACCTTCAAGGAAAAACAAAACCAGTTATCTCCATGCTTCAAAGTAATAGTCCATAACAATAATTTAACTTGTTTCACATAACCCGTGACACAATATGCACCTCTGTAACAGCATCCTTGGCTGGCTTTGCTATTTCTTTCACCAGGCACTCTGCAATTGGAGCCTTGTGCTCTTTAAGGATCGCAGCTGCCTTGTGAAGAAGTTCGGCCCGCTTCCATAGTGGGGTCTTTGCCCATACTTTTTGTGCAGATTTTGCCAAGTCCATGACCTTATTAACCTCCTCTTGTGAACAAGCTGCATGAACGTCATTGTAGAGCTTATCAGACACCCTTATCTTCACTTATTGTAAAAATAAACAAAAAGAAGAACCTTTCTTTCACGATTTAATTTGGTCACACAAAACAAGAACTTGAGCTCTAAAAAAACCAACTTTAGTCACAGAATTTGCTTCCTCCCCACTAATTCTAAAACTTTAGTAAAAATTACACATTAAATGTTTCGCCACTGACTTTAACTGATATCTAGAATTAGAATTCTCAAGCTTCAAGCAACATCCACACGAAAGTGACTAAAATAAAGGGCGACATATCCAAGAAGAAGGCAAATTAGTGATGTGCTAAGTGCTAACATTTGAGATATTTTAGGCCATTTACCTTGAACTTTGTATTGAGTCTTTCTGGTAGTGGGGTTGACGATGGCAACAGTTTTCCCAGAAGAACATTTCTTCCACTCCCCATCAGCATAGTACTTGTACACATCTCCATCCAAAATCTCTGCAAAGACACCAGTCCCTGCAGCCATGTTAGAAAAGATGCAGGTGAAATGCAACAAGAGAAGTTTTTTTTATAACGGCGAGATGAAGAGGAAGAAGAGATTTGAAGGGTAGGAGGAGTGTCTGGTGTAGTATGGTTGGTCTGGTTTTTTTTCTGGTGATGATTTGGTGTCGGTTGACAACATGCGTCCTATATGTAAGGAGAAGGTGAGCCACGCATGGTTTTGTCGTATGTGTCCTGTGGCGTGCGACAAACAAGAATTGGTTGGGTGTATGGTTCTGAGTTTGCCAAGTGTGGTTTGATTATCTTAATCACTTTGTCTCTTTATCTTCAAACTTTTCATAATTTAGTCGTAATTAGTATCTCATCATCGCGTGGCCATGGCAAATATTCAAACTTTGGTATCTCCTTTTTTCTTGGAGGAAGAGAGACATAGATAACATCAGAGTAGTGCAACTGCAGCAGAAACAATACTATAGTACAAAAAAATTCTTAAAATATATTGTGATCTTTAAGTATATGTATCTTCCAACAGAAAAGAAAAAAACACGTGGCATGAATGGGTCACATGTTAATTAAGTGTCTTACTAATTATGGAAAGTTAAAGTATTTATTATAAAAGTTAACAAGATTTACATACATTATAATTTTTGAACGAATAATTGGTGTGGTCGACATATTTAATTCCACATGTGAGAAATGGTTTTTGTGAAGAAGAAGCAGGTGTGAGTGGCTGGTATTTGAGTGTATCTTTACGTGGTGGTGATTAAACTGTGAGTTATTGGAGCTACAAGTTTGGTAAAATGTGACAACATTTTACTGGTCTGATTTAAGTGTTCAGATTCATAAAACTATCAAACACATTGTGGTGTCATGTTCTAGTGTGCCCTCGAAAGAGGGGAAACAAATAACTTGGATCCAGACTTTGACCAAATCTACCTCCAGCTAGCTAATGCCATTTTCTTTTACCTATTGAGTCTCGAAAGCAAAAAAATTTATATTCAAAAAGAGCTTAATTGAGTGTTCTGAACACAGAACACAGCATGCATTCACAATGGAAAATGATACGAAAACCTCAGTTTTGTAACAGTGAATAATGAATAAAACAAACCCAAAAGACACCTTTAATTTCAGAACATTGAGTGTCCAACGTACATCGCATGCAATTGACACGTTTTGCAGGAATAGATGATAACCGGAACACAAATATATCCTTCTTCTTTGTTGGCACCTTATTCAGAACTAAACTATTCCCACTTTTGAAGCTGATGCATGATGTCAATGAAGACATCATGTTAAAGGAAAATCAGAAAATTGCTGAATGAAGGTGATTCGTTCATTAAATTGTTACAGTAAAAAAGGTTGTTATACAATGGACACAGTCATTAGAGTGAGCTAAAATTTAGGAGATAAACCAGGGCATTGATTTAATCTCAGAGAAACGAAACTTTCCTAAGAAATTACTTACACGTGCCCGAAATCGTCGGACAAAAATTGGAACTTTCTTACTAACAGTAAATTGCACGTGTTAATTTTGGTTTGCGATGAGAACACTAACTGCTATTTATTTTTTCTAGCACCACCAACATAGCACTCGGGTTCCTTCTTTCTTTACCATGTTACAAGATTTGAGAATTTAACTTCTATCGTTGTTGTTTATGTCGTTAAGTATTGCAATTTATTTATATAATATTCTTTTTACAAAATATTTTCAGATATTCTCTACAATATCATTCAAATATAGAACAAATGATCAAAGTTTAATACATGAGAGGTATAATTCCTTTTACCATTTTTTCTTTCACTTCATTGATTTCCTCTGAATTGATTGAGAGATATGTTACAAAGAAAGTGATGGGGCCCTGTAAGTGTAATCTTCTTTCATCTCATAAATTAACAAATGATAAAAAGATACTATTGAAAATAAGTGCTATTAAAATATCTTCTTTGAAAAGATAAATTAGCATAATTATTTTAAGGTAAATGAAATAGTTAGATATAAAAAAGTGTCATTATCGTCCTAACAATAACAAACTAGAAATATTTTGTAAAAAACAAAAATTAATAAATTCTTTATAAAATAATTTACTAAATACACTAACATTTAATTTTAAAATAGAAATATTTTATATTAACAAATATATATAATTTGAAACTATATAAAAATATATAATCAGTAAAACTTTACAACGAATGCAATTAATTATATATTTATGTTTTGAAAAGCCAATATGTAGTTACTTTTTTTAAGTAGAAATGGAACACGGTGTAAAAAATAGGAGATGCTTTGTATTATCTAATGAACTGAAGTTATATACGTGACTCTCCGAACCACACAATAATTTCTCCAACTTTTGTGTAACCACTGACAAGTGATGAAAACGGTGATGTCCTATAGTCTTGAGACATTTAAAGAGTGAGAGCAAAGTAAACTCAAGTTGAGATGGAATAGTTTGTGGTATAATATCTCAACAAATTATGGTTGAATAGAAGCAAAGTGTGCATGAAATTTTGAAAAATTGGCAAGGATATTGTCTTGTAGTTTACAAAGTAAGACACTGCAAGGTGTGATTTAATTGAACACCACACAAAACCTGACAAGAAAAGAAAGGGTTGTTGTTGAGGGAATCGGGTGGTAGATACTTGATAAGATGAACTCTATATCTTCTGAGATGAAGCAAGAGCCACTAGTTTTATCAGTGGCTGAAACCATATCTAACTCCAGTGCTGCTGATTTATGGCTGAGGACCATTTTCGTGTTGTAGCCATTTGAGATGAGCTTACAATTATTCAAAAAAGGGCATGGACCACTTTGATCACATTGCTTTATTTCAAAATAAATTTGCATGGCTACTTGCTCAACAACTTTTTAGGTGGTGAAAATTATGCATAGCATTCCAAACAGGTGTTGAAAGTTTTCATAACAAGCTTCCTCTCAAATACTAGCAATTTTATGCACGACACAATCATTGAATATAATTCACATATTTGTCATAGAAAAATGTGCTCAAAGAATATTCATTACAGTTTTGTCTAGTTTTGGAATTTGGAAAACCATGAATTATTAGTTAGCTTAAGGATGATGGCTTAAGCTTTAATTTTTTTCAAGATAAGCCTTTAAGTTAGCTAATATGTCTTTTTTCTAAAACATAAAGATTTGATTGAATTGGTGTAATAATGTACTGTGTGTGAATGACTTTAAACCATTCTATATCCATATTGAATTTCTATAAACAAAAGAGATATTGATTTGTTTGTGCATCATCTTTAATTTTATATAATTATATTATTTATTTTATTATTACTTTCAATAAGTTGGAATTTTTTTACGATAAATTCACATTTTAAAAGTAAATTATTTGTGTTTTATTTTAGTCTATCGTAAAATTTAGAGCTTAATGGTGATCTTTTATTATCATAAAATTAGAAGAAAAACAAAATTTATATATTTTCTAGAGTTAAAAGACAAAATTCATTCATTTAAAATTATAAGAATAAAAAAATCAAACTAACAAAAGTAAAATATGGCTTGGTATTTAAAAAAAAAATAGAAACTCTACTTTTATTTAAAATCATAAAATTCATTTTAAAAGAAACTGATTTTAATGAGAAGTTATTTTAAAAAAATTTCTAAATTTTTATCATATCTTTTTTTCCATTCAACAAACTAGTATGACTTTTCTAGGAAGAAGCCATGAGAGTATGTGAAGAAGACAACTCCCTCCGTGATCTAACAAACTTTGAATCAAGAATAGAATAAGGCAATTTTTTCAAAGCATATACTAGATAAGGGAAAAGAAAATGAAGATTTTTTTGTAATATAATATTATAGATAAAATGATAAACATAGTTTTTAAACTAAATACTTACAAACACTGGAAACAAATTGCAAAAGAATATTTCACTCATAAGATAATAACACAGCACAAAGTTTCATTCTTTGGATAAAAAAAAAATTAGTGGTACAAAATCACACTAGAGGAGGTTAATAATAAATATGATAGAGGACAATAAGCAAAATTCTATTTACGTAACAATATCAAAAATCAAAGATCATTAACTATATTCACCTATTAATATTCTCCAGGATCACTTACACATGTGCAATATATTACATTCGATGCATATTGCCTTAAGAATTTAAAGTGAGTAAAAGTAAATATGATGAATAATATATAAATAAAAAAAACTCATAAATTGATTATTTAATATTAAATATCTTCGTACTATCTATCAAAGAATTCATAAATAATATTATAGAAGATAAGTTAAATCCTCACGACAAAATTTAAGCAGTGGAAAGAGATTCAGGGTATAGTAAGAAGGTTCTTAATTAGGTGAGAAGTAGATAATGCCTTTCCTAAAATTTTAATCATCCAAAAAAAATTACCTACAAATATAATTAGTACGTAATTTGAAATACTAACAATAAATTTGAGTAAAATTTGTAGATAAATATTTATTTTGCTTACATATGGATATAATTGGTGGTTAAAATAAAATTACTTACGAATTAAAATTTGTAGATAATTATCATATTTCTTGTTGTGATATTCTTATATGGTTCATTGTTTATTTCCATGAATTAATGGTTATGAAAGGAACTTGTAACTAATCATGCTTATCTTAAATTTTCCATTCTGGTATTTTAACAAGTCCTATAGAAATTTAGTTGGATGCGATAGGACTGATAAATACATTTGAGAGACAGGTACAATTAGTGTTGCAGATGCAGGTGAAGGCCCAAAAATATGTCCCTAGTACAAACACTATTTCATTGAATGTTTTTTAGATGAAGTTCCTAAGCACAACTTTTGTGTAACTTTTCTTTAGCAAAAATTATATATTTAAACACTACTTTTAATATATTTTTTTAACTAAATTCCTTATCCATACATAACTTCAATACAATATTTTTTACATTCCAATAAAATTATGACCGACTTTGGTTTGTTGTATTAAAAAACAAAACTTCTTTATAATAAATTTGTCTCTTTGGATAATTTTTAACATTTATTTATTTTATAATTTGGAAAGAAAATTACACCATTCTCATAAATTACTTCTAAAAATTGTTTGATTAGGTATATTCGAATTAGAAGAAAAAAAACACTGGTTCAATTAAATATAATTTGTAGGAGATAGTTGTTAAAGTTCATATTAGATTATGTAGTAGGTTGGACTTCTAACATGTTGAGCTGTTTGGATATAGCAAGTGGGATCATCTAGCGGCAATTGCTTCCTGTCCCCTCATTTACTTCCTGGATCCTACCATATTTTTAAAATATTAGAATTATTTTTTACTGCTTCCATCCTATCATATTTTAAAAATATCAGAATTATCTTTAAGGATGTAAAAAATACTTTCAAAATTAATATTTTAAAATAAATATTGAGTATGGGAAAATGATTTGCGGATTTGATCTTTCGAAATAAGTTTGAAGGTGCAAAAAGTAATGAGGTGCATTATGTTTTCACTAATCGACTTCTTCTTCTTCTTTTTTTTTTTTTTGTTTTCTTACCATGTCTTATTATGATATTAGAGCGGATTATTTCGTTTTGTTATATTATGTCTTTGATATTTTCTTTCCTTCGTTACTTTTGATATTGTTTTTTCTATTTTCTTTTGTTTTACCTATGAATATTAAAGATATGGATGTGTCGTAAAATTCATCAGGTCTTATAATTACAAGTTGTACTTCCCTTTTATATTTTATCGTGTTAGATAAAATTACAATCAAATTCTATATTTTTTATAATTTTAGTATTAATTTTATTTTAATCATTGCATCAAACCAACTATTTTTTTCTTCTTAAATTGAATTCGAACACAAACACATATTATATTAGTTATTTAAGATTCAATACTTAGATTTGTATTTATTTTACTACTTATAGACATGGTAAAATTATTAATAATTTCTATCACACTTCTTCAAAAAGGGGAACACTCTTACGAATGAAATAAAGAGCATATGACCCTAAGCTCCCATCAGGCTCTAGCTCATTGATTTTATCAAATTCAATAACTATAGTAGTGTGAAGATAATAGAAATTTTTTAATATATATATATATAAAGATGTGTCAGTTGTTATTAACTCTTAGTATAGTATTCAATTTCCACAAATAAAAGAATAACTAAAATTTACCAAAGAAATGTTTAAAATGTATTAAACTTAAACTTACGAAAAATAGTTACTTTTAACTTATAAATCATACTATAGATTTATAACATTAACTATTTATATTTTCTAAAACAAATAGTGAAAATTCATGCATTTCTTTAGAATATTGATAACATTACTTGACTTTCATTAGAGTGTTGATAACATTAACTTAATAGTGACTTGACTAAGCATGAAAATATGAATATTATGGATTTTAATTTTTATTGGTTGCTCATGTTATCGAGTTCTTGGAACATATAATTAAATTTTAAGTCAGTTGCTTTTGAAAAATATTTCTTGCGAAGTTTGGTTTATAAGGGGTGGGTGGATACATGGGAGGAGGAAACTTTTAACTCAAACTCTAGTGATTATGATGATCTAATCCAATCATCCGGCAAACCTGATAAGTCACCTAAAAATGTTAAGAATGTTTCTATAACTGCTAAAAAAAATAACTGAAAAAGTTTTTCACAGTTCTGATAGAGTTAAGTTTGATGACATAATATTTGTTAGTTTGAAAGTTGAGGAATTTTATTTTAACTTTTTTAATTTGTACTTAATTGCTGCTAGTTTTTGCCTTACAAGGTTACAAAGAGATGTTAGGGAGTGCAAGTTATCCATATTCTTTTTTTCTAAATTTGAGGAGAAGTGTAAATTAATTTTGGTAAGGTAAAATTGTTTGAAGAATAGTGTAAATTAATTTTTAAGTATTAAGTTGATAAGGTGAAATTGTTTGAAGAAAAGTGTAAATTAATTTTTAAGTATTAAGTTGATCAAGTGAAATTGAATTCATATTTAAATAAATTGGAAGAGTGTATTCAAACATTTTTGAAAAACCTAAAAAAAATTGTTATTAGAACGAGTATTACAAATAATAAATAATGAAAGATTTGAACTCATTAGTTTTATTCTTTTGATTTTTTTCATATTACATATATTGATTTGATAATTTGTTTTGTTCTTTTTTATGGATTTAGTCTATTCTATAATTTTTTTAATAAATTTCATGTAATAATTTTGCCTAGCATAAGCTAAGCTTTATGTATAGAAAAAAAAGCACACAAATTTTATTGCAATAACTTAAAAGTGCTTCAAACTATAAATAAAAAACAAAATAATATAAATACTTTTTCCATCTCTTAAATTTAGGATACGTTTTTTCTTTCTAAATATAAATTGATTTTTTTAATTATCACATTTTAAAAATATCTATTTTAGTATCGCCATCTTATATTTGCTTTTAAGGATTTTGAATATGCAACACTACAGGATCAACTACAATACCAGCAGCACTCTTTTTATCAGTTCAGCATTCTTGTTATCAGAGATGGCTTCTTCAGGATCAGCACTCTTGTTATGATGGCTTCCTCGTTGACACCACGCAGATGTGGATAACTTCTATGGTTCAAAGAATGCAACCAAAAAAACAAGAGTTCCTTTTTCCGGTTCTTGAACATTCTTGTCACTTCTAAAATATGGAAAACTCCGATACAGCGCTGACAACTTCATCCCGACCTCCACCACCTCCATTGGCGGCTGAGGAGCCAGATGTCAACCACAACTTCTGATAAAGAATGCACAACTGTCCCAGGCACCACCAAGAAAAGATACAAACTCCGTAAAGAGAATATGCCTCTAGATGGTGAATCTGTGAATAATGGTTGGAATTCACCGTTCAAATGAGAATTTATGGATGGGAATAAGCTATCGATAAAAAGAGCAACAACTAGTCTTTCATAACGCCATAAATTCTCATTTATTAAGCTATTGATATTCTTTCTGATTAGTCTACCATTTAAACCATACGTATCATTTAGGAGCTTATTCCTTGTTAACCTATCACTGAATGACATATTTGGATCCTATATTTGAATTACAATGCTTACTAGTGATGTATCAGTAAAGCAATTTGACTTCAAACCAAGTGTTGGAGATTTTGCCCCCAACAAATGATATAAAGGGTGAGATTTTCGCTTAAAACAGAACTTTACCTTTAGGTCTTGGTAGAAACTAATTGTGATTGCTTATGGCTTAACATGTAAATAGCATATTGTAGACTTAAAAAGTAACAAAATCTAACAGATATTCTTTCATTTTTTTTAGTCTTTACCGAGTGATGTTTGTATATTGTATATTTGCGAAGCAGGGGAGATAATAAACAAATAGAGTAGTGAAAAGTCAGGCCCAAATCAATTAGAAAGAAGTATTGACGTTAAACCTATTTGGAAAACAGTTCAGTCAGTCACTACAACTTCAGGATTGCAGCACTCTTTACTTCAGATTGCAGCACTCTTTTTATCAATGACTTCCTCACACTACTCTGGATAATTTCTACAGTTCAAAGAATTCAACCAACCAGCAACAGTTCCTTCCTTCTGCTCCAGGTAAGAAATAGGAGAATATATGTATTTCATTTTGAACTCTTCTGCTTTTTCCTCGTATGCTTTCATTGACAGCTCTTCATGGCTATCTTTCCATTTCTGGTTATATGAGGTAAAGAGCACTCATCTAAATATAATCCAACTTCGGGAGCAATAGGCACATTAACCTTAACATCCCTACGTTTAGGAAAACAAAAGTAAAAAAACTGCACCTAACGAAAATCACATCATTTTAAAGGTAACCTTATAGATAACACAAGCAATAGAAGTTGAACTCACTGCTGCAAAGCTTTATTGATAAGTGATTCTGGTGCATAATTTCTCATTACTGCCACGGCCAACCCCACCATCTTTCCAATCTGATGAAGCATGAAGCTCTGTCCCACAACCTCACACTTTACAAACTCGATGCCCTCAACCTCAAAAGCAGTGTTAGCATTGAATGAGACAATGTAACGACTTTGTTGCGACTCACAATTTCCATAACTTCACCACCCGAACAAAAGCAGACTTTTTTCTAATTAGTGACTGACTGAACTGTTTTCCAAATAGTTTAACGTCAATACTTCTTTCTAATTGATTTGGGCCTGACTTTTCACTGCTCTATTTGTCTATTATCTCCCCTGCTTCGCAAATATACAATATACAAACATCACTCGGCAAAGACTAAAAAAAAATGAAAGAATATCTGTTAGATTTTGCTACTTTTTAAGTCTACAATATGCTATTTACATGTTAAGCCATAAGCAATCACAATTAGTTTCTACCAAGACCTAAAGGTAAAGTTCTGTTTTAGGCGAAAATCTCATCCTTTATATCATTTATCGGGGGCAAAAGCAAGCCTTGAAATGCTTTGCAGCACCACCACTACGCCACTAAAACAATGCTTTTACTTCTTAGATTTAAATTGCACAATTATATTTATACGATGAAAACATCATTCTAAGAAAATTCCACTTTTTTCCTATATGAAAACCACTGTTTTTCATATGTATACCACTGTTTTTCATATGTATTTGTCAAGCTGCAGAATTTACGTACGCGATACTTTTAACAGTAAGAAATCGACATTTGAACTCCATAATAAGGAAAATAGCAAACCTAAACAATAAAACAACAAAGTAACAAATATCACATAAAATCACACATCACTGTCAACATACATATCGACAATATCATATTAAATCTATATATGATATGACTGTCAACCCACTAGTCAATAATATCATATTAAATCATAAAAAAAAAAAATATGTACCAGCCATAAACAAAATCACAAAAAATTGCTTAGTTTGCAAGAGCCTTGGCAGAAACATTAATTTTGCAAGGGTTTCGGCTTGGTACAGGCACCTAGGATCGCAAACTCGTGCAATTCTACAGAATTAAAAACTATAGTTTGACAACCTTGCACATAACCACTTCATAACAAAGGTTCATCCTGCACAAAACTTCATTAACAGAAATCCACCACTTGTTTTGAAGTCAAATTGCTTTACTTATTCATCACGAGTAAGCATTGTAATTCAAATATAGGATCCAAATATGTCATTCAGTGATAGGTTAACAAGGATTAAGCTCCTAAATGATACGTAAGGTTTAAATGGTAGACTAATCAGAAAGAATTGGGAATAAGCTATCTATAATCGCTTGGTCCTCTCACATTCCTTATCTACAAAAGAATAAACTAGTGCAATACTCTACTGACTACGGAGACATCACTGATCTACCCATACCGTCATTCATGAGAAACAAAAGTAATTATCCTGAATGTCAAACATTATCTATATATAGCATAATGCGCAAGCAGTATATAATCAGAACAACGAGTACAAATTCTAAAATTTATCTCTTTACAAATAACAGATGTTAACAAAACTCCTTCCGAAGCATGATTAATGATTCTAATGGGAATGAAACCAGTAAATCCATCATAGGAAAAGTAGTCAATTCTTATATAACAAACTAAATTCAGTACATTCCTCAACAATAAAACAGCAGCGACACCAGTATACCAGATTCCTCGATCAGTTTCTACCAAGTGGAAGGGACCTACACATATATGTTTCTTTAAATTCAGACTTCTTAGACGAAGTGAAAATGGACGCATACACATCCTTGGTAGCATTCGCCGGTGCCAAATCCGTAGCCTTGAAACGCTTCGCAGCAGCAACACCACCATTCAAACCAACATTACCATTAGCAACCTTCCCATTTCCTTCCACCTTAGCTGAAACCCTCTCCACAGCCTTACCATCAACACCATGCTTGGTACCACTCAACCTTGTCCCTTCCAAACTCACGCCATCATCACTATTCTTAACCTTCCGATTCTTCTTCTCCCTTACCTTAGCCCTCTCCTCCTCCATCCTCTCCCTCAGAACCGCCACCTCCTCATCAGTCCCATTGAGCACAATCTTATCAACTTCAGCATACTCCTTGTGACAAACCAAACATGACGAGGACTTAACCTCCCTCAGAGCCTTGGCACTCAAAACATGCCCACAGCTTTTCAGCGCGAAAAACCTATATTTTCCATTGAATTCAAGCCCCGCAACGGGGCACTGAAACTTTGCCCCATCATCAGCGCCAGGAATCGAACAAAGCCGAATATTGATCATGTCTTTCAATCCCTTGATGTACCCAAATTCTTTGGGAAGCTTCTTCCCCAGCAAAGCTTCCACCAGCGCTTCCTTGTTGAATATATTCCCCAATTTGTCGATCACGCAGGGCTCCCTCAGGGGCTCGTTTGAGAGAGCGCAATTGTGCCACTTCGAGAGCCGCTGTTCGTTGGGGTCCACCTTATCTGGCTTCTTGTCGGCGTACATGTTGAGGTAGCAGTCGCGAGACTCGGCGCCGGTGGCTCCACCATCTCCGCCGCCGCCGAGGAGGCGAGACCGTAGGGAGAGCGTGGAGAGAGGTGCAATTCTCGAGAGAAGGGTTTCATCCGGGAGGGGCTTGCCGTTGAGGGTGAAGTAGAAAGATCGGTGTGATTGGGGGAAAAGACGGTGCTTGAGATCGGAAAGGGTTCTGTGATTGGTCGTGGATTGAACAGAAATTCCGAGTTCCGGTGCTTGCACCAGGATTTGGGGCGATTTTGGATGCATTTGGAACGATTTTCTAGGGTTTGCGATGTGGAATCGGAGATTGAAAAAGTGATCGATTGGGCTTTTCCGATTGCGAAATAAACCCTATAATAAGAGGATATATGATTGGTGATAGTAATCGCCTTTGACGACACCTTTGGTTGAGAATAGGAGTTAACTTGTAGGCTGCTTCTGATTTATATATATTTTTTATGTTTTGTATCTCAAATCTACTCAAAGATTGTTTTTTTTTATCTTTTAAAATTTAAATTAATTTGATTATCCTCTAAAATTTGAAAAAAAAAATCCTGTTACATATTTGATAAGAGAAATATCAAATCAATAAGATATCATATAGATTATTTATAATCATTTGTTGCATATTCAAAATCTTTAAAAGCAAATATAAGATGGAAATATCAAAATAGATATTTTAAAAATATGATAATTAAAAAAATCAATTTATATTTAGAAAAAAACAAACGTATCCTAAATTTAAGAGACGGAGAAAGTATTTAGATAATTTTATTTTTATTTGTAGTTTGAAACATTAATGAAATTTGAATTTTTTTAAAGTTATCTATTACATTAAATTTATTAAAGAAAATAAAATAAGATATGAGAATTAGATTAAATCTATAAAGAAAAAAAAAACAAGTTACGCTACTAAATATTTTAGAAAATCTAAAACGAATTTAAAAAATTATATTTTTTAAATTAATAAAATAATTAAAATTATGATAATTTTTTTTAATTTATTTTTTGAGTTTTTTGTGATATTAATTATCTATTAAATTATTATAATTAATTTCTTTTAAAATATATTTTTTAATAGATAATAAAACTAATTCGATTAATCTTTGCTGAGATATAGTTTATTTTAAATAAGATTTTATTAGTTTAAGTTTTAAAAAACTTCTTAATTGATAATAAAATTGATAACATTATTTTATATCTTATATATCCACTTGAAAAATAACTTATTCTTTTATATAATTAAGAATGTCAATTGATTTATCATTTTCCAATTCTATAATATTTTTTAAGATATTTAATTATGAAAAAAAATCTAAGCAATTAAGATCCAACCAGTTATCATGTTTCCAATATTTTTCAAGCTTTAGGCATTCAAATAACACTTACCTACATTTTTTAATTAATTTTTTTTGTTTATTTTTATAAATTTATTCATATCTCCTTTTTTGTGATTTAACAAAAAATTCAATTCTTCTCCTTTTTTTTAAATTTTTGAATAACCTCATTCATACATTCTAATTGATATATTTGTATATTTTTATATAAAATCAAAAAACTATAATGTATATAACACTGAAGGTAAGTTATAAGTATATAAAACGAGACTAAATTATAAAAATATGACCTAATTGCCAAAAGAATGAACTTGATCGTAGTATATTATCTATTATCTTGAAGTCTTAAGTCTCCTTCTATTTTTCAGTCACGTTCTTTGGTAAGCCTTAAATTCTAATTTATAAATTCTAAATTTGTAATGCTCTTTCTTAATTTTACACAAATTATTTTGAAATTAATTAAAGAATAATGAAAAAAATAAATGATTTTGAGATCAATTCATCAATCTAATATGATGCACTCAAAGGGAGAAAAAATGAATACAAACTTCAATTCTTCAATCTACAACTCCAAGTTTTCAAATAGAGACACACCATAATGCACAATATGCACAATATAAAATGATAAAATAAATTTAGAATTGGATAATAGTCTAATGACAATTAAACACTCAAATTGAAATAATAATACTAACCAATGAGATAACTAAAAAAGTCCAGAGTGAAGAGACATATAAACAGAGGATGTAACAGTAGACAAAGATAAAACATTAAAAAAATTTAGTATTTATGATTTCTTGACTATTTAATTTTTTTGAAAAAAACTATTAATTTATTATAAAAAAATTTCAAAATTATTATTCATTAAATAATATATAATATTTATAGTACGAATAAAAATTTAAAGTTATTAAAAAATATTTATAATACATATATTTTAAATTTTTAATTAAACATGATTTAAAGTGTAATTTTAAAATTGAATATTTTTTTTTTAATTTTGAAATAATGTATTAATATTTTTTTTAAGTCAGACTTTGAGGCCTTTCAAATCTTAAGACTTTAAGACCTTTAATACTTTGAAGTCTAAAACGGTTGTTTTACCTGTTTGGGTCTTGAACCGGTACTGATCTTAACAATATAGAAAAAGAAAAAAAAATAATTAGCATAAACTTTTCTATCATTTTTATTCATAATACTCATTGTAAATAATTTTTTCATCTTTCGTCATTTTTCTAGATTTCTTATAAGTTTGAACATACTATTTCAGCTTATCTCAAATATTAAGGAATCTCCCTCCACCACGATAGTCTAAATACACACTTCTCTTCAAACTTAGACAAAAGAGTATGAGTAACCTGCAATCCTGTAACATCCATCTACAACCTTACAACACAAAAACTAGCAATAATTAAGTGCAAATTAAAAGGAGTAAAATGAAACCCCTATACTTAATGTGTCATCAAACTTAATTTCAACATAATTATGAAAAGTTAGTTATTTAAGTGATTTTTCTAACAGTTATAAGAATGTGGGATAATTGAACTAGATCATGTCTGATTATAATCTGAGTTAAAATTATTATTATTCATTTCTCAAATAGGGATTAAAATTCATAACATTCATATTTTAATACTTTTTATGGGACAAGTTTTAATCAAGAACATGCAATCTAGAAAAATAATTTGAAATAGTCAAATTAAGCTAAGTCACTTTTAGAAAAAAAAATATTATATATGCTTAACCTTTTTAACTAAAGAGACCTACTAAAAATCATAAAAAATACTTAATTTATTCTAAATTATTATTTTTTAATTAAAGTAATTATTAGAAATAATAACATTATCTCCTAAAGAAAATAATTTAGAATCATTACTAAAAATAATATTAACAATACTAAATATCTCATTATGTAATTTCACAATTTTCTACTTTATCTTTAAATTAGACTTAAAAATATAATATTTTTTAGACTTTAATTATTACTAAGACCGATCACTTTTGAGGACAATTCTAACAAATAAATAATATACGGTCAATTATTAAAAAATAAATAAAATAACAAAGCCATATACACTCCCTGTTAGTAGAAGATAGGATAGAAATCAAGAATTTTCTTCACAATTCAATCGTCTAACTCAATATCCTTTGTTATAGAAAAAAAATAATACAAAATTATCAGTACTCTAAAGGAAGATATAAATTTTCTCAATTTATTTTAAAAAAGATATACACTTTCACAGTATAAATTGTTTGTTATAAATCTTTAATACAATCTATATACTAAAAGTAATTATTTATCATAAATTTTAGTTTAATACATTTTAAATATTTTTTTCATATATTTTAATTATATTATTTTATTTTTAGAAATTAAATATGATACCAATAATTAATAACAACTGACACACACACATATATATATAATTCTATTATCTTCACACTAATACAGTGGAGCTTAAGATCATATGCTCTTTATTTCACAAATAAGAGTGTTCCCCTTCTTGAAGAAGCATGATAAAAATTAGTAATAATTTTACCATGTCTATAAGTAGTAAAATAAATACAAATATAAGTACTGAATCTTAAATATCATTATTTTTTATTTAATTTTTCTAGTGAAGTGAGCACAGTGCAAATTTGAACACCTGCAAAACCTGAATGGTAATGACAAACTCTGTGCGTCATTTTCACAGACACCTTGCAAACCAAGTACTGGTGTTGGTAATCAAAGACCTTCCATTCGATGCGCACCTTCTACCACCATCACCTTCAGGTACGCCGTGGACAAATGACACCGTCACGGAGGTTCTCCGCTCCATTTCCCGCTACACCCTCCAATCACCTCGCTCCATCGGTCGCCAGAGCAGCTTCCGCCACCGCACCCCGCTGCGGCAGCGCAACCTCAACCTCGAACACCACAAGCTCCGCAACAACACCCTCGTCTTGGGCCCCGCTGCTCACCAAGACCCCTACAAGGTCAACCTCGGCCCACTAAAGGCCCTCGAGTTCTTCCGCTGGGTGGAAGCCCGCTTCGCCTTTGCCCACTCCGAAGCCACGTGCCGCGAGCTGGCCTGCCTCCTCGCCCGCTCCACCGCAATCAAGCCCCTCTGGAACTTCCTCAAACAGTACCCTCACGTGACCACCGCCACTGTCACGTGCGTCATCAAAATCCTCGGAGAACAAGGCCTCGCCGACGAAGCCTTGCTCACCTTCCACCGAATGAAGCAGTTCCGCTGCAAACCCGATACCCACTCCTACAACGCGCTGATATACGCGCTCTGCTGCGTGGGGAACTTCACCAAGGCGCGTTTTCTTCTCCAGCAAATGGAGCTTCCCGGTTTCCGGTGCCCGCCGGACACCTTCACCTACACGATTCTCATTAGCTCTTACTGCCGCCACGGCAGGCTCACCGGATGCCGGAAGGCCACGCGCCGGAGAATTTACGAGGCCGGGCGTCTCTTCCGGTGGATGCTTTTCAAAGGGTTGGTTCCCGATGTTGTGACTTACAATGCCCTAATTGATGGGTGCTGTAAGACGTGGCGCGTTGAGAGGGCTTTGGAGTTGTTGGATGATATGAAGAAAAGGGGTGTTGTTCCGAACCGTGTTACATATGGGTCTTTCATAAGGTACTATAGTGTTGTGAATGAGATTGATAAGGGTGTTGAGATGTTGAGGGAGATGCAGAGATTGGGGCATGGGGTTCCGGGTTCCAGTTCGTATACTCCCATCATTCACGCGCTTTGTGAAGCTGGGAGGGTTGTTGAGGCTTGGGGGTTTCTTGTTGAGTTGGTTGATGGCGGATCTGTGCCCAGAGAGTATACTTATGGGTTGGTTTGTGATGCGCTTCGCGCTGCTGGGGAGTGTGGTTTGTTGTTGGAGGAGGGCGGGGTGCACAGGAGAATAAAGGATGGCATATGGAATAGGTATAGGCAAATGATGAAGGTGAAACCTGTTATGAATCGCAAGGGCTATCCTGAGATGGAGGAACCAGTTTGAGTTTCCATACACAAATCTAAAGTTTGGGGGTCCTGCTAGTGAAGTCAATCAGACATATATTCAACAAGGAAGCGCTGATGGAAGCTTTGCTGGGGAAGAAGCTTTCTAAAGAATTTGGGTGTATCAAGGGATTGAAAGACATGATCAATATTCAGCTTTGTTCGATTCCTGACGCTGTGATGGGGGAAAGTTTCAGTGCCCCATTGCGGGAGCTTGAATTCAATGGAAAATATAGGTATTTTGCGCTGAAAAGTTGTGGGCATGTTTTGAGTGCCAATGCTTTGAGGGAGGTTAAGTCCTCGTCCTGTTTGGTTTGTCACAAGGAGTATGCTGAAGTTGATAAGATTGTGCTCAATGGTTTCATTCCCATCGGATTATTATTGTCACGAGCAGGTTTGTCAGAAGGAGTATGCTGAAGTCGATTTACTGGTTTCATTCCCGTCAGATTATTATCATTAATCATGCTTGGGAAGGAGTTTTGTTAACATCTGTTATTTATTTGTAAAGAGATAAATTTTAGAATTTGTACTCGTTGTTTTCCTATACTTCTGATTATATACCGTTTGCGCATTATGCTATATAGATAATCATTAAGTGCGAGTTGTCATCTAAGTTGGGGGAAGGATTGAACATGTGACATTCAGGATAATTACTTTTGTTTTTTGTTTCTCATGAAATGCAGTATGGGTAGCTCAGTGATGTCTCCGTAGTCAGTAGAGTATTGCACTAGTATTACCCTTTTTTCTTTTGTAGATAAGGAATGTGAGAGGACCAAGCGATTATAGATTAGCTTACTCCAATAATACGCCATAGATTCTCATTTATTAACTATTGAAAGTTCTTTTCAATTAATCTACCATTTAAGCCTTACATATCTTCTTTGAGTTTATTCCTTGTTAACCTATCACCGAATGACATATTTGGATCCTATAGATGCTTATTCGTGATGTATCAGTAAAGCAATTTGACTTCAAAACAAGTGGTGGATTTTCTGTGAATGAAGTTTTGTGCAAGATGAACCTGTGTTATGGAGTGTTTATGTGCTAGGTTGTCAAATTATAGTTTTTAATTCTGTAGAATTGCAGGAGTTTTCGATCCTAGGTGCCTGTACCAAGTCGAAACCCTTGCAAAATTAATGCTCTGCCAAGGCTCTTGCAATCTCGGGTAGAATCAAGCAATTTTTTGTGATTTTGTTTGTGGCTGTTTGTTCTGCAACCAGACCAATGGCTGATACATATTTCTTTTTATGATTTAATATGATATTGTTGATTAGTGGGTTGAAAGTGATATATGTGTGATTTAATATGATATTGTCGACATGTATGTTGACAGTGATGTGTGATTTTATGTGATATTTGTTACTTTGTTGTTTTATTGTTTTGGTTTGCTATTTTCCTTGTTATGAAGTTGAAATGTGGAATTCTTACTGTTAAAAGTATCGCGTACGTAAATTCTGCAGCTTGACAAATACATATGAAAAGCAGTGGTTTTCATCCAGGAAAAAAGTGGAATTTTCTTAGAATGTTGTTTTCATTGTATAAATATACTTATGCAATTTAAATTCAAAAACTAAACGCATTGTTTTAGTGGTGCGGTGCTGCTGCTGCAAAGCATTTCAAGGCCTGCTTTTGCCCCCAACAAATGGTATAAAGGATGAGCATGCATCCATTTTCACTTAAAAGAGAACTTTACCTTTAGGTCTTGGTAGAAACTAGTTGTGTCATCTGTATAGTTCATGCTCCAAAAAGTTGTTTGTTTTGTTGATTGGAATGAAGTCTAATTCCCAGCATATCAGTGTCGTTAAGCTTGCTTTGGAAGAGCTTTTGTTAATGAAATCCTTTTATTTGGCCACTTATTTGGGAGGCAGAATTTAGATGAAAACTTTTACTCCTGGTGCTCACGTAGTCAATATTTTAAGTAGTACATAATCTAAGTTGGGGTTTGAACGGTTGAACCTAAGATATCCCAATTGATTAGTTTTGTTTATCAGTTTTGTGAGAGCTTCTTCCTGCACTAATACTTTTTTTAATTCCAAAAGTAACCTTACGAAAAGACAAAAATGTTCCTTTAGTAAAAATTTAGACTTCTAGACAGTAGAATCCGAAAATCATGTGAATTTTATTTTAACTTTCAGATGATGTAATCGGAAAGTTAAAATAATCTAAATAATCTAAGTCATTCTAAAAATATTTTGTCAAATTTCAAAAGAAAAATAAAAAATACACCCTTTTTCTTACGTCGTCTTCCGCCGCTCATCCTCTGACCCAATCATATAATATCATTATAAAACATATAACAAACTTTACTTTTATATCAATGAATGTTTCAATTTCGAATAGAGGTGCACAACAATAAAAAAACCTCAAACTGCATGCATTTATGTTTGATAAAACTGCTTCCGGATTATAGAATTGGAAGATAAATTGAAAGCCAAATTTTTGAATTCTACGATTTAAAAGTCATTCAAAATATCATTTACCTTCAAGATTGTAAAATCCGGAAGCTTGTAAAATAACCGAAAAAAAAATACACTTATTTATTTGCCGCCGTGAAAGGTGTGGCGAAAATGTGAAGGAAAGGACGAATAATGCTAAAGATTCCTCTATTTATTGTCGTAAAGGGTGCAAAGAAAAGGGAATTTCTTTCTTTCCCGCTGTGGAGGGTGCAGCAAAAGTGTGAAGAAGGATGGTGGTGAAGAAGGATAGGTAGCGTAGGAATGAAACACAAGTTTGGAAAGCAGAGCAAATATATTAGTGGTTAAAATTCTAAATTACTTTTCCCAAGCAAAGATAAAGCTCCACATCTTTCGATATGAGCTTTGCAAATAAAAAAGCTCGAGTGTAAACATCAGCCTAATCTTGCCTATGTTAGTAACCCTTGGAAGGCGGATACGTAAAGTATCTCAGTTTCAATGTATGCCCACGACAACAAAATTTACGACATTGTCCCTGTAGCGAATTTGATTAGAATGGTTGTACGAGGTCGATGTTTGTTTGACCTTTGCTTAGGCATATAAAAAGCTGTTAACGTGTGTTAATGAATAACATACAAATAGGTAACGTGCTTACTTAACATTATCAATACATTGTCTATAATCCATGAATATGAATCTATACATACAATGCATTATCGCTAGTAGACCCTATAAAATCGTATAGCATGCCAATCACGACATTACAGCAAAACTTTTATTAACCTACCAGATCATTGATAATAGAAGAGGTTTGCAATTTCTTTAAAAAGAAGATGAAAGAAACAAACAGAATTCACGAGTCATATCATCATAGTTAGAATTGCACTGATATAGGCATTTCTTTTGCAATGAATTTACAGCACAAGTAAGTAGATGCTCATTGCTCGCTATGGCTTAATATGTAAATATCATATTCTAGACTTAAAACATAACAAAATCTAACAGCTATATTCTTTCATTTCCTTTAGTCTTCCCCGAGTGATGGACTCAGAACCACATCTGTATATTGTATATGTTGCGAAGCAGGGGAGATTGACAAATAATAATCAATCAGAAGAAGTGAAAAGTCAGGCAATTAGAAAGAAGAGGTTGACATTAAACGATTGGGAACACAGTTCACCCAGTCACTACTACTTCAGGATCAGCAGCACTCTTTTTATCAGTGATGGCTTGTTCAGGATCAACATTCTTGTTATCAGATATGGCTTCTTCACAATTAGCACTCTTGCTATCTGTGATGGCTTCTTCAGGGTCAGCACTCTTGTTGTCAGTGATTTCTTCAGGATCAGCACTCTTGTGATCAGAAATGGCTTCTTCAGGATCAGCACTCTTGTTATCAGTGTTGGCTTCCTCGTTGACAACACGCAGATCTGGATAATTTCTATGGTTCAAAGAATGTAACCAAAGACCAACAGTTCCTTCCTTCTGCTCCGTGGAAGAAATATGAGAATATATGTACTTCATTTTGAACTCCTCGGCTTCTTCCTGGTACGCTTTCATTGACAACTCTTCATGGCTATCTTTCCACTTCTGGTTATATGAAGTAAAGAAGCACTCGTCTAAATACAATCCTACCTCAGGAGCAGTAGGCACATTAATGTTAACATCCCTGCATTTAGGAAAACAAAAGTAAAAAAAGTGCATCTAACGAGAATCACAGCATTTCAAATGGAAACTTATAGATAACACAAACAATAGAAGCTGTACTCACTGCTGCAAAGCTTTATTGATAAGTGATTCTGGTGCACAATTTCTCATTATTGCCACGGCCAATCCCATCATCTTTCGTATCTGATGAAGCATGAAGCTCTGTCCCACAACCTCACACTTTACAAACTCAATGCCCTCAACCTCAAAAGCAGTGTTAGCATTGAATGAGATAATGTAACGACGAGCAGCAGGGTCCTCTGCTTTTGTTCGGGTGGTGAAGTTATGGAAATTGTGAGTCCCAACAAAATAATTTAAAATCTTATTAAATCTCTCCCTCTCCTTCTCACCATAACAGAACCTGCTTCCGGTAGACTTATCCTCTCCATTCAGTTTTTCTTCCTCAATGTCTGAATTATTCACAGACTCACCATTCAAAGGCATATCCTCATCCTGAACAGGAATCACTTTCTCAGTACCAGTTTTAGGATTCGTGCCATCAACAAAAACTTTACCCATATTATCAATCCCAGACTCCGCATTTAAATTATTATCATCACCTTTGCTCAAAGAAACTTCCACATCCTCTTTAACTACAGAATCAACATCTCTGTTTGACGAAATACCTGCCTCAACATCCATAGCTTCAAGTTCCAGATTGTGCTTACGGTTACCAACTAATCCTACCACCTTTCGGCCTCTCTCAGAACACTCTAAACATTTAACAAGTTCGTTTTTAGATCCCAAACTAGCCATGACAGTCTCTCTATCACGGTGACAACTTGGATCAAGAGCAAACACAGGAAGGAGATAGACATACCTCCTCCTGTCACAGAACTTCTTGGCATTAAAAGAACCTGTCACACGCTTATAACCAAATATCCTTATTTGAGAGGGAAGGTTTGAATTAAGGCGGTCAACAAGGCCAGGTGGATCAATATAGAAACGACCGGAGACAACCTGACCAACAGCACTAACACCTTTATCAGTTCTAGCTGAGCGAGCCCAGTCATATCGTTTAGGAATTCCACGATCATGTTCAGGAACAGCTCCAGACACATATAAGACCTCTTCTAGGTCACCTTCAATTGTCTTTGCACCGGGGTTTTTCTGCATACCCTGATAGCCAACACCACAGTAAGCAAAGAAAATGGCAACCTTCCGGCGTTTGTATCTTTTCTTGGTGCCTGGGGCAGTTGCGCATTCTTCATCATCAGAAGTTGTGGTGGACATCTTCAACTTCTTGGGCTCTGGCCCCTCAGCAGCTAATGGAGGTGGTGGAGGCAGGGATGAAGTTGTCAGCGCTGTATCTGAGTTTTCCATATTTTAGAAATGACAAGAATATGACTGGTAGAAGTCAATGTTTTAAAATCTGGAATGTTTAATGGCCAGGCCAGGGGATAACTACTACCAAATCACTGACACCAGCATGAGGCCACAAACCTAAACAACAATTTGATTTATTAATTCAGAAATGAATAAATCCTATGCTATACTAGAGGCTCTTTCAGTACATTTACAGTTTCTAGACATAGTTTCAGATGCAATTTCAATTTCATGAAGTTTTAACGAACTCAACTAATCAGTTATCTCTAATTTCTGAGCGCTTTTTCATGTTTTGCAAGTAGCAAGTTGGAAGAACAAAGAATTACTAACACACAAGCAACAACGTGTATTATTGTTTGCTGTTAACAGTTGATTTATAATTGAAACCGCGTAAAAGACCGAAACAATTCAGGTAAAAAGAGATGGGAAAAATGGAAAGATCATTAGGAACATCTACCCCAATAGCATGAACAGAAGAAAGAGAATAGGAGAATGAAGCAAAGGAGCGCAGAAGAGGTATTACCAGAGGAATGAGCGGGAGAATGGTTGAGAATGCTTGCTGGGTTGAACTGCAAAGTGAGAACGTGTGTGAAAAAAAAGATGCACCAAACGTTAAACCCTCATTTCAAGTTTCAGAAACACTGTTTTCTTCCATTTGGGCCCCATTACCACTTTTGCATATGGGCCTAAACCCAAAATTGAAGACAAATTCTTCCTGCACCCTAATACACGCTTCCTGCACCCTAATATAGATTTTTTAATTCTATAAATACCCCAATATAAAAAGCACACACATCCGGTTCATGATGTCAAGAAAAAGAAAACCGGATGGCATCCCATCCGGATGTCACTTTTAAAAAATTTAACAACCGGATGAGTATGTCATCCGGTTGTTATTTCAAAATAAAATAAGAACTGGATGACATCTCATCCGGGTTTCATTTTAATTTAATTTATTTCCAAATCTTTGATTAATCCTTCAAACAAGCAATAAGTAAGTAATTTTTGGTGTTTATTAGCAATTAGTAACTGATATTGCTGATTAGAGTAGTTGATTTGGGGTTTAGGCGTTGTCGACGACGAACAGAAGAATTTTCCGATTTGATGTATGAGAAACGGATGGGTTCCATCCGGTTCTCATTTTGATTTGGAAATGAGAACCGGATGGCAGCCCCATCCGGTTGTCATTTCAAAATCAAAATGACAACCGGATGAGTATGTCATCCAGTTGTCATTTACAAATAAAATGAATTTTTTTTAAATAACAACTGGATTGGGGTGTCATCCGGTTGTCATTTTTTTTGAAATGTGAACCAGATGGGAGTGCTATCTGGTTCTTATTTTTTTGCCCGTATGAACCGGATAGGGTCAGTTGTGAAATTAAAATTTTATATTAGAGTGCAGGAAGAAGATATTAGGGTGCAGGAAGAATTTGTCAAAATTGAATGATTGGCTTACAGGTTTTTGTATTATAATTGGACTAGAATTCTTTTTTTTTTATATGCGTATAGTTATAAATCATATTTGGACCATGCCTTCTAAAATTGGCCTAGAAATGGAAAATGTTGTGTAGTTTGTATCAATTTTAAGTTAATTTTTATTTCCTTCGTTGTATAACAACAAAAGGAAATCATACATAGACCGAAAAAATGGGAAATATAAATCATATAATATAGGAAAGTCCAGATAAATTAGGTTGGAGATATGCTCTAAATGCATCCAACTAGTTCGTTTGCGACTTCTAAAGTGATTAAGTATACAACGAGATCAAAAATATATCAATCCCTAATTTAAACGATTCAAATTTAAGGTACCTTAATTAATTTAAATTAAAGTTGTATTTTTAATTTCATTTTACAAGTCTCGTTTATTTTATAGGGATCAAACTTAGTTAATTGAATAAATAGATTTTTTTTTCATTTTTTCAAAAATGAAATGAAACTATAAATACGATTCTGTACTTATCAGTAGTAATTTTACTCATGCATCATAATTGAAGCTTAGTAGAGAATGTCTTCTTGTACATATCACTCCCATTTATTTTGCCATATTGGCGAACTTAAGCTGGTTTACATACCATGCATTCTTGTTGGGAATGTATTTCTAAATGCAAGAATGTTGTTTTACACGATTTTTATCATTCGCAGCAGTTAGAAAATATAAACAAACTAAGATACAATAAAAAAAATGGCTGAGCAATAATGCATGATGGTCAAAACTTGCAAATGAGCAATAGGCTTAAGTTCTGAGCAAACCAACCTGCAATCCCGTAACTATATAAGTTTTATCTCTTGCTCCTGCTTGTATAAGCTTTTTCTCAGAAGAGGTTTGTTTTATTATGGAGAGGGGTTGTTCCAGCTATGTTAAACACTGAAAGGAGATGCAAGACATTGACATTTCCTTCTTCACATATTTCCGATTAATTAATTTATGACGAAAAATCAAATACTTGAAAAGTGGCTTGTTGCATACTTCCATTTTTTTTTATATAGAAACCATAAGGGGAAGAAGGAAAAAGCAAGCATGCACAAATAAACAAACTTTAAACGGATAATTTTGAAGAAATTGTGACGGCACGTGCTGAAGTTCTACGCAATTACCATTAATGGAAACAAATTATAAATAGAGTTGTTGAGTACTGTGTTTTAATTGAATCTAATTTTTGCGTGACTAAGTGAACAAATAAGGATATCTCTGCTAAAGGTTATGTCTACAACTTCAGCAAATTTTAAAAAGGTTGCACGGAAAATACTAAATCTAAGTCTCATGTCACTGAACATTCACATGGACTCTTAAAACAATAGTATTCGAACAGAGACTTTAAAAAACAAATCAAATTAAACTATACTATAAATGAGAAGTGCCACACTTTTATGGTGAAAACACTTTTATGGTGAAAACACGAGCGTAAACCAAGTTCCATTCTTATTCTTTCACGTACACAAAAATCAAATTATCATAACTGAACCCAATACTAAAAGTTAAGACATATTGTTTATTCTATATAAAGAGATTATTAAGAAAATGGAGAAATTTGATTTGATGCGGCTGCTGCTGTACAAGTAGCACGATGAAACGACTGAAGGAGAGGAGAGTAATTCCAGCATTTTGATGCTCTCAAGGAATGAATCAGAAGGAGTCACTTGCACGATCCATCATGGTAAGTGTCATTCATCAGCAACATCGCATTTAGCTCCTGCATATCAAAAGTAGTCTTTCATGAAGTTATGCAAATTAACAACTTTTGTATGCCTCAAATAAGACCAAAGTGAATTATGGCAACTTTTGTATGCCTCAAATAAGACCAAAGTGAATTATGGGAACATTGAAATTCACAATTGCACCACAAAGAAATACATATAATCTGTTAGGAGTTCAAGAAACCAGAGGATATTATGACTACAAAATCAGCTTTGCATTAGTATGTCAAATCATATAAAAACATCTAAAAACAACAATAAGAAAAAGAAAATCGTTTAAGGCAGGATTAAAAGAACTTGATATTGCAAGAAGAATATTTTATCGTACCTGTTCGTCTTTGTAATTCAATATGCCATCCAAGGACTCCAAAGTATCCTGCGCGAGTCCTTCACCAGACTCCATGCTCGGCAAAACACACGCATTATTTGACTTCATTGAATTGAAACTCTCGCCTTCACTAGACTGTGTAATTGATGAATTAACCCCATTCATTTGGCCAACCAGAGATGCATCAATTCTCTTATTGTCAACTGTATTGTTTTGGTCATAGCAATGCCCCAAGGAACCAGTGCTTCCGTTAGAAGAAATGACAGGATTTATGGAATTGAAGGTTTGACTTATGTCTTTGCTGCAACTTCCCTTGTTATGCTGGGTGTAACATGAAGCTAGTGAGACATTCCCCCCAAGTAAACCTTCTTGGTGTAGCATCTCGCTTACAACATCATCCTCCAAACGATGATTGGAAGCAAAACCAACTGGACTGTTCCTACTGCAAAAAGTGGATGAGGACAATTTTAAGTTATGCTGAAGCAGATGATCATTATTGAAAACGTTACTGACAGCAGAAGCATTGGAAGGAAAGCTAGATATCGGAGCTGCTCCCTGCCAGCTTTTATTACTATAATCACATTCACACCCCATTTTAGACCAACCACAGGAGTTTGGATCAAAAGATTGTGCTTTTACAGAAGCAGCTCCAAAAGAATAATGATTTCTGAATGCTTCAGAATGATGTGTAAGTTGGGAAATGCCTTGGAGAAGTAAATTATTATTTGAGAGACCAGGAAGAGAAACATTCGCTGCATTTCTAACAGTGGCTCTATTTTCCAAGAAACTAGAGAAATCTTTGAATCCAGTTGAGTGATCAAGTAGATTAAACCTCCTAATACCAGCTGGAGAGTTGTTCTGCTTAAATTGGTTAGCCTCGATTGATGTTGGAATTCCCTGCAATAAGCTTGAGGTTTGATTTGCAGAAAACATGGAGGAGTGCATGTTTCCATGTGCTTTTATGCAGCTGCCGTTGATATTTCGAGACTGAGTAGCCGGAACAATTGCAGATGAGTTCATTCCTCTCGAGTTCAAGCTGGATGAAGCGTTATACACACTAAACCTTCCACCAGGTGCATATGCATCTGACTGTAATGCGGTGCTTAACATGACTCCTGATTCAGATGAAGGGCGAAAGCAATCAACTGAACCCATACGGTTGTAACGATTGGGCTTTTTGAGATCGAGTCTGAATTTCTGTGAAACAAAGAAGCACAATTATCACATCACAGGATTTAGAGCAGAGTTGTTAGTTCATTTTGTAGACACTTATATTTCATAAACTATGATTTTTCAATTATTAATGAATCATCATGTCTGAAAGATTTTCATAACATTAATTTTGTTGTTTATAAGGAAAATTTCCCACTTCAACTATTAACATAGGTCAAACTTAAAACCAAAGAGACATATGATAAAGTGGAAATTTAGAGTTCATACCTGGAGATGGCTCGCTACTTTTTCTCTAGAAAGTCCCTCAATATTCATCAAGTCAAGTATTTTCTTGGGGAAAGCATCTGCATTAGAAACCTTATATTAGGACCTGTAAAACCTTATATAAAGTTCTAAATTCTCAAGTCAAGAAAAATTAGATAAGTAATATGTCTTTATCACACTCACTGTCAATTCCCAGCTGATTAACGGCAGCAAGAAATTTGTTGTGCAACTCAGCATCCCAAACTAAACGAGATTTCTTCTGATTGGAGGGTTCATTGTTCTCTTTATCATCTTCTCCCACTTCCATAGCCTTACAGTGTGCTTTCCTTTTATGATCCCCTTTTATATTCTGGTTAGCATTAGTTTTTGGTGCCAAGGCTTGACTACATTCCCCAGCAATAATGCATGGTTCCTCCTCATTTGCAAGCTTAGCAGCCATACTGCAGTCTATTTCCTCACTTGCTGTCTTATTCTTATCCTTGCTATCAATCTTCTTCCGCACTACATGTTGCCATATGTTCTGTAACTCTTGAATTCGAACTGGTTTCGTTAAAAAGTCACAAGCACCATATATGACACCTTTCATCACTCGCTCTCTGTCACAGTATCCTGACAACACTGGATCACAAACACACACAAAAATGCAAGAGTTTAAGTTCATACCATGTGAGACAACACATGTTTCTGAGCTTGATTTTCTCTCAGACTTTTCTTTGAAAAAAAAAAACACAGAATAAAGAAACAAAACAAGGAATTTGGACAATTCTCATCAGTAAAATACCAATAATCTCTGAATGAAGAGAAGTATTCTCAAGTTGAATGAATGTCAAGACAAAAAGTTTTTGTGCTTACTGATAACCGGTAGGTCCATCTCAAGTCCCACTTGCTGAAGCAGCTTAAACCCATCTATTTCAGGCATATTCACATCACTGATAACAAGGTCAAACTTGTTTCTGTTTTTCCGCAGCATTTCTAGCGCCTCAACTGATTGAGTAGTTGTAGTAACTGGAACAAACAAACAAATCATAAATCAGATATGAGATAAATCAAAGCAGTGTCAATTGTCAAGCGCTTAATCAGACTTATTAAGGCAGGATTCGTAGTTAGAAAATTAATGCAGCAAAACAAGAAAACCAGTCTTGAAAAAAAAAAGAATTTCTGAGAAAAAAAAAGAAAGAAAGGACATCCCCGTCTTGCAACGAAAGAAAATTGTCACCATGTCTCATGAGTCCAAAACTTCATATGGAAAGGGAATAAGAAGTAAAAGAAATACAACATTTCATGACGACGAGGATGACATGCAAAAACCAATGTACAATAGTGAATTAAAACAGAAAGATAACAAACCATTATACTGGCATTTGCGAAGCAGGTTCTCCAACACTGTGAGATACGTTCGGTCGTCATCAACGGCAAGTACACGTAAACCCACAGGAAAATGGTCTTCCTCCATCATCTTAAACAACAACTAAATACCCAGATGAGGATAAAGCATTGTTAGGATAAAAAACGAGTCACAGAGCAAAAAGGTCCAATCTTGACAACAGAAACCTTGTTTTCAGGGCCTCTTTGAGTCAACAGACAAACAAACACAAAAGATATAAAAAAAGAAGAAATAGGGAATTAAGAAAAGGGTGGAGAGGGAGGGTAATGCAAAAAAACCAATAGAAATAGGCAATGATAATGAGTTCCAAGAACCAGTGAAGGGATTCAATTCAAACCTAAAAAAAAAGATACCAATGATAATGAGTGCCAAGAACACAAATCTTTATTCTTTTAGAATTTCAGTGAAAGTTGTCTTTCTCTGTGTCTGATACCAATGGCATTGCTCTGTCACCTGTCGTTAACTTTTACTTCCAACACAACAGAAATAGTCTCTGCCTTTATTTATTATTATTTGTTGATTGTCACAGTGAATGCTGAATATAAACACCGTAATTATGTTTCTTTGTTACCCTTTTTATATTCAATAATAGGAAACATACACGAGTGAGAATAAAATTAAGAATTGGAATAAAACCAATATATCTAGAAGAAAAGGCAAGCAGGAGGAGCAAATATATTTAAAGACAAGAATATGCTGGTTCAGATGCAGATCGTATTTATCTCAAATTTTAAATACAGTTATTTGACTAAGAGGCTTTTCTAACAGTAGATTTAAATTATACCACAAGGTCCAATCGAAACAACAAAAGAAAAATCACGGCATCGATTAAACGTAAACATTGATGGTAAAGAATGGGAACTTTTATCAAATAATACCTTCCAAATCATCAATTATAATTTCAGGAAGCAATGGATCAAGAAGAGGTTGATATCCTTCATCTTTCATTAACTTGGTTAACAGTTTTAACGCCAACCTTATTTCATCAATTTGTGGGTGCATATTGTCTCCAACAACAAAGACATGGGTCCAACTTTTCAACTCAATCCAGCTACAACCAGGTTCTTTAGTCACCCCTCGGGTCTTCATCATCCCCCTGATACGCTCCACATCTTCCCATTTTCCTAAAGCAGTATATATACTCGATAACAACACATAAGCAGAAGATTCTGGCGAGCCTAACTCCATTAGTTTCTCTCCAGCATAAGCTCCAAGATCATAGTTACGATGGTTCTTGCAGGCCCCTAATAATATGCGCCACAGACACAAATAATGATCAACCGTTGCTGATTCAATGAATTCTTTTGCTTCATTGAGTTGTCCAGCACGGCTCAAGATATCAACCATGCAAGCATAATGCTCTACAGTAGGAGTAATGTTAAACTCATCAAACATCATCTTAAAATAAACCCACCCTCTGTCCACCAAACCCATATGACTACAAGCAGAGAGAAGATTCACAAATGTGACACTATCAGGCTTTGTTCCCTCCGAGCACATCTCTTCAAACAACTTCAAGGCTTCAATGCCGCGACCATTTTGAGAAAGCCCAGATATCATTGCATTCCACGAAATTACATCTCTGGAAGGCATCCTCCAAAAGATGCGGCATCCGTCATCCAAACTTCCACACTTTGCGTACATGGCAGAAAGAGCACTTCCAACCGGAACTTCCAAGCTAAAACCATACTTAATAATCCCGGCATGCATTTGCTTTCCCTGATCTAAAGCCGCCAAGTTAGAACAAGCCTTTAGAACACTCGCCATGGTTAAATCATTGGGGATAACTCGCCCCATCTGCATTTTACCGTACAAATTCAAAGCACCTTCATAATCCCCATTTTGTACATAACCCGTTATGATTGAAGTCCAGAGAACAACATCAGGTTGTTGAATATACTCAAAACCCTTCCGAGCATCCCCTATACAACCACACTTCGCATACATGTCCACCAAAGCCGACAAAACATACAATTGCAGTTCATACCCCAGCTTCAAGGAATAGCCATGCAGTTGTCTCCCTTCCACAATAGCACAAACATCACTACAAGCATTGATCACCCCAACAAGAGTATACTCAGTAGGCAAAACTCCAGAGTGATGCATATCATAAAACAGTTTCAAAGCCTTATCAGCATCCCCACTCTGAGCAAAACCAGTAACCATAGCCGACCACGTGATCGAATTCTTATTCCCCGACAGCTCAAAAGTCTTGAGCGCATCCTCCAAGCTCCCACACTTCGCATACATCGTCACAAGAGCATTCCCCACAGAGACAAAGCAAACCAACCCGTTTTTCACCGCAAGAGAATGAACCTGCCTTCCAGTGTCCACAAACACGTGACACGTCAAAGCACTAAGAACACTAGTGAACACAAACTCATTTTCATTGTCACCCTCTTTTTCACGACGCAAGAGTTCAAATAGCCCAAAAGCCTCGTAAGCAAACTCCTTAGAAGCATACCCAGAAATCATGGTAGCCCAAGAAACCGCATTCCGCTCAGGCATTTCGTCAAACAGCTCACGCGCCTCAGCAACAAGACCCGTTTTGCAGTACAAGTTCAAAAGCGAACTCGCTGCGAAAACGTCATCGGAGCAGGCCGTTTTTACAGCGAGGGCGTGTGCCATGCGGCCGGCACTGACGTGGGAGAGGTTGGAGGCGGCGGTGAAGATGCCGGCGAAGGTGTGAGCGTTGGGGACGGTGGTGCAGACCATCATGCGGTGAAAGAGGCGCATGACGTGAGAAGAAGAGGCGTAGGCTTGTTGTTGGGAGAATGCATTGATGAGGCAGTTCCATGAAACGACGTCTTTGTGGACGATGTTGTCGAATACGAGGTTGGCTTCTGCGAAGTGACCACACTTGGCATAGAGGTTGATGACGGCGTTGGCGACGTGAGTGAAGGAGAAAGAACCGTTTCTTAGAATGCGAGCGTGCAAAGCTCGGCCTCTGGAAAGTTCTTTGTTGGCAGTGCAGTGAAGGAGAGCACGCAACACTTGCACGTGTTGGGGTGGAAACGGAAGAGGCATGCATCCACACTGGTAACAAATGACACTGTCTGTGTTCAACTTCAACGTCTGGTATATATATATATATATATAATGTGAAGTTCTATTACATGGGTAAGATTAGTGAATTTCTATATTTCAAAATGTGAATGGAACAATAATCGATTATTAAAATACTTAATATTCATAATTAAAGTATTGGAAAATAAGGATATAATTTTCATTTAAATTCATTAATGTAGAGATAATATGGACATGCAATGTATCAATGAAATGATGCAGGAAATTAGTAAATCTATAAACTTGAATTAAACAAATTATCAAATATAAGAAAATTTAAGATTCATATTTACCTGTACAAATTGAAAACAGTGGAACTAAACAACAAATCTTATCATTGTATAAACTAAAGGCTTATAAATGTAAATTAGTATGACTAAAATAAAGTTTAGAATTTAGTATAAATCTTTGTGGAGATTTGGAGTTAATGAATCATTTTACTCTAAGTTTTCAATAAACTCAATTGAAGCCAAGAAGAAGAACATGAAAATGATGAGCCTGAGGTTTACACAAGATTCTTGATGGAATATTAATTTTTATATTTTTGGTGTTGGTTGATGGTTGGTTGAATTAGGTTGAGAAATAATAGTTTATTGAAAAAAAAAATCTTGAATCTTAAAGGTACACCTATTTGTGTTTAGTGGAAAGAGTTTCTCAAAGAATTTTAGGTTAAACCTTAAAAGGAGATAGTAGATTTTTGAAAGATTATTAGTTGAATCTTAGACACAAAATTATGAGATTTTTTGTGACAAAAATAATAAAGATTGGTTGTGTTTTTAGTTGATAATAGCTGTTTTGATTGAAATTTTCGTGAATTATGTTATATAAAAAAATAAAAAAGACAATGATAAGTTTAATTTGAATTATAGATAGGATTTTCTTATTTTTCATATCATGTTGAGATATTTGAAAAAATAATTAATGAAGTGTAAATGACTTTTGTAATTAAAAACTCTTTTATATATTACATAAACTAACTAATTGAGACATGTTCCTGTACATCTATCTTTTATCTTTTTAAGAGTTAAGGTTAATGTTATTTTAAATATACATTTCTCCCTTAACCTATGAAGGATAAAATTATGACAGAGCTTTAATATCCAAGCAAACAATATTTCAAACGCAGTGATTGATCTTAACGATACTATTTTGACATACTTAAGATTGGAATAATACATATAGGTGTAATAATTTTGGATGAAGATGATGGAACTCACATATATTTCTAACACATTTAAATATAATAAAATTATACTTAAACAATTTACAATAATATCGAAAGATAATAGACATCAAGAATAATGTTATATGGATTGTTTCTATATATTTTAGAATCACAATGTCTAATTATTTTGTTAATAAAAAAATTAAAAATAATAATAATTTCACAAGTTTTAACATACATGTTTTAAAAAATAATACATATTAATGTCATTATGTAAATAAATCTCACTATTACAATTTATTTATAGAAATTAATTTTATAACTCTTTATTAGACATGAGACTATTTTGACTTAATTCATTAGTGTTGGATACAAATATTCATTTTAATCTTTATCGAATATTGTATCCATACTTACTTGTATATTATTTTAAATATTAATTAAATATTTTTCTTAGTAAAAGTAAACTCATATAAAGGAAACATAAGATTCATTATTGAAAATACAAACATATTTTTTAAATGTCCAAATTTAACAAATAAATTATGATAAATTATATCTTAGAATAAAATATTAAATAACAATTAGAGTGTTATTAACAATAAAGAAGAGTAAACAACTAAGCATAATTGAAAATTCATGAGAAGTTAATATCTATTACTTTTGCACTGGGGAGAAAAAGTATCTTTAGAATTTAGTACATTTTGTAAATATCATAAAGAGAGAAAGAGTAAAAATTGTGAATATCATAAAGAGAGAAGGAGTAAAAATTGTGAATGAAAGAATAATTATTCAAATGAAATAAAATTAAACAACAAATAAAAGAGAGAAAGAGTAAAAATTGTGAAAGAAAGAATAATTATTCAAATGAAATAAAACTAAAAAACAAATAAAAGAAAAGATAACTTTTGAAGGTTATCCAATAAATTAATGGTTTATATCATTAATCACTCGTTCTCACGTGACAAAAGAAATAATTAAAAATTATTAATACGAATATAAATAATAAAATATTTGGGTTACAAATTATCTCATTTAATAAAATTGAGATTTAGAATTTAGAATTTAAGGTTATGATAAAATCAAGGTTTACATTATTTTAAAAATTAAGTTTTGATGAAAGGAAAAACACATTGAAAATTTATTTAAACTCAATAATTGAAAGATAATAAAAAATTACATAATGAAAGAATAAATATGTAAATAAAAAAATTACAATTTTACATAAAACATGACACATTTTTAACTATCCAATAATTGTATTTTAATCATTTAAAACATAAACAAATATAAGGATAAAAATGAGAAAAATACGTGCATATTTATTATCTCTATATCTAATTTAAAAAAAATCAAATATTACTTATAATTATATAAATAAAAATAATAATAAATTCATATATTTCTATTTATTTGAATTCATTTTTTATCTCACCTGTTTAATAGTAGATAAATTTCTCTTTTTTTAAAATTGAAAAATGTATCATTAAATCATGTAATCTATCTTTATGCACAATCTATCTTTATGTGCATATAGTGATGTTACTATTTATATTTTAATAGAAAGTAAAATGCATACATGATACATCTTGTATGCAAATTATGTTTCTCAATTATCATATATCTTTTAGGGGTTTATTATTGTCGCATAAATAAGTTCTTTTTGTGTTGGTAGTACTTTGTTATGTTTTTCTATCTAAAGAGGTAGTTTGTTGTAGTAGTAGTAAAAAATGGAAAAGTATTAAAACTTTTAACTAAAAAATATATACATGTGCATGGTGTCTATATGCCAGGATGCTGTTTTTCTTATGCGTGCAATGTTAAAAAAAAACTTAGTTTTTATTTTAATGTCCTATGCCGTGTTTGACCAAGAGGAAAGTAATAAAGAAACAATTAAGAAAAGATAAGAAAAAATAAGTTGAGAAAATAAAAGCATTAAAAAAATATGAAAATGGAATGTTTGGTAAATTCTAAACATGTTAGAAATAGAGATAAAATCTTTTAAAAGTGGTACAATTTGATTAGTTTGACAAGAAAAAAAAAACATAATTATGCGAGAGAAATAATACAATTGATCAACCGATCAGGTAAAACCGGTCGACCAATAAGTGTTTTCGGTTGGATTCCAGCATTACATCTGTAATTTGGGATAACCATTTTACATTAAATACATGTCTGGGTAATTTTGTTAAAATATGACAGGTAAGTACAAATTATAACCAATATTATATAACTAATTTCTGTTATAAAATCATAACAGATCCCAAAACTCTTCAAGCCCAATATAATGCCTATAAATACAGACAGTCATCTTAAACAAGATATTTCTAAACTCTGATCAATATTTCTACACACTCTAACCCATCAAATAGTAATTCTATAAGACATTATTTTATCTTGCTAAAACAACAATAAATCCTAAAAATTATTCATTCTCTTAAACACAAAAAATACTACTTTTTTTCCTTTTCATCACGTACCATGAATGTGATATAAATTATTCATAAAAATATAAATATATACTCTTTATATCCTTTAATTCCCTAATTTGTTAAAAAGGCAGAAAATATGAAAATCTGTTGTCAAAACAAATATAGTTTTCAAATAAAAAAAGATTTCAATTTTGATGGGTTTCACATGAAAATAACTATCTTAGACGCAGGCAATATTTTATGAAATTATTTGAATAAGAATATTAGATTTTGCTTAAGTTTTAAGAGTTTAGAAAATGGTAATGTAGGCTAAAATAAATTTTATCATCATAAAATAAAAAAAATCCGTTTTCTTTAGTATAAAATAAAAATATCTTTAAAAAATGCAATATCATTTAAATTACTATTAAACATAAAAGCTAGAAATATTTTCAAAAAAGTAAACACCTTTCAAAATTCAATTTAAAATTCGCATACCTTTAAGAAAAATGTATTTCTCATTATTCCAAAATGCACAAACAGGAACTAGTATATATTTCAGAGAGATAAATAAGTATTTATAAAGTTATATAATCTTGTACAATTAACTAATGGAACCGTTTTTTAAATGTGTTTATTTCCTATCTGACTATCAACCTATAACATTATAACCAATCTTAAAAGAAGTTTTTCAATATTTGTTTTTTCTGTTTAAATTTTATTTTTCCCATCAGATCCGATTTAGCGTATAAAAATCTCAAACATCCAAATTTAAAAATAAAAGACATATAATTTAAAAAATTTCTATAAACTAAAAAAAATGATGTGCAAGTATGAAGAGAAACATGTGTGTTGGCATATTTTGATGAAAGTGTGACATAAAAGGGTACCTTAAGAAGGTGATGAAGATTGGGCTTTGGCACTTTGCCATCTCCCAAACCTTGCAACATAGCAAAACAAAACCCTTCTTCTAACCTCAATACTCTTTCTTCTTTCTCCAACACCATCGCCATGGAAGACGACGATGACTTCGGTGGTCTATACACAGATCTTCCTCAGCCCTTCGCTCCTTCCTCTCCTTCTCCTCCCAAAGCTCAACCCGTTCACCGCCAACAATCACCTCCACAACCACCGCGCCACGCCGAACCCGCAATCGCCCATTCCAACCCCGCCGATCAACCTTCCGTTGATTTGATCGACAGGGACGTCAAATTCGACATCGAGGATGAGGAAATCGAGGAACAGCCGCTCATTCCGGGGCTAACCGTGGAAGCTTCCAGAAGAATCGGCGAGGGCGATGATTGGGACGACAGCGATGACAGCGAGGATGACTTGCAGATTGTGTTGGACGACTGCGGCCGTCCGGATGCCGGCGAAGACGGTGGCCTAGATGTTGCGGTGGCTGCCGGCGACACGGAGGAGCGCGATTGGGGCGAGAATTTGATGCAACCGATTGCCGTTGACGGTGAGAAGAAGGACGCGGGAGAGTCGGGAAAAGCACTTGCGCCGAAAATTGGGTACAACAATCAGGGTTATCATCATCCTTTTCATTCTCAGTTTAAGGTCAGTGGCGTTGTAATTGTACGTTTAAGAATAGTAGTAAATGAAGTTTGATGATCGAATTCAGCTAGTTTTGTGTTTCTTTTGTGCTTCATTGTTGTGAATAGATGTAAAAAAGAAAGAAAAGCTTAAAAGGAGTGAAAATAGAAAGAAGCCAAAGCAAAAGATTTTGTAATATTTTTTGGTATTATTAATGTTATTATATACTGTGACTTACACAGTTACACCAATGGAAAAATTTAGTTGAAGTTTTTGTTTTGTTATCATTCTCTTTTGGGTACATTGGTTGAGCCTTGGATTCAAGGACCAAGCCATAATGGATGTTAGCTTACACATGCAGATTACAGATATATATCGAGCATGACATATCTGAATGAATTGGCACCCTGACACCTTGGCAGCCTTGCTTCTTGTGAAATGTGAATGAAAAGAGAAAATAACTGTCCTATTGAATTGTAGGAAAAAAATAAAATAAGAAGGAAGTATAATGAGTCTCTCTCATCGTGAATATTAAATACAATGATAGTGTTTTCTGCATTTTGGTAGTAATCCCGTTCCTTTGCGTTTGGTGAATCTTGAAGTACAACTGTTTCCTTTGCGTTTGGTGAATCTTGAAGTACAACTGTTTCCTTTCCTACTAGCGTGTTATCAAGCTTTCTATTCAAGGAAGATGAACGGATTACTCTAAATATTAACCCATGTTGATATTAATTATTTTTACGGATTTCCATATTTAACTTTAATCAGCTAATCAAATAAATGCTCCTTCATAAGGTGGTGCAGACTACAGAACAGTTTCACTGAATTATTTCTTTGGGGGATTTTTTTTACTTTCTGGGGAATAGAAACTGCTTGATCTTTGTATCTTTGTTGCTTGAATTAAGACGAAGACAACAACACAAAAGTTTTACCCCATTAAGTTCAATTGGAAACCATATTCTTTGAGATGTTACTTACCATAAAATTCCTTTTCACAACTTCTTTCAGTTTCTTGCTGGATCTCTTTCTATCTTTTTTCATGAAACTAAAAATCATGCAATCTAATCTTCTTACTAATGTTTATAGTTGCCTTTTTTGTACGTGTTCAAACCACGTTGACTGGTTTTGTTTAATGAATTGAGGAAGATATGGAAATTGAGTACCTGGATTCCAGACACAGCACGGCTGTGAAGCATGAACTAAAACGGGAAGCCATACTGCAATGATTCAGAGTCTGAGATCTAACTAATAACTCACAAATATAAACAAGTCATTCACACAGTATATTAAGCTTCTCGGGTATTTGGTTCTAGACATTGGCTTTGTTTGGATAATTTTTTTTATAAACACTTGTAAAAGAAGAAAATGAGAAGGAAAAACGAATTAAGTTTCTTATAAAATTCAAGTAAACTTCTGTCCTTTTAAATATAAACTGTCTTGTCTAACTTCTCCAAAAACTGAACTGCATAAGTTGATTTTAGATTACAGAAATAACTCGAATTCATTTTCTTTTCTATAAGATTATGTAGAGAAATTTATTTAAATAGGACCACAGTGTTCTAGTTCTTATGAGCAAATACCTTGAGTTTGACCTTTGCTTGCCCCGTCCTTCTAAATAATTTTAGCACAAGTAAGGTTTTACCAGGATACTTTCAGCCATAATGCCGGAATGACTCTTGTGTGAGGGGACACGGGGGGATATAAAAACCATTTTTCAGCCTTCACCTAACAATTTAATCTTTTTGGAACAATGAGTCACCGATAACCACAAACATAGCATAAAAGGATAAGTAAAAGAACATGGAAAATTTACCTTTAATTATGTGGAATGTTGATGCTGCTCAGCCTGCGTCACCTTTTAAAAATTGTGTATTGTACGAAATTATGAGGTAATTTTTTCTGTAGCAATTGGTTATAATTTGCTGTTGCCTTTAAGAATCATTCATGAAATGTATATTGAATCCAGTTTGAGATGCTGCAGACACAGGTAATTAACTGGATTCTGTTTGGAGAATTACAGAATCATATTCTTTGACAGACTCTTATGCCCACATTTACTACTGTTGGACGAATTTGATGTGGATCTCAATTCAATTGGTCTAAAAATGTTTGGGAACCCCCTTATTCAGTGACCCAGATAAAAATTCACCTAACAATAGACTGTATGTTGAAAAAGTGTGTTGCTGGCATTCCTCGTCTGTTGTTACCGCAACTGATCAAGTGGCTATGCAGTAGACACCGGATTAAATCAATGGAAATATTTGATGTTTCATTTTGGTTTCTTGCAGTCTTCTTCTGTGATGAGTTACATATGTATTGGGAATATTAAACGTGATTATGAAATTACTTTACCTGATTGATTTATGGGTTTGTTTCTTCCTAGAAACCTTTAAATACATTAGAACCAAAATAAATTCACTGAAAGGTTTATGCTCAAACTATATTGGTTATTAATTATAATTGGGTGAGCATTTACCAACTTGTTTTAGATGAACTTGATTTTGGTTATACGAGTGTGAAACGAAGCGGTTCACGTGCTGTAATTTTTATCCAAAAAGTAAGCTTGTGAGAGAATTTAGTATAAAGTTCGTATGTGCAGAAGTTAAAATTTTTCTTTGCGGGTAGGAAGCAAAATTGCATTATGAAGCTTCAAATGTGAGTTGGGGGCTCTCCTGGCACATTCTACTGCCTTGTGAACAATTGTTTGTTTCTCTAATTTAGGTGTTTCTATGCATCTTGAACCAAAAGTACTTGTGTCTCCATAGATTCTGTCAGTAATTATGTTTTCTAAATTTGGGCTGGGTGTTGTACTTCCTCTCTGCTGGTTCATTGATTATTTTATTTTTTATTTTTATCTTAAAACTATTCTTTTATGGAAGAGAAGATTCTATCTTTTATACCATTCATCAGACAGTTAAATATTTCATTTACTCTATACCCGTATAGTTGTTTCCTTGGATTAAGTATAAAGATGTGAACTATGGATTATGAAACGGAAAATAATTAAGTATCTAATGATTTACATTTTTCACTTTTGTTTTAATTGTAATGTAGTATGTCAGGCCTGGTGCAGCATCCATACCTGCAGCAACTAGTTCTACTCCAGGAGGTCCTCTTGGTCAGATTCGTCCACTAGCTAACATGACTCCTGTGGCCGGTCATGGCAGAGGGGACTGGAGACCGGCTGGAATAAAAGGTGCTGCTGCCATGCAAAAAGGTTTTCAAGCAGGTTCTGGATTACCTATGCGTGGACACAGTGCAGCAGGACGCGGTTTTGGTGGTGGATTCGAGTTCGTGCTTCCTTCTCAAAAGTAAAATTTAATTGACAATTTTATCCTTCTCAAAAGTAAAATTTAATTGACAATTTTATTTGTCTCTAGCTGTGTTAAGACACGAAATGAAGAGATTGATGTCAATTGCTAACTAGAAATCCTTTTTGTTAAGCATCTGAGGTGCATTGCATTTAGGGCAGAACTGTTTGGAAACCGAAACATGTGGTTTCTGAGTGGATGGAGGCTGATAATTTTTATTTTTATTTTTTTCCTTTTGATCTCTATGAACATTTTTTTGGTAATTTCGATCTTAAGTAAAAAGTGTAGATATGGTTAGCAAACGAGCTTTATTGCATGATAAAGTTGTTAGATCAATATGTTAACCGAGGTCATCATAATTCACTTTTCTTGGAATGACGTATTTGTGGGGCAAATCTTCTTAATCGTTTACACCTCCATTTGATCACCGCGTCCATTTTGTTACTATACCGATTTATCTCCCAGTGATTGCTTATTTAACCTGCCACTTATTTTATCAGGACAATATTTGATGTTGATATTGATAGTTTTGAGGAGAAACCATGGAAATACCCTGGTGTTGATGTATCAGAATTTTTCAACTTCGGTCTGAATGAGGATACCTGGAAAGATTATTGCAAACAACTGGTAATTTTTTTGCTTATATTGTTTTCCAGTAGAAATTTAGTGTAGACTGAGAAAATCTTGTGACTTTCTAGGAACAACTACGTCTTGAGTCTACGATGCAAAGCAAGATCCATGTTTATGAGAGGGGTCGAACAGAGCAGGTAATGATGTTAGTGCTGGCTAGAAACAGTTCCTTATCACATTTTTTGGGAGTTGTTTTGGTCTAGTGCTTATTTAAAATAAATTAAATCATCTACTTGATTTCGGTCCAGGACTACGATCCAGATTTGCCCCCTGAATTAGCTGCAGCTTCTGGTATACATGATATTCCTGTTAATAATGCTAATTATCTAAAGTCAGATGTTGGACAAAACGTTATCATAAAAGGTTCTGGACCTATGCGACCAACAATTGTATGTATTTCTACCATTCATTGAAATCCTCTATTATATTATGGCCAGATACTTGTTTTTTTTTTCTTTTTCTGGCGTTTTAGCCTGCTTGTGTCTGGTCATTACAGTATAAAATATTTGTAGCATTTTCTGCTTTTCTTATTCTCTTGGTAGGAGTTCTTGATATTATTCATTTTATCAGCCAACTGGGAGAGCAATACAGGTGGAAAGTGGTTCTGGTGATCGACTTCCTTCCATTGACACCCGACCTCCTCGAATCCGTGATTCAGATGCTATCATTGAGGTTTCTGAGCTATTGTCATTAACAATTTGTCGTAATTAAATTTGTCTTTTATTCTTGCATCCTACATCTGCAGTGTACTTGTTACTCACCATATTTTTATGAACAGATTGTTTTACAAGATCCGGCAGACAATGACTCCAATGCAAAAATTGATGTTCAAGATCAACAAGAGGGTGGGGAGCCCCAGGGAAAGGATTTTAGTGATGACCATGTATCTGGATATGAAGTTCCAAGGTCAGAGTCCAAGTATTTTAATGGTCAAAAGAGAGAGCTGATTGGAAGAAGAATGCCGAATATGAAGGCCAGTCCTACTAGCATACCCGTAGAAGATGAAAATTTGCCCTACCCCGAGGAAAAGACAATGGACTACTCTGATTATAGGTACCAAACTCCTGGGTCGTATTATGTTCTTCACATTGGATAGATATACATAATTCAGATAATCCCATTTAAATTCAAAACCATTCTTAACTTCATTTCACTTTGATCCTTTTATGCGAAGATTGTGTATAATGCATTGTGAACTATGGGCTGCACGAGATTGCACAATTAACTAGTTAATTCATGCAAGGTTCGGTGTAATTAACGAAAGTAATGTAGACAACTGGGCAGCATGATTATTGATTGCTGATAGGTTACTTTACATTAATTTTCCATGCCTAAACAGTTAAATTTGAATTGTAATTATTTTATTGGGGAAATCAACATATTTTGGACATGTTAAAGAATAAGCATGCTAAATTACAAACATCACACATTAACTGTCACATTATTCTATAACTGCCTAAATAAATGCATAACTGACAGAAATTTGACGCCAAAAATGATAATGCATATCCATAAAGACTTGCCTAAAGACACAATTACTTCGGAAACACTATTATTTCAGGCCAAATTGGTCTATGTCGGTTTCTTATTCCTTTCCTTCTTACATAAACATTCCATATCCTATGAAAACATTGAATGCAACGTAATGAAACATATCCCACTCCTCTTAGAGAAAAAGAAGGTTGAATCTAAGATCAATCTCATGCAATCGCCCAATGTAGAACTTAATTTGGTAAAAAGATATATTTGTCAAATTTATATTTAAAATGAAAAAGAAAAGGATTGTCCAACAACTTAGATGCTTGGAAATCTTACATGAAGGGATGGTTTTTCAAGTGTAGAGGTGTTTTGGCGTGTTAGTTAAATTTTCATTTTTAAGGACAACAACTTATTTTGTTATTCTTTGCATGTCCTGGTGGTTTTTGATGAGTATGAAACTATTGGGCTCAGTTATTTTATTCTGCAGTTCATTAACACCATCTCTGTTTTCTTTTTGCAGGAAAAGGCAAGGAAGTGCATGTGATCAGTCTCCTCGTATTGTTGACGATAAAAAAGAAGAGTCAGTTGAAAGCATGGAAGGTAGACATAGTGCACACTTGTCATTTCCTGCTGTTGTGGATGTGAAGGAATCCAGCATTGAGAACAAACAGCTCGAGGAAACTGGGACAGCTGATGGAACTTCCAGGTTGGAAAAGGGAGATATAGATTTAAATGCAGTGGACGACAGAGATACCATTAACGATGGGGTGGTAGAAAGAGAGAAAGTAACATCTCAAGTTGAGCAACCTTTGCTTGGGGATGGAAGTGATTGGGAGGACTCAAAATCTGTAAGAAGTAGCAATAACAGCAAAGCAAAATCAGAAAGCAGCAGAGATTATCATAAGCAACGGGATGGTTTTGAAGTAGTTCAGGATCCACAGTCTGTTCATCTGGGGAGCATTAGAAGGCAATCTAATGATAATGAGCTGGTATTCCATAGAAGAGAGCATGATGGGGGCAAAAAAAATGGCATGGTGATTAAAAGTAGAGAGAATTCATACCCTCGCAAGGAACGACACCCTAGTTTGGCACATCAATCACACCTAAGGATTGATGGATTTGATAGTCAAAGAGATAGGGTTAGCTCTGACATGGATTGGGAACGTAGAAATGATGATCTCTATGGAAAGAGGGTTAAACATGATGAGCCAAGAAAGAGGGATTGGGGTAGGGTTCGTGAAAATGAGAGAAGCGACAATGATGATACCTTTCGTTCAAGAAAACAGTTGGATAATGGTAGCTACAGGGTTCCATATGACAAGGATGTCAGGTCAAGAGTCTCAAGACACAAAGAAAGAGATGATAGCTTGAAAGATAAGCATGAAGCTTTGGAGGATTTCCGTAGCAAGAGGAGGAAGAATGATGAATATCTTAGGAGGGAGCATGTAGCCAAAGAAGTTGGGCGTGGGTATAGAGAAAATGTCAGTAGGCACAAGCCAGAAAAGGATTCAGTATTGGATCCACGAAAGAGAGATGATCATAAAAGAAGTAGAGACGACGTTGATGTTCGCAATGCTGCCAGACAAAAGAATGAGGCCTGGCTAATGAGGGAGAGAGGTAATAGAAAGAGAGATAGAGAGGAGTGGCATCAGGTGAAACAGTCTCGCGAAGAGCCTCCATTCAAGCGTGAAAGAGGAGGACGGGATTCTGTTAGAAGTGGACGAGTAGCTGAAGAAAAGATATTGGCTGGCCCTGTTAGGGCTAAGGATGAACATAAAGTTTTGGAGAAAGAATACCAACATAGAGAAGCAATGCGACACAATGACCAATTGAAAACAAAGGATCAAATTAAGGGTGAAAGCCCACATCGTAAGGGGCATGATGATGCTAATGTCCGTGGAAATCAATACAACAGTGAGGAAAGGCGATCCAGGGAGGAAAAATCAAGTAGTCGAGGTTATTGTGCCACCAATTCTTTAGAGAACCAAAGAGTTCACGAGAGAAAGCGTGATGAGGGCTCTAGGAAAAGCAAAGAACCCATTGTTGGTAGTTTAGGCACGTCCAACAAAAGTCCAGAAGCTCAAAGTGGTCAGAACAATTTCAAGGTATACTTGATGCTTCTATATTTAAAATGTGAGATTTATCTGGAATTTATCCATCTCTATGTGCGACTTGTAGGAATATAGGTCTATAATAATGGGTAAATTAGTGCCTAACCATAGAAAGCAGGCTTGGCATCGGGTATGTAATTTCATTCACACGGTTCCTCTTTCCCCAACTTAATGCCTAGGGAGAAAGGTATAAAGCAGAACATATGATATTTTTTAGCAAAATTTTGTCCCTTTTCAATTAGGCTTTATAATTTGGTCCATAATAGGAGTCATGCTTAAGTATCTAGACACTTACGGACCAATGCATTATTTTAAGTAACAAGTTTCTTTTTCTTTACTGGCTGTAGTTAGTCCTTAATGTTTTTGCACAAGAGATTGTTATTGTTTCTTTGACTGATATTACCTGTCACTGTCAGTATTAAGCTTGATCCCTGTGGAAATGACTTTCATGTGGTTAATGATTGGAAGAAATCTTTCTATTACTCGAGTGTCTCCGCATAATCTGATTAGACCTGAAAAAATCTCACTTTTATCTCTTTTTCCGCCATGGTCAGCAGTTGAACCTTAGCCAGGTTTTCAAATTCCCTTGACTTGTCATTGTATTTGACAGATAGGTTAATGTGGTCAGCAGGATTCGGGCTGAGAAATATCACTCTTGGAAAAATGAAATTTGAATGCTTATTTCACGAGTGTGGTTTAATATTTCTTATTAAGCCTTGGACATCGATTTTAAATGCATTTTTCCTTGCTCTTTCTGTCTCTTTCGAACCAAACAGTGACTGTGGAATAATTTTTTAATCGTTCTTCTGATTTTGAGCTCAAGCTGATGTAATCAATTACTGGGTACTAATTTATATATGGTCTTCTGTTGCTGTTTATGAAGGGCGTGAAAGGCTCTGGCGATGAAGAACATGCAGAGGATGAAATCCCAGGACATCGGCTGTCCAGAAAAAAGAACGGAGAAGCCAACTCAGGTGATGAACAGCAAGATTCTCAACGAGGACGAGGACGTTCTAAATATGAACGCTGGACAAGCCATAAGGAAAGGGATTTCAGTATCAGCAGCAAGTCATCATCTTCCTTTAAGTTCAAGGACCTTGATAAGGATAATAATGATAGGTCTAAAGAATCTGGGAAACCTGTTGACGAATCTACTAAGTTAGTTTATACCAATCACCAACCACATTTATCAGTCGAGGGGAAGGATTTGGTAGATATGGAGATTAAGGATGCTAGAGCCAAAGAATTAGAGGATCAGCACTCTGATACTGTTGACAAGTTGAAGAAGCGTAGTGAGCGGTTCAGGGTTCCGACGCCAAGTGAGAAAGAGGTCGTAGTTGTCAAGAAGTTAGAGGATGAACCTCAGCCTTCTGCCGAATATGAAAATCCACTGGATTCAGAGATCAAACAAGAGCGACCACCCCGGAAAAGGAGGTGGATAGGTAACTAGATGAGAAATCTGGGAGCTTATTATTTGACTACAATTCTCGTTTAGTTTGACCCCGCGAAATTTTCTGCCTGGCCTAATTTTGTAAATTCTAGAAATCTCCCCTTCCTCCCATGAAGACATTCATAAACTCCTTTATATAATTCTTAACGGATAACCCCAGTTTAGGTTTAGTAGTGCATTGTGATTTTGAATTTGTGTTGAAAGTAACATTTTTAGTGTTGAGATTATATGTAGTTATACCATTTTTGTAACCACGCACCCAATACATTATTATACACTGTATATACGGGTAAAATGTAGAACTTGAACTTTCACAATGTAGGCACGTTTTTCTGTGTCTAAATGTGATCCATACCGGAATTTGATCTGGGTTATGAGAATTATGGGATTAACATGACTGAGTCTTGTTGAAATATGACTCTCATAAATAATTGGTATGGCTGGTGATGCATGAGCCTTATCCTGGTAGTGTTCCTCTTGTGACCGAGCGGTTCCAAGTGTCAGAAACCAGAGGCATCCTGGTAAAGGGCAGTCTGAGTGGACGCTGCTTACTTCATAACCTCTCTATGGTGGTTGAATATGAGATGTGAGCAATTGATTGTATTTGTCGTAGACTGTTAAGTTAATATTAATTGCTCTGTTTTTTTCCAGCAAGAGGATTATATAATTTTAGCTCAGAGCTTGGTCTCTAGATGTTAATGAGATGTAGTTCATGAATTTACAAATCTTTCAGTCTGAGAACCACAAATTTTATCTTCAGAGCTTATTTGGTGCGATCCGTCGCAATAAATTTTACCAATTTACTAGTGCTGTTGTAGGTGTTGGTGATGCTATGCTGAGGCTGGCCTTGGTATCATTTTCAACCCTATGCCTTCTAATCAAGCGAACAAGTGCTTTTTATTTAGTTTGGTTTGGAAAAGGATGTGGCATATTTCCTGCGATTGATGCAAATATTTTATATATGCGATAGGTGTTCATGCAATTTTTTCGGGCAGATGGGATAAGGTTGAACATTGCCTAGCTTGAAAGAAGACTAAAGGGGTGAAGATATTTAGTTGGTTTATTTTTCTTTTTTTTTTTATGAAAAAAAGTTTTTTTAATAAAATATCATGTGTTTTTTTATTAATTTATAAACTCAAATTATTTAGTGGCAGGTTTCGGTGAAGAGTATCTTGCACTAAAAAGATTCCAAAAAGATTTAGATGACTTCAAAATATGTAACAATATCACTTTTCTAAAAAAATAAAAAATATTTGAATAGAGTCAGCAGATTTTCTAAGTAACTAAAATTAAAAAAATTCCTAACAATGTCATATTCTTCAATATAAAATATAAAAAAATGTTTAATATCATAAAGATCAAGAGATTAAAAAGCAATTTTCAAATTAATAAAATTAATTGATTTATCAAATGAAAAAAATACAATAATTTTATATGCATGCAGGTATTTAATTTAAATAGAATAGAGTGTTTGTAAATAAACCTTTTCAATAGAGTAGAAAATAAAGAAAATCGAATATTATGTATAAACTAATTTAATTTATGAAAAAAATTATTATTTTTTTTCTGATAAAAGTGTTATTCAAACTCTAAACCAATTTTCAAAATCAGATTAAATAAAAAATATTATATAAATTTCTTCATATTTTAGTTTATTCGATATTGGATATTAGAGGTTGATTTTATAAGAAATACTACATTACATAAGATGATCATGCATGGCTAATGAACATCTGCCACAAAGTGGACAAGTGTGCACAGAGGTGGAACTTAACAGAAAGCAAAGTAGAATTCAATAAACACAGACATTTCTATCGTCAATCTTGGAAAAACCTTAGCCAAATCTGAATATCCAAGAACACACACAGAGAGAGGTGAAGAAAAATGTACGTGGATCACGCGTTCTCGATTTCCGATGAGGACATAATGATGGAGACGCCGTTCACGGAGAGCAACAAGCAACCGATAAAGGAGATCGCCCTCGCCATTTCTCTCATCGGCTTCGGAACCCTGGGCATTGTCATCGGCTCTCTCATGGCCTACAATCTCGTCGGCGGCGACACCGCTCACGGTAACATTCCTTCCTCAGAATGAACAACTATTTAATTGCTTTTTTATTTAATTTTAATTGAATCATTGATGCATAGGTATGTTCTTCGCGATACTGGGATCAAGCTTGTTCATTCCAGGTTTCTACTATACGCGGATTGCGTATTACGCTTACGAGAGATACAAAGACTACTCTTTCTCTGACGTACCTCACGTATAGTAGTTTAGCTCCATCACTTCAACCGTTCGTTCCCTTTTTTTTCTGTTCTCTGATAATGTGCATTTATACTGCTTGCGTTTCTAAAGTAGTATATTTATTGCTGCTAAGCTTTTTCACTTATTAAGAAACATAGAGTTCACATAATCAAAAGACCTAATGTGATTCACCTTCTGGTTAAAACCAATAAGTAAACTACAGAAGCCATACTATGAGCTTTGGACTTTTTCAAAAGCTAAAAAAATATACATCCAAAACAGCATTTTTAACAATAGAGATTATGTCAGTAGTGAAAGCCCTAGAAGAAGAGCTTCTAAGAAGCATCCAAACAGGCCTTAACTGATATCCGCCCGATCAAGCATATCCACATGGGTCATCCTCCTTGGAAACCTTGGTGGAAGTTTCAAAACCATGGAATCTTCCATCTCAATGGGTAGATGAGTGGCCACAATCACAATTCCACCTTGTTTCCTGTGTTCTGCGATGATATACTCAAGTAACTTCACACCTTCTCCGTCTAATGCAACTGAAGGTTCGTCCAGCAACCATATGGGGCGATCAATTGCCAGCAACCTGGCAAGTTGTAGTCTTTTGCGCTGGCCCATAGAAAGCATCCTTGGTTTCTCATTCGCCAATCTTCCTAGTCCCATCAACTCGACAGCAGCCATAGCCTTCCCTTCCTTGTTCTCAAGAAGTTCAAACCATTGTACATTGTTAAGAACTGTAAACTTATCATTAATGGCGTCCTTGAGAGAGAGCCAGTTAAGCTGAAGCTTATACTGGTGGAATATTGCAGATTGTTGAATGTCATGCCCATTCCAAAGGATTTGACCAGCAGAAGGACGAGAAAACCCGGCTAACATACGCAGGAAAGTTGTCTTCCCCGAGCCATTTGCGCCTGTTAGTACAAGCGCCCCTCCATCATGAAGAGAGACATTCACGTGACGCAGAACTTGCTGGGCATTTCTCATACAAGAGACATTATTAAGCAGGAGACGAGGGAGTGGGGGTCTTCTCTGCATGACGTTTAACAATTGAAAAATAAAACAAGAAAACTGCCAAATTTGTGCAAACAGCTATTCCGAATAATGCTTTATGGTCCTTTGATTTATGTTGATGATACAGTTAGCACAAGTCACAGTGTTTCCTGCACAAGCCTGCGATGAAATAGGAGAGAAAAAGGACAATTTCTCTGCTGAAGAGTAACTCAATCTTAACCACACATGATGCAAAAACACCTCTTAAAAATACTATAAGAATTACTTCTGATGTTTAAGGATTCTATTCACTTTCAAATATAGATGAACCTTGAGGGTTGGACTAACATGAAATTGGATTGTAATATAAGCACTATAATCCACTGCAAATCTTATAAGCAGCAAGTTGCAATGCAAATAACAGTATGATTCTAAAATAATACGCAAGAGTCTACGATCGAAGCTGACATAGATTGGGCACCAAACAAAATCAGAACGAAATCAAAATTTCAACACCAAACTATTGCAAAATATCAGAATAAAATCAGTAATAATAATACCAAATCAGAGTCAGCTTAAATTTAAGGATCAGATTCGGAGTGCCAAACCCTAAACCCCAAAAAAACAAAATTTAAGTCAATAATTTGATGCGAGAAAAGAAAACGGAGGACCAACCTGGACGGCGACCACTGATTTCACGGCTTTGGCAGCTTCCCAATGATGGAGGCGTCGTTGGGGGCCGGTGACTGCTGCTGCACAGCGGCGGCGACTGCTGGCCTGTTGCGAGAGGGACCAGGCGCCGCAGAGAGATTGAACATGGACGGAGAAGAAACAGAGCCTTTTTTTTCTCTTGTTTGAAAAGCCTGGTTACTGTAGTAATGTTAAAAGAAACTAAATTAGTTAAGAAACCTAAATACGAATCCATCTTATATATATATATATTTTTTTTTTTTTTAACAATTCAAAATAGTTTTAAATATGTATTCCAAAAATATCACGGCTAAAAATATTAACTAATTGTAATAAAAAACTAAAATGTTTCACACCTATAATTTTGATAGACTATTTAACAACTATTTTCCACAGACTAATTTATATCTAATAATTTATGGAATTGAATTAAGTATCTATTATATTTGTTCTTCAATTAAAAAAGCAAAACTATACAGATTTGAAAGGGGTTCCTTCTATTCTTTATTTTTTTTTGTAATTTCTTCGAATTTATAAAATGAATGGGTGCTAATAAGACATTCTTTCTAATACTATTAATTATCACTCAAAAATTTGTTTGCAACTACACAATTCATTAAACATAAGGTGAGAAAAATAGTAAAATATGTATTAATTTTTGCAAAATAAGTTCTCGTAATTTTATTCAGAATGACTAAAATGCCATTTATTCTTAGGGAGTTCATACATAAAGTTTTAGCCATCAGGAAGCAAATTAGGGGTTTTTTTGCAGTTGCCACACTCCATTTCAGAAGGAGAACACTCCTTGATGGTCTCAAAGAACCCAAATCTCATCCATTCTTCTTAGTTTCCACACCCTTCATGCTTCTTCCAATCATAATTATCTTTCTCTCTGTCTCTCAACTCGAAGAGGCTGTGAGGATGGTTTCGGAGTGTGGATCCGATGGGTCGGTCGCCGTCAAACATGGCTCGCCGGTGGCGTGGCAACTTAATCGGATATTGGATTTCGTTGCAGCCACTTATGGCGGTGTTGTTTTTCGACGGCGGATCCCATTGTTTTACCAGATCTGAGCCTCATTAATCCAGAACCCTAGATCTTTATGTGGCCCGCACTGTAAATCAAAATCAATAGATATAGTTTTTAATATTTCTAAGAAATTTTAATTTAATAATAAAATCTTATTTGAAGTTCGACTTTTATAAAAGTTCATTAAACTATTAATTATTTGTTAAACAAGTTAATATAAAGTTTGCATTTTTTTTAGATTTATCTTAAAACCAATATTTTAGCTAGTGTTAATTGTTTGTATCATAAAATAAAAATTTATAATCTATTATCTATTTTAAATATCTAAATTGTACCTTAAATTTATTATAAATAATTTGTATTTATTTTAAGTATAATTTAGAAATTAAGCCTAAAAAGATACAGATTACTTTTATATATTTATCTTTATTTCTATTCTGATAAATATTATTTTAGAGGAGAAAGAAAATTTAAAGACACGTTACATTAACATCATTATTTTCCATAGGAATAATAATCATTCTTATTTTACACAATTTATTACCATTTTTATTTTCATGAATATATTTTATTTTATTATTTTATTTTTGAATTTTGGAATTATTTTTTAAACTCAATTTAATTATCTATAATAAAAATTATAAAAGATATTATTACCAAAACAATGTAGTATATGTGTTTTCCAAATGATAATAATAATAATAATTAATACATTACTTTTACAAAACACAATTAGTACTTCTATTGTGGTTTAGCACGCAAACCCAAATCTAGATTGTTGAATGACTAAAGTAGCATCATCCTTAGCCCCGCACCTCACCGCCATAGCAGGGTAGAATTGGAAATGTGGGAAAACCCTTCCCTGGAGTTTCCTATATAAATGTTAGTCCGTGAAGATGCTTGAGCAGATTAGGGTTTGTTCTGCTGCCCACTCCCTTTCTGAAAGAGATGTTTCTCAATTGATGCTTCTACAAAACCCTAATCTCGTGGCTATGCTTTATCATTCTTCCTGCACCTCCATGATCATTCTTCCTGCACCTCCATAATAATAATAGCAATAATAATTTTCCTATCTCTTTCTCTCTCTCTCTCTCTCTCTTTCTCAATTCACAATGCCAAACAACCTTGTTCATTCTTTCTTTTCTTTTGCTTCTTTCTGTGGCCATCGTTTTTCTCTCTCAACAAAAAGAGGCTGTGAAGATGGCTTGGGAGTGTGGACCCGATGCGTCGGTCGCCGTCAAACATCGCTCGCCAATGGCGAGGCAACGGTTTCGCTCTTGTGATATTGTTGCAGCCATCAGGGGTGGTGGTGTTTTTCGGCTTCCGATCTGTCGTTGTGTGATAGATCTGAGCCTCCGTAGTTCACACCCAAATGTTTCCACCCGGGCGACGTCTTAGCGTATCATTTGGCAGAGGTGTATGGAATGAGTGAAGAGAAAAGCGCTTTTCCCTTTAGTCCTTTTTCTCTTCTCTCGTTCCATACATCATCTAACAAATGAAGCGTTGATCGGTTCTGCATGATTTTGTTTTTCCTTTCCCACCGAGGAAACCCTAATTTATTTAAATTTCTTTTGCTATTTGTATAGTTTGTGATAATGGTCGATATATTTATTATATTTTGGTTTTAGTTTCTGTAATTTCTTTATTCTGAGTTGTTTATGTTTTGAAACTTGTGTTCAGGTGAGCTGTGTAAGAAGCAGGGTCAATGATTTACTATGTTCTTGTCGTGTACATGTTATCTGAATTTTCAGGTCATTCTGTTTCGGAAGTACCTAATGTTACTCGGTCCTGTTTGGAGTTTAAAGTTACTTTACCTGGCACATTCCTGTAACAGTGTATTTATCGTTGAATTGTAGTAGAATCCAATTCTAAATTTCTTGTGTAAATTGTACAATTCCTGTAACAGTGTATTTACAGTTAAATTGTAGTAGAATCCAATTCTAAATTTCTTCTGTAAATTGTACAGTTGCCAAGTTTATCAACTGTTAGATTTAAAGTTGTCAACTGTTGTTGAATGTGAAATTAGTTAGATTTAATCTTGTCATTCATATGAAGAAAGAAGGTTAATTACTGCTGAAAGTAGCTGTCGAATGGTTCAAATAATTATGATTCTATAAATTTCATTGTTAAAATATTCTGCCTTTTAAATACTGGACGTAGTGTATCGCGGTGCACGCTTATAATATTTTGTAATTTGCACGGATTTTGCGTTGATACCGCACTAATGACATGTTTCTTGAATTAATGACAATTCCTAATAATCCAAACCCAAGTCGTGGCAAATTTTCTATGAATTAATAAGAATGGCTGATGAATTAATGAGTACCCAAGTCTGTGTTTGTTTCTATGATACAAGATGGAAATATAAGGAAAGTTACAGTGAAGTTAGTGATCTCTAGATTTTGCTGGGTTAATCACATTAATTACTGTGCAAGAGCATTGCAAGCACCAAAATGGCGACGACTGAGAGGCCACAGTTAGCAAGCGTTGCTCTGGCACCTGAACCTGAAGGTTGAGGACTGTCGGCAGCGGGTGCAGCATCATCAGGCTGAGGTGGAGCCGATTTGGAAGCATCGGTGACTGGAGGAAGAGGTGGGTCAACAACGTTTGCAACCTCAAGAGGAGGAAGTGGTGCTTGTGCTGGTGGCTGTTCCTGGGGTGGAAGAGTTTTCAATAGCTCACCAGGCCTAGCCGGTAGGATAGCAAATTCATTGTTGATATCGCTACAGGGACTCCCTGCAAGTTATAAAAGGGTAGATGGAGTTCAAGATTTGCTTATTTATGAATAACAATAATAGAAATGCTTAAGCTAGACTCGTGGTAAGTGAAATTATTGTCTGCTTTGTTCTGCTTTGATGAAGAAAGGCATTGAGTTTGGAATGACTTACTGACGAATCTACTCGTCGTGGCTGGAAAATCGGTGACTATTCCATCAACCATAGCAGTTTGGATGTAAGTAGCAATCTCTATATTAGGGTCTGACCAGTAGTCGAATGCTAGTGATGTGTATTCATTTTTAAGAGTACGGACGAATACTTTGATGTTTGCATTTTTCAACTCTTTAACAACATTTGTCAATCGATATAAGTAGGAAGAGTATACTTCTATAACTGAGTTTTTTGGAATATTCACTGCTTCCGCATACTTCTTTATCTCTTCCGCTGTTTTGCTTGGTACATTGCCTATTATTTCACTCAAAAACATAACCCTTTTGTAAGACGGGTTATCTTTAAACTTGGATAGGACCGAGCTGTCATCTGATTGAACCAGGACTTGTTGCTTGTCAAAGGAGGCATTTTTCAAGGCACTGCTCACAGCATCTACAATGTCAAGACCCTTTTTTGATGCAAGGTACGCCGCATTCTGTGAGGCAATTGGAGTTAGCAATGATAGAAAATTTTCAAATAGAAGGAATACGATTGCATTAACACATCCTGAATTTCTGAGAACTCCAAAATTATTGATATTGCTTACCTGAATGTTAACCAAAACGCCGGGAACTGCCTTTTTCTTGGCTAAGTCCAAAAATTCTTGGAGCGTGACTAATTTACCGCTGGTTTTGTTGGCGGGGTTTCTTTGGAAATCGCCGTTTTTAACAATTTGAGCTGAAACAAGAAATTTGTTCTTTAACTTCGTAGTTAAAATTTTAAAGGTTGAATCTGAACTTGAACCCTTGAAGAGTTCTATAGAAGTATTTACGTTTTAATGTCTGAATCTCACTCCAGGAAAGGTCAAAGGAGAAAATTCCACTGTTTGGTTGAATTTCTGGGACTCTGGAAGATCGAGACATAAATTTAGTCAATGCGTTGGTATCTGGGCCTATGTCTGTGCTATTTGAGCAGAAGGCAATTCCATCTCTTGTCATTTGAACTGAACAATCTATAATGTCCGCACCGTCATCTATTGCCTGATTATATGCAATATCACTGCTGCCGGGATAGACACCGCTTGCACCATTGTTGCTTATGACCAAAGTTGGTCCTGCAAAATCAAATTTATGAGGTGAATTTGTCATCCACCTGTTTTCCATGTCTTGTCTGTGGTTATGATTGAGAACATTTTAAAGATTAGTAATATACCTTTTTTGGGCAAGGTATTGTTGTGTGCAAAGCAAACTGTAAAAGAAATATTTGTTAGAAAGTTGAAGAGGTGATTTTCCAGTTAGAAATAGATTGTGAATTCTGGTGGAAGATTTGACATCTCACCTATGGCATTTGATGCTGTTGATGGGAAATCAGTGACAACACCATCAACAGAATCTCCCTTGTCCAAAAATTGAAGGTACTCAGCTGTAGGATCATAGTTATAAGAATAGCTAGCAAAATAATCATTAGCAAAACCATTAGCATAGACTTCTAGTCCTGATTTATGGGCATCAGCCACAAGTGTTGTGGGAAGTCCCAAGTATTTCTCTGCGTTAATGGGCCATATGTAATCTTTTGGGACCATTATGCCTGATGCAAATGACTTGATTGTAGCAAGATCTTTTACAACACTTTCATATGGCTTCTTGGTTGAAGGTTCCACGTCCTTAGCATTAAAAAGTTGAAAGACGACCTTGGTTGCCTTGTTTGCTTTCCCACTGATATTCTTCAAGAAGCCCATATCTGCAGATGAAACAAAATCTATTTTGTAGACATTCAATAATTCCAAAACAATATCGTCCACCTGCACTGCCCTCTCTTTGTAGAATGCTGCATTCTGCAACAAAACACGCAATTAATATTATATTAAATTGGTAACAGAACGAATGTCCCGTGGTGGTTATGGAGTTTCATTTCAGTTTACACAGAAGGTCCTGAATTCAGGGAGAGAAAAACCTGAACGTTCAACCAAAACCTCGGGGGATTTTTTCCGCTTAGCAGAGCATCAAGATTAAGAACTGGGTCAAGACCATCGTAAGAGCTGGGTCGTGAAAATATGGCCTGAATCACTGCAGAGCACAGAGCAAACCTTCAATTTCAATCTGAATATACTCGTTTTAATTATTCAGTGTTGTTCCAGGGTCATGTTTGAGCTGATAATGTTTCATGGGCAAGGTTTCCTAACTCACCTGATATATTCATGCCAATCTGTTCGCTTGTGTAATCCACCGCAAAGTGTCCTTTCACGTCCTTCCCATCAATATTGTAAGTATTTTGCTTAGGATCGAAGAATTCTATAGTTGTTGAATTGTCAAGTGTGGATCCTGTGATACAAAAGGCACCGCCATCTTTTGTCAACTGAAGATTGCACAATAAAATGCTTATGCCTTGTGCTAGTCCAATGGCGTCAGGGGTGCCTTCTGGGAAGAGTCCCGAAAAACCACCACGAGCGATTACAAGAGGCTCATTGCCTGAAAGATCAACAATCACATGAATGAGAGGCATGGAAGGCATTAGTCAGAGAAACAAAAAGTCCTATCTATGGATACCACTTAATGTTGACCATTTCTGGGCAGGGACTTGAGGTGCAGCAGGTTGTGGAAGTGCAGGTTTTTGGGCTACTATTGCATGAACCAACAAGGAAATCAGAAGCAAGCTTCTCAGCATTTTGTTCTTTTCCTGTCACAGTCCAAACCAAACCGAGTCAATGTCTATCAATCAAGAGTTACAAACCATCAATGAAGCCTTTAAACGTTCCTTCTGCATTAAAATTCCTAAGTTCCGTTTCAATGTGCTCATATAGTAATGGTTTCAAATTTCTCTTAATATTTTCCTTTTGGATGGTGCATGGCTTTTGGAATAATCCCACTTTATTCTCACATCATTCAACTTCATCAACAAATTCTCTTAATTCAATCAGAAGAGCATAAAGGGTATGGAAAGAAAGAAGCAAAGAAAGATGATTGAAGATGACACATGCATGCATACCCAAAACGGATATTCGAATCTCGATAATGAAACGGGCATTCCCTGCCGAGTTTTTCTGAGGAAAACCCTCGAGGGAATGTAATTGAAGACAAAGAAGCGAATTGGTGAGTGAGATTGACTCACACATAATATTTTTTCTATCTATTTCCACGCATAAATAGCTGGTTGTCATTTTTGGAATCTAACCATTATTTGCTATTTCTGCTCATTCTTGTTTTCTTTATCTGTTACATCAAACAACAAATTTTCTTTAATTAATTGTTTTGTCCTTTTATTCCATTGATTCCTTTCCAGAGCTTTCATAACTCCACACCTAATTACCTAATTCATTTAATTTCTGAATTCTGACAACTTATGTAATTATGAATGACTTCTTAATTTTTTATTTTATTATATAAAAGCTTACATCAATGAAGTATTTGTGTTTAGATGTATAGTACTGAATAAACATTTATATTGTTTCATTTGAAAATAAAATAATTAAATCGTTGCTAAAAATAAATCAAAACCTTATATAACTATATAATACATATTATATATTGCAAAAAAAAATGTAAAATTCACTTCTCACTATGTGCCAATTTTTAGTCTTAAAAAACAAAATTACGTCACACACAAAAATCATGTGACACACAAAGTCAGCATGTACACCTACAAAAAGTTAAATATTTAATAATCAAAGTATGATTAAATACAATTGAAGGTGTTAAAATTTTTAAAAAAATACCACTAATAAGTATAAATAAATATAATTATATAAAAATAGTAAATCATTGAAAAATTCAGTTCATCATTATAGAAAATATATATAAAGAATTACATGTAACATATAGGAGAATTACTAACTATATATAGAAACACATAAATTTATTTGAACGAACTATACCTTTTGGTAAATAGAAGAAAACATATAGCAAAAATATTTACTAGCAGAATGATTATAGTTTACTTGTGTAGAAATTAATATTTATATTAGATTATGAGAGAATGAAAATAATTAATTTAGAAAATACATAAAAAAATAAAAGTATCTACACTTTATTACATATTTGGACTTTTTTACCTAATTAGCATTTTTTTAGTTTTTATTTTTCTCAATAACATTTTTTTATTTTTTATTTTTTTCAATAGCACTATTTATTCTTTAATTCCTGAAATAGTATTTTTTTGTTTTCTGCAATAGCACTCTTTTTTTGTAATAGTTATTAAAAATTATGATTATTAGTTTATTAAAATTAAGACAAAATAATGTAAAAATAATTAAATTCAAATTTTAAAAAAGAATACAAAGAAAATAAAATTAAATATTTTATATATTTTTAAATTAATTAATTATAATAGAAAAAAATGATAAATTATTTATTTTATATTTTATAATTTGGTATAATAAATTATAATAATTTATGATTGTATTTTTATATTAAAATTGATATTGGAAGAAGATATTATAATAAATTATAAAATTGTTATTTTAATTGAAATTTGTATTTTTTTAGTTTGTTTAAAAAGCATCTAAATAATCAATGGCAAAAATCAAATAAAAATTTGATAAAGATAAAATTTGATTTTTGATAAAGATAAATTTTGATTTTTGATAAAGATAGAATTTGATTTTTGATAGAAATAAAATTTGATATTTTATTGAAGATATCATTTAATTTTTTATAAAGATAAAATTTAATTTTCGATAAAGATGTAATTGATTTTTTTATAAAGATAAAATTTGAGTTTTGATAAACATAAAATTTATGTTTCATTTAACACAAAGTATTTTGTATATCATTAACTAAATTAATTAGTGAATATATGATTGTTATTTTTCTCTCTCTTTATGTTCAACTTGTATTACATCATTTCAATAACAATTTTTAAGTAATGAGCTTAACATTTAAAAGCAATTCATAAATAAATTAAATTTTATTTAAATTTTTTAAACCATTTATTTAATATTTATTTACAAAAAATACTTTAACAATTTTATTTTATTTTATTTATTAATTATTTAGATATATTTTTAACAAATAAAAAATACAAATTTTAATTCAAATAATAATTTTATAATTTATTATAATTTTTTTATTTCAATCAATTTTTAATAAAAAGTACAACCAATAAATTATTATAATAAAATACAATCACAAAACTATAAAAAAATAGAAAATATAAAAAATAATAATTATATTTAATGTATTGACTGTACATTAATAAAAAATAAAAAAGTGATATTTCAAGAATTAAAAAATAAAGTGTGTTATTAAGAGAAATAAAAAAATAAAAAGTGTTATTAAAATAAATAAAAACTAAAAATCTGTTAATTAGATAAAAAAAAAAGTCTATATATTTGACCATATTCAAAAGTGGTGGTGATTCTATATTTTAATAAAATCATAAGTTATGATTAACTATTTTGGAAAGCTTATAAATTGAGCTAAAATTGTATTAGTAATAAAATATTTGTGTCTTTGCCACTTTGGTTGAAATCCTCTCTTTACTGCTTTGGTCACTGGTTATTGAAAATCTCTCCTACATTGTTTAAGAATTTCATTAGAACAACCTGCATAACCCAAAAAAAATGAATAAAATCTTGTCAAAATTTGTAAGAGTGGTTGATGGAGAGATGAAAATGGTAGCATCACTCTAACATCCAAGTCACTAAAGAGAAAGTGCAGTTTATTGAGTTTGAGTTGTTTTCCTTTTTCTTAAGTAAACAATGGTATCTTGTTGGTGTCAACTTCTGATTTCCTAATAGTAATCAACTGCATCCTATTCACCAATAAATTTAAAAAAGTAAAAAATTAATATACTCAGAATTTATGTATATATATATATATATATATATATATATATATATATATATATATATATATATTTTTTATTATAAAAAAAAAAAAAAAAATATAAACTCTATATATATATATATATATATATATATAGATATATATATATATATATATATATATATATTCATTATCAGAAATACAATAAAACTAATACTTAATTTAATATAAGCATAATTATAAAAATATTATATTTAAAAGATATTGTTCTTTATTTATCTAAATTCTTAAATTTATTAATAATTTAAGAAGCGTAATTATCAAAAGATAAATTTATAATAAATAAATCATAATTAAAAATTGGTTATAAAAAAACATTAAACCATATTTTTACAAAATTTTCATACAAAAATATTTTAAAAAAATAAAAACACTTAGAGTGTAAGGAAAGAAAAGACAAGATATGACTATTTAAATTTTTATATTGCAAACTGTATATATAGATGAAAAAAATCTTTTTTATCAGAAATATTAAAAGTCCATATAGCGTGTGTGTATTATATATATATATATATATATATATATATATATATGACAAGAGATATATATTTTTTTTTTTTTTAAAGATAGAAAAAAAGAAAATGTGAGAAATAAGTTTTTTGTTTTTTTTTTTTTTTTTTTCAGAAACTAAAACATAACAGGATAAAGATGAGTACAAAGAATGAGTTTGTGCTTTTACTATTTAAAAAATGAATTAAAGAAATGAATGAGTAGGAGAAAAGAAAAAATAATATTTCTATTTTTTTTCTATACATTTTATCAGTTTTTTTTTATTAAAAAATATATCAGTTTTGTAGAAGAATAAGTCATATTATATTATGATATACAACTTTCGTTTTTTTAAATGAACCGAAGTTGTATTTCTGCGTATAATTTTAATTTTTAAAAAAATTAACTGAATTTGCATTCGCTCGCACAATTTGAGTTTTTTCAAAATTTTATTTTGGAAGTTTTTTTCATATTTTTTCAATTCATTTACTTTTTAAGATTGAAAAATATAATAAGTCTAATTTGTGAAGATTGTAATTGATTTTTTTTTAGTTTTTTATTAATGCAAACAAAAAAAATTGAAATATTATAAGTTTTTTCAAACTGTCCTTGAAATTCTATCCACTCGAAACCTATTAATCTATTATAACATTTTTTTTTATTTTTTAGTTTATACTAATAAAAAAAATTAAAAGAAACAGATGATAATCTTCACAAATTAAATTTCTTATAACTTTTAACGTAAAGAAATAAAAAATTCATTATTTATTCAATTTTTCCATTGTCAGGAATTTTACGCATTCTTATCCACATTTAGCCATTTTTCTGCAAAAATGGCCACCTCAATTGTTTCTTTAGTTCAGCCAATTTTAATTATATATTTTGATCCTGTTTTATGTCTTCGAAATCAATTATGAATCATTTTAAAAATCAATAAATTGAAAATAATAAAAGAGATATTATTGAAGTAACTTATCCTCATCTGTTCTTCATTGAGCATGTTTTTCTTGGTAACTTAAAAAGTCTTGTAGATATGCAAAACTCTTCCTCTTAAATGGAATGATTTAAGAGAATTACACATATCACATTAAACTCCACTATTAGTTTTAAAATCATGAGATGTAAATGAGTTGGACATAAATTATGAAAAAAAAAGAAAACAAATTTACAAATTATTAACTTATACATAACATAATTCTAATGATAAAAAAGCTGATTTATTTTTTCTTCTAAAAATAGTTTGGCATCATAGAACCCTAACAAAATTTTTCTTTTTCCTTTGGTAGATCATTTTTAAAAAAGTTAAAATTCAGCAGAAACACTTCTTCTTTTCTTTCTAGCTACTCCATGTGAATTTATGATCAAACTCACACTTGCACACTGATACGAATGAATCCCCATAAGGTAGAGGATTAATCGCAAAAAGCCAGATAATTCAACAGATTTTTAACAAGCAAAAGCAAAATGGAAATAGCTGTAAAGTATTCAATTTCAGACATTGGATTCTCACCAAGAACAACTAAGAACAAACACAATCAGAGCATCAAACGTAAACTTTACAAAGGTTCATGTTGCATCATCACCCTGGTATATTTTGCCTTTACTTTTATTACCAATATGAAACACTCTCTTTCACCTTCAGATATACCTATTTCCCCATAAGGGATTTGAACCACCAAACGCCTTTGGTGTCCTCAGGACCTTCTCCCTCTGGTGGAGGATTGGTATGTGGAGTCTTGTGGAGTTTGCTCACATCATACCCCTCATTTCTAGCTTTCTCAACAAGCTCGTTGTAGGTTTCATCATCCATATCATTCTTCCTCGACAATATCTAGGGACAAAAATCACCCCAAAAATATGACAGGAAGTGAGCATATCACTAATATGACATTCACAATCCAAAATCACTGATCCATTTCACATTTTCAGACTTCACAATTAAATCAATATATCTTTTTCACAAGGTGTTTGCATTTCAGAGATATCTATACAACCTGTCTAGAGATTGAAGCCCCTAACAGGAGTAAGAAACACAGTGATTCCATGAGTGCCACACACTTCATCTGTGTGTTCATATCTATATATTCTTATACAAGGTTTCAAAAATTGTTTTGGTTGCAATGTCAAGGTTTCACATTTATTGCAATTTCTAGAAATGGTCATGATCCACCAACAATTGAGAGGGAAAAAGGCTTACCCAAAGATAATTCCTGCTAGGTTGGCCAATGAGAGCGTACTGATAATCAGGATCGATGTACAAAACCCAGTAATCCCCAGTAACAGGAATAACGGGTAAGAAAGGAGGAACCCAAAATCTGACCTTCAATTTGGCCTCATCACTACTGGGATCGGCCTTATAAGCAGTGCCCTCAATGAAGCTTCTTTTGCCGCCACTCCAAGTCTCATTCCGAACTCTGACAGTGCCGTCATCCCCCAAAGTGTAGGTGGCTCTGGTGTTGACGCCGTCACTGGGCTGAAACCTCGACGGAAAGCAAGCAATTTCGTACCACCGACCCATGTACCGCTTCAAGTCCAGACCTTTCACCACCTCCATCACCTTGGTGGCCATCGCCGACAATGGTGCTATTGCGCTTGACAAGAACAACAGTGTAAAAGGAAAACACCAAAGACAAAGACGGTTGTTGAAGTTTTGGGGTACAAGGTTTTAAGGATAGAGTGGCTTTGAAGTTGGACTCTGATTTTGTGAGCGGTGTGGGCTTTATGGCGTGGATGACGTTTAACCGTACACGTGTACAGTGAATCTGATTCATTGATGCCATTGCTACCCACAGAATCGAACCGAAGTAACCTGACACTTTTTAAAACTGAATTTTTTATTATTAGTATTAAATATAAATTAACAACTTATGTTAACTGAATATTACAACTGGACACAAATACCACTCCCACATAGCACGTGTACATTTTGACTTCATTCTTTTAATTACTTTTCTACTATTTTATCATTTCGTTCAATTTCATTGTCAATACCATATAAAGAGACATACTATTTTTAGATATAATTCTTTGATTGAATAATATTTTAATAAATAAAAATAAATAATTGAATAATTGAATAAGTTTTTAAAAAATAATTAATAACTTCTCTTATTGATAACTTTTTAGTATCATTTTTACAAAATTATATCTTTCAAATATAACACTATAATTTTTTGTTGATTATTGTTTGGTATGTGAATCATGCACTAGAATTGTGGGTTGCATTTTTACATGATTCTTCAAAAAAATTCTTCTTCACCACTGATCCATATTAGCTAGTCAAACGAAAAGCCAGTTGATATACATATACAGAATCACACTCACTACTTTTTAGCTCTAAATGTTGGGTAAGATTTTCACATCACAGCATGTTATTATAAAGTTATATAAAAAAATTTCTGAGCAAACCAACATGCAATCCCGTAACTATACAAGTTCTATTTTTTGCTCCTGCTCGTATAAAAAGCTCTTTCTTAGAAGAGGTTTGTTTTATTATGCAGAGGGGCTGTTCCAGGTATCTTAAACGCTGAAAGAAGATGCAAGACATTGGCATTTCCTTCTTCACATATTTCCAATTTTAATAAGGAAAATAATATTTTAACACCATTGTTCATATAACTTTCATTTGACATTCCGACGTGTCAAATAGGTCCTACCAGCAAAAGAGAGAAAATGCGTTTGCTTTTGTTGTATAGGGAAAGATAATTTTGTTAACTTATGTATACATAGAGAACACTTATGTGTATATGGAGTGTCAGAATTGTGAACGTAGTTAACCACTTAGATGTACACGACTAATAATCTTGATAAGGTTAGAAGAATTGACATTCAGTGATTTAATATGAGTGTCGAAATCATGAACGTGGCTAATCACTTACATATACACGACTAACCACCTTGATAAGGTTGGAAGAATTGACAAACAGTGATTTAATATGGGTGTCAGAATTATGAACGTAGCTAACCACTTACATGTACACGACTAACCACCTTGATAAGGTTGGAATAATTGACATGCAGTGATGTAATATAGGAGTCGGAATTATGAACATAGTTAACCACTTACATGTATACGACTAACCACCTTGATAAGGTTGGAAGAATTGACATGTAGTGATTTAATATAGATGTCGGAATTATGAACGTAGCTAACTATTTACATATACACGACTAACCACCTTGATAAGATTGGAAGAATTGACATGTAATGATTTAATATGAGTGTCCGAATTATGAATGTAGCTAACCACTTACATTATACGACTAACCACCTTGATAAGGTTGGAATAATTAACATGCAGTGATTTAATATGGGTGTCGGAATTATGAACGTAGCTAACCACTTAGATGTACACGACTAGCCACCTTGATAAGGTTGAAAGAATTGACAGTGATTTAATATGGGTATCGGAATTATGAATTTAGCTAATTACTTATATGTACACGTCTAACCACATTGACAAAATTGATAAAATTATCCTTCTGTATACAATAAAAACAAACATATTTTCTCTCTTTTGCTAATGGAATCTATGTGACACGATAGAGTGTCAAATGAGAGTTATATTAACATTGGTGTCAAAATATCATTTTCCTTTTTAACAACAACCCCTTTGTGAACTTATTTTGTTGTAAATTTTTTCTAATTTCATTTGCACTAAAATTATCCTCCATTAAGTGAAAAAGAAAGAGACATAGGATAAGTTGGTGAAACTCTTCTCCTTAGATGGTAAGCCAGCTGGGGAACATCTATATCTAATTTGGTGTGATCTTCGTTCTTATCAACTTGCCTTACCTATCTCTATGAAGGCACGTGCACCTCCCATATCAAGATATTAAAAAGCAAAGTATTTCCTATTACTTGATTTATGACGAAAAATCAAATACTTGTAAAGTGGCTTGTTGCATACTTTCATTTTTATAGAAGTCATAAGGAAAAGAAGGAAAAAGCAAGCATGCACAAGTAAACAAACTTTAAACCGAGAATTTTGAAGAAATTGTGATGGCACGTGCTCAAGTTAAGCAATTACCATTAATGGAAACAAATTATAAATAGAGTTGTTGAGTGTTTCGCTTGAATCTAATTTTTGCACGACTGAGTGAAAAAATAAGGATATCTTCTCCTAAAAGTTGTCTACAACTTCAGCAAATTTTAAAATGGTTGCACGGAAAATACTAAATCTAAGTCTCATGTCACTGAACATTTGCATGGAATCTAAAAACAATAGTATTCATAAAGAGACTTCAAAAAACAAATCAAAATATAGTATAGTATAAATGAGAAGTGCCACATTTTTATGGTTAAAACACAAGCGTAAACCAAGTTCCATTCTTATTGTTTCACGTACTCAAATCAAAATATCATGACTGAACCCAATACCAAAAAGTTAAGCCATATATATTGTTTATTCTATATAAAGAGATTATTAAGAAAGTGGAGAAATTTGATGCGGTTGCTGCTGTACAAGTAGCACTTACTCTAGTGAAACAGGAAATTACATCAATGCGATATTTCACACGATGAAACGACTGAAGGAGAGGAGAGTAATTCCAGCATTTTGATGCTCTCAAGGAATGAATCAGAAGGAGTCACTTGCACGATCCATCACGGTAAGTTCAAACTCTTCATTCGTCAGCAACATCGCATTTAGCTCCTGCATATCAAAAGTGGTCTTTCATGAAACCATGCAAATTAACAACTTTTGTATGCCTCAAATCAGACCAAACTGAATTATGGGAACATTGAAATTCACAATTGCACCACAAAGAAATACATATAATCTGTTAGGAAGGAGTTCAAGAAACCAGAGGATATTATGGCTACAAAATCAGCTTTGCATTAGTATGTCAAATCAAATAAAAACATCTAAAAACAACAATAAGAAAAAGAACATCGTTTAAGGCAGGATTAAAAGAACTTGATATTGCAAGAAGAATATTTTATCACACCTGTTCGTCTTTGTCATTCAATATGCCATCCAAGGACTCCAAAGTATCCAGCACGAGTCCTTCACCAGACTCCATGCTCGGCAAAACACACGCATCATTTGACTTCATTGAATAGAAATTCTCACCTTCACTAGACTGTGTGATTGATGGATTAACCCCATTCATTTGGCCAACCAGAGATGCATCAATTCCCTTATTGTCAACTGTATTATTTTGGTCATAGCAATGTCCCAAGGAACTAGTGCCCCCGTTAGAAGAAATGACAGGATTTATGGAATTGAAGGTTTGACTTATGTCTTTGCTGCAACTTCCCATGTTATGCTGGGTGTAACATGATGCTAGTAAGACATTCCCCCCAAGTAAGCCTTCTCGGTGTAGAATCTCGCTTAAGACATCATCCTCCAAAGGATGAGTGGAAGCAAAACCAACTGGACTGTTCCTACTGCAAAAAGTGGATGAGGGCAATTTTAAGTTATGCTGAAGCAGTTGATCGGTATTGAAAACGTTACTGACAGCAGAAGCATTGGAAGGAAAGCTAGATATCGGAGCTGCTCCCTGCCAGCTTTTATTATTATAAACACCCCCCATTTTAGACCAACCACAGGAGTTTGGATCAAAAGATTGTGCTTTCACAGCAGCAGCTCCAAAAGAAGAATGATTTCTGAATGCTTCAGAATGATTTGTAAGTTGGGAAATCCCTTGAAAAAGTAAATTATTATTTGAGAGACCAGGAAGAGAAATATTCGCTGCATTTCCAACAGTGACTCTATTTTCCGAGAAACTAGAGAAATCTTTAAATCCAGTTGAGTAATCAAGTAGATTAAACCTCCTAATACCAGCTGCAGAGTTGTTCGGTTTAAATTGGTTAACCTCGATTGGTGTTGGAATGCCCTGCAATAAGCTTGAGGTTTGATTTGCAGAAAACATGGACGAGTTCATGTTTCCATGTGTTTTTATGCAGCTGCTGGTAATGTTATGAGAGTGAGCAGCCGGAAAAATTGCAGATGAGTTCATTCCTCTGGAGTTCAAGCTGGATGAAGCGTTATACACACTAAACCTTCCACCAGGTGCATAAGCATATGACGGTAATGTGGTGCTTAATATGGCTCCTGATTCAGATGAAGGACGAAAGCAATCAACTGAACCCATACTGTTGTAAGAATTGGGCTTTTTGAGACCGAGTCTGAATTTCTGTGGAACAAAGAAGGACAATTATCACATCACAGGATTTAGAGCATAGTTTTTGGTTCATTCTGTACACACTTATATTTCATAAACTATGATTTTTCAATTTTTAATGAATCATCATGTCTGAAAGATTTTCATAACATTAATTTTGTTGTTTATAAGGAAAATTTCCCACTTCAACTATTAACATAGGTCAAACATAAAACCAAAGAGACATGATAAAGTGGAAAATTTAGAGTTCATACCTGGAGATGGCTCGCTACGTTTTCTCTAGAAAGTCCCTCAATATTCATCAAGTCAAGTATTTTCTTTGGGAAAGCCTCTGCATTAAAATCCATGAGACAAATAAGCACACTGAAGTCGCAAATTCTTTAAGTCAAGAAAAATTAGATAAGTAATATGTTTTAATCACACTCACTGTCAATGCCCAGCTGATTAACGGCAGCAAGAAATTTGTTGTGCAACTCAGCATCCCAAACTAAACGAGTTTTCTTCTGATTGGAGGGTTCATCGTTCTCTTTATCATCTTCTCCCACTTCCTCAGCCTTACTGTTGCCTTTCCTTTTATGATCACCTCTTATATTCTGATTAGCATTAGTTTTTGGTGTCAAGGCTTGACTACATTCCCCAGCAATAATGCATGGTTCCTCCTCATTTGCAACCTTAGCAGCCATACTGCAGTCTATTTCCTCACTTGCTGTCTTATTCTTCTCCTTGCTATCGATCTTCTTCCGCACTACGTGTTGCCATATGTTCTGTAACTCTTGAATTCGAACTGGTTTCGTTAAAAAGTCACAAGCACCATTTATGACACCTTTCATCACTCGTTCTCTGTCACCGTATCCTGACAACACTAGATCACAGACACACACAAAATGCAAGAGTTTAAGTTCATACCATGTGAGACAACACATGTTTCTGAGCTTCATTTTCTCTCAAACTTTTCTTTGAAAAAAAAAAAACACAGAATAAAGAAACAAAACAAGGAATTTGGACAATTCTCATCAGTAAAATACCAATAATCTCCCACTGAAGAGAAGTATACTCAAGTTGAATGAATGTCAAGACAAAAAGTTTTTGTGCTTACTGATAACGGGTAGGTCCATCTCAAGTCCCACTTGCTGAAGCAGCTTAAACCCATCCATTTCAGGCATATTCACATCACTGATAACAAGGTCAAACTTGTTTCTGTTTTTCCTCAGCATTTCTAGCGCCTTAACTGATTGAGTAGTTGTAGTAACTGGAACAAACAATCAAAATTAAATCAGATATGAGATAAATCAAAGCAGTGTCAATTGTCAAGCGCTTAATCAGACCTATTATGGCAGAATTCATAGTTATACAATTAATGCAGCAAAACAAGAAAACCAGTCTTGAAAAAAAGAAAGAAAGAAAGGACATAATCCTCGTCTTGCAACGAAAGAAAATTGCCACCATGTCTCATGAGTCCAAAACTTCATATGGAAAGGAAATAAGAAGTAAAAGAAATACAACGTTTCATAAGTACGAGGATGACACGCAAAACCAATGCAGAATAGTGAATTAAAACAGAAAAATAACAAACCATTATACTGGCATTTGCGAAGCAGATTCTCCAACACTGTGAGATACGTTCGGTCGTCGTCAACGGCAAGTACACGTAAACCCACAGGAAAATGGTCTTCCTCCATCATCTTAAACAATAACTAAATACCCAGATGAGGATAAAGCATTATTAGGATAACAAACCAGTCACAGAGCAAAAAGCTCCAATCTTGACAACAGAAACCTTGTTTTCAGGGCCTCTTTGAGTCAACAGACAAACAAACACAAAAAAATATATATAAAAAAGAAGAAAGAGGGAATTGAGAAAAGGGTGGAGAGGGAGGGTAATGCAAAAAAAACAAAAAAAAGAAACAATAGAAATAGGCAATGATGATGACTGCCAAGAACCACTGAAGGGATTCAATTCAAACGTAAAAAAAGATACAGAACACAAATCTTTATTCTTTTGGAATTTCAGTGAAAGTTGTCTTTCTCTGTGTCTGCTACCAATGGCATTGCTCTGTCACCTGTCCTTAACTTTTACTTCCAACACAACAGAAATAGTCTCTGCCTTTATTTATTATTATTTATTATTATTTGTTGATTGTCACAGTGAATGCTGGATATAAACACCATAATTATAGGTTTCTTTGTTACCCTTTTTATATTCAATAATAGGAAACATACACCAATGAGAGTGAGTTATATCTTAAAAAAAGAAATATTTTAGTAAAAAATTGCGTAAACAAAATAATATAATCCTCTCTATTTAGAGACTGATTGATATACTACCGGGTATGTGTAAAATTTGTTCAAAAAAAAGTACTTGATTTTGGTAGGTAATTATATCCATTAAATCGCATTCCTTTTCTCTTTTTTTTTTTTCATTTTTTCCCGTTACAGTTTCTCTTTTTATTATATCACTATTTTTGTAACAAAACTATGACCCTTATTGCATTACATTTATTATTTATTTATTTATTATTATTATTATTACCTATTTTATTTACATCTGTTTCTTCTTTCCATAAATTCCTAAAATGAAGTCTATCAAGATTATGTTTCTTAGGACTATGAGGATTAAATAACTATAATAAGTTGAGTGGGTTCTATTTACATAGTAATTGGACAAAATTTAATTTTAATCTTGAATCAAAATTCTAGATTTTCATATTATAAAATGAAATGCCAGAAGTTATAAGATTTATTCCACTTTTAAATTATTAGGATTTATAGGTTTAGATAAGAACTGGAATACATCCTGATTAATTGGAAATTGTTATGGAATATCTACACAATAAATGGTGTATAAAAATATAGTTGTGTTTGTGATTTAGTCAACCAGAAGTCTGGGTCTATCATTTGATCTCCTTGTGGGAAAGAAAAAACATTATGTTCTATTTGATATATATATATATATATATATATATATATATAAAGAACTATAAATAAATATTTGTGTAATGTTTTCATAATTTTCTAATGGTCCAAATGTTTGTATTGACTCATTATAACAAATTATACCATTCTAAAATTAATTTGATAAACTTAAATAACTGACATAATTACATTGAATATGATGCTCACATTTAAGATGAGGAATGTGAATTTTCTAATAACAAGATAATACTTCATTTATAATTCAATGTATAGTCAAATTATCCTTAAAAAATGGAAACTTGTTATAAAATTTAATTGATTTTTTTAAATAGTTAATTATTATGAAAATATTTTATGTATAAAAATATTTGTATTCTTTATTCTATAGACAAGGAAATATTATGTGTATAACATAAGAAGAATAATTACGGACTTTTTTTTAAACATGGTGAGATTTTCTTACTTTGAACTGCATTACCGTATTCATATCATATAAGTTAAAATAAGTCATATCCCTGATTTTTGTTCGTTAAAGTCCGTAAATTTAGGTATATTTGAGATTATTGATCAAACATGTATATTCTCTTTCAAGTTTTTTTTCACATGTTTTACCTCTGTGTGGTTTATCCTTTTCAAATTTTTGAGTTAATTTCAAAATTACTTTTTTTAAAAACAAGTATGCTTTATGTAAAAAATAACGGATAACTTAAATGAGGTACAGTTTTACTGCTGGCATGTAACTCCATAAGATATTTAAAAGAAGCGTTTTATTATTTATAACTATCTTATCTTATTTAAAAAGAATTACATTTAGTAAAAATATTTATAATCTTAAAAATACAAGGCAAAAATATATCTATAATTATATTTAAAATAATATATATGTCAAATATGTACCTCTTTTTGGATAAATTAATAAACATAAAAATTTAAAACATTTAACCATATATTTTTAATCTTTATTTTTAAATGATAATATTTTACTACATATTCTTATTTCCATTTAACATAGTGTGTTTTCCTCCATTAAGAATGTGTTTTTATTTTATTTATGCTCCTGCTCTCTTGCAATATGTTCATGTCCTTATGATAAAAAATTTAGTAAGGTTTCCTTTCAACTTTCTTATAGTTTTTCTTATATTGAACATTCAAGCACATTTGTCTTTTATGTAATGAGTTTTTAAAGTTAATTTTTTTATAATTGTATCTAACTTTTAGGCAATGTTTAGTATAAATAAAGTATTTTTATATCTAGTAATCATTTTATAAAATCACAATGAATCATGGTAATTATATTCATAAGACAATTAAATTTTATTTAGTTGGTTAACAGTATTCTTAAAAATATTTATTTTGGTGAAAAGAAAATAAAAAATAACGTGGTATTGATTCTTTACCACATAAACTGATTTAATAAAAGTAACTATATATTTTTTTAAAGGGTTAGATCAATTGATTGATTTGAGTTATCATAACCTTCCCTCTTTAATTTCTGTGAATATGAAAGATAGTACTTTTCTGAAGACATTATAGTTTTGTAAAAAGTTTTGTGAAAATTTGAACATTTTTCTTGCGAATATTTTTTTCCAAATAAATCAAAATATAATAAACTTACTTTCACAACCTTATATTATATAAAAATTATTTTTTTCTTGATACAATGTTTCATGTTTTCTATTTTTAAAATAAATTTGATTTCTAAATTATTGTAATCAAACATGATTTGAAATTATTTTTGGACTTTAAAATTTAACACCCTAAATATTTAAATATTACGTGTCTTTTATTTTGATATTTTTTTCACAATTATTTCTTACATTTCTAAAAATATTTATCTTCAATTATTCTTATTTAAATTAATGATTGTTATAATGAAAATATTTGTCTATTTCTTAATCTATTTTCCATTATTTTAAATTTAACATATATGTATATATGTAATAAATATTATTAATCATGAAAGATATATTATTATTATTATAATTATTCGTAAATATACTAATAATACTAATTTTGTTATTCAATTATTATTCTCTCTGTCGGCTAAAAATGGAATTGTTCTCTATATGTCGTACTTTTTGGACGAACAAAACATAATTAGTCTTCGTCTTTAATGATGATTATATTGGTCAATAGCTCCACTGAATCCAATGATGCCCCTTTCATGTTCTTTTTATATTCACCAAAACCTTCTACAAGATTGATGATTGGTACGTATTGTTCATGCACAAAGCTGAAATTCAGTACAATCCTCGTTGCGATCATTTTTTAAGTTTTGATTTTAAGATGACAAAAGTCTAAACCCTACCATATCCAACATTTGATAAAAAAAAAAAATCATTATTTCCAATTTTCTTTGAGAATTTGGTTTTAAGAAATAACTAAATATATTTAGCTTTCATTTAAATATTCTAACAATTATTTTTTTATGATTATTTATCGTAAAAAGAACAATATTTTCATATACTAAACATGAAACTTTTAAATCTCATGTTATTTTTTTTGGTTTTGTTTGATACAAATTTGCAAATAACAAATAAGGTTGCTAATAGAACAATATTTTCATATACTAAACATCAAACTTTTAAATCTCATGTTATTTTTTTGGTTTTGTTTGATACAAATTTGCAAATAACAAATAAGGTTGCTAATAGATAGTTTATAGATAATAGCGGGTATGAATTGACAGTTGACAATAGATAAGATAGTTTATTAAATTTCAACTGTCAATTCATAAGATAGTTAATTCATAAGACACTGGATAACAGATAATTAAAAATAACATAAAACTTAGAAGAATGCAAATTATATAAAAAAAAAGTACAATATATAATTGGAGATAACAAAAACATTCTTAGTCACAACACTTATTGTAAATCTCTGTCTCTTCCTCTATTATTCTTGTGATTATTGACTGCTAAAATCTGTTATATTGTTTTATTTTATTTTTAATATAAAATCAGCCATTTATGTTTTCCTATTATAAGTTTAATTCGCAATCAGTTTTTTCATCACGAATTTCAAATTATTTTTTAAATATGATATATTAATTAAATATTAATTAATTTGCTTAATCGTAATATATTTTTATAATTCTGTTTCATAACTTTAATTATATAAAGCACATTAAAATATAATTAAGTTACTATATTAGTAATTAGCTAAATTCTTTTATCGAAAAGCATATACATCCATATAGTCTAAAATATGATAAATAGTAATAAAATAAATAAAATTCCAATACAGCATAAATTTTTTTATTATAGAAAAGTGTTTAAATAAAATATAATTGTTTTTAGTTTATAAGAAGTTTGATTAATTTGATATTTTTTTGTCCAAATAAAATTGGATTGAGTGGAGTTTTTTTAGGTTTTGGAAGTCTTTTTGTAATTTTAATTCTCTCAACTTATTTAAGATCCTATAATTATATTTAGGTAACTTTAATGATTTTGAAACTGTGAATAAATAATTTGATGAATGAATTCTAATATCAAATATGATTTAAATCAATAATTGTCACTCAAGTGATTAAATTTTTTTGTTAAAATTGAAATTTGGTGTGTGAGCAAAAGAGATATTAAAATAATTATTTTTCCTACAATGAAGAGTTAGAATTTTGTAGCAAGTTTTAGATGTTTAATTGGTGACAAATTATATAATATCATTAATCAATATAATAATCACGGTAAAAAAAAAAAGAATTATTAATTATCGTTATTCATAATTTTCTCCATTATATATGTTCATTTTTTCATGTCAGTGAGTTTATGTACTAAATTGTCAAAATTCACTAAAATACAAACAAGACTGAAAAAAAAAAAAAAACTGTATATACATACAAGAATCAAACATAACCAATAAAAAATGAGAATGTCGTAGCCAGAGATATTACAACAAGACATACACTTAAATAATGAGATATTTTGATGCCTATGCTTGTATTATACATTTTAGTTCCTACACTAACAAGAAAAATAAACTAACATATTTACAAGAAATATTTAAAACTAAAATAAATTTTTAAAAGTTTCAGTTTGATTATAGTTCAATTTTTGTTGAAACTTACTATTAAAATACAGACCTTATATTTTGATAAAATTGATTTAATTTCAATTAATTGCAAACCAAAATATGTAATTAAAATATCATACATTTTAAATTAAAGCTTATCTTCAATTATAGAAAGAAAAGAAAGTTGTCTAACATATTTTATCTTTCTCTTTCAAAATCGGAATACTGAATCTTTCTTAACATCTCTTCTCACTACGTTTCAACTTCTAATTGAAGCATCCGTGTGGGCCATGGCCCACTTACAATTTTCCGTCAACAAGAAATGAAATAGCAAAATCTTGTAATCGATACAAGACAAACTTCTTATATGAAATTAAATAATTTTGTTTAATCTATCTGATATTGCAGGATGAATGTATTATCTATTGGTGCCAATTTGGTTCTATTTTTTTATTAAATAATCACTCAAATTAAATATAAAGGAAAAATCCGATTATTTTTTATTTAAATTGAATTAAATACTTTTTTTTTGTTAGTATAAGACTGTTAAAAGTTTTACAGAAAATTATTAAACATTTTATATAATAAAAATTTATCATATTTATTATTATATTTATAATTTTAGGCTTTTCTTATATTTTTAAATAAATTAATTATATAACTATACAGTTAGAAGTTATAATATAATTTTTCTTATAATATTTTATGTCTACTAGTTGAGTCCACTAATAATAAATATATACATGGCCTGTTATTTGCGACACATTTGGATGAATATATAAATTATTTGTAACACTCCTTTTATATTAACAATACTCTTTCAATCCAGGTCATAACTTTCTAATTAACTTTAAATATAATAAAGTTTGATTATTAATTAACTTTAAATATAATAAAGTTTGATTTTACTTTTGATTTTTAATATAAACAAATATGTATCTAGAAATTCCAGAACAAATGTGACTCATCATTTATTTTATTTTTTTATTGATTCAATATTAAACACCTTTATCATCCATATCTACGTGTTTGTCATATATTAGAATGAGATTCCATATCCTGTGAGACCTATTGATTTGTATATGTATTCTCTCTTATATTCCAAAAAAAAAACATTGTTTTAAAAAAAGGTAGTTTTGTGTCTTGAAACATGGAATAAGTCCCTTTTTTACTATGAAAGAGAGCATAACAACTTTTTTTTATAGGACCTTCAGTTTCAATAAAACATAGTTTAAACTATTTTTTCATAGAAAGGAATTCATTAATTTTATAAGTTAATTTTCTCAAATTTACTTCATTTAATAAATTTTGGTATAATATTGAATTTCATAAATTTGATTATTAAATTAAAATTCCTAGTAAATAATTTAATTGCATAAATTCATACAATTTTAAATTACAAATAAATGTCAATTATAGTGTTACACATTTATGCATGTTTGATTTACTCAAAGGTTGGTATCATGAGTTTAGAATACCAATATCCCATTATTTACCCAATACACATCTGTATTTTGTAAATTATTAAATGATATGTGTGAGAATATCCTTATTAGAACAACAAGATCATTTTATTGTAGATATTATTGTACTATATAACTTTTTTTAAAATATTCTTGTGACTTTTATCCTAACAGAATAATGTTGTAAAATTTACACTTTAATTAATATTTATTCAGTAATTAATATTTTTAAGACATAAATTTATGTTATATCAAAATTATTAATGAAGAAATTTTAAATTTATGATTTTTTTAATAGTTATCTAATATAAATGTTTTATTAATTAAAAAATATATTTAAAAAACTCTACTTGTATGATTAAGGACATATATATTGGATAGTCAAAAAGAAATATTGAAAACCAGGTGTCAAAAGTCCAAGGTATTAACAGTGCATGTACAAACAACTTTCTCAATTAAAGCACTTCTATAGTCCTAGACTCAGAGTTGTACCATTCTACCTTTCCATTTTTTGCCACACTAGATTTTATGGTGGACTCATACAGTTATATAAGGACAAAAATTAAATTAAAGAATCTGTTACCTATACTTCTTAAGACTATATTTAGGCTACATAAGTCTAAATAATAAAGTTAAATACCTAGTTTTTTTATCATTAATAATTTCTCTCTTAAAATAATTTAAGAGATGAGAATCACACAATAAAAAAATATATTTCATCCAAATATTTTTATACTACTTTTATAAAATATAAACTTAAAATATTTATTACTTAATTAGTGTGCAATATGAGATTGGTATTTAACTAGCTTGTAAAGTAAAATTTGTACTTAATTAATTTATAAACTAATAAAAAAATTTATTTTTAATCAATATAAGATATCAAATCTAATTCAATCTTATAAAAATTAATTTATAAAATAAAATTTATATCTATTTATATAATCTTAAAAATTCTTATTTATAATTGTAAAATCTTCAATATAGATTTACTTAAATTTATTTTTATAATATTTTTTTTTCTGTATTAGTCAAGATTTTGTTGAATATTCAATTAACAAGAAGACTAACAACATGACATCTTTGATATAAAAGATGAATTAGAAGTATAAGTTACAAATAAGGAGGAAGAATAATATATATTATTGAGAACCGTAAAGAAAGAGAAAAAGAAATAACATGAATTTGGTGACATGCAAAGAATGCAACAGCATATTCTTTACATGAAATAATTCTGCATAATGTATGGAAGAAGATTGCATTTGTACTTGGGAGGGGGCTTGTTAGAGGCAAAGAAGAAAGGAAAAATTTTGCATGGGAAAGAAAGAGAAGAAAAGAGAAGGGACAGTGTTGTCGTGTGGAAGCATTACAGTACATAGGTGTGTAGGGGGAAGAAGAAGAAAGGATAGGAATCGGAGAGGGCAATGACGTTACAGAGTGCCATTGGTGATTAGGAAGAAGACAAAATTGCATTTGGTGCGCCACACCCTTCCTTTGTCATTACCATCATGCTGCCTCTGACCTCACCTCCCTCATCACTCACTCAATAAATACTCAAATTCTAGAAAAAAAAAAATAGTTATATAGAAGTTTTTTTTATGTGCCTTTTGATGGGTGAGACATGATCTTAGACATTGCACCACCAATTCCGAATGCTGGGGAGCACTGAGATTACTTTGACCTTTCTCTCGTAAAAAAGTACATGTTAAAAAGCATTTTTCATTAACCATGTCTGATGTCTTTGAACCTGCAGCAGAGAATGTACCATTTCAATTTTAGAATCATTGTTATAAGGTAATTTTATTCACATCTATTAATATACTGTATTATTTCATGACCTTTTCTCATAAGAAAGAACACTTCAAAATTTTAATTAAACCAATCTATTAAAAAATAATGGAATAGAAGACTTTACTTTTTTCATTGAAGATATTGCTTATTTTTAGGACATTATGTTTTTTTTTTATTAAGTAAGGAAGTGAAATATTTAAGTTTTATAAATTAAGATGTTTTGATGAGAAAATAATTTTATACTAATACAATATATAAAAGAGATTCATAGTATAAAATATTAATATAAGTTAAAAATTTCCTTATTATTGAAAATGGCTGAAAATATAAACACATATAAACATAATAAATTTTAAAACATGAATTGATCATTGAAAGACTTATCCCTAATGTATCATGTAAATTGTAGATCTGTGATACAACAAAAATTTATTGAGTGTGGTTCTAATTTCAGAACTAACAACTTCTCTTGCAAACAAAAATATCTAAGACTATGAAAAGAAGAGATTAGAGAAGAAAAAAAAAATGTTTCAACTAGTATGTTCTAGAGAAGTGGGAAAGTTTCAATTTACAAATGAGCATCTCTTAGTATTTACAATGTAATTTTTGAATACTTATTTTTGAGATTAAATATATAAATAATAATATAATAATTATTCTTAAGATGATTTTTTATTATTGATATTATAATGAAGCTAGTTTACAAGATAGTAAATTGGTTAGGTTATATATTTTATATAATTATTAATTTATTTGTTGTTAAAATTAATGTATAGGATCTTCAAGTTATATTTTAAGCACCTAAACATGAGTAAGTATACAAATTCCTAAAGTGTTGGATCATATAATTTAGTGCATATATGGTCACATAAATGCTTTCTTATTATTTTTTTTTACACTTTTTTTATCATATAACTTTTCTCTCAAGTGATAAAATTGAATCAAAATTTCTTTATATAAAAATTTACTCACTAAATTAAATTACATATAAGGCTAAATAAAAAATATTCAAGATGTATAGTCAAACTAAGTATATTTTTATATTTAGAAATACATAAAGAAAAATTGGTTTAAGACAAAAGATTCAACTAAAAGTATTTATCTTACCAACCCCAAGTGTTGTCCTAAGATTTGTCCAAGTGACTTATCATTTGTAGTAAAGGAAGTCTAAATACCGACTATACCCTTAAAAGATATTTTTTCACAAACCTTTTTTATGAATTATTATTTTAACATTTTCATTTTTTAAATGTTATTCTATTCTTTTATAAATATTTTCTGTTTAAAAAGAATATTTATTTTATTTTATTTAAAAAACAGTTTACCCTCATTCCCTTATGTTAAGAATTTTGTATGTATTATATATAAGATAGATTATAAATATTTCACTAAATACATTGAGAAAAGAACTTCTCTAAAATCAACAATGAAATAAATAAATTTAATTAGCACACATAGACACACAAATAAATTTAACGATGAATGACCATTTTTTAGAGAATAAATTAATGAAAGAAGCTCCTTAACATTGTCTTATTTGAAAGTTTTAAAACTCTTGTTGAATTGGGTTTTAATATATATCAGGAATAGGATGATAACATAATCATACTTATTTTTTAATAAAAAATCTAAGTAAATATGCTTTTATTCTTAAACAGAGTTAAAAAATATTTAAAATCACAATGACCTTGTTTTCAACAAATTTTTCTTATTATCAAAATATAAATTTAATTAAGTGAGATATTTGAGAGATACTCCAATCCATTTATAAAATAATTTAAATATGATATCTTTAATCTCTTTCAATCTACATTATGGAATCACTTTATCCCTTATTTTACATCTTACATAAAACAAATATCATATATGTTATATGATATTAGATTATAGTATATAATAAAAATGATTATTTATTAACTCTACACATTTCAGCATACAATGTTGATCTGAATTATTCCTTACAGTACCACTCTTGACATTATTGACCAATTAAGACAGTATAAGTTATTATACTGCAGGTTGGTGCAAAAGATTAGGATTGTACCTGCTTTTTCCCTCTGTTTTTGCTATTTTGAATTTGTTGCAATTGCTATTGCGTGATCAAAATACCAAATTTGTGTCTTCTTTGTACTTCTGTTTTGACCGTTATGAATTTGCAGATTTGATGTATGCCTTCACAAGATTCAGTATTTCCTGCAGTTGACCTCCTTTAGTTCAATCTACTAAAGGTTTATTTCATCTGCTACTTCGTGTTAGTAATATTAAATAATCACTTCTAAACCTATATCATCACCTCCAAATGTTATTTCAGGATTTTAAGCATATCATGAGATTAAGATACCAATTTGAGTAAGAAATTTTTTTGTTTTGGATACTTGTTAATTATCTACTTCATGTCTTAATTTGAGCTACAATGAAAAATTTTATTCCTTTAACAATGAAAATGTTTTAGTTTATAAAACATCTTATTTTACATTTTTTATTTGTTAAAAATGGTTATAAAAGAATACTTTATGCACGCCTTATACTTGTAATTCTTTTGCTAATTTGAACACCAATATATATTTTTGCAACTATATTAAAGGAAGTAAAATTATTTAGAAGAGTTAAGGCTTGACATTTCAGTAACTTATCAAAATTTAATCAATAATAAAAATCTTTTAAAAATATAAAATTGTTATCAATTTTTTTACAATGATACTTTTATTGAAAACAATTGAGCCAAAAACAAATATTTAACTTTTATTGAAAAATAACTGAGGCCAAGAACAATCATTTAACATACTTATGTTTCAAGTGATGTACTTTTTATGAGGAAGAAATGATAAGATCATTTTTGTTTATAGGAAAAAAGTGAATAAAGCAAGGGAGAGATTCTGAGGTCAACCATTACATATGATCTATTCCAATTTGTTGAGACAAGTCAAACAACATTGTGAAAAACGACTATTTTATATGGTAGGACTTTCTCAACAGCCACATCATCATATTCCATTTCACACTAAAGATCAACTACATATGTGAATCAACTTATATTTAACTTCCATCAAAATATATCAATAATACGCAAATTACTAATAATGTGTTTGCAAAAGTAGAAAATAAAAACAATAATTTGTTACTAAGCAGTAGACAAGTTAACCTTTGCAATGAAATGATAGTAATTTTTTTATTTCTTTAGTAAAAGCAGGTTAGAGTTTAGTTGAGATCTTGTGAATCATGATTCGAACAAAAGTTGCATGAAACCGGCTTTCATCCAAACCATGATATGAAACTTTCTTAAAGAGAATCTCTTCTGATAGGAAAAAAAATGCTTTTTCTACTTTCATAACGAGAATTTTTTTTTAATGTAACACTTACGCATGAACATCAATATCTTATGCATTCAAAGTATTGTTTGATATTAATAACAAGAGAGTGCTTACATGATTGTTGTAATTGCTGACTACCTTACATGTTCATGTACTTCTTTTATTAGTATTTTTAACTGTAAATAATTTTTTACTGGTATATTTTTCTAAATAATCTTATAATACTTAATATATCTAGATATATTGTTATTTATTATTCACACGTCAATAATAAATCATGATAGCGATTAATTCTAAAAAAATAGAATAAAGTCAATGATCGGAAAACTAAAGCTAATTTTAATTTTATTGGTTGTATAGAAAGCTCTGAATAATAAGGTGATAATGGGCTTGAAAACCTTCTTAGAGTTAGTATCCGTTTCTTTTGGGCTTTGCTCCGGCTTGACACAAAAATGTTTTTAACAATATTTAAAATAGACAAAATATTGAAAAACGTCTTTAAAATTAACATTAATATATAATTTAAAACTATTTTGAGCAAAATTTAAAGTATTACAAATTATAAAAATATTATGAATAAGACATGCACAGTTAATTAGAAATACTTAAGTCTTAATTTTTTTAGAAATACTCGAATAATGTGATTTTTTTATAAGCCAAAGTATAACTGATTAACTATGTGGTATTATGAATTTTATAATAAATCTGCTTTATTGAGAGCGACAAACACTAGCTGTCAGGTACTATGATACTGCTACTCATGAGGTTAACAAATGACCAACGAGTACTTAAAATATGTGTGCCAAATTAGTGTGCCTCACATTTAAACATGTTTTTAAACTACTAATGTACCAAGAAAAATAGAACATGCATTACACGTTCTATGGCTTCAAATTTGACAGCAGATAAAAGATATTAATGATTTCAAAACCTTAAGTAGCCCATATGGCTCAAATGATCCTTGATTGGTCTAATAAGGTATTAGATATGATTATAGTGACATGTGGACCCACTTCTGAAATAAACAATCTATGTGCTCAGTTGCCTACACAAAAGAAATTGTGGAGATTTAGTAGTGAAAATAATAAATTCTTTTCTTCAGAGAATGATCTTGGCCTGTACACAAACTCAACAACTTAGCCAGAAATCCAGAACAAGTACATTATATTTAACCAGGCAAGCACCACTCCTGAGTTCTAGCTATGGCTATCTACGCAGGATTTGGATCAGAAACATCAGTTTTTAGTAGGGTTTAGGGTCTTAGTTCAATTCTAGTTAACTGGTTAGTTGCCAAATCATGAATCAAAGTAGCATGCATGCAACTAAGACACTATTGTAGTTGGCTCAGCCTTCAAGCAAACCATGATTCTGATTCTTACATCCAAAGCCTCAAAAACTATGAAACTATTTTTTGCCAAATCTTAAGCATTTGTTATGTCTGGATTCAGTAATACTAGGATTTTGAGAGAGTTGTTTGCTTGACTGTTTTGTGAGTGCGAGTTTCTCCATTGCATTAATGAACTTGCGCAAGTATTTGATGTACTCTGGGAATGTTTCGAGGTTGCAATGACCACCACCCTTTACCCACAAGGGATCATATTTTTCCTTCGAGAGTTCCCATAATCGCTTGCCGTGAGACCAATCAACAATATCATCATTTGTTCCCTGCACAAAATCCCATTAGCAGACACACAAAAGTATGAATTATATTAATTCATCAAGAACAAGACATTACAAGAACACAATATAGCCATGCCAGCTAAGCTGTTTTGTATGGATTATGGACTTTTGGAGAACTGAATTCATGAAGAATGACATAAGGCAGATCTAAGTACATAGAAGTTGTTTTTATTTCTATTACAACACCAAACAAGTTCAGTTACCTGTTCTATCAATATAAAGAATAGAAAGGGGATATGCAGAAATGCAGAAATACCAAGTACTTGTTAAATTTAATATCTTTGTAATACTCCTCGTTAGGACAACGGGTGCAGGGTAGTTTTAGGTTCTATATAAGTGGGGAACAACCAGCATAAAGGCATACTCAAAATAAAATAGATCATAAGCAAAATGGAAGAAGGATTTGGAAAAGGCAAATTTCATTTAGTATATACCTATGCTTGGATGCAAATCTGATAACACAAGGCATGCTGACATTTCTTAGTAGCCTTATCACATAATGTAATCAGAATATCAAGTTGTTGAACATGCACATCTTACTGGACATTATTTTTCCCATTTTATATCTGTCTTCTGAGTGCAGATTGCTCTTGTAAATTCAAGTCAACATGCAAAAAAAGAGCAATACAGATAAAATAGAGAATGATATCAACTGTTGTCTGTGGTGTTGTTTCAATTTTTGCTCCAAAATCTATTGCTCTTTGCATCAATAATTAATCTGCTTTATCACTTTCAAGAAGCTGAACAAATTGATCAAAAAATTTATCATCTAGGTAACATAATCAAAGAGTTTCTTCAAACAGATGGAGAGAATGATTCAAGAATGCAACAACAAAACATTCCAAATTCGGATACTCGTTGATAAAAGGAAAATCATCCATCATAAATGGAAACACCACCAGGATTCTTAACACAGAATTCTTTATTTTTATTACATCTTGCAGCGGAAGAAAATTAGAAAAATAGAAGTCCAACCAAATCAACCTCCCGAGATAACCTAATATTAAGGCTCAAGACATCTGAACCTCTAAGCCTTTTTATATGAACCAGAAAACGAGAAAGAAAATCACTTCATAACAGAAGCTCAAAAAAGTTGTTGATCAGTTTTGAGGATGAAAAGAAATAGAAGAGCAAAAGGTGATAAAAAACATGGATGGAAATAGATACTTACATGTATAACAAACACTGGACAGTTGACATGTCGAATTTTATCTATATTCTGAAACGTTAAAAGAGAATTTTGTTACTACAAAGCTCAGCAGAAAAATATTAGAGTAGAGTAAGAATTATGAACAGAGAAGCAAAACTCACTTTAAATATGTCAAACCAAAATGTCATCTTGACAGGGTACAAGACCCTTATCCCCGAAAGGATGGCACTGTGAAGAACAACACCTCTCAACTTCTGCAACTTAGAAGCCAAGTGCAGTGTGGGTCCACTTCCAACCGATTGACCATACAAAATCAATTCTTCTTGCTTAATTCCATATTCACGCTTCAAACAATGATATACAGCCTCTATGTCATAATACGTGTTGAACTCAGATGGCTGCCACAGTTTAAGAAATAGAACAACAAAAACATCAGTGAGAATAGCAGCAGATTTATCTGAAGAAAAATAGTTCAAATGGAATTTTTATAACCTCGCTTCAAGCATATACACTCGCATATATATTCCCCGGCCATGTTATATGGAAATAAATCAAAACCCCAAGAAACTTTATTTGGAAACAAAGAACAACCACCACACAAAAAGAATAAAACAAAACAGAAAAGGAAATAAACCAGCGATTACATACCTTACCCGTAGATGCTCCATATCCTGAATAGTCATAACTGCAAACATTAAACAAAGTGGAAACAAAATTCAGAAAGAGCTTCTGTTCACACTCCAAAATGTTTTCTGAAATAGAACCTTACATAACTTGTCAAATCAAGCAAAATAAATATTAAAATAAACATTTACTTTTATGGAAGTGAAGCAAATATATATTATCATGCATGAGCTTACATACAGAGTAAGAGAGCAACAGATTTTGCTCAAAGATTAAGACACAACACAATTATCATCTTTATCAGATACGAAGCATCGTCCTCAGAACACAGACACAAACATAAAAAAGATGTCCAAAGCCACAGTTTCCCATTGAAAACGAAAAAAGAAGAAATTAGAGGCGATGGAAGAAGGGGGTGGTTTTGGTTGACCTCATGATGTTGACACGGAGGTGAGCTCTGAGCTCGATGAAGAGGTCGTGCATCTGACCCAAGTCAGCGGCATTACCGTGAGAGTACAAGAAGGTGAAGCGGGCAAAAGGGTGTTTCCAGAAGGTGGCAACGATCTTGTTGCCACCCTTAGTGTCGAGAATGTGAACGTCCACATTTTTGTCGGCGGTGACACCCGACAGCACGACCCTCCCATCCCCCTCTCGGCAAACGTCGTACGTCGGTGGCTCTGGCGGGAAAAACGCGAATTTCGCAGCCACTGTTCCCGTCACATTGCCCATTTAACGTTCAAGCGCGCAGACGCAAACCCACTTCAGCATGAACCAACCCAACAGAAAAATGGTGATTTGGTTTTCTGGGCACTTGTTGTTTCTTTTATATTGTGTGTGGGAATGATAAAAAGAAAAGGTGTGTTTGTTTGTGTTGCTTGAGTTTAGTTTTTAAAATTTGGTTGTGTTTGAGGAAGAGGAAGAGGATGTTGTGTTGTTTGGTGTTAGTTGGGGTTATGGAAAGGTGTTGTTGGAGTTGGAAGTGGGTTGTGATGTGAGGAAAGTGAAGAGTGGCAGAAAATAGATCCGACCTAAGCGGGTGAGCTGGAAGTGTTGCTGGGCAGGACCATTCATCTTTTCCTTCTTCTCTCTCTCTCTCACCCTTTCACCTCTCTCAAATTCAATTATCACACAACAAATCAATTAATTGATTACTTAAATGGTTAAACATGTTTTAGTGTTCTTTATTTTGTTCCTATACTTAGTATAATATGTTTTTATTTTTCAAGAATTCATGGTTTGTGGGCTTGTGAAAGGCATGTAATGACTATTCTTCTAGATTATAAAGAAAGTGTTTTTAACAAGTTAGTGGTTCTATATTTTAATCTTTTATTCGAATATTAAACTTTATCTCCTAGTTTATGTGTGAGATGAGGATCAATGGAGTGAGTTTTCATGAAAAGAAAGATGGAGAGAGAAAAGAAAAGAAAGAATTATGATGGTTTGATAATTATCCAGTAATAATTTTTAAATTTAATTTAATTTTATGATACTAACGTGGTGTTTATTTTAAAATGAATGAATTAATATTCATATTGTTAGAAAAATATTTGAAGTTAATTAGATGATAATGAGTAGTGTAATGATATATTGATTGCACTGTACAATGGGTGCCGTCTATAACTGAATAACTGAAGTCCTTACCTCTGATTTAGGGACTGTAATGAAAAGACAAAGTTACCTTCAAGGATTATGATTTAAAGAGGGTTTGGGTCCATGTCATTTACGAGCAACGTTTGGGGTTTGGTGTGGAAATGTAATACGACAATGCAGATGAGGATAAAACTAAATAAAATATATGATTTTGCCTTCGAACAATCTATTACTAGATTTTATTTGTATCAGTTTTGTCTCTTTGTTATACCTTAGTTACACTATTTTCCAGCATAAATATTTTAGTTATTTTCCAAATTTATGATAAAGAACACGTTGTCAACAGCTTAACGTGATTCTTGTGATAAACAACGAACTTTACAAAGTCGTAAATTTGAACCTTTAAACCAGCTTACGTTAGTATATCAGAAAAAAATGTAGTTGGAACATTCTCTAATAGTATGATATTTTTATGAACAGGAAAAAAATAAACTACGTATAGCATTAAACAGTTAAAATAATTTATTTAAATACTGTGTTTGTCGGTTTGTTTAATACTAAAAACAGTGTGCAAGTTGAGGTTAACAAGAGGATCGAGAAGGAAAGATGAAGACGTAAGAGTACAAAGTCATAGAGAGTCTAGATTCGGTCAAAGGTAGCAGAGGATCTTCAAATAAAGAGGGCCAACTGTGACAGAAGAAGGGGTCAAACATGTCAGAGTAGACATTCTATGTTTATCTTTTGCTTTTCAGAAATATACAATTTGTTCTCTTCACAAATACTTTTTTATTTTCAATCATATTATGGATTCCTCTCTTTAGATTCCTCTGCATCATTGTTTTTAATATCTCTCATGTTGCTTCATAAAGATTCAACAATGTCATGTTGGATTGTGAAGATTAAAGATTAGTTAACAGTAATGCTGAAAATTACAAAAGGAGAAAAAATTTGACTTGAAAACGTTTGCTTACATTAATATGTATTAATAATTTGAGGAAGAAAAGTATGGTTTTAAAATATGGATAAGGAATGGTATAATTTGAACCTATCTTAAGACGTGAGAATTTTACTTTTCAACTATATGCGTGTACTTTGATTAGTTGACAATAATTCATTTGTTTTTTAGTTTATTGGTAATTATTTATTAATTATGCATTATTGGACAAACTTTAAATATTTATTATGAAAAATATTATTTATTGACATTCGACAACTTTTCAACATCCCTAAGAAAAAAAAACATTAGTTTGACCAAATTCTTGGTATGTTCTCTAATGTTGAATAGTTACCAAACCGATCCTTTTTATGGCAACTTTCTACATGCTGTTAGGAAACTGCTTTGACATAATGAGCAAGTTCTATATTTACTCATAAGGTTGGGTGTGATAAATTATGGTATTATTATCATTATTAATTATCACCAGTTCATTTTCAAAAAGGTACGAAAGCTCAATTCCTTTGGCTGAAGAGTAGAATCAAATAAAACAGGTAAAGTGAATGGTTTTGTTTGTCAACAATTACTTAACCATGTTCAACCTTTTAAAGTATTTTTTGAAAATTGAAGGATTCGAATACAGTGTACATTGCTAGAAAATCATGCAGCTGTGCCTCAATTAATATTCATTTAAGCTTGGAACAGTTAGACATACGCAGACCTATACTTTTCTCTCTTGAGCTTGGGATAGAATTTCAGTCATTGTCCCTATAAAGGCTAGCGTGCCAACTCTAAAACTAATCAAACAAAATATGATGTACCAAGTTCAGAATCTTAATTGCAGTAATCTAATTATGAGGATGACGAAGAAAAATAAAGTACGCATTTAGTATGGTGCCAGGAAGTTGCAAGTTTTAACCCCATCTATGAAGACCGTAGGCTAAGTTTGAAAACAAAAGTGAGTTGTCAAAAAAATGGAAATATTAAATGGACCAAAATGTTGGCTTTGTGGTAGAAAAACTAGATAGGTAGGTGACGAGAAACTTAATTGACTAATCTTTAAGAGGAGGGGCCTCTGGGAAGAAAAGTAGGAATTCTAATAAATGAAGGAATAGTGTTAATGCTATATCAAAATTGATGAGAAGAATCATGTAGAGTAGAGATCAATGAATTAGAGCTCCCTATCAAATTATGTATGGACACTAAAATAAGGCCAATAGGGTGGGGTATTTGCTGTCATGTTCACCACACAATTATAAAATGGTGCCCCCAGATTTTACAATAAAGCTACTAGAAATTTTTAGCAGGGTCAGAATCAACTCAATGTTTTACCAAGGAAAGTGTTTGGAGTTACTTTAAGCTTTCTTTTTCACTTTATTTTCTGTTATCCAATGGCTGTAAAGGAAGCAGACGAGTCAAAAACAGCCCACAGACTGCTTGGAATTCGGTGCACCAAACCTTAAGAAAGCAAAACAGAAAAGACAGTGCCAAATAATACTACTGCAAACTTTTGCAGAATGGAAAGCTTTAAAAAGAGATTATTATATAGAAGGGAAAGATGCTTGGTTAGTGTTGACAAATGACATAAGCAATTAAGGAATCTGTATATGATTGTAAATGGTATTCGTGTAATATGTCATTCACCAGTAGCAAGGTTAATCGAGGAAGTCTAGGAAATGAGTCATTTCTTTCATGTGAATGAAACTTTTTCTTAACCTTGAAGGAAAAAAAAAAATAATCAAAAGAGGAACAAGCCAGCATCAAATCATTAAAAGTTTGGTCAACCTTCAGTATCACAGCCTCTTTAACCTTTACTTTGGAGCTAAAAGTCTGGGGAGTCATTTCATGACCAAATGGGATCACAGCCATCTGCCAAAGCACTGCAATTTTCATTGGGTCCAGAAAAAAAAGAGAGGCAAAATTGAAAATGATGTACTCCAAACCTATCAGCTGCAGAATCCGTCTAGAGTGCTTGCAAAAGGAAGTATAATTTGGACAACACAATGGCACCACATGCAGACAGTGCCAGTTTAAAGATTAGTCACCATGACGGCAAATGGAACAGCCTGTGCAGTCCAATAGACCCACCCATATCATTCAATCCAATAGACCCAAATGCGCAAGGACAACCAAAACAAATAAGAGTTCAGTCCTCTATGCTAGGAAGAAAATAATGACACGAACCCTTAACATTTGAATGGTACAAGTAAGGAATTAGTATCAGAGCATATGCCATTCGACTAGTTTATACAGTATTTATTAACAATAACATTAAATGTTATTCATCGGGACAAGGAATGAGTATCGATGCATATTTTTCACCCTTGGCTGTATTTATCTACGCATTAAAATCCCTGTGACAGAGGCAGGAACCTAAATGTGGAGGATGAGGATCCTAGCTGACCTCAAATAGTACGTGCTCTTCTTCTAATGTGGTCCTATCTTCGACAACTGAGACCCAACTTTCTGCAATCTTAGCAACTCTTCCTTCTGAAATCTCAACTAAAGTAAAGGCTCTTCTTGTACCTTTTGCCTCTGATGAGGAAAGACCACTTTCCTCGTCTAAGCTTCTCTTGTCTTCATCATCCAACCTTTTGACCCTAGGAACAATTGCCCCATTCAAGTATATGGTGTTATCAGCGCCAACCACAATCATTTTCCTAAAGCCGTTGCCATATGCCAGCTCTTTGTGCATGTGACCAAACACTACCAAGGGAACTGATACTTGATCATTCTCTTTTAGCAAGGATATTGCGTGTGCTAGATCTGTCATATAAACACATCCACGTTAAACTAGATAAAAACTGTATCCCAGTTTTGCTGTGTTTGCATTATCTCCGTCACTCTTGGCAATTGGCATCTTAAGGTACAGATCCACTAAAAGAGAAATGATTATTCAGAAGAACATACAGAAGCCTTTGAAATGAAAAAAATTATTATTCAAAAATAATAAGGGGGAGGGGTGAATACGGCCTTGACAGTTGACATTATTGCTGAGTGGCAAAACCAAAAAAAGATAATATTTTAATAAAAATCTAAGCTATGAAGTGTAAGTATCACCTGGGTCACCATAATCACCACTACCCTCAAAATCCCAATCCTTTCCACATATATCATTCAAATTAGAACCAAGGCCTATACAAAATTAAAATTGAAACATCAGGCTGGGTATTAGATGTGACAGACTAGCAGCACCACCAGAGCTGATAACAATATTGAAATGTCATGTGTCACCTGTGGGTCCATTATGTGCAAGTAATATAAGAAAATGATCATCTGGTGTGCCAAGAGCAGCTTTCTGGATTCTCTTAGCGCTCTCATTCATGTCTTTGACTCCATATCTATGATAAAGCTCAACTGATAAAATGATTTCGAGCTACAATGGAATTTTAGTAATAGTAAAAAAAACATATACGATCTCCTAGACAAATCATAAAAGGCCTCCTAACTCTATTTCTATTGTGGATTATCTGTTGTCACAATAATGGATAATCAAACGAGGCAAGGGGAGGTAAGATTGGGTAAGAGAAATACATTAAGAGCATCAAAAGTTAACACTACGACTAACTGTTGGAAAGATAGTACAACATTCTTTTGAGGTGATAATGTAACGGGAGCAAAGTGGTAATTGGTGAACTTAACTCTTTTTTGTAGGCACTAGAAACTGAGGTGGAAAGCTGAAAATACTAAATACATTTTGAGCCTATCGAGGATCGAATTGTCTGTGATTACTTCATTACAATACACACCTTGCAGAAAGAAGCTTTTTCTGTGACATTGGTTTACCCCCAGAAGAAAATGGCCGTCCACCAACAACGCTTACTTTTATTAGAGGGAAGTCTGATCGTCGATAAGCCACATGATCCTCACCAAGGCTGAATTTAGATTGATAGATTCATTTATCAATAAATTTTCTAAGGATCTCCATAAATAATAAAAGCATTATAAGTAAACGCATATGAAAATAGAGGAACAATAAAAATGTCATCATAGATATTTTAAAATCTTTTTTTAAACATTTAATGGACAATGAAAGTTAGCCCATTTTCTTTCGTTAAACCTGTGAACAAGTTAATTGACGCATAGCATTATATAAGTATATCAACAGAAACAAGTATGCTTTTGTCAAAAGTTAATTCATAAGATTTTGAAATGCACAGAGTCACACTAATAGATCAGAGAAATTTTTCCCAGAATAAATTGAATCCTTATAGATATTAAGCTTACCATTCTAGCTGAAGCTGAACTCTATCCTTCTCCTGGCTAATATTTGAATCAGAGTGTTAGTTTACAATTTGAATAGAAATCAGCATTTGCAACTAGCACCTACTGGGTACACAACAAACTCAAACAAATTATATTTTTGACATACTAAAAACCTTGTACTGTAAAAGAGATTGGACAGATGGGTTATCTTTGTGTATGTGCGCTTGCATGTTGTTATCAGGGTGGTGGGACGTGAAAGATGTATTGTACACATGCATTTGAAAGTTTATTTCCCTAGCTTTCTATCTATTTTTAAAATGAAATTTTCATTAAGTCTAGTGGAATAAGCAAACAACATCAACCTTTTTCCACAGAGTACACACACAGAGAGAGAATGATTCCAGGAACAAACTTGTAAACTTCACCTTTTAGAAAACTGTCTAGTAAACCAGGCATCGTGGTTTCCCAGTATAACTGCTTTAGCAAATTCAATATTTGCAACGCTCCGAACTACTTCAACATTTTCATCACCGAAATCACCTAAAGATTGAATGTCACAATTGAAAAAGCATGGAAACAGTAATAGAGAGATAAATCATAACAGTTATACAACAAAAATAAATTAACAGGCCATAAACTTGGCACATGCTGATTTGTACTGGTCTCTGGCTATTAATGCAAACCATACTCCTAGGTTATTTAGAAGTTAAACAGATCAATGCCATGGCATTCAGTTTTCAACATGGACACTGGTTTTTCATAGGTGTACGCCAGCTATTTCAATAAAAATTAATATAGGCATAGAGGAAGCCCAGGCACTTAAATGCGTTTAAGAATAATCACTGTAATGTAATAGGTTGATCAGCAGTAACAGCGAAACTTGCCTGTAAACAGCACCAAATCTGGCTGCACTTCAACATAGGACTAGATTAGATTGATGGATCAGATATAGGAAAACAAGTCTATAGTATTCTACGCTAAGTAGTTGCATCAACTTAACAGAAATTAATGACAGACGAATATGCAATATCACAACTTTCTCTTCATTTTCTTTCCCCTGTTTATTTCATGCCGAGCAAAAAGGACAAGAAAAAAATTTTCTTACTTATTTTAATTCCTCTAGTTTTAATTCCTTATAATTTTTCCTTTATCATTTTGTTCTCAATCTGTAACCAAGATTTGATCTTACCTAACTTTCTTCCACAACCTTTTACATATAAGAGCAACTAACCAGTTAATTTCGCAATTACCATGTTTTACGATTACAAGTGACTCTTAGACTCCAGAAATAGGGACCTAGATTATTTATTATTATGGTTTAGATGCGAATGGAACCAATCCCAAAATGATCACATTCCATTGTTATTACTTGTTCTATGGCCAAGTGGCAGAATACAGGAGTTTAAGAATATTTGTACTTTGATCAAACATAAAGTTAACCTGAAAAAATGGGCTTGTTTGGATACAAGTAAGAAGTGCTTTTGAGAGCTTCTCTAATAATGGAAATATATTTTTGTTTTTCAGTAGAAAAGTTCTCAAAAACACTACTAGTTTTCTATCCGAAAACGCTGAATGCCTATCTACACAGCCAATTTAGCAATCTCCAGCAGATTACACAGACATCCCTCCATTCGTAGCAACCTCTATTAAGTATTTGTGTTTAAGGGTTTGAAAGCAAGAGTCCCTGCATGGGTTACTTCAGCTTCAGGAAAATAAAATTTCCAAATAAGGTTTATTAAGAACCAAGACCAAAATAATAATAGCAAATAAGTGACAATCATTTTCCTTTGTACTACTAGAAACGAGATTTGTATTTCACAACAAGGTAAGATTTTCTAACACCCTACGAAAAACTAACAGCCTCAGCTTTTTTCCCTTTTAGTGGGATAACCAGAATTATTATCCTTGTCTATAACATTATCTTTTATCACAATTATCACAATTTTCTAAGAGTAAATAGTACGGGATAGGGAATAGGAAAGGGAACGTAGACCACAGAACCCCACCGCAACGAGGATTGAATCAAATGGCACGTGGGTTGGCAGCAGAATATGCATAAGCTTTTTCATTAACAGGGACCAAAAATGGAAACAGGAGAATGGAGAAAAGTACCTGCAAGAACTCCAGTGCTTTGGAATCTTGTTCAAAGTTCCAGTAATCATGCTTCAGAAAACCCCAAATTAGGTCATTCGCATTGTCCCAAAATTAGCGAACATAAGAAGAAAAAGTTGAGTTTGGAAAGTGGGAAGAGGCTACTTTACCACATCACCGACGACAGCGATTCGAATAGAGGACGACGCGGCCATTGAATAGCAAGAGAGGTCGAGCTTCGGGCTCCAACAGTGACTGATAAAGGAGGAAAATACGGTGGACGCGTGAACGCACGCGCTCAACATGGGCATGGACAACCTTTTCAAAACAGAACTTTTATGTAATTAAGGTTTAAACTGAAACATTCTTTTAGTAAATCAAATTTATGAATAAATTTGATTTTTCGAAACTCCAAAATAATTTTTCAGTTTTTTAATTTAAAATATTTTTTAGCATCTTTGTCCCAAATATTATTAAACAGTTATTTAATTTTTTTTACAGTCATACCCGGTTTATATCACAATGTTTTTGCATTTTTTTTCATTAAATATCCAATAATATTCATTTTCAAGTATTTACTTGACAATTTTTAAGTATAAGAAATTTGGACGAAGGGATTAAAGTAAGTTATTTTTTTTTTAATTGCATAGATTAGAATTGTTAAATTTTATAAGTAAAGAATGAAAAGTAAACAAATTTAATGGATTAAAACAAATTTAAATTTTGAAAAATCATTTATTTTCTCCTTGACACTCGTATTTACTCTAATTTTTTTTATATATTTAATAAAGTGACCAATTCACCTTTTTTTTATTTTATAAAGTGAAACCAAACTCTTTGTTTAATATTATTCAGAAGATCAAATCTAATACATTTATACAACAATTTGATATTTAATTTTTTTTTCTTCTCTTTTACTTCATAATTATATAATTTTATCTTTTTAATAATTATATTATCCTTAAAAGAATTCTCAAATATTTATATGTTGTCAAAATATCATTTTTTATTGGAAGAAATGAAAAAAAAATGTGAAGTTTTAACTATGAAATATCTTTTAAAACTAAATACCTTCTATTTATCATTCTCCCTTCTTTTACAAAATTTTGAAACGAGGAAGCACGTTGAAAATAATGTAATTTTTTTAACTATAAAATAAGAATAAAGAATGAAAGCATTAAATAAAAATTTACGTAACTGCCCCCTCAATTACTTCGTTAGCTATTTGATAATTTTTAATTATATCCTTATTGTTATTTACAATTTAGTATTTTTTTTTAATTTGGTCCTTCTGTCTTATGTAGTTAGAAAAAATGAATTGTTTTAATTGTCGAAATGAATTGTTTAAGATTGTTGTAAAGTGAAACCGACTTGTGAAACAATATTTAGATTAGGCACACTTGTCGAAGTAATATATTAGTAGAACAATATAAAGAATCAAAACTAAACGAAAAAAATGGTACAATTTTCGATTTAATCTAGTTCAGTTTCAACTAAACTAATTAAATTGATCGATTTAAACGTTGGAATTGATAATAAAATTTAATAAATTTGGAAAATTATTGTATATAAAGTTTTATGATATAATGATATAATTTTTTAATATTTTTTTTTATTATTTGGTTTATATAAGTCGGTTATAATAGAAATGTTTTTTTTCTTAATGACAAAATTACATGTGAGTTTATGAATTCAACTACCTATATTCTATTTTCCTTCTATACAAAAAATCAATTAATTTAAATCGAATTAATCTCTTCTTCTTGATCGAGTTAATTTAATTATCATTTAAAAAACTAGACGTTCAATCCGATGAAATTAACTTCTTTTTATATTAAGAAATATTATTTTTTAAGAAACAATTTATTTTTTTCAAAAAAATTATTCTTTTAGAGAGTTTTTCCTCTTTTATTGATAATATTGTAATTTAAGGTTATGTTAAACCCTAATTTCTTTACTCGTTACTCATAATATGCTTTTAGATACTTGTGTTATTCATCATTTCAATTAATTATATGATACATCTAAAACATTAATGTTAATAGATTTAGAGTCTTTCTTTCGAAAAAATTTAAATTATCAAAGAAATCATCTTATCTATCTAACTACGTGTAAATTATGATACTAACTAAAAAAATGTAAAATGTAAATCTAAATTTAAAGTTTGATTAAAATATAATTTATTTATGTATAAGGTAGTATGCATGTGAATCCCATATATTGTTAAAAATATTTGATAAATAAAAGAAGTTGGAACAAGTAAATTGTTTTTTCTATTTAACGTAAATTTGATAGATATGAATTTCTCTCTTACAGCGCATTATGAAATTTAAAGTTATAGCCAAAAAGAAGTAGGGAAAATTATTGAAACAAACAAGTTCATAACTTAGAATGATATACAAACCAAAATAATATCATAAAAACTTACAGGTAAAATAAAAGATGAAAAAAAAAAAAGACATCGTCATACAATAATAATGCAATGTTATTAAAAGAAAAAATTACATTAATTATTTTTTAAATTAATAAGAAAACAATAATATTCTCTTTCAAAAATAAGAATTCCTCTCAAACACAAAATTATTAGAAAAGAAAAATAACTTATTTTAATATGTCTTACTAAGAAAGTATTATACCCTTCTTATAATACAGAAAATAAGCAGTAAAGTAAATTTCCTCTAACATCTTAAAAAATTACGTGAGATTTCATCTTCTTAGTTATTCAAATAAATCACAACTGTGCTTTTTGTCTTTTAGATGGTACATAAATCCTTTTTAGCTTGCACCATCATAACAAACGTGATAAGAAAATATCAATAACTCGCATTATAATGAATCAGATAAAAAAATAAATTCACAATTAAAAATTTGATCAAATTTGATATATTTAAAAAAAATTAAAAAATAGGTTTTTGAATTTTTTTTAAACAACTTCTCACAAATAAATCATGTAAAACAAGTTTAAAAAATATTTTCGAAGATCTTTTACAAAATAAATTTAAGAAAAATTTTGATGATAAAAGAATTAGTTGAATAGTTGAATTTCTTTCTCCTCTAATAACCACTAATACATTAGTTGAAGATTAAAAAATATCATACTTTCCGGTCGGCACATCCACGAATTTTTTTTTCTCTCTCAACCTTTCACATCACTTTCGGTAAGTTAACCTATCTAACCTTCCAAAAGTTTAGTTGGATTGTGTGATTTAACCTTTCAACACACATAATCGAACTTGCATAATCCAAGAAGTAAGTGACAAGTTGTAGGTTGGGTTAGGTTTGACATTTTCTTATTGTTTAGGATTTTTTTTTCCTATGAATTGTACTGTTCTTTTTCACTATATTCATATATTTTACTCATTGTGATGGCTTTTCAAGAACATTGGTGCTACAACAATTCAGTAAAATAATAATTGTGACTGTCCCATTATGTTTATTTTTCAATAATTATATTTTTATTTTTGTGAGTTAATTTAAGATTATATTTTCGATTTAATAGAGATGATTAAGTTATAATAAAAATTTAATATTTATTAAAAATATAAATTAAAATTTTAACTATTTTCTAAATTTTATTATTTCTTTAAATTTTATTTTTAAAATTTTTCATTTACTTTTTTTCTAACTTTTGTGAGTTTATTCTACTTTTTTTTTTCAATTAGAAAGTGTTAGTGAGATAAATTTTAATTGATTAGAATCTTAATAAAAGTAAATTTTACTCTCCTCTCATATCTAAGTCTTTTTTTCTTATGTTAGTTGCATGTGTGGGATTTTATTATCACATGTAATAATAAAATAATGTTTATTAGACTATGTTTTTAGTAAAATGTTTGGTTTGTGATTCAAATATATTTTGAGCAGATTATAATTTCTTTATCTTTTCTAATTTTTTTAACAATTCTTTGAAGAACATAAGAATTAAGATAAAGAAAGCTTTCTCAATCTATAATTAGCTTATTAATTTTCTGTGATTATTATTGTTATTGAATTAGTAATTTGTGTATTTAAGTGAACTTTGATACACGTGTATCATTACATAAGTTTTGGAACTTGACAAATGGGTTTGAAAGGTAAAAGGTGGATATTATTAGTTATTTTGAGTAAATTGTTGTCTGAGTATAAATTTGTAATTTAAACTGATTAGGAGGCTTGTATTAGTTAAAATTGAATTTTGATTGAAGTTTTTCTGAACGGGGAATACTAACTTTTGTTGGTAATGGAATCTATTTTATTTTTATTAATTTATACGGAAATCATATTTTAACACTACTATTTATTCATCCATCCATTTAACATCTTTATTTAATAAAATATTATATAAATAATAAAATAATAATATATAGAAGTGTGAAATGAACATTTGGATCGGTGTTAACATATCACTACTCTAATTTATTTTACATTATGAATATTGATAATAACTAGTTTGACTAAATATGATTGTTAATACAAACAAAAAATTGTTCCACATTATGTTTAAAAACATTAGAGAAATTATAAATTAATTCACATTCTAAATTTGTTTTCTTTTTGCATTTATACAATTCTAGGTGAAACAAGAAATTTTGTATTATGATATATGAGTTAAAAATTGTCGTAGTATATAACTTGAATTGCAACTCAAGTAAGGGGGGCAATATGTCTTAAACAACAAATCATAACTCAGACTCAAGCATAATCTTTATTTTTTTTTCTGGAGAAAAGGTTATAGCTCCAACAATATTTTCTTATTCTTTTTAACATAGTTTAAGGTGCTACACTAAAATCGTGCTACTCAACCATGATTTCAATTTAAAATATTCTTAAGATAAAAAAATTATATAACTTAACACGATTTTTTATTTAAAATTATCACGCTCAAACATTACTTAAAAAAAACGTAATTAAATTTTCTTTGCCTGTTGTGATGAATTCTGGATAAAAGAACACCATTTTTAATACAACAGTCAATATTATAAACATCTCCGTAATAACACTATTACATATATATAATAGTTAGAAAAGTAATACTTTACCCACAAATGTCAAAATGTAATTCATTAAGTCAAAGTATAATTTTCCTAGCTATATTATACTAACACTGCAGAACAGAAGGTATATATATTTATCTTTGTAATAACAGTACATGCCAAGGTAAATGGCATCTGAATTTTATTTATGAAGTCAAACCATGACTTTTTATACTCGACCTCTTAGTATTATTATACCTACATCATCCCCACGTACGGTAAGCTGCAATGCAATACAACAAAACCTAATTAGAGCAGAAAACATCGGATTGAAAACAATAGAAAAAGCATGATACTAATATAATCAGATAATATAATATATTGAAAACAAAAATAAGACCATTATTATCAGTATTAACAAGCAATTTTTCACAGAGGTGGTGACTCTCACCTGTTTGAGAAAGAACCCAGTTGTTGTCTGCACCAACGTGCCAAACAAAATAGCCACCCAAGCCATTTCTCTTGCTATAATTAACCTTGGCAGTTACACTCTGAACATCATCGTAGCCAATCCATGTTGTCCCAGCATAGCAGTAATTTGTGACCACGGTTGAATTGTACACACACACACTGCTCTATTCTGGCTCACAAATGCCCTAATCTGGTTGTACCCCATCGACCCATCTCCACCAAAGGCAGAACCATTTGCCGGAGCATACAATCCATTGTTATTACCATTCACCAAACGCCATGCATAGCCATAATAGGGCACACCCAAGATTAGTTTTCGTGCAGCCACACCGGCTCCAATCCAGGATCTGATTCCTTGATCTCCACTGACTTGGTAGACTCCTGAGTTTTGCTGAGAATATAAAGCAGCTGGTGGTGCTGTCCTATTGGGGAACCAGTTTGGACCGTGGAAATCATAAGCCATTACATTTACGAAGTCAGAGATCTCCTCGATTTCCGCGTAATTCAATGGTTGCAAGTCGATAGAGTAAATTACGTTACCCAAAAAGATCAAAGGTGGTATCTCGAAGGTTTTACCCTCGCTAATCAAAGATGCCCTAAATTCTCTGGCGAGTACACCGAAGTTTTGCATGTTTGTTGTAGAGGATGGATACTCCCAATGAAGGTCAATGCCGTGGAAGTTGTTGGATCGGTCTAGTTGTATTGATGAGTTGATGAATGATTTTCGCGAACTGTTTTGGCTTGCCATTGCGGAAAAGATTGATGGATTGGCATTACCACCTCCTATGGATAATAGGGTTTTAACTGAAGGGTTCTTTTGCTGAACGATTTGGGTGAAGGATGAGAAGTGAGGAGAGTTTGAAGAGGAAATTGTGACTTTGTAAGTGTTAGGATCCACATCGGTAGAGGCACAAAAGAGATGGGTGAAAAGTTTGGAGTTGATGTTTGATGCTGGAAAACCACTAGCAGGGAACCAATACCCTCCTTTGATTTGTGCAGTGGATTCATGGAGATGCAGCATGAAGAGGAGAAAGAGAATGAGAAATGGAAACTTTTTAGAGTCAGCCATTGGCATTGTAAAGAAGATTATAGTTTGTTCTCTGGTTGTGAAGTACTTGGTTGTTCTGTTAGCCATATATATATATATATAGTCTAATTTTACACACACTTGCCCCACTTACGTACGTTGCATGCAATTGAATGAAACAGCATTTATAGAGAGTCCAAAAGCTTAACCACAGGAAGTAGGTAGTAGCCAAAGAAAATATAGTTCCAGAGATACCTTATTGAAATACACAGCTAGCTTGCCATAATATATATGGAATTTGCAGCATTTGTCTTCACTGTTGAAGTTGCTAATGAAGAAGTAATTAATAACCTGGACGATTGGTTAGAGATTTTTCATAATCATTATAAAAATAAACTTTCTATTTATAAAAGAAGAAAAAATAATAAATAAAATAATAAATAGTAAGTAAGTTTATAAATTTATTGGATGTGAAAATATCACTTTCACCCACACCAAATCTTATAAAGAAGGACTGTATATTGAACAACTTTGATTTCAGAAGTTACGTTCACCAAAAGTAGTTACAGTTGTAATATTTTTTAAAGCAATCCATATATTCTATTTATAGAAAACTCCTACTGTTAGTGGAGTAGTTTCTCTTTTAATTCTTCCTTTATGTTGTACGAGAATGGAAAGTCAAGATATCTATTAAGTCTCATCACTTAATTAAACCCTCAACTTTGAAATAGTCACTAAGGCACCATAGTTTCTTATATATCAGTCAGGTAGATAGTAAAAAAACTATTTCATGTCGATTAATATAACATAAAAAATTTATTTTATCTTCGTTTAGACATTCAACAAACTTAAAAAAAAAAATACGTGGATCAATATTTTACGACGTAACAAAAAAATAAAAAATTATGTTTTTTGTGTTGGTTAATTCAAGAACCGACTTTTTAGACTACTCATTTTTGTATTAACCCAAAACCTATAATATAACAAATAATTTTCAAAATAAGCAATTTTACTAAAATAATTAAAATTTGAATGTTCAAGGGTAATTATTTATATTAATATAATATTAACATATATCATGCAATTATGTTATAAATGATACCACTAAAATAAGAAAATACATACATTTAGGTATTTAGGTATTAATAGTAATAATGACAATGATGAAACAGGATAATAACGTGAGTGAGGTACACAAGGAAATGCCTTTACATTATGCATTAATGAATGTAACTTTTATTTCAGTTCTTTTGCAACCAAAGTAAAAATTATAATATATTTCGCCATGCATTCTCTTCATAATTTTTTTTTTTATTTACCGTCTTAAAATACGTTATGTATTCACTGTATTTTGTAGGTCTAAACACAGCTCTGACTTACATTAGTCTCATAAATGATTTTTTGATAAAACAGAAATATCGGCATAGTTTGCTACACCTGTTGGTAGTATTTAAGGTTTTGGACCTCTTTGGGAATGCCATCCATCTGATTCAATTACATGAGCGTGGTGCAATGCAAGTGTTCATTATTGATTAATTAATTAGTAAAATGCATGTAAAATTAAACTATACATAAAGAGTAATAATACTTTCACGACTACAAAAATAAAATACCATCATTTAACAACTAAATAAATTATTATTTTATTATAATATTTTATTTTATTCTAAAAATAATTGTTTAAGTATTTTATTTTTCTAATTGTCAAAATATCATTAATGATTCATAAATATGACTTGCCAGAACGTCCCCATGCCATTATTTCATACACCAAGATCCAGAAGAAAACACAATCTTACAATATCAATGGCTTACTTTAAAAACTTTTCATTTATCACTTTTGTTCTGCTCTTAATCCTGCATGTTCACGTGTCCACTGCACAAAATAGCTATAACCTTGACGTTAACGTTGGCATTAACATTGATGATCGAGATGGAGATGTTGAAGCTTTACCGGAAAATTGCAATTGAAGTTGGTATAAGCAATCCCAGTGAGAATGACGCGTGTAATTAATGATTCATCACCATAACTATTTTAGTGAATTTTTAGGTAAGTATTTAATTTTAACTTTAATTACAAGAGTTAAGAATTCATTCTTATATTCTACGTGTTATGTACACACTTAGATAGATCCGACTACTCCAAGAATCATTTTAAAATAATTTTACAGAGTAGTTCTAACAATTTAGCTGTTATATTAAAGTCATTGAGAGTAAGTATCGAAAATAACTTCTTATACATTAATAAACATGCATTTTCTTTGAAATTCTATATATTAATTATACTCTTTCTCTGCTCTAATAGGTAAGTTTTGTTGTACTGTATTATCAGGCGTAGTAATTAAGCATAAGATTTTCCTTTTTAACTACGTACAAGAGACTAAATAATGATCTTCATTGGTTTTATACCGTAATTGTTACTATGTAAGACTGTGCTTACTTAAAGTGAAATATATCTATTTAAACAATTTGAAAATCTCTTAGCTGAAAACCCAATAGCCAAAGCACCATTAAATAAAAGCTTTTAGTTTGTTTTTTTATTAAAAAGTTTTTACTAGTCAAACACTAAATTAACTCAAAGTTTAACTTATTGATTAAATCAAAGTTAACTAAAAAGTTCAAAAACAGAAAGTTAAACCAATCCACGAATTATCTAATTAATGGATTAAAAATAAATTGAATGTCATAAAATATGTTAAAAGTTAGATTTGTCATGTAAACTGTTAATAAACTACAAAACTAATATTTTTATTGTGTACAAAATGCCACTAATTGAGCTGACACAAGTTATAATCGTCTAAGCATGGTACCATGCATCAACATGAAATCCACTACATAATTGCAGTATAAAAATCAACCATACAAGATCAACATAATACACAAGTCAAAAGAAAAACATCCACCTTGACAAACAGTACAGGGATGAAACTATCCACCCAATAATCCACTGAATGAGGACTATAAACCAAGGAGGATTTAATATATATATATATATATATATTCGTTGTAATAGAAAAAGATTTCAAAATGAGTTTTTTTTTTTTTTTTTTAAATTTTTTTTTTTTTTTTTTTTTTTTTTTTTTTTAAATAAAATAAAATAAATAAAAAAAAAAAAAATATCAAAATAAATTTTTTTTTTTTTTTTAAAAAAAATAACTTTGTTTAAATTAAAATAAAAATGAAAAGGAAAAGAAAGAAGAAAAAAAAAGTAAAAAGTGAGTAAATACG
>Ga0099825_1000008_pt1 | contig 103838 bp, 42 predicted proteins | sample SiratroredBW_FD_76838 | JGI IMG/M metagenome (GOLD analysis project Ga0099825, IMG submission 76838) | Root nodule microbial communities of legume samples collected from California, USA - Siratro red BW | ecosystem: Host-associated > Plants > Roots > Nodule | place: USA: California | collected...
AAGCCCAGGCTTTAAACCTGGCACCGTTTCTCAAAGCCCAGGCTTTAAACCTGGCACCGTTTCTCAAAGCCCAGGCTTTAAACCTGGCACCGTTTCTCAAAGCCCTGGCTTTAAACCTGGCACTGACACCATTCAATTACCTTATTTTCAAACATAAACTTTCAAAAATACAAATCAAAACAACCAACAATTTTATCCTCAAAGAACTACGTAATCCTGATTCTCTATCCTTATAGAGATACGTAGGAGCGAGATCAAATCCTTGTCGGGCTCTCCTTTAAACTAAAAATGTTTTGTTTTGTTATTATTTGCAATTATACTCTTTTGGAAAGGATAAATATTTAAAAAAAAACCACACTCTTTTATTTTACTTATTTAGTTAAAGGTACCGCCTTAAGGCGGGCGTTGTGGGGTGCTAATACCTTCCACACATGTAACCGACTCCCGGACTCTGAATCTGGTTTTGTGAACTTGCCTTATCTAATTTTTGGTTTTCCATAGTTTTTTCTTTAATAAATTATGGTGACGACTCCTCTGTTTTTTAAAATTAAAAAATAAGATGATTTTTGTTCGCCGTCCTCATCGTGATCCCGATTGCGACAATACTATAGTAGAGTCATGATATAAGAATAACCAACCATTTTCATTTTTGTTTTCACTGGAGAGGTCACAAATATTTTAATTTGCATTTCAAATCGTGATTGTTCACTTAAATCCGATGGTTCTTAATAAACTCTTCCGCTTTTCTAATTAAAACATTTGGTTATATGTAATTAATTTAGGTAGTGTAACTTTTATCATTATTATATTATCATATAAAACTTATATGGATCTAAAATTATTTAATACTTTGTTATTATATATCAAAATCGATCTAATGCATACTTTTCAAAATATATTAAAATATTAATTATTTAATCATCTTGTTGTTGTTATAGTGTATAATTTTAATAATGTTTGATATAAATAACTATGATGATATAAAATCATAACTTAACATTTGAATTAAAAAATTATTTTTTATAAAGTTATTTATGACATAACATTTAACCTTATTTATAGTGGTATAATCTGATTTCTCCTCTACACATATTCATATCTGCTGATATATACAGATATACCTGATGGCATATTTTATGACTACAATGCTACTTTTTTTTTTGTCATTTTACACTAAACTCGAGACATTTTACAAATTTTACTATTTGAATTTCAACATTATACATACTTTTCGTTTTCGTCTATTGGCACTAACTATTACAAAATAGCTAAATAATGACTCTAAATAATGATGTTTAAAAAATCACCAAAAAACAAAGCGGTGAGGTTTTGGTAATAAATTTTGAAATTTTTAACCATGTTTACAAGATTAACAGTTGTTAAAAATTTAAAATTAAAGAAAGAAAGACGATTACAGATAAAGTTTTAAAATGACAATAGTTTACGACACCATCTCCTTGCTCCTTCTCCAATGCTGCCGACCCATTGTTCTTCTAAGTCCAGGTTAGTTTTTTAAATTTAACTATATTTAATTATTATTTATATATTGCTAAATTAGATACTTTTTATTTTTTTAACTTATTGGTATTGAGTTTGGGTGTCTAACAAATATTTTTAGATTTTTTAAGTTCGTATTTTACATGACATGTCATTTAATTTTTAGATTTGTTTATTAAGAGATTTTTAATTTTTCGTTTGGGATTTAATACATTAATTTATGTATTATTTTTCTAATTAACTTATGTATTACTTTTTCAATTCAAATAGTGATGTTCCTTTATAAAAAAATTAATAAAAGTTGTATTGATGATTATTGTATTCAATATACAATTGTCCAGTCGGTTTAAAAAGAATAATTATTATTTTTAGTTTATAAATTGACAATAATATAACCAGTGTCAACTATATTTTAAGTTAGCCAGTGTACCACTAAAATTTTCAGCTTTAATATTTTACATTTTTTACTATTTAAATTTCAAAATTATGCATATTTACCATTTCGTGAGTTAACTCAATTACGAAATGTCTTGTGATATGACTAATATAAAGTGAAAATCACTTATGGGTTCCATTATATTATTATATACGTTGTATATTTTATCACTAAGCTTTCCAACTTTGAGAATATTCCTACCGAATCTTCAATTTCATGATTTTAATCACAAAACTTTAATTTCTTTTATTTTATTATCTAAATTTTTTTTTTCCGATTAAATGTCAGTGATTAACGAATATCACAAAAAAGCGACAGTGTTATAATCTGACCAATGAATTAAACAAAAATATTTAATGTTACACCGATTAGAAATGATGATAAAATACTCTTATTCTTAAATATTAAACTAGTTACTTAATTTATTTGCATTTTATTAATTTTAATTTAATTCATGTTAGTTTTAATATAAAATTAAAAATAAAGTCAAAATATTATATTTATTTTGTAGAAATTGGATTCGACGATTGATTACTTAGCTATTTTTTAAAAAGTAATTACTATAAATAATTTATAAAAATAAAAAATACGATGTTTTTGGAGATTTTAAACAATTAATTTTTGATAATATTAGTTTTATTTAAAACTACTTTAAATATTTAATATAAATTTCTTTTAAATAATTATTTTAAAATTATTTTACCATCTAATAATTATAAAAAATAACCTAAAGAATAGCACAAAAAATACCAAATAGGATACTGCAAAATTCACAAATTATTATTTTAAAACTTTGTACACAAATTTTCATTTATACTTATTTTCCTCTGGTCAATCCTACCCGATAAAATAACCTTGTCATTTTACCTTAAATTCTGCACTCGAACACAAAACATTATTATTGATTCATCACCATACTTAATAAACTAACATTCAATTTATTAAGAGGTAAAATATGTATACAATTCTGAAATTCAAATGTTAAAATAGGCAAACTTCAGAATCCAATGATAAAATTTACGAAATAAAAAATTTACTGATGAAATTTACTAAAAACAGTTATAAACCTTTAATAGTAAAATGTGTAAATTAAGTCATTAGTACTTTGAAAACCAATTCACTAAAAGTTAAATATGTATATAATGACTATCACAAGGATTCTAACAACACCTCAAACATTATACAATTTTTTATATATAATTCACCTATATCAAACAAAAGTGTTAGTAAAATTTATTTAATAAAAATATTTTGAACTTATACCTATAGTATCATACATTATATTATATAAAAGTTTAAATGTTTTTCAGTCTTTCATTTCGTACTCCAAATTTTAATTTCATCTTTTTAGTATTTTAATTTGAAAATTACATTTTTAAACAATGTCTTAAATATCATTGCAAATTTTTTTTATATGAGTTACAATTAAAATCTACTTATTCCAATCTACTTCGATTTTTACATTTTTTAATTAAATATATGTTTTATGTTTATTTTTTGAAAGAATTTTTTCCCACCATGTTTATGTATAAGGCTACTAGGTTGGGAGACCAAAACATTTACTTTTTCAAATTATAGATATTAAAAGGGTCAATTTTAAATTTAAAGGACAAAAAAACTTAATGCAACTTTAGAGAAAAAAAATACAAACATTATATTTATTTATAACAATAATATCCCATTTATTTGATGTTATATTTCATCTTTAATTATATTTTAAAATTTTAATATTTTGAACTTTAAAATTATTATTCTATTATGTATACAATAATAAAAAATAAAGACAAATTACTAATCTACTTAAAATAATTTCACACATAACTATTCCAAAATATATTTATATGTATTTTTCTTTCTCATATACAATCCATATTATTTCTTTAACATTGTTTTAATTCAAAGATTACACATTATATATAATTTTAGTTAAATAAATATATAAATTTAAAATTAATATAAATAGTAAATTTTAACTCATTAAACTAAAATAACATAATTAACAAATAAAAACATTATTACGCTTGTATCCGCTAATATAAAATAATGGTAACTTAAACTATTTATATATTATCAATAATCAATGTTAGCATGTCTTGTTAATATGACATACAAAATTTATCGTAGCAAATTATTTTCCTTTACATCATAATTACGCTATGATAAACAAACTTAACACTTAAGATTGGTTGGTTGCACGTGGCACTTTTTTTTTAGTGTAAGGTTTATAATTATACATATACATATATTTATATCTGAAGTATAATCGTGAAAATAATTTTCAAGTTGAAGGTCATAATTAGGTAATTTTCCCCTAAGTGGCCACTTTTTATTTGGTTTAGTTAAAGTCACGACACTAAAAATTAATATCAAATGAAAAAACATGGGATCGTAGTTTACCGTCACCAACCTGAACGCACTATGGAGTGTTTATTTGACCTCTCTTAATAAAATATTTTAACGCTCACTGATTAAGAATTAAATCTTAATGGAAAAACATGTTTCAGAGATTTAGTATTATTTTTTTTTAAATGAATCATTATTGAGTTGGCTTTGTATCATTCTAACATTAAATTAAGATAATTCCCATTTTCCAAACCTAATCTTTTACTTTCAAAACAAAAAGTGCATTATCCTTTCCCAAACCAATAAATGAAGCTTCCATGGCTTAACAAAGCCGGATCCAAACAAAAGAGTTTTGCTCAAACTAAAAGCAAAAATACATAATCAACTTATTTTTTCTGACTTCTGAAATAATTACTAAAAAAAAATCACCAGATGTAAAATTAAAATTAATAACACTGTAAAAGTTCGCTACGTAGTCAACTTATATATTAATTAAATACAAAATAAATGTTATTCTTTCTCTTAAATAGTCTCCCAAATAACATTAAAATATGTTAAATATTCATTAAAATATTGAAAAACCTTTTGAATAAATCTCCAAACATTACTCAAAATATAAACTTAAATGCTAAACTGAAAAATATAGAGAAATTGCTTATCTAGTTAAATAATTTTATTATTTTTGATAGATAAATACAAAAATTAGAAATATATATTGGAGCAAAATGATGGTGCATTTAATATTAATAAATAATAATAATAATAACACAAGAGAACCAAAATCTCAATCTCATTGTTCTTGTTCTTCTTCGGCAGCACACATAGCATAGCATTCGTGAATCCCTCTGACTTCAACCAGCAATGCCTGCCCAGAAGCGCTCCCTCCCCGACCCTCTCGACGAAGGGGACACTTCGCACCACAACCTCTTCCATTCTCGACATGCCAAGCACCAACAGCAGCAACATCAGGACCAGTCGCACGAACACGACGAGGATCACCACCATGAAGAGGAGGAACAAGAGGAAGAAGAAGAAGAAGGGGAAGGAGAAGAAGAGGAAGATGAAGAAGAAGAAGAAGAAGACGAAGACGAAGAAGTAGAAGAAGCGGCGCATGATAACGACGGCAAGGAAACGCCACAGGGTTATGTGTCGTTCTCTTTTTCTTTTTTTCTTTTCGTTCTGTTTCTTCGTGACCACGTGTTATTTTCGGTGCCCCAATTGTTTTTTCTCAACGGGGTCGTGCTTTGTTTCGCCTCTGCGTTTCTTCATGGACTCAAGTTTTCTTCTTTTCTCTTTCGCAGATTCCGACGAAACCCCATCTTCTGGCTCTGAAGAAAAACCTGAGTACTCTCTCTTTCTCTCTCATACGCGCTCTCTCTCGCTTGCATTGCTTCAAGACTTCTGTTCTGTGTTTCGCTGCCTATTTTTTTTAGATTCACGTTTTGATTCCGTGCTTCTGTTTCGGGATCGTGGCAGCGTGTCAATTTTGCCTTTTCTGTGTTTCTTCCTTTGAATTTGAACTTTTGGGTTATGGGATGTGATGGGCTTGCTTTGACTGTGTAAAGGGCTGATGCTTGTTCCTGCCGTTTGAGTTGGGGTGTCTGAATTTTCTGAATCTTTCCATATGATTTGTTGTTGTGCGTTTGCATGTCTGGATTTTTGTCTTGTTTACGTTTGAAACTTGTTCATTCCCTGCCTGCTCAAATGCAGTAATTATTTTAGCGTAGTTTTTTGTTATTGGATATATAATCCTTGGTGTCATTTTTCATAGCGTTGGATTAAACATCAATCGGCACCTACAATCATGTGTCGTTATTGCTACAGTTGCAGCTTTGGAACTTTATTGTTTTTCCTGGGGAGGGTTGAGTACTGTTCAATTCATGTCAATCAGAATGTTCTAAGTAGCCATATATATAAATTAGTATTGTGTTGATTTGTCCGGCAAAAAGAGTTCAAAATCAAAACTGTTTAGGCATTGTCATTGTAGCAGTGGTCAACTTTTGAATATCCTCGGTAAGGTTTTATTTTCGGTTGTAGTTTCATTGTGATCCTTGACATTGTTGGAAATTGCATACCAATGGTCATGGAGGGTCCAAAAATCGTGATGTTTTAATCATAGCTGTCTTTTACAATCTAGATAAGGACCTGCGTTTGGCTTGTAGTTATTGTTGCTTCCCTGTAGCTGTACTTCATAGTTAGTGGTGTTGCTTAAGTTGATTGACTGTCCTGTGCATCTCTTCATTCTTTGTCCAAGATGCCAAAGGTGAAAGGCAGCACGTAATCGGGCCTTGAGGCAAGATTGGCTAAAATTCCTAAGTTTTACCAAAGATAGACGCCAAGATTAGAAAAAGAAAGAATACCATATTTGACTATCTAGCATTATTTTTTTCATTTAAATTAACCCCAAACTGTTCATTGCTCATGACTGATAGCTCAAGAGTCTGTCAAGTCACAGCCAACTGGTTATATTTTTACCCCACTCCTTAAGCATAACATTTTGGAAGTTAGATTGTTGGGATACTCTGATTTTTCTCAGTAGTTAGTTATTAATAAAGTGCTAAAGGTGTGTTTTGTCATTATGAAAAGGTGTGCCCAAAGCATGTGACACAATCAAAGAGATGCTGACTCCTCTGTATCTTGATTTAGTTCCTTAGATAGACACATCTTTGTTATGTAACTTCGGTAGCAGCATTACACTGTTTTTCTTCCAAAAAAACTATTGGAATTCTTTTTAGTTTGATGCTTAATCATATGGTTGACTGATGGCATTTTTGATTTTGGTGGAGCATTTAGGATGAGTTCTTTGTTTGAATTAAATTGTTCTCAGAATTGTCGGTAATATGTTCTTTTTAAAGTTTTCATGAAGTTTTGTATGGATGTCACGAGTACACCAGATTAAAAGAAAGATTTGGTTATTCTATACAGGGATTAATACTTGTTTCTGTTGCAGTTAATACCCTTCTAACCATCAGTTGAATGATTTATGTCTCACATGTCACTATCTCATAGCTTTTACAAAACATTTGGGTGAAGAAAAAACAACCAAAAAACTAAATCCATGCTGTAAAACTGTAGAAGTTTTTGTTTAAGATTTGGTACACTTAGAAGTAAATAAGCTCCATGACAAATCAAATGGGTTTGATGGATAGTCTTGATTTATGATGGGAAACAATATTAATTTAATTTATAATTTTTGTGAAGGTGGGACCAGTATCTCTGCATAAAGTAAGTCTGAATATGTTAAATGAATTTACTTGGAACAAACTGATTTTGTAAAAAAAAAAAAAAATTAACTGTCATTGAAGTCTTAAATTTCCATATAATTGTTATCATTACTTTTACATCTAAGGTAATTTTTAATTGATTGATAATATAAAAATCTTACTATTACACCAGTGTTTTTAAATAACCACTATAGTGCTATCGCATGGTTGAATATTTGAATCTGCAATTACAACTCTGTCTGCTGTTGCAGCTGTTGTCATTGTTGTGGTTGTGACATGTATCCTGCATCCTGTTGTCATCTTCGATGAGTCTTCAGCTAATTGAACTTTTGAGTCAATATAATGCCAATTTTTAATGTATTTTGTTTTTTATTTGTATACAACTTAATTTTTAGTGCATATATGTTTGATATTTCAACTGTTATGTGACTTCTTCCTTATGCCTGCAATGTTATCCACTGTATGATATATTGGATTATCAGCTTTCTGTCATTTTCTGCAATCTGCGATTGATAGCACTGGTTTGCACTAACAGTGTAACAAATTAATCTCTATCTTAAATTCTTAGAGGCAATGGCATTAGTGTTGTTGTTCCAATTCAAGTGTGTCGAAAATACAATGGTACTGTGATTTTTTTCCTTGGAAGAATCATTTCATTGATAAGTTTGTTGGAATGTAAAAGTTACTTTGATTTATGACTTATTTTATAAAAGAGCATTTAGTATATGTGATCCCTTAGCCATAAATCTTTATCAGTCTTAAAAAGACAATGTCATTTTTGGTGGAATATGGTGGAGAATGTGATAGGAACATGGGAATTATAGGGTGCCTAAGTTCTACATCAAGTAGTATGGAGTGCTCAATGGAGTATTTAAGTGTTTGGTTCTCGCCCCTTAGTAGCTAGCTTTTTAGGGTGGACTCCCTGAAGACTTGGGCACTTATTAGAATGTCACTTATCTTTTATGATACGAGGAAGTATATTATATTTTAGGAAAGGAAAAAGTTGACACTAGATTTGTACAAGACTACAACATCGTCAGAAAACTCCATTTCTAACCTTATTAACTGTTATGTGAAAAGTGGCTTCTAAGTGTGAAATTTATTTTTACAGTAGCTTAGAGAGTTAGATGATCTAGGAAGGTTGTGGTCATGATCTAGATGGGTTGTGACCATTTTCTAGTATTAATTGTGCCCAAGTCTCAACCACAAAAAAACTGTGTTGGAGATCCCACATCCGTTAGATATATGGCCAAATTATAGTATATAAATGGGTACAAATCTCACTTTACAGGCTGTTTTGTGAGGTTAAGTTAGGTCTAAATCCACTTTCTAATATGGTATCAAGGCTTATCTTAGTAAGTTTTGTTAGATCTATTGTACTACCCACTATTGATTTGCTATTGGATCACTCACAAATATTTAGTATCATGCTTTGAGATGCTCAGAATTGGGTGAGAGGGTGTGTTATTGATTAGAGATATGGTCAAATTATGATATATATACATGAGTAAACCTCACCTTACAAGTTGATTTTGTGAGTTTAAATTAAGTCTAAATTCACTTTCTAAGGATTTTCCGGGTTACTAGAGATATGTTTAACTACCCTACTTTTAGGTGTATGTTACCTTAAATTGTTCTTTCTATAACTTGATGTAAATATATGCTCATTGTTTGTACTCGTGTTTGGTTTGCAGATTCGTGTATGTGGAACTTTTGGAAATACGTAAAGATGTCCAATGTCCAATTTGCCTCGGTATGCCTTTTGTTTTCCCTTTCAAGATGGCATAATTAGACATTTACTTGGTAGGATATACTCACCATTATCAATTTTCTGCATGGAATGATATGTTGTGAGTAGCAAGTAGTTAATGTTTATTAAAAGATCTTGATGTATGATGGAGAGTCTTCTATTCTAATGCTACTTCTATGCTTTGTTAGGAGGAGAGAGAGGATGGAGTAGGAGTGTTACGTAGGTTATTTTTCATACATGACATTGTTAAAATCTTGTAGATATGTTAAAATCCTACAGATATAGTAATTGTAAATATTAGGATCAATTAGATTAATTATATATTTATGTTTTAAACCTAAAATAGGGTAAAACGAATATCCTCTAATTATGTTTTCTCCCCTATAAATTGAATGGTTCCGCTATGGTCTAAACACACAAAATTCATCATATGCCATCTCGATTTCTCTCTTTTCATCATGATATCAAAACCCTAATGAGAAGGGAACCCTAATTCATGCTTTCCTTATGGGCCCATTGCTCATAAGAGTAGTGAATTTCTTAGAAACTATGTACACTTTATGATTTTATGTTATTTTTCTGTGTATTTCATTGCCTACCACTTTTCAACAAGGTTTTTTTGGTTGGTGACTGCCACCGCTAGCATTACCTTGTTGTGTGATGACCAACTCCGGTAATTACTGTGCCTTTAAGCATTTTTGGTCTTTGATAGTTGTTGCGCTCTCCGAGCATTATTAGCTCTATGGAAGTTGTTGCACTCTTTGAGCATGTTTGCCCTCCGCTACTTGTTGGGCTTGTTGAGCATTTTTTCCTCTTTTATAGTCAGTTGTTCCCTTTAAGCATATTTTCTCCTTGATAGTTGTTGTGGTGCTCTTTGAGCATGTTGTTTTGTTTTCTAGTAGTGGTTGTGTCCTGTAAGCATTTTTTGCCCAATGACAAACCTACCCTCTTGACCATTTTTGCTCTTGTTCAATCGTGACACTCTCCAAATAATTTTTTCTCTCTCCTTCGAGCATTTTCCTTTCCTAACCTGTAGTCAATTTGTCTTGTAAGCATATTTGCTCTTGTGGTGTTGTGGCTTTAACCTTTTTTGCCCTTTGGCAGCCATTGTGCTGTCCAAGCAGTAGTTGCTCTTTAGCAGCTGTCATTACCCTTTTTAGCATTTTTTGCTACCAAAGCTTTAGACAATATTCTAGGTATTGCCATAGTCTACGAGCACACTGTCTAATTGAAGTTATAATTGTCTTGCCAATGGCCTATGATTCCCTTAACCTAATAGCTTGTGGAGAGTGCATTGAGTAAGATGGAAATTATTGTTGTTTGCTACCTTTCTATTGAGATCTTAGAGTCTTTGTACTAATGAATTGTCTTGTGTAGTGTCAGGAGAGTATTGTTACCTAATAACCACATACAACTTACATACAACTTCCATTCAGTCTCTATTTGGTGAATTGAAGTAAAATTGTTAACAATTACCTCTTCAAATCAAGATATGCACTTATAACCTAATTGATAAGTTTTGTTGTCTCCAAATTCAAAGGCATTTCAGGTTTCGTTGTTTCTGAGCCAATCTTCATAGTTAATGTTCGAATCCTTTTGGATACAAAACATTGTAATTGTTAGCGTCAATATTTTTAAACAAAATGAAAATCACCATCCCAGTGCTACCAAGATCTCTGGTCATTTTTGCTCCTCCAAATTAAAGAGCCCCATCTTTGAAATATAAGATTGCAACATTAGTCACTATAATGTCTTTAATGGCACCTTTTGCCATATGGAATTAGGATAATGTGAATGCCCTTTTAGCTAATTGGTACATGGTGGATAACAATCACAATCTGTCATGTTGGTTGTGGTAATGTACCTAGGGATATATCCACGAGCACATGATCATTGTATTTTGCTCTGAATTTTATTGCAAGTGATTGTCCTATGGACACTTGTTTAGCTTGTCCAAGTTGTTGATCTAGAGGTGGTTGATCAAATTGCAATGGTTGTATCTGACCATCATCCAAGATAGGTGAGTGAGGATGATCAGTGCGTCATAAACAAACCAAAAAGCACTCATCTTGGTCCAAGAGAGTATTGAGACCAAATAACCATATACAACTCCCTTTTGGTCACTATGTTTCATCAATCAAAGTAGAACAACCAACAATTTCCTTTTCAAATCACAATTTGCACCTATAACTCGATAATTCATTCTTGTTGTTTCCAAAGTCTCAGGCATTTCAGGTTCCAATACCCTCCACCACCAGTTGACATGGAAAATACCTAGAATGAAGTTGTTGATCAAGCATTGCAATTTGATCAACCACTTCCAAATCCATAGGTTTGCAGAAGACTTAGACCAACTGAACAAGTGCCTAGGGAACAATCACTTGTTATAAACTTCAGAGTAGAATACAACGACCATGTGCTCATGGACGTATCCTCTGGGTACATTGTCACAATCAACATGATAGATTGCGATTTCTATTAAACACATCCCAATGGTATTGTCCCAGGTGAGAGGGCATTCCCATTATTCCAATTTTATATGGAAAACGACATCACTAAGGAGATTATAACGACTGATGTCATGAATCTTATCAGTTTAATCTTTCCAAATATGGTGGAGTTACAAGGTTATTGAACAATTATGACAATCGTTTGGTTGATGTCTCTCAAAAGAACATAATGAATAGATGAGACTCTTTGATTTGGTAGAGTAGAGATGGCCAGAGATCCTGATAACTCTTGGTTTCGTGATTTTCATTTTGTTTAAGAATATTGGGGTGGCTAGCAAGGGTATTGAACAATGAACACTACTACTTCCTCTTCATCTCTTTCACATTTTGGCACCCTCATAAATATAACCTCCTTTGACTAGTGGTAGTAATTTTTGAGAAGTGACTAAGTTTGTTGCATTGAACAATTTTCTCAAAGTTGGGCGTACATGAGGGTTATTATTCTTGTTGGGCTAGTAGATTAGGTTGCAGAGGGGCCTAGTTTCCACCTTGAGTTGACATTGAAATTTGAATTGAAGGTGTGGTACTACCAAAGCTTTTGTGTCTTTCCTTAATCTCACAAAACCTATTTTTAGGGTAAGGACTGCCCAAGCTTTATATGAATTTATTTAACCCATATATCTAATTCGTGCGGGGCTACAATTAAAGTGAACTAGGGGCGACTGCAATTAAAGTGGTTTTCCAATGCTCCCCTCACATCTAGAGAATCCTAGACTGTAGCAAATACAGGTGACCCAACAATAGATATATGATTGATTTTGGTACCATCTTAAAAGTGTGTTTTATGTCTTACATCATTCTCATAAAGTCAACTTCTAAGGTGAAGACTTCTAATCAATGTGAGATTAAACCACCACCTTTGAGGCTGTAGTAAGACAACTCGTAAAGAGGCTCCAACTAAGGTTGGTCAAGGGTGTCCTTAATTAAGGTAGCTTTTCAACAAGTTGGTTATTTATAATTGTTTTGAGGTCACACAATATCTATTAATTTGTTTTTTAACTTTCAATGCGAAATTAAATGCATTGGTCATGATCAAGATTCCTTTAAGAGCCAACAAGTCTTTAATGACCATCTTAAAACCTCAAATTAGTTGGTCTTGTCTTATGTAAATTAACTCGGGCATTTAATAAAAAGTCCTCCATGTACTGGCTCATCTTGTTCTTGGTTGTTGACAATCCTAATATTTCAGTACAACGTTTTCTCAGTTTGGAGGTAGGAATCGTTGAAGTCACTACTAACTACTTCATCATTTCCCAAGTTCTAACGTGTGTTCTTTGACATTGTTGGTAATATAGTAATTGTTAGCACCGTGTTGATGCCCTTTCTTTCAATTTATGTGCCACTAACATAACTGGTTGAGATATTATGGAATTTCTAAGTAGTAAAATACGTTCTCAACATTATGAATGCAATCAAGAAAATTTTTAATGTACAATTGCCCATGGAAGCATAACATATCAATCTCTATCTTAAATCATTGATCATTGTGACCTTAATTGTTATATCAGTAGTCATTTGCTTAAGAGCAATAATCCAATTCTAGTGGTAGCTTCTAAGAAAAGTCTCTCTGTTGTCGTTTTTTATGATTGCCTCCTTGGTTAAATAAAAAGGGACATCACCATTGTTGTGGGGGCCTTAGGTAATATACTTGCCTTAGTTACTGCATTGAGTAGTATTCCATCTCGAATACTGTAAATAAAATTCTTCTAAAGAAATATTCCATCTCGAAATTTCTAGAAGCTTCTAACATATTCTAGAACAAAGTAGTAAATGTCATAAACTACCTTCAACTACTTGTAGTTAGAGCTTAGTTTATGCACCTAACCTTCTCATGATTACATTGACCAAAGGAGTTGCAGCTCCTACCTTAGTTGTTCTTAGGAATTCTCAGCCAAGAAAAACTAGATGAACCACCCTAGGTTAGCTGTTAATCTCCTTTGTACACTTAGCTCTCTTTGTACATTTTTGTTGGCTTCTTAAGCGCACTTGTCTAGGTTCTTGAGCGCGCTTCTATTCTTATAAATAGAAGACTCCTCTCTTGTATTGAGATATATGAAATTGAGTATCATGAGAATTTGATTCTCTTAGTTTCGGTTGTTATCTTGGAGAATTTCTTCAAGTGGTAAATCAACCAACAATGCATTTATCTCTGGTGTCTTCACTATAGTTGGCATGTTTTGCCACTCTCTTTCCTTTCCATATTTGTCTGATTTTTTCTTTGTTCTTCATGAATACTAAAACCACCATGGATCCATTCCGAGTGTTCTGAGTTCCTTGGTTCAAATCCTCCTAATAGTTGATAGATCCTTCAAGTCCCTAGGATGATCTCATCATTTTTGCACTATCTCTAGTTAATGTGAGACTTGGGTTTTTTCCAATACTCCCTCTCACACTCAACGCTATTGGGCTTGGCATGAGTATAACACAGTGAGTGACCCTTATAATGGATCTAGAATAAACTTTGATACCATCTTACAAAGTGGTTTAAGTCTAACTTAACCTACAAAACTAGCTTGTAAGGTGAGTCCTCACTTATATATATTTTTTTAACACTATCTCTAGTTAATGTAAGACTTGGGTTTTTCCCAATACATCTCATGTCCAACACTATTAGACATGCTATGTGTATAACATGGTGCGTGACCCTTTAAATGAAGCTAAGATTGACTATGATATCATCTTATGAAATAGTTTAAGCATAACCTAACCCTATAATATCAACTTATAATGTGAGAACTGTTGCCACTTATATATTATATTTTGACACTATTTCCATTGATGTGAGACTTGGGTTTTTCCCAATAGAAATGGTTACTTACAAAGATGCTGACCTGAAAAGCTGCGTGGAGTTTTGTGGATTGCAGTCACTTGGATGCCAACTCAGAAGGGTGGTGTTGTGATGAAGACTTGGGTATTATGAAAAGTCCAAGTTCAACATCGAGTTATATGAGATGCTCGATAGAATAATTAAAGTCAGGAGAGATCTGATGATAAATCAAAAGATATTATTCGTTATGTGGCCAAACAATTACACCTCAAAGGCTTTAAATAGAATGCATCATAATAAGGAAACTAACTTAAAGAATAAAACTAGGAACCTAATCTGAAAATAAAATCAAAACAGAAAAATAGGAAACTAACCTGATTTTACAATTCCTAGACCTGTGTTGCTGTGTTAAGTTTATACATACAAGTTTCACAGCTCTACTTTGTAAGTGATTCTTTGTGCTCTTAGTTGTACACTGATTTGGTAATTCCTAGAAGCATGCGTTGCTGTGTAAAGTGTTTTGCTCGAAAGGAAACACTGTCAAGATAAAAGAAATCTCAAATTGACTGAAAAGATTAAATATTTTATATATTGTACTTGCACTGGATGTGTTTTTTACATGCACTAGATATGTTTTTTTCAAGTTAACCATGTTATGATTGGCTATTATTTTGGGTACTTCTAGTTCTGCATTTCATTATGAAAAGTGTTTCTGAAACTTAAAGCTCACTTCATGCTTGAATGATGGCTAGCATAACTTGTTTGCTGAAGAACTAACTACTGCTTGAACAGGCATTATCAAGAAGACAAGAACTGTCATGGAATGCTTGCACCGTTTTTGCAGGGAATGCATTGACAAATCGATGCGACTGGGGTAGGCTCCATGAATCCATTCCAGGCGTTTTTTTTTTTATTTATGTAATATGCTGCCGATAATTTCTGTCTAAGTCCTTTATGGTGCTCATCAGAAAAACACGTTATACTCTCTGTAGCCACATTCATCATTTATGTATTGTCTTAGGAATAATGAATGCCCAGCCTGCCGCACTCATTGTGCCAGTCGCCGTTCCTTGAGAGATGATCCAAATTACGATGCCCTTATTGCTGCTTTATATCCAGATATTGAGAAGTACGAAGAAGAGGTATAAGTTGACCAGTTTATCACTTCATTTTCTACTGTGTTTACATATAGGTAAAGCTTTCACAGAATTCAACTAATGATACCATTCACTATCCCATTGCAGGAGCTTGAATTTCGTGAAGAGGAGAAGAACCGCAATAAGCAGGTGAATATTTATTGATTAAACCAATTTAAGTTAAGCATAATTTCAACATTCAGATGTGTGTCAAGTACACTAGTGATATATAAACTCCTAAATATATATCTTGTTGATGAACATTTATTAATTGCTAAGGTTTAAGCTTGTGCCTTATTAATTTTAAATTTTATCATTGGTCTGTCAACATTATCTCAATTGTCAAGTCTCAGCATTCGAGCTTTTGTGGCAGATTCAAGCTTCAATAGCAAAAGTAGTTCAACGGCAATCAGAAGCACTTGTTAAGAGGCGCAAAGATACGCCAGGAGTATTTCTAACAAGATCACAGCGTAATCAACGAAACATTCATTCTAGGAGACAAACCCATGCAATTGAAGGATCGGAAGATAATGAGGAGGAAAATGACAATAATGAAAAGGATTCATCTTCAGCTGATGAACGAAGTACAGAACACAGGCAGAAAAGGCGAAAGAGATGGGCTAGAGTTCGCCCATCTCAACCCTCATCATCCATGGCAAGTCCAGATGGAGGCAATGATAGTGATATGGACATAAGCAGAGAAAATCGTGGAATTTCAAGGCAGGTGTCAAAACCTAGAAAGCTTACATGGGGAAGGGGTGGTTTTAGAAGTCACACACGGCATGGAAGTGGTGGTGGTAGCAATAGCAAAAGTTCTCGCAGTAGTCGATTGTCTAAGTTTGTTGAACATCTCCGAAGCTTGGATGAAAACACTGATGAGGTATAGGCTCTTACCCCCTCCCCTTCTCTAATAGGTGACATATGTTACTATTGAATGCTTATATTCTTATTTCAGTTCAATTGAATATAAAGATGCTATATTTTTTTCACAGTTTGATGTCCGTCTCATGCTTGTTTCTCTTGATCATCAAATTACACCAAGTTTGCCGCAACCTTACCTTTGCTGTCGACCAACTTTGTCTGTTGAGCACCTTTACGAAGTAAGATCCTCTTGTCTTTGATCAATTGTATCTGGCGGTGGCAGTTCTTGTTTTATTGGATCTTAAGTTTGTTTAGGCCTCCAACAGAAGGCCTAGTATTGTTGTACACCATAATTGTGAAATCAGTACCTGATTTGGTTGTTTGCTCTTTTGTCAGCAGAAGTTGCAAAAGATGTTTTATTAAGATATAAATTCTCTGTCCGTGTTGATAAAAAATAAAGATGATTGCATAGTATACTTCTGTTAATGAGCCAGTGTTAGTTTCTTCCTTTATGATGATTGTCTGACATTTTTATGTATTATACATAGTATGTTGCTCGTCAAACTCCTTTTCCAGTTGAAGGAATCGAGATACTGTCAGTCAAAGGATGCCAGAATACAAATCGTGACATGTCAGCTGATGAGAATTCAGCCATAATATATGATGAGCTATCAACGCTGGTTATAGAGCCACACAAAGATGAACTGGAAGTTTTACAAGGACATGAGACTCTGGCTGGGCTTAGATCCAAATGCATATCCAAGATGGGGCATTTGGTGAGTATTAAGGTGGTTTTTCCCTGATATTGTTTTAGGTAACAACTTAATTTCACACATTTTTCTACTGCTTCTGTTTCAGATTCTTGCATACAGGCGGAAGGAAGTATCATAGTCTTATTTGATTGGCGGTCGTTTGACGTTAAGAATGTCATAAATTTCTTTAGTATGTACATAAAAAGAACAGTTGCCTATTGCATCCTCAAAAAAGAAAGAATCTTTAGCATACTAATTATAAGAACCTTTCAAAAGGTTATGCAAGCATTGTGATATCTTTTGTAAGTTTAGATTTTCCTTCTAAAATACTAGTTAGGTTTCCCGTTTTACTTCATTTCCTGATCTATCTGTCAGTGTGTATCCAATCTGTCATTATGAGAACTATCATAGTCGTAAGGAGTAGTATTTATGGTAGCAAATTTCGCCTTCACTGTGGAAAATGAACATTTTATCCAAGTATTGGTTTTGTTAAATAAAACATTTAGATATATATCACAAACTGGTTTGGGTACGAAAGTAAAATAAAAATGGCAACCTCAATGAAAAAAATTACGTTCATAAAATGAGAGTAAGCAAAGTTTAATGAGGTTTTGTGCATATTGTCCTTATTTGTTTCAGTGCCTTCTATTCCTCTATCTGCACGTTTACATCTATATTGCTGTCATGGCTTAAACACAATCAAAAGGTGATCACTATCAAAGATGAGCTTTATCTACATCGTCTGTAAATTGAACGCCTGAACTTGGGAATTGAAGATATGATACTCAATGATATGAGTAGTAAATCATTCTTATTTTTGGTTAGTAAAACTTAGCAGAGATAACTGACTCCAAAAATGTTGTTTAGAATCACGCCTACTATAAATAGATAATGAAAAAGGCGCATGTCTAAAATGATGTTTATGTTTCAAGGTTTATGCTCCTATTGTATCATTCTTTCAATTTATCATTAGAAGATGAGTAAACTTTTTGCGTGCTTGGTTGAGACAATTATATCTTCAATTATCTCTCCATAGCATTCAAGCTCTTTGATGTTGATAGAATACTAAGGGTTGGTTACATTGTTAGTAAGGAAGCAAATAATTGGTGTTCCAAAGAAATTTCTCTTATCAGTGTCCATCACTACTATGAGCAATGATGAATGGCGAAAAATATAGTAGTGGGATGGGAGCCTATGTCTGTCCTTAAAAAGAAATTCAAAACTTTTAAGAGGAAAAAAAAAAAACATGGAAGAAATAGTGTTTTGGTGATGTTGAGAGGAGGTACAAGGAAGTAAAATATGAACTAAATGAGATGGATAAGAAGGGGGAGGAAATACGTTTTATTTGAGGATGAATGCATGAAGCAAAAGGACTCACAACAGACAAATTGTCCCACGTGGCTATGCTCTTTGGAGAAGATAATTGGGCTGATAGAGGTTAAATTTGGAAGGTAGGATAAGGATGAGTGATTAGGAGAGGAAGACCTAATAACATTGAAATTGTGAAGAAATTGGTTTGTATGGAAAAGTAATATCCTAAGTGCATTAAGGGGACATTAGGAAGAGTACATCAAGATAAAGAAGAGAATATTTATGATGGTGGAAGGAGGGGAACATAGGTAATTACATAATAAACTCTGGGACAATACAGCTTTAAAGTTTGAAACAATGCTGGAAGATGTTTGGACAACTCTGGAATATGTGACCAAAAGTTAGAAAAATCCTAACAGTTTTTATCTTAGTAACCCACTCAAAGAGACTGTGATAAATCCAATGTTGCTTTATGTGATGAACCATGCCTGTATTTTGTGTAGGAAAATCCATATATGATGTTTTGTGCTATTAGTGCTATTATGTTCTGTTCCTTATGTGTTTCTTTTGGAGCTGTGTACATTATAGGTTCTGCGCATTAGGTGGTGACTCCTTAAAAAGGGATTCTCACATTATGTATTACTCATAGGTAATGGTGGCATATCTTACTTTATATAAATATATTTTATTTGCTGAATAAAAAACAACTATTTTCCCTATTTTATAGTAAATCTTCTTACCACGAGTTAAGGAAGAGCTAATAAATACATATTTTTAACTGATGTAATTCTACAAAATTAATTTTCAGTTTGAAATTTGTCATATTTAAAATTGTTTAATATATATATTCTATAAAGACATGTTTAATTAGATGTAAAATATTTGCAAATACAAAATATTACATATAGAGAGTTCAATAATTTTATGAAAATTAAAATTTTGTTATTTTCATGATGAGATGAGTTAAAGTTTAAAAATCAAAAAGTTTGGTAAAACACAAGAAAATATACAATTATTTTTGACATGCAAAAATCTCGATTCATTTCAGACTTTCTCCAACACGTATTCTTTCTGGGTAGATTCCTGAACAACCACACTGTTCTGCAAATTTCTTCTGACATGCCAAAGAAGAAAACCTGAGGTGATGCCAAATCCATATTATTTAAATATTCTCCTTCAAACTAATAGACAAACACTCTCATACTAAACTTTCAGATCCTCTTCTCACTATGGATCTCATTTTTCTTCTGAAGAAAATACTAACTCAGTTACAGCTATTTACTTCACAAATTACATGATCCTGCACCACTGTTATTAGATGCTAATATTCTTTCTCCATAATCCTCTATGATTCCTCAAAAATGAATTGGTATGTTAAAGATTGATTAATTACTTTTTTTTTCAGACTATACTGTATAATTCTGATTTGGCCATTGACCTACCCTTTTGAAAAAAAAAAATTATCATATATTTAATTGAATTATTTATTACACTTTTTATTGATTAATTATACTATTAAATTGAATGTAAGTATTTTAGAATCCTAATAATAGAATTCTCATTATGTTCATATTGCTCTCCTCTAATAACATTTCTAGTTGAAAATTTGACAAATTGATTAATCAATGCACCAACCAGTAGCAAGTGTAATTGAATCAACTTTTTATGAAATCTTAATTTAGTTTTTTAAGTTAAATCACTTTTAATATTTTTTATAATTTTCACTTTGATATTAATGATTAGTTTATATTTAATCATTAGTATATATAATTATTTTTAAGACATCATTTTTGTATTCTTATAACAAGATCTTATAATATCTTAAATTTTATAATTATTTAAGATTAAGATATTAAAATAGAAAGATCTTATAATATTTAAATCTTAAAATCATTATTTTGTAATGGAGGTTTCCCCAACATATGGGTGAAAGACAAAAAGCAATTAAAAAATTTAGGATTTATTTTATCATGTTAAATTGTAAGTTATAAGTTAATTGCTTATTGATAAGTCTTTATAAGTTCTAAGATAATACATCAGCTTATTAAAATTAGTTAATAAACTAATTGAAAATGTAAAATAGCATAAAAAAGTTAATCATGTAAAGTTTTATTATATAAATAAATTTTTTATTTTTAAACTAAAATATATTTTCATAAAAAATTGTATTTTTTAATTTTTTATATTCTAACATAATATATTAGCTTAATAAAGATCTTTGATAAAATTAGTTAATGAACTAATTGAAAAATGTAAAATAGCATAAAAAAGGTAATTGAGTAAAGTTTTATTATATAAATAATTTTTTTTATTTTTAAACTAAAATATATTATCATATATTATAATTTTATATTTTAAAAAAATAAAATTATTAAATGATACTTTTATTATTTTTTAAAATATTTTATATATTTTTTTCATATGTAAAGAAATATTAGTTATTTAAATTTGTAATGTTAATATTTTCTTAAAAAATTTAACTACATATAAGAAATAAGTAATTCAATATAAACTAAAAAATAATATCATCATTAAAATAGACATTCAAAAGGTTTTAAAATTAAAATATAAAAAATAATAAATAAATAAAACTAAATAAATTATAACTTTTCATTATAAGTTAGAAGTTAAGTAATTTTTAATCTAAAAACTGTAGTTTTTTAATTCATAATTTAAAAGTTTATAAAATAATCTATTTAAATATTTTATCAAATATTTTTCTATTAGTTCAACTAACTTACAAGTTAGTTAAATAAATTAGTAACTAATTAATTAGTTTTATGAAAATGTTCATAATATTTTATTAAGAGAATAAATAAAATAATAATAAACTATTTTAATATATTAATATTACAATGTAAATTATAAGTAGTTGAAATAAATAAAGAATTAATTGAACGGTTGATCTATTATTCTGTCCCTTATGTGAGTGGATCTGAGTCTAAGCAAACTGTTGACTTTCTATATTTTTTTCTAATAACTTTTTTTTTTTTATAAATTAAAGATTGCAATACATATAATATAAAAATTAATTGATAAGATAAACAGGGATATATTGAATCATCTAATATTTTATTTATTTTATAAATCAATATTTATTAACTAAAATCCTTTTCAGATAAATAAATATCACGAATAGTACTTGTCATAAACAATTTAAACTAAAAATCTTGATTAGAAAAATATCATTAACGTATTTTTAATACTTTTCAAATATAAATTCTGATAATTTTTTTATTTTTTTCACTTACAAAATATAGCACCGTTTAATAACAACCTAAAACTAATCATTCAAACCAAACTGCTTAAACTTAATTTTCTTACTGAAATAATCCCAAATGCTTTTCTGTCTGTTATTAGATAATTATGTTGCTGATAAGATTATATACTCACATGCTTATGATTAATCATTTTTACTAAATTTAACCATATCTCATTCTCACTTACAATTTTTGTTTGAGAAGATTAAGTCGACTAATATTAGAGATAAGATAATTTAGAGTATGTAAATAAAAACTTTTTCATCTTATAAATTGATATTGATTTTATAAAAACAACTTAAACTTAAATTCATCTTTTAATATTAATCTATTATAACAATGTTAGGTTTGTTAATAACATTCAAACTATTACTACTTTATGACGAGAGAGAAACAATTCAAACTATTCACATGAGTTTGGATATCTATATTTCATAGTTTTTACTCCTAACATGTCATTTTTATTATTGTAAACGACCCCACTAATTTTTACATTGAAAACTAATTAAGATGTTAAGATTTTATAACGAGGATTAACATAGTTAAATAAAAAAGTATAATTTTTATTATTGTAAACAAACTCCACTAATCCTATTCAACAATTCTAGAACCTTTCATAAATAGACTTCACTATTTTATATTTAATTATTTAGTCATCTCCATTTCAATTTAATATATTTGTAATGAATTGTTCTGTTTTCCACTATCATAAATACTGTATTTACCGTTTCCACTTCCTCCCTTGTTTTATTGAAGCTGACGTTGTTTGCATTGAATGCAATCAATGAGCTTAACTTGTGATAACATCAGTTTCAAACTATTGACTGTAATACCATACAAACAAACATTTTAGCAAGTCAACAATGACGTATGTAATTTATCACTCTATATAATGCAAAACAGAATACAAGACATGTAAAAAAGATTTATCATCAGAAGATAAAGTAAATTTGAATTGGAGATTCACACATTGTGTGAAGATTCTATTTAGTATTAAGTCTTCTAACAAGAAATACATTCAGAATTGATTAATTTGATAATTGATGTGACTACAATAAAAAAGATTTTTTAGAAATAATTTACAATAAAAAAGATTTTTTAGAAATAATTTTTAGTTACCAAAATGATAACTAAAATAGATATCAAATTAGATTTTAATTGTTAAATAATTATAATTATAAAATAGAAGTAATGATTAGATTTAGTAACCAATTAAGTCAAATAATTAGTATCTAATATTAGCTACTAAGGTTTTAATGACCTATACCATTAGATTCTAAATTAATTTGGTATCTAATATTTAATTTGGTGACTATTAACCATTTAATTTTGTAACTAAATATTGGTCTCTAAATAATTTTTTTCACAATTTTAATATTTGTATGGTGTTTTTGGTAAGTTAAAAGTAAAAAATGAATATAAATGATTTTAATTATATGTATTAACTTTTAATGTGGGATTATTTAATATATAAAAATAAGTCCTCTAATTTAATGTGAATAAAATATTGGATTTCGAAATCATTAAAATAAATAAAATATAAAGAGAAGTAATATTTTGACACTTAGAAAGAAGAAAACAACCACATATAATTTTTTATAAGTCAAATCTTCACTAGAGGTGGACCTAAAGTCATAATATTATTATATGGGTAGGCTCGTTTTTTCTATTGGTATTTATTAATCAAGTTGGAGATAAGATGTTTTCTAATTAATCATAAAAAAATTTCAATATCAACGCTAGAGTTATAAAGTTATTCGACAAATCATGACAATTAGGTTGGTTATTTAATAATTAAGACGATAAAGATAAATTTGGCCTATGATCAAGACCTTAAGCCCTATTTGAATTAATATAAATTTTGAACCTATAAATTTAAGATCTTGAGAAGAAGAGGCGTCGATCTGCCAACATATAAATAAGAACAATAATATTTGGAAGAAGAAGATAGATACACTGAGTGGTTTACTTTAAAGTATCTTTTGGCTAAAACATGCTCATTGAATGTCAAAATGTTATTCCTAAATACACGTCCATTCTATTATTTTTTATAGTTTATTGAAATATATAACTAGGTTTTAAACATCAATTATTCGGTGTTCCATTTATTATATTCTTTTTACTGATTAAAAAATATAAATTTTCTAATAAGAAGATTTCCTATAACTTGTGTTGAATGCAAAACAATCAATTTTATTTTATCTAAGTGGTGTTTAAAAGGAGTTTAAGTACATTTTGAAATTAAGAATTTTCTATTTAGTATACCTTTAGTTGTAGGCGGAAAAGTTATGCAGATTCCTGTGACCAAGCTTTATTTAACTCTTGGAACTCCTGAATATAGCATATCTTCAAATAAAAACATTGGTCTTGTAACTGCTAAATGTGCTAAAATCAATAGTTCACGAAATTTAGTAGAAATTTTGGCAAAATTAACATGAATCCTTTTTTGCAATTTACATCTCTTGGATATCAAATCAACAGCAGAATGCCTAACTTAGATTCCATTTTCATAAATTTAGATAAACTAAATATGTTTATAGAAAACTAAATATGTTTATTTCTTTAACTCGCTATTTTCTTTTTCAGATAACATTTCCGGAAAAAAATTACATTAGACCATAACGGACGTCTAAGAAGCATAAAATGTAATTTGGCTAACTAAATTTGGGAAATGGTGGTATTTCTCCCAAAAAAATCAATTTATATATATGGTCCACCATAAATAATCACAATACTTGTTAAATAGATAATCATACTAATATTCCTGAAAAAACTATACTATTAAAAACAATGCTAGAAATGAATCAAACTACTTAAATCCCTTTTACTGAAACCATCCCAAATTAAAATAAGGAGAGTTGTTAATTCATGAATTTAACATGTTTTTTTGAGGTAGAGGTTGAGAAATAAAAAATCTTTCATTATATATATTCATATTGTAAGCTATTTTCCTAAACTTTAGGTTTTTGTAACGCTTTGAACTTTGAATTGAGGTGTCAGTTACGATTTCATCCGTTACGTGGATTGATTATTCTTTATTGGGAAAGAAAATGCAGAATTTTTTTATAAAGCGGGGATAGGCCTTAAAGTTTGGTCTGGTTCTTCATTTTTCCTCAAATTCTAACTCCCAGATGACCAGGGACTAATTTCTTTTAATGAAACTGTTATTTGCAGTCATTAAATCAAAAGCTTGAAACTGACATAATAATAACATCACTGCATAGGAGCAAAGACAAATGACTTTACCTTAAACATGTCAATAATGATGACAAAAACTCAATTTTCTAGGTTGGACATGAATACCTCAGAAACCTGTACAATGCTTTATTCAGAAAGCTTTTTTCTCTCTTTTAATAATATTATTAATTATTAGTTTCTTTTGTGTTTAATTTTGTGGTCATTATTTTGAAATGAAGAGATGAACCTTTGTGTCCATAGGAAGAAATAAAACCAATGGCATAATATGAACATAAAACCATAACATATATTTGTGTTAACCAAATGAAGTACTATTTTATAATTTATTCAAAGAGTTTAATTATTAATTGCAGGGCCTAACCAGTATAATTCACCTTTTCTCATCCCTCATATATGTTATCACATCTCTTTTAAGGTTCAACCACTTCCCTTCTTCAGTAGTTGAACCATTATTTTACAAAGAGAACATCAGTTTTCTTCTTATCCCTTTTGTTATTACGTCAGACTCATAATCACGCATTTATTACGCGTTATAAGAATGCTAATTAAACTCCTAATGAAACGTATGTACATATCCTGGTTTTTAGGCAGGGACAATTGGTCAAAATTTTTATGAACACTTCTTTTGAGTCAAAGGAGAAAGAAAGAAAAAAGCATAAAGAAAGAAGTACAATGAAGCAAGAATTGGAAGAAAGTAATTTAGATGGAGCCCTCTTAACGTGATCTAGAATTCTCATGTGTTAGATGTGATGACAGCATCTCGAAATGGGATCAGATATCAGTAACAGAGAGAACTTGTAAGACATTTACACATAGCTAAAATTGCTGCTCCCAATGAATTATCAAACTGCCACATACCCTCTTTTGCATGCTCATCCCAAATGCTACGCAGCCACGCACCTCCTTCTCTGTCCCCACACCCCATCCTCCTTACCCTTTCTCTCTCTACTCACCTTCTCTCTCTGCAACTTCCCTATATAACTCACCCCTTCGTTTCCCTCTACATTGACACATTCACTCACCATTGTGACTCACTCTTTCTTATTGTTATTCCCTTTCTCTTTCATCATTCATTCAAACCACACACAAAGTGCCCACCATGAGCAGTGTCTGTGCCGAGCAGCACAAGTTTCACCCCTCTCACCAGTTCCTCTCTCCAAAGAAAACCCTCAGAGAGATTGACATCCCTCCGAGGAAGCTCCTCACTCGCCGCGCCGCCGCTGCATGCGGCGGCTCGGACTTGTTCTCAGACGACACCATGTTGCAAAAGTTCCTACCTTCCAACAACCTTGACGACTCCGATGCGGACGACCCTTACTCCTCCGACCACTTCCGGATGTTCGAGTTCAAGGTCCGCCGCTGCACCCGCAGCCGGAGCCACGACTGGACTGACTGCCCTTTTGCCCACCCCGGCGAAAAGGCTCGCCGCCGCGACCCTCGGCGGTATCACTACTCGGGAACTGTGTGTCCCGATTATCGCCGTGGAGGGTGCAGTCGTGGTGATGCATGTGAATACGCTCATGGCGTATTCGAATGCTGGCTTCACCCTGCCAAATACAGGACAGAGGCCTGTAAGGATGGTAAGAACTGCAAGAGAAAGGTGTGTTTCTTTGCGCACACACCTCGCCAGCTGAGAATTTTACCGGTGACTTCTCCTTCTTCAAATGACGTGTCATGCAAGAAGACCATTAGCAAGCTCTTAAACCATGCATCAAGATCCAGCAACAACAACAACTGTTGTTTCTTTTGCCATTGTGTTTCTTCTTCTTCTGCTTCTTCTTCCACCGCTTCTCCAACTTCCACCCTCTTCAACATGTCTCATTACTCGCCACCGCTATCACCGTCGTCCTCCTCCTCGCCACCTCCTTCTCCGTTGAAACCCCGAAACGGGGTTTCTGTTTCTCCAATTTCCCGATATGGTGCTGCGAATGTAAACCCTCATCATGGGGTGGTGAGTTACGAAGAAGCGTTCGCCGAATTTGTGAACTCCTTGGAGGGTTTGAGTCTGAACGAGGGTTCTCCTGTTTCTGGTGCCAAACCATTGAACTTGCCTTGGCTTGATGTTTCTCTGAACTGTGAGGAACAGCAGCAACAACGACAACCGCTCATTGCTTCTTCTTTTGGCTGCGAAGATCAGCAGCAATTTATTTTTTCACCACCGTCCACTCAGACACCGACAAATGTTAGGTTTTGCAGCAACAGATTCATAGGCAACGACAACAAGGTTGTCGGTGGTGACTCAAACGTCCCAGATCTCGCATGGGTGAACGAGTTGCTGATGTAGAAGGTGAAGATGGTGACGAAAATGCTAGTGAGATGACTCGTAATTCGGTGAAGGAAAATGTAAATACCGCTTAGAAACATAACGTGTCTCTCGCGTCTATTGCTATTATTAATTATTGTTGCAGGTTCATTGCTTTCTGAGTTAGTTAAGTGTGTGACAATTTATGTAATTTGGATTTCATCTTGTTTTAATGCATAAGGGAATATTTTGACTGATGGGTGATGGTGTTGTCTTCTAAAAATGAAAAATTCCTTTGCTTTATTTTCTCTACAGAGTATGGTGTGGTGGTAAGAATTACGTGGTAAACCTACCCTGAAGAAGCTAAATCTTTGGGATGGGAAATCATGATATTTTGATGTTATGTTGGCCTTTACAAGTGCAGAAAGTGGATTCCAAGACCTGGCAAGCATGCAATCTTTGTCGTGGCAACACATCATCACATTGAAACAATATTATAATGATGGACTGATAGATAAAGATAAATCTCTGAAATTTTATATTCTTTGAGCATTTCGTTTGGTACTGAATACGGGTTTTTGAAGTGATGGACTTTGAGTAGGTGAAGCTCAAGGTGAGGATACAAAACTGTTAATTGGTGAAGTGGATTGAAAATTAAATTTGAGAGGCAGAAAAGGGAAATGAAAGTATCTTTACAGGTGTAAATTTAAACAATGGCGTTCTTTATTTAGTAAAGATATTAAAACTCTTTGATGGTCTTGTCCTTTAGCAAGGGAAGAAATAGAAAACCAACTAAAAGCTAAAATCTAGCAAGTTTTGCTATTTTATTGCTCCATCAATTGCTTAACAATAAAGTACATTTATTTATTAAACTGATAAACCTTATATAACACATGAAAGGTTAATTATGTTGTTTACAATCAAGTTAATGGATAAGCGAAAAGTTAGATACCAAACAAAGTCATCTCTAGTGATCTTCCATAATTCATTTCAATCGAAATACCTTAAATATGATAAAGAAAAGGTTCTATGATAATCTACATAATTATTTTTTATCTAGTCTGTTTTTTTTATCAGTATTCTTTTACTGACAAAAGACTGTTTATAATTCAAATAATAAAGTCATTTGATTACATTAACTGTAATAATTAAACGAAACAGCTTCATTGGTAAGTTAGTCGCAATTACAACTCGATTAACTTTTTGGAGTTTCGATCAGATAAGCTTTTGATTTTCATCCAAAGAGACACGTTATTCTATTTTATAAATTTTATAAAAAATTTACACTACCTTTTTGTTATCTCTATTACATTATTTACCTCAATCTCTATTTTGTTTATTTCTGTTTTTATTAAAGAAAATGTTAGGAAAAAACAATTGTAAGAGAGAAGATTTAACCATGTTCTTGAAAGGATTGGTGGGGCAGGTTTTTGGCATTTGAGGAAAAAATGTGTTGAAGATTTTTTGATGATTTGACATGGGCATGCAGTGGAGGTTACCTTTCGTACAATACATTTGTAGCTACCTAAGATGCATTTGTGTTCCCCTCACTAGTCTGGAAGATCCAAATTGTGAATAATTCTTCAACTAAAAGAGAATTTGGTTAATTATCGTTTGGGTGCAGAGTTGGGTTTTAAAGAATGCAGGTTTAAATGGAATAATTCTTGCACCAAAAGAATTAAATCTTGAAAGAGGTAGCTGAGAATGCTGTAAATCAATTCGAGATTCACATACAAATATAAGTAATTTCAAGTGAAAAAGAAATAGAAGAGATAAATATATTGCACAATAACTGAAAGCTTATTACTATTCATTTCTGTATTTGAGGGGGTGGTCTTTTGGAGGCCATAAGATTCTATACCTGCACTAATCTACCAAGGTGGTCCCACGGTTGCAGAAATGGTAGAGATACTTTAAAAACCCTTTAATACTTGAGTTAATTTCATAGTAAAATAAGGCTAAAGATGTTGACAAAAAAGTTAAAAGTAAAAGGGTGGTACTGCTGATGGGAGACCCCTAAAATGAAGATGAGATGAATAAGTGAAGCCAGAGTGACATAGGTAATGGAGATGGGATTAATAAGTGAAGCCAGAGTGACATAGGTAGTAGGGGCCTACAAATGCCACTTATGAAATTCAATTTCATGACTATGATTTTGAGATCCAAAATGCCTAAGTCAATTAATACAAGTACGCTTTGTTAACTCGCTATGTATTCTTACAAGAACTACATTATACGCCCTGTTAACTAGCTATTTTTCCTGCTCAAAGAAAAGGGACATTAATTCATAGTTCAAACTTGGACAACGTAGCATTTGTTGATAGCGTCTTAGGATGCAATCATGCAGACTTATTCGAAAGACAGCTAGGGTGGTGGGGTAATGATCCATAGTGTTTTGTTTGGAATAACTTTTATGGCGGGATTTGCTGGTTTTGAGCTTGGGTTAGGTGGGGATGCATAAACTAACACCAAATGGAACAATATGAGCAAACAACCCATGCTAAAACCATCCGTTATAAGCTTTGAAATCCACTGTCAATTATAGAGGAGATTAAACGAGCAAGTGTGGTACTATTATATCTTATCATGCTTGCGGTTTCTTGACCCGTGAATCAGTAGATAGAACTGTTGGTACCTACGTTGTAAATGGGTGTCTTTTTTTTTGTGATAGGGCAATTTTATGCAGCTCTCTATTACTGCATGCAAAATGCCTATGTTGTTACTGACAGATTCTCCATTCTTGTCTTGATATGCAGTTTGATTTATTTGAATAGTGCATCAAATCGAACTGATCTTCGAAACCGAAATCAGTCAATTTAATTTTTAACATTATAAAAAAGTTAACCCCCAATTTCCAGAAGTGTCAAACAATTTAGTTGCCCTCGCTGCCAATTTAATGTATGGATTTTTCAATTACCAATTGATTTAAAACCTAATATTTAAGACTAAATAAACTGATGCTCAAACAATATTGTCAAGAAAATATTAACTTAATCATTTCATAGACTACAACAATGGATAATTGTAATTGCAGAGGCTAATTAATTGTTTGCTCTATCATAATCAATCGCTAACTCGCCAATAGCCACGGAATTTGCAGCAGCGTTCTGACAAGGGTTGGCGAGGAACATACTTATAGGGGATTAAGTTCTCGCCTGTGGTAGCATTAAAAGTGTCACAACTTGTATAAAACTGCAACTGCATATTAGCGTGTTAACGTCTCTTTAGGAATTATCATTTTCCAGATCCTCCCACAAAGGAAAAAACTACGAATTTAGCATTCCTTGACCTGACCACATTCTTGAATAGCCATCAGTTGTATTACTCTCTAATAAATGCAAATTAACCCTAACAGGAGAACATAAGGTGAAGAATGTATTTCAATGGGGAAGAAATCAAATATGTCTCCAACCACAAGTTGGAAAACAAAAAATAATAGTAATATAATATAAGAACAATCAGATGAATTGTGAAAATTTTTCCTTTTCGCTTTATATCGACAATTATCTAATGGCACTTCAGAGGTGCCCAATGTACAAAAATAATATTAGTATACACGTAACTAACAATTTAGTTCGTTAATTTTGATCATGAAGGGTATACAACTTAGCTGCGGCATCTGAAGCTCTTCCAGTTGCCCCTTAATCTCAGTTGTCCTTTCTTGTGTAGTTAGATAGCGAGGATCTTGATTGTGGCTGGAAAAAATCAAATGGTGTTCCTGATCCGAAAGATCTTCTGGTGGCATTCGGGGAATCGGACAACAGTGGTTCATACACAGGATTTCTGTTTTTGGGTTGTGTTATTGACAAGGTAGAAACATCTTTCTCTATAGATCTCTGTTGAGGCTCAATGGGGCCAAGAGACAAAATTGGCCCACCCAGACGTTCAGCTTGCTGAAGTGTATTGATTTTGCTCGGCCTATATGTATATCGGAAGTACTTGATAGCTAGAATGGGACCCATCCCGGCCGCAACCATGAGCTGTATGGAATAATAGTTTCCATCAAACCAAAATCAACGTATTTTAGCAAAAAGAAAATGTGAATGAATTTGGCCCCTCGCTATGGCCATCTGACCTACGTTGATTCATTTCACAGGCAAAGAAACAAATGTGTGGACTTTATTAGGAAAAATAAAGGAATGTCACAATGTTGATTGAATTTGGCTCATCGCCAGGGCCATGCAATCTATGTTGATTTATTTCATAGGCAAAGAAATAGACGTGAATTTTATCAGGAAAAAAAGGAACTCAATGCCATACAGTTTTGGGACAAGAATCCTGAAGAATGTGAAATCTCGTGATCTAACACTGGAAAGGAGAACATGGAAATCACATTGATGTGTTTGATTTGTTTTACTGGGAATCACAAAAATCTCTTTATTATTATGATGTTTTCAATTTTAAAGCATGTACAAAACAAAAAATAAAAAAAAAACAAAAATCTTGAATGCATCCCTGATGAGTAGAAAGGAAAAAGAAGGAGGAAATTGAGAGTTAAGAACTTCATTAAGGTGCAAGAGGTGAGAAGCTACTTACAGAAATTGCTATCCAATATGACGGCTGTTGACACAACTTAAACATAATTGTATACATCCCTGATGAAGGAAGAGCGCTGAAGATCCAGTTAATGACATAAAAGGCAGCCAAATTACCCCATATAGCCATATGTTGCAATATAGTAAAGGAACTGTAGGCATAAAAAAATAAGAGTCAGGTAATCAAACCATAAAATCTTCTCCGCGAGCTGAAGCAAATACTTTGAACTAAAATGACTTCTTTTCGGAATTTGCATGCCAACCAAACAATTGCAACCAAGTCCAAAAGGCAATAACCCTCCCCACCCACTCCATCACCACCAAAAATTAAACTCTTCTCATTAAAAATGGAAACATTATACACCAGATAGTTCTTTCAATTCATTACTAATAGCATAGCACCCTATGCAGAAGTAACAGTTGCATCATTGACTACCAGTATTAAAGCTTACTTGGTCTCCATTGTTACTACAAAAGCCTGTAACCATATACAACCGGAAAGAGCAACCATTGAAACCTCCTCCATTTCACTTTTATCATAAGCATAGGCATGTATGCTTATCACAAATACAACTATTGCCTGCAAATTACAATCAACACCAATGAGAAATGACCAGACACATATAAAATGCTCATGGAACTAAATAATTATGAAGTAGAGCCAGTAACTCAGTTTTTTTTTTTTTTTTTTTTTTTCAAACAAAACAAAATAAAAACACCAAAAAAACTAAATAATTAGAAAAAAAAACCAAAAACCCCGTTATTTTTTTTTTTTTTTTTCGTCGAGCAACACATCAGTCATGACAGTGTTATTAAACAGCAGCCATGGTGGCACCATGGTAGGGTTGTGTTTAAATGGCACCTACCATAAACATGACACCTGCGGTAGTCACAGTGGCCATGGTGGAAATATAAAGCTTTAAAAACCAAAAAAAATAGTATTTGGGCCATGTATCCCAATCCGTAGCCAGTCTAAAACAGGGTTTAAAACCCCTTTCTCCCTCATGAGTCACTACTACCTGTCTACCCCTAAAGCATCCAACCACCAACAACCTTGATCTCCCGCAAGCTCTAGATTCAGCAAGATCCAACCTTTGGCATATGATTTTTCCATCTCTGGTGAACTTTTACTGCCTATTTTGTTTCTTATTCATTTTGTTGTTTAAATTTCAAGTCTATTAATTATTTATCTGTCTATTATTCATTTAATTAAGCATACTTTTTCAATTATTTTTTTTTGTAATATTTATCCTGCTTTTTTATTTTTTTCCTTTTTCAATTATTTTAGTTATTATTTTTAATATTTATACTTCCTTTTCTAATAGCTGCTTTACTACTTATACTATATATTTATATTATTTTTATGTTTTCCACCTTGGCTCCTGAATAGGCTGCTAAACCATCCACCATATGCATATGGCAGAATTTTGGCCCGCAGCGATAGTCCGCCTTTAACAACACTGGTCACGACTCATGATTATGATCATCTCAGTAATTTATAAACAATTGGTTAATATCAAATAAAACTCACATGGAAGAGAGATCGCCCAAACCATCCAGCAAATGTACTAGGATTCAGAAGCCTGTTTCAATATTTATAGTCAAATGCTTACCCAATGAAATGGCCATAAAAAATTTTCCTTTTACGGTTAATTGAAGGGTTACTCATTGTAATACATTTTGATAGTTCTATTATCTATAAAAAAAATCAGCACAATTACAAACCTTCCCGCTTGGCAGTAAAATAAAATTTGCGGATGTTGCATTACAGTTTCCTCACTAAGATCTTTGTCAAGCACGCTGACTAGAACAGGAACACTAGTGTAGAAAACATTATAAGCCATCAAGCTAACAGAATTGAAGAGGCTAGTTCCAGAGACACCTGAAATAAATGAAAAACTGGAGATGCAACCGTCAATATATAGAAGATTGGAATTCCTTTCTTTCATCACAACATTTTAATAGGGACCTCAATATTATGGGGTGTCTAACTCCCACAATGAGTAATATAAAATGTTTGGTGGAGTCTGTTTGGTTCTCCCCCCCCTTAATAGTTAAGAGTGGGTTCCTCGAATGTTGGACTGCTTAGCAATTTGGTCTAAGAATTAATTGTTGATATTTTGAAAAAGACTACCTATACAGGGTTCCTACCAACAAAGAAACTTTGAAGTGTTATGAAACAGAATGTCACAAAGTGAAATCTGCCGAGACAATAGCTCTCAGGACGGTGTTATGATGGGAGTAGGATACTACGAGTTACTAAGTCCTACATCAAATAATATGAGAATGTTTAGTGGAATATTTTAAGTATTTGATTTGTCTCCCTTAAAAACTAGCTTTTAAGGGTAGGTTCCTGAAGTGCTTGGGTGATTATCATATTCATAATCATTAACAATAACCACAAAGAAATAGAATGGAAAAACAGACATTGTTTTCCTTTTTCCTGGGCTATCTGTGGGTTTTCTGTTATACAGCTACCCGCCCTTTCTGGCTGGGGACATCTTTAGTGCTTGTCAGGAGAAAAAAAAATTAAAGACCTTGTCAAAGAAACTCACAAGATTTGGATGAAGCAAATCAGTAGGGACTTGTAGAATGAATATTGAGAAAGAAATGCTGTACGGTTGTATGAGTAGCGGCCATGGACCAGAATTAATCTCTTCAGGAATCTAAACTCTGAAATGAACAGGAAAATACTAACATCAAAGAGATGAATCTGGTAGTCATAAGCAACTAATGAAAGAATAGGAAACACTAGTCTGCTGTCTTATTCCAACCACTGAAAAAGATTAACTAGTAGAAGAGCTTTGCATCAAATTATGGTTGTCAAGAATAATAAAGAAAAGTTATTGATAAAGGTTTGGGTACAGAACAGCATTACAAATTTAACCATGTGTGAAATATAATCTGACAAATTCAAAATACAAGAAATAGAAGGTACTTGGGAACTGTGTTGAAGGACTAGTACACAAATCATGATTGCATCAGCAAAGGAGTAAAATGGCTTACTTCCAATACTGTAATCAGCTGCTCTTGCTGCCTGCAATCCTTCTCTGCCACTGATACCCACACCAATATCAGCTTGTTGTATCATCCTTACATCATTTCCACCATCACCAATAGCCAATGTTCTATAATCACATGATTTTAAGATCTGAACAAGCTGTAACAAGAAATAGTATACAAGACAAGTTACTGCCATTATTTTCTGATAATTTAGAATTGGAATAATACAAATAGAAGTATTATGTTCCCATTAGAGGAAAACATAAGATGTTGGCGTGTCATCCCCCTTCTTATTGTAATAGGTTAATTAAAAGGAGCTAAGACACCCCTTATTAACATGGATGGCAACTAAAAATGAAAGTAATGCAAAGCTTAACCTCATAAAAACAGAAGCAACATATTATTGTAAGCAGATAAAATGGTAAAAAGAAAAACCTGTGCTTTTTGTGATGGTGTCACACGACAACATATAGCAGTCCTTGACAAAATTGCCAACTCAGTGAAAGCTTTACGATGATGAGTAAGTGCAATCTCAAGTGCCCAACCATCAACAACAAAAGCCACATCCTGTTTGAAAGAAGAATGATCAGATGAATTCCAAAACCTTTCAAATTATCTTGATCTCACCACATGTTTGCTAAAAAGAGTGTCCTAGTTAAAACACCCCAATGTGTCCGTACAAGTTGCTCATTACTAGATTTATTTTAGATATGACAAGAAATTTGTTGGAGAAGACAAAGGGATAGAGAAGGTGAAAGAGCAATAATAAGATATCCTCCAAAATAGAAACCACACAATAAAAAAAAATGAAGAATGGTCAAGAAAAACAAAATTAGTAGATTCTAAGATAATACAGAAATTAATAAGCAGTACCTTGGGTTCTGAGGTAGTTATCCGCATAGTTCGTAGCACTCTCTCTAAACTCCTACAAACCTCTTCCTCTGTTTTTCCATCAATTGATAGAAGCTGTCCCTTTGGTTCTGTTAGTTTTGGGGGAGGGAATCATAAGAATAAAGGGTCCTCAATGTTACCAACATTAATTAAAACCCTTCCAAAGAAGGATGAGTAATACTAATCACAATAAAACTTAAGTAATTTGTGCTCACACATCGAAAAGCTCTTAAAAGTTGGGACTATGCACAACAGATAGTTAAGTTGAAAATGAAAAGGTAGTGTTGTTTATGTTGGTAAGCCTATGAGCCTTTGAAGCATCCAGAATAGGACTCTGACATATTACAAACTGAAAGAAGTTATACTTCTAGATATTTCCTTATTTGAGTTTTTACATCATTTCAATTACCAAAGTTTTTATCAGATGAAAAGAATTTATTTTATGGCCATCAATTGATAGAAGCTATCCATTCAGTTCTTAGTTTTAGGGGGAGGGAATTGTAAGAATAAATCCTCTCCAGTATTGCAAACATAAATTAATAGCCTTCCAATGAAGTATAAATAACACTAATCAAACAGTAAAAATTAAAGCAATTTGTAAACACAAACATAGCCAAGCTATTCTAAAACAGGATAACATGCACAACAGATAGTCAAGTTAAAGTTGAAAAAGTATTCTTTTTTATGTTGGTAGTTCAAGCTGTTAACCAGAAGACACAAGCAAATAAGGTCTAGATATTTCCTGATCTACGTCATTCCTATTATCAATGTGTTTTCAGATAGCTAGTGATTTGTAAAATTTATAAATGCGTGCTTTTCTGACTATGTTTGGTAATGATCATCATATCAAACTTTATTACAGCTTTAAACTTCAGTGCACAATTAATCAGTATTTACATTATTTATTAAATTTATACGGATCCTGAGTAGGATATCAAGATATTTTTAAATTCAAATGATGTATTCAAGATACTTCCTGATTCTAAGCTATTACATTACATCATTCCATTATCATCATGTTGTCAGATAGCTAGTTGCCAGCAAAATTTATGTATGTATGCTTTTCTGACAACGTTTTGGAATCATCATTATATTAAGTTTTATGATTGTTTTAAACCTCTGCATAATTAATCAGTATTTACATTATTTATTTATTCAATGTTTATTAAAATTATATGGATAAAAAGTGTTCAATAATATATAGTGTATAAGTAGATGCAAAACTCACCTTACAAACCAATTTTATGATATTGAATTAGGTTTAAAGTTCACTTTCTAAGATGGTACCAGAATCTATTTTATTGATATTTGTTAAACCTATTGTATCACCCGTTATTGAATTACCAATAAATATTCAATCCCACACTTGAGATGTTAGTCCTCGATGTAAAGGAATGTGTTAGAGATCTCATATAGATTAGAGATATAATTAAATTATAGGACATAGGTGGTACAAACCTTACCTTACAAGCCTGTTTTGTGAAATTTAGTTAGACTTAAGGCCTTTTTCTAAGACCTTCAATTATATTCTTTCTCTTAGGCTACCCCAAATAGAACAATTAAGCTCCACTACCCCCTACTGGCACTAAAGTGGAGTCTTGAGAACCATTTGGTGTTCCTCCTTTTATACTGTTGGACAGTTTTCTCCACTCATACACTTAGTCCCCAACTAAATGGAATATATACAGCAGAAAAACAAAATACAAACATAACTTTATCTATTTTTATATAAATAGAGAGAATGGAAATCATTTCGATATTCTAATGCTGCTTGATTATGAACACATACAATAATTGTACTATTTGCACATCACTAAGAAGAAAACAATATTCTACAACATGATCTCAAATCTTAATCACCTGGGGAAATAAAATTACATGACAGAGCAATTTGTATTGCAGTATTCTGCTTATCTCCAGTTAGCATCCAAAAATTTATTCCAGCTTTTCTTAGAGTTTCTATCGTTTCAGGCACCCCATCCTAAAAGCAAAACATAAAAGTAAATCATAATGGTCATCACATTTAATCACTGGGAAATTCTTTAATTTTTTTTCATTTCATCAAAAGTAGATGGGGGTTCAGTAAAATTACATGAATTTAGAAGCATTATCTATATATTAGATTGTTATCTGCAAGTACAGCTAATTTTCACCTGTAAACGATCCTCTATTGCTGTTACACCAAGAATTTCCAAGTCATGTTCTACTCGTTGACAGATCTCAGCTACTCTCCACTGTGAAAGATATTAAACTGAGAAAGAGAGCTTTTGAGTTAAAGTACATAAAATAAGCCATAAGTATATGCCCTTTACCTCCCTATCAACCAAAGTGCTACTGGCCTCTTTAAACATTAAAGACCATTCTCGATATTCATCTTTCTTTAACTCACGCCAAGCCAAACATAAAGTACGCAATCCCAAGTGAGCATATTGTTCCACGGCTTCAATGAAATGTCGAGTCTGTTGTCCTGCAATAATCAATGGTGTCAATAGCGTAGCAGCGCCCCCCTCCCCCTTCCCCCTTGCACCCCAAAGAAAATAAAAACTCGATTGCAGGTAGTGGTATTGAGATGACCGCTACTCTGATTTTTTTTTTGGTACCTATTCAACTGTTTTAATATATATATAAACACACATACACATGTACATTCTTATTATTATATTATTTCTAATTATTATTAATTAGCTTATTATGATTTAATTAGTTTTTATTACTATTATTTTAATTTGTTATGCTTTGTTACAGAAAAGTTCATTTCATTTTTTCTTCTTTTTCTCTTCTAGAGAAGCTTGTCCAAACAGACCTTTTATTATTATTGTCCAATCACTACATTACTAAACTATATATACCACACAATTTGATCATTAAATCTATGGAGGAAGAGCTCAAAATGATTGAAAAAAATGACACATGGGAGATGCTGGAAAGCTCTCAACACAAACAACCTATAGGAGTCAAATGGGTTTATAGAACTGTTAGAGATCCCATAGTATATAAGTAAGGGCAAACTCACTTCCTAATATGGTATCAGAGCCATTAAGAACTTATCCTAGTCAAGATTTGGGCCTATCATACCACCCACACTCGATGTCCTTAGTGTGAACGCATGATGTCCTCGACATGAGGGGTGTGTTTTAGATCCCATATTAATTAGAGATAAAACCAATTTATAGTATATAAGTGAGGACAAATCTCACCTTACTAAACTGGTTTTGTGAGGATATGTTAAGCTTGTGAAGATGAGTTAAGTTTAAACTCACTTCCTAATAAGAACCAAACTTAATCAAACGGTTCTATAAACAATTACAAGGTGGGATTGATAGTCAAAGGATATGCTTATGTGTTTGGGGTAGATTTCTCAAAAACATTTGCTCCTGCTGCACATTGATACAATTAGATGTTTGCTTTGGCCTCACAAAGGATGGAAAATTTACCATTTAGATGTAAAATCTGCATTTTTAAATGGTTATTTGCAGAGGAGATATTTGAGGAGCAACAGGAGGGATTTAAAGTTAAGGGACAACAAGACAACGTGTACAAGCTAAAGAAGGCCTTGAACAATAAATCCAAGCGAATCGACATTATAATTGAAAAAGGTCGGTGTTAATTTAATCAAAGTTTCCATCTACGTTGGTTACATACTTGTGACAGACATTGATGAGAAACTAATAACAGAGTTGGAAGTCAAAATGATATATTTTCGTTTATTGTCCTTCTTCTTGGGAATGGAGGTAAAGCAACATAAAGATGGAGTTTTTATATGTGAAAAGAAACATGCAAAGGAAATACTAAACAAGTTCTGCATGGAGGACTACAAAAGCATTGATACACCAATGAACCAGAAGGAATCATTTAGCAAAGATGATGGAGCCGATAAGACAGATGAACATCATTCCAAAAGCTTAATTGGTTGCCTAATATATCATTATTGCTGCAAGACCAAATATCATGTTTGCAATAAGTATTCTTCAAGGTTCATGCATTGTGCTAATGACGTTGATTTTTGAACTGCCAAACGAATTGTTAGATATATTAAAGGCACTTTAGACAATGGTGTGATGTACTCTCATTCTCATAAGTTAAGGTTTCATGTCTACTCTGATAGTGATTGGATAGGTTGTCATGCGAAGCACATCTGGTTAATGTTTTTCTTTTGGTTCTGGAGTTTTTTCTTGGTACTCTAAAAAGCAAGCTGTTATAGCTCAATCAACTACAAATGCAGAATATGTAGTTGTTCTGAATCAGACTCTTTGAATCAGGATAATCATGACAAATTTGCATACGAAACAAGAAGATAGTACACAAATTTTTATAGACAACCAGCTGCAATTTCATTTGCCAATGGTCCAGTGTTTTATGGAAAAAACTAAACATTTTAAGATAAGCTTTTTCTTCTAAGAGAATTTCAAAGAGAAAGAGGATTGAAGTTACTATACTGCAAAACAGAGAATCAAAGCGCTAGCATTTTGACCTAGGCACTTTCAAAAGCAAGACTTGAATACTTGAGATGAAAACTTGGAATTTGTAGTTCCAAAGTCAAGGAGGAGTATTGAAGATATATCTGTTGGAATTAATTAAGAAACAGAATATATTAGATTTTTATGTTATTTTAAATAAAAGTCATGTTAACTGATAGGATAAATATGTTTTTATCCTATTTTTTAGGCATTATCTTTTATTAGTCTAATTAGCTGATAGTTTTCTTGTTTTGCTCATGTTCTATCAATATGTCGATTTCCATATAAATAAAATAAAGCCTTCTGCACATACAATTCATAACAAAAAAAAATATTCAACAAATCAACTCTTCTTACCGGTACCTCTGGGCCTTCTTTGCGCATACCTTAACTACCTAGCGATTCCTTGTTCTTTTTCCATAAGTGGCACAAAACCAATCTCTTCTATATATAATCATATAGCGCAATCTATGGTCTCAGAGCCAATCCCAAACCCAGATAATGGAAGAAGATTGTGTTAGGCCTTAGAAATCAACATAAAACTAGCCGATACCTATATAACCCCAAGGGTTTGCTCGAGAGAAACAAGGCATATCTTACATTTGATAGGTCATGATTCAACACTTGTCTCTGTAGGGTGAGATGGGGTAGACGTAGGCTCCATTGTAAACTCTCTTTAAGTTTAAGCCTCAAAAGCTTTCATTACCATTATTGAAGTGTCATCTCCTCCCCCTAAATTTGAACTGTTCAATTTGGTTGCAGTAGTAAGTCCTAAACACAGAACCAAGTTTTTGCCTTTATCTAATGTAGATTTTTTGCCAGCCTTTAAAGAGTGATGGGCCTCCTAAAAATTCACAAGCTTATAGCCAAAGCCAGACCCTATGATCAGTTTAAGTCAGCTTCAGTTAAAAGTCATTCAATTAATCTAAATCATATAATCAATTCTGGTCGGATCAGATTTGAAAAGTTAGTTCCAATACATGCAAACAGGTCTGAGTAAAAGAATGGGACAATAAAAAAAAAAGGAAAAACAAAATTAAAAGAACTGACAACATTTTAGCACCAATATTTGGCAAGGATTGAAAAAAAAAGGTAGTTACAAATTACGACAATAGTGCACGAGTATTTAATCTTGATATTTCACTCCCCACTCATCTGAAATCACTATACTCCTATCTGACTCTAAGCCAACAGCTGGCCATATTGGTGAGAAGAAAGGAAGTATAAGAAATCATGAATTGAAAGAAAACTCATGTGTAAACATTATTTGAATGCCATAAAAATACAAATGAAAAGGAAACATAAATAACTTTACCAGCACGAGCAAACGGAAGAATAGCCTCATCTGCTCCTTTCGACAAAAGAAGGATCTTTCCATTTTGGCAATCTTTCACTACCACTGACATTCTTTTCCTATCAGAGGTGAACTCTAGGGTTTCCAGGACTTCATACTGAAGTATTGAAGAGTTGAACTTTACTTCTGAAAATATTAAAAAAAGTGATTATATGAACTTATGTAACCAATTAGTCAGTTATGCTTTCAAAAGTAAAAGCAAGCACAGTACCAAGAATATTTCCACTCTTATTAAAGTAAATCATATGCAATTGAGCAGCCGCCTGAACAAGGGCATCCTCATCTTGAGACTGTGCTTTATAAAAGATATCTCCAGTTTTGCTAAGGATGACAAGAAGAAAACAAACATAAATTAATAACTTCCTACTAAGGGTTACTAAAAATATCCCAACTAAGAAATTTGTTAGTCTGAACAGTTGCCATATCTGGTGTTGTAGCAAAAATAAAGACAGAATCACCTTCGTGTAGGTATGACAGTATTACATATTGCCATAATTGTAAGAAATCGTACAACATCTGAAGAACCATTGGACACAGCATTGATAAGCTCTACATCTGCACATCACAAGATGTAACTAATCAGGTGGTTAAACTTGAAATCTGAAACAATTACAGAAGAAAATATATCTTTGGAAAATAGTCAGTGATTAAAAAAAAAAAAAACAATCAGTGTATGCATAAGCAGTAAAGGAAGAAAAGGAATAGAAGTGAATTCACTCGTGTTCATAAACAAACATGAATCATTTCATGTTCCTGGTGTACCAATTTAGACAATCTTCAAATTTACACTTTCTCCCGTACATTCACATTATGTTCCAAAAACATCTTTCAATGAAAATAAATGTTCCATTTTTTCATGTCAAATGATATTAATTCCTATTAGTTGAGAAAATCAATCTTCTATTCAAATAAATAAAGCTACATGACAATAAAAAGAAAACTAAAATTTCTAAATCTAGGTGAATCAAGGAAACCATTGAGCTGTGAAGGCTGGAAATCTCACCACCATAAGTATGAGAGTAGGCTGCCTTGGTTATGGATTTTAAGAAAAACCATTACACAATTTTGTTATGTTAGAGTCAAATAAGCGTCCACTGCTTTTGCAGCATCCTGATTGTATACATAATATTTATATACTTCAATTCAATTTATTTAGTATATACCTGTGCCCTTCGTTATTTGTGTTGAAGGAAGCAATATATGTATTTCTTGGTGGATGGAAACATCATAATTCAGTTCAGTTTTCTTAGATCATTATGTTCATAAGATCAATGGTATTAGCCATGCCTTGGATACACTACATGCTCAAATCAAGAAGCCAACTCATTTAGACAAATTTCAATATATTCCACACAATTTCCATGGTAAAGGAAAAGTTCTAATATTACATGATATCAAGGCAAAAAGAAAAGTTTCCCCAAGCATCCATACCCTTCAATGCATCTCCATTTTCATTTCCGTAGAAATTGCCACTAATACAACATCTTCTAAATATCATCTTATTCTCAGTCAGCGTGCCTGTTTTGTCAGTCAAAATGTACTCAACTTGTCCCAGGTCCTCACTTATCGCTGTACTGTCAAATATAACAAACATCATTATTAAAAAAAAAATGTGCTGATGTACGATAGTATACTTTGTGTTATAAGACTATTCTCTGCTAGTTTATTAAGCAGACTCAGCACTGAGTCAGCATCCTTTAATAGTTAGTCAGCTGGTATTTGATATGAGAGCTGGAGTCTGTTGTGGAACAGTTAGATCTTAACTTACTAGCTTGTACCTCCAGCTATCCATCAGTAATTATGTTAGGACTGCTGGAGTCTAGTGTAGAACAGATCTTAACCGACTAGCTTGCAGCTCATGCTATTTGATTATATAAATACTTGAGTGTTGTAACTCAATCCTTAATAATACAAGACATTTTACAGCTTACAAAATTTCTCCTTTTCTAAATTCTTTAATGTACAAGTTCCTCGAAGTAGTTGGTAATAGGATAATTCAGTTACTCACTTTGTTGCATTGGATGGAATGCTAGTCTCAAGGTCAATCATCTGATTGTCCCAGTCAATAAATTTAGCATACAAGCTCTTCACCAAATCGAGAGATACCTGCCAGAGATGAAACAGTTGGCTCTATCAAATTTAGAAAGTTACCCTCAATATTTACACAATTTTGAAATGTTTTAAAGTTAAATAATAATAATTGGTATTAGCACTAGGATTATCATTCGAAAATCTTATTTTTAATTATGAATTAAGTTTTAATGATATTTTCATTTAGTTCTTAAGGTCACAAATGTTCTTACCTCAAAGGACTTCCACTATGCTATCTATGCTATGACTGTTATCCAAATGACAAGCGTGTTATATCATAATATAATGTATGCCAAATCTTTACCATCAGCTCACCTTAATTGAAATGGGTATCATGATGGAACAGAGAAGCTCAAACCGCAAAGGGATGACCAACAGTTCATACCAAGGACCTTCATTAGGGTAAAGAACATACCATTGCTTTGAAAAACAAAAGAAACAAAAATAACATGAGGATCCACCGACATGAATCTTGAAGATTATTACAAAACAAGGAAACTTCCATAGAATTATGAAAGATATGGCACCAAAACAGGGCAAAAGTCTAATATATGTTTCGATTCCCATCCAAAACAGTGAATACATAATCAATATTAATCTGCTTCTGTGTATTGCTCTCAATTTAGACTTGGTTTTGAGAAAATGTGTTTTCTGGATGCTGTTCCAAACACCCCATAAAAGTAAGATTTCAGAAAAAGAAAAAAAAAAAAAAACTTTAATGATTAAATAGCATAATGACACAGGAAATTACAAAATTAGTGGTTATTCTAAGAAGAAGAAAACCTGGCATCCATTGACAAAGGGACTAAAAGATTATGAGGAATATTTCCTAAAATAAACCAAAGCCTGCTTACAAAGAGTAAAATTTACACTCAATTAAATAGTTCACATGAAAACACAAAGGAAGCAACCAGTCAAGCCGAGATGCTCTTTGTTGAAACAAAATAAAAATTGTAAAGGGTGCATGCTCCTTCCATGAAAATACAGGTAAACAAAAGGGCAATATAGCAAAACAAAATAATAAGCACTAGTGAACATATCCTAATTATCAGTGCACAAGAAACTTATGTTGAGAAACTGTAACATACCTTCTTAGCTTCTGTTTCTTTCCAAACATTCCCAGCTATGCCAAGAACCAGAACAACAACAATTTGGAATACAAATATAGCGCCAGTCAACTTGTCAATCATGGCATCCATAGCAGTGAGCTTTGGTTCTGGTATACCTCTACTCATGCCCATTTTGGTTTCATTACCTGAAGAAATACAATACATGCCAGATACAAAATTTAAACCGCTGCTGAAAAAATATACACAGTTCCGAGAATTTAATAGATTTTATATATGAACTTGCCTGTATAGACTGCCACTCCACATGCCCACTCTGTGTTTCTCAAGTAACATGACTGAAGAATGGTGTTTTTAATGGTTAAAGGGCATATATCATTATCAATAAATGGGGGAAACAACCGCATGTTTGCATCAAATCTCCTGATGTCTTTATCTGGACAAGGACACTCAATTACACCCTAGACACACACAAATTGAGAATAGAATAATTAAGTAGTTTCCATATATTAATAATTAATAATTGAGAGACAATTACGAGATAGAAGATAAAATGATTCTGATAAACTAAAAATGAGTTCATTTACACCAGTAACTGTATACAGTTGTTGGCAATTTATACAATATAAGTAGTTATAACACAACTAACTACTTAGAGCTGATGATAGTTGTTTATGCTAACAACCACCACAAGATTACAGGCATAAGCTGATCTCCCTACATCATTCAAACATCTTATCTAATTACTCTTCACAATTAAATTCTACCAAGTATAGTTACTGTAGATAAAATCTTACCTTAATTTTGTGCAATAGTTCAACATCAATTCCCGCACAAGCAGAAGGTATGACCCGTGTCTTTAGATCAGTTTCACCATCCAGCGCAGCTGTCTGAATAACATGTCACATCATAAGATCCTTAAAATGAATATAATGAAATGTATCCCCCCAAATGAGAGAAAGAGAAGAAGATTTAGAAGAAGAAAAGTAGTGGAACTCCATTCCAATTCCCCTGCAATGCTGCAAAGAGAGAAGACTAACTTTAGCATGTTCCACAACATAATTACCTCTACATAGCAAACTCCTTGAGGATCAGAGGTGCCAATCAAAACAAGGTCACAAGGCACTTCATCATTTTCACGTAGCCATACTATATTACCTACATGAATATCCTGGGCTTCAATCTGCAAAACCACCAAGGGTACCACCCCCACCCATAAAAAATCGAAAAAATCATTAGATCTACAGATATAAAAGAAAGAACACACCATATAATATCAAATGATAAAGCTTATGTAAATCTTCCTGCCTACAAGACACAAAGCAGACCAAGTTGTGTATGGGATATGAAGTAGAAGCTTGAAGTCTATTCAGCTTCAGCTTTTTTTGAAAAAAAAAGGTGTTTTTATGATATAGCTTGTTTTAAAAGTTATTTTCAGAAGCTCTTCTTGTTTTAAGAAAGCAATAAAACAGCTTCTTATGTAATCATATTTTTTAGACACTTTTAATTGATAAAGCACTCTCTAAATTGGCATAAACAAACAGACCGTTCATCATTTAAATGGTACAAGTAGGTTTTGGGCCATGTCTAGTTACAATCACTATCACTGTCATACAAATTGATGCTTCAAACAAGTGTAAGGAGTAATCCTCTAATAGATAAATATGACCATTGGTTCTTACAGGTAAATCAAAATGTTGTGTGAAAATGTGCTCACACATCACATAATATTCTGGCAGGATAGGTAACAATGAACATGACACATAACTTTATATGGCCAATAAGTACATACATAGACTAGAAGCTGCGTGCTGGAGTTTAAATCATCTGTAGTTGGGTGAGAGATACAGTCATTCATTGTTGCCTATGACCTCATTCATTAGAATGAAGAAACAATAGTAAGCATCCCATATCTATCTATGCTAGACCACAAACCTTTTTACGGTCCATGCCTTTCTTAAAAACTAAAAGTTCCATTTTGTGGTATATGTATAACTATAAGAATATAGAGGAGAAAATAACTATGCAATTAATCATTACAAGAATGAACCAACTAAACATGCACGTCTCTGACCTTTTAGAACAAAAAAAAAAATGGGAATGGAAAAAGAAAATGAAAGAAAAAGCAAGACAAGGAATATGAAAAAGTTTGAGAAAATACACATGTATCATAATTAAACTGGTCAGACACAAAAGTAGACCTATAGACAATATCCTGATATTTCAAAAACCATAAGAGGTACCTCATACTTTGTGCATAGAATTTAGATTAAAATTAAAACCATCAACTGAAACGAAAAAGTAACAATATCTTGAAAATATAAACAGATTATACTCTATTGTAAATAATAAAAGTCAAAATCATGCATAGTTATTCAAATGATGATGATCAATGGCTAGAAACACAGAATAATATATATTCGAGAAAATTAAATACGTTTCATACATGTTTCTTGATGCCCTTCTTCACAACCCAGATTTCCTTTTCATTTGCCTTTTTGTCTGAAAGATATCTATTGTAATCATCCCATGCCTCTTTTGATGCAGAGACAGCAAAAATGAAGATAAGTGGACCCCATGTACTGGCAGGATTTACTGGAGTAATGAGAGGCCATAACTGTAGGCAAGCTATGAGCAAAAAGTACTGATTCATGAACCGGCTGGAAAAGGGAACAAAATCAGATGGATTAAAAGATAGTTATGTTTAATTAGAAAATTAACATGAAAATTTTAACACCAAGGAAAAACTTATTTTGTTTGATAAAAATAAGTTCCTGGATCATTCATAACACTTAAGGAATCCTGCAGAGTAAACAAAACAACTGTGAGTGATATAATTCTGTTAGACAATGATATTGAGTTGGCTAGCTGCTACAACTGTTGGTCTCTGTTTTGTTTAGTTTAACTGTTTGTGAGGCAGTTACCATACTTAGTTTCTTCTCTAATTAGTGCAACAGCTTTAGTTAGAAGATTATGACTAACTTGTGACTGAGCTCTGTCTATATAGTTTTCTGTAAAAAATGTCTCTGTCTTTTTGTACCTTTTTCTCTTAACATAATAAAATCAGTGTATCAGTTTTCTATCAACAACCACAACAAAAAAAAGAACAAGGTTGAATCCCTAGAATATCGGATTAGTGAGTTACGCAAATGTTAAATTAAAACTGTCTGGATCCTCCACATTTATGGCACTGTCCACTAATCTTCTGAACTCTCCCTTTCTAGTGTTAACTATATGATGATTCATGTCTAGAAAGCAGAATCTATGAAATTGCACAGAATATCCAACAAAATGAAATTCCCTCCTTGCAGACAAACCTTTGTTATTCAATATCAAAGAAGATAGAGGAGGAGATCAAACAGAAGAACCCTAAAGGTGTGCAAATGAATGCGCATCATATCATGACTCATAATTAAAAAAAAAAATGAGAAACAAAGAGCATCAGGAGAAAGATTACCTGAACTGTTCCCATAAATTTTTTGGAAGAAAGTTTAAAATAGTATATTTTCTGTTTGATATACGATTATCACAGTATATATCATGAGATGATTCGTCGTCATCAATATAAACATAACGCTTCATTGTTGAATTATGAGCATCTGTTTGTGTATAGATTATCTTCTACAGCTTCATTGCATGCTCAAATAAAACGATTTTAAAGTAACCTCAACCAGTCACATCCTGCAAGAGAGAGAAAATTCAGAATTGCACATAAAATTTGTTATCATGAAAAATAAAACCAAGAAACAACACCAAACAAAAGATAGCAAGATCAAAGGATTGAACCCAATTCAAAAAAATATTTTTCTGACTCTCAATAAACTGAGCATCTCAATACACTAGCCACACAAACATATTCAATATCATGTTATTCTTGACATATCTAAATGCAAAATACTATCATAATATTCAGCATGCAATATGTTGTGTGTAATACCTTTATCTTATGTTAATCATGCCCAAGCACAACTGAATGACAAAATTTATTGAAAGAAACAGGTAATTTAACATGCAAAAGGTACTGATCAATCTTATAATCAACTAAATATCAGAGAAATGCCTCACAGTGAATAACAAAGACAGGACCAAAGTATCGCAGAAGAATAGCATCCATAATCCCTAGCATGTCATGCCATATCACATAAAGTTCATTTAATCTTTTTATGGAGGAAAACAAATTAAGGAATCACTCGAATAACCATCCTGTTGAGTACATGCTGCCAAGGCAGCACACACTAGGTTGCAGTACGATAGCAATACAATAAAAAAATGTTGTCAGTGCTCATCTCAACTAATTCTTATTTGAAACCTCAAACTTCCTAAATCAATCCGCAACGAATCAACGAATATTAATATGACATAGAAGTTTTTCGGTGTCCATCTCAACTAATTTCAAATTGAAAAACTGAAATTTCCTAATATGAACAAAAATTAAATCAACAGTCAAGTTGATTGGTTCATCCTAAACATATATAGATGCAGTTCGAAGGATGTACCAATCAGCTATGAATCTACGAATAATACTATAAAATATAAAACTCCTTTGATGCTCGTACAAACTAATTCCTAATCGGCAAAATCAAGCATCCTCATATGAAGGAAAATGAAATCAACAGTGAAGTCGTTTTGCTCATCCTAGACATATACCAATGAAATTCGAAGGACGTACAAATCAGGTACGAATCTAGAATTATAATACGATACGAAACTTCTTCGGCGTTCATCTCAACTAATTCCTAATTGGAAAACTCAAAGCTCCTAATACGAATGAAAATGAAATCAGCAGTGAAGTCGTTTTGCTCATCAGAAACATACATAAACGAAATTTCAAGGAAGTGTCAATCAGCTATGAATTCACGAAAATGGAGAGCGATCGAAGTTCAAATCGAAATCACAGCCCTAAACTATGGGTTCGCTAACAACGCAGAGAGAGTTGGTTCTAAGATGATAAGGTACCGTACCTGTGAACGACCTTGTTTCCTTTCTGTTCTGCACCGATACGAAACAGTATACGCGTGATTCGTATACAATACAAATGATCCGATTTCAAATTTTCCTAATGGGCTGTTAGAATGAATAATTGGCTGTTTGCAACTCCTAATTTTTTTCTTACACCTTATTTCATCTTAATGCTGAAACTGATTTCAAAATTTTTTTCTTTTAAAAAAAAATATTCCGTAATATTTTAATTTGTTCTGAATAATTAATTTTATAATAATAAATCTTATTATGAAATAGTTTAGAATATGTCATTTAAAATAAATATATGTACTGAAATCTTCAGAATATATGTTTTGCTATAATACCTTCAAAATGTATAATTCATAAATTTTAATACATTTTAGATTCTTTTTAAAAGCGTAATAAATATAAAAAAAAAAGTATTTTCTTCCTAAAACAATTATGAGAGTAGTGGTTGAATCGTTCTTCTACCTTATTTTGCAGGAAACGAGATTTTATTTTATATCATTACACAATAAAAAATAGCTTCTTTTATTTTGCAGGGAACCAAAACTTAAGAATTGGTTTTCATTTTGTATTCGGTGTTTTGGTTGACGGTTTCCCGTGCCACATATTACGCAACAGAAATTCCATGTGGTCTACTTTGACTTAAATATATAATGGAAACTAGTTTCATTTTTATATATTTGTTTTAAATATCTTTACTATTTAATATTTTGTTATTAGATAAATAAATATTAAATAATTTAATTTAATTTTGATAGTAATTTTTGTTAATGTTTTGATAAATAAAAGTTTACCATAGATGTCTATTAAGTAAATGTTGATGGAACGTTAAATACAAAAGAACAAAAGTATATAAAAATAATTCTCCATTTATTATCTAGTTATTAAATCCTTCTTGAGCAAATGTAGATGTAATTTGGGGTCTCACTTTAGAGGTAGAACTTTTATTCTTAGTTGTGATTCCAATTGTAATTTTTTGTGCATTTAGTTTTGGTGCCTTCATTTTTTCTTGCATATATAGTACAAACTAAAATATGGTATTGTAAAAAAGTTAATAGTATTATATCTGGTAAGGTAAGAGTTTATTACCTATATAGTGCTTTTAATCCCATTTTTACATAACTTTTTGCAACCTCTACTGTTTTGACAACCTATTGACGTGTACTGCACTTCATATTAGCATTTTTCTCTGTTAAGTTTTAAACTCTATGTATTCCTCTTATACAAAACATTTCAACCCTACATCACATATTGATAAAGTAAATTCTTAAATTGTCATAATGTATTTGAGTTTTATAACACGAATACAAACATAACGCACACTAGTTGCTCCACCTTCCTATATAAAAAAAACTTTAACCCGACAACATAAAGTATACGAAACACCTCAATTCAACACTACATATTGATAAACTAAGTTCATACTTTTACTTTGAAGATATTTTCAAGAAAGATAGTATTTAGTTATACATGAAGGTAAACAATAACACCCATTTACAAATGTTGACTCAATAAATGTATTTTTAGGTATAAATACATAACACGAGAAATCTGTTGGGAGAATCTGAAGAACATAATTGAGAAGATCTCATAAGAATAAGAATGAAAAATGAGTCAAACCATATAAGAGAATAACACCATCTTCAACCCAAAAACCTTAAGGCATTAGGTTTATGGATATTCTTTCTAATATATTGTTCAACTTACACATTTCTACCTAATGTGAAACTTAGACTTACACTTGGATACCCAACAATCTCCCCCTCAAGTGAGAGTTCCTCTTCTACACTCCTCATCGAGCGAGCACTCATATAAGTCAGTCACCATCACGAACCTTCGGCTCTGATACCACTTGTTGGTTTTACAGAATAGGAGGAGATATGTATGAAGAGAAAATATTCTTATTTCTTTTTATTTTTCTGAGTCATCAACAACTTACATTTATAATGTTTGCATAAAAGAAAAATATCTAACCTAAAATTACTTTAGGAGCAGTTATAAAAAAATTGAGATCCTAACGTCTACGAAACAGTTATGAAGAAATATTCTAACAATTAAGAGCAAATATTCTAATTAAAGACATATTCAGAAACTGAAACAAATCAATGTGCAGTTTCAAAAGCAAATTTCCAATGCTCCGCCTAGATTTTGGAATTGCAAACTTCTATCTTCTGAATTCAAACTTGCTGACTAGTAGTGGCTTGGTAAACAAATCTGCAATTTGATTTTCAGTTTTGCAATAAATAAGATCAACAACTCCATCTTTCTGTACCTCCCTTACAAAAAACAACTTAATGTTAAAATGCTTTGTTTTTCCATGAAAAACAGGATTATGGAAAATAGCTATTGCAGCTTGATTGTCAACAAAGACTTTTGTACTTTCCTTCTGCTCTATCTTAAGATCAATCAAAAAAAAATTCAACCACAATACTTGGTTAACAACAGCTGAAGTAGCAACAATAAATTCAACTTTTGCTGTAGACTTTGCAACAATTTCTTGTTTCTTAGAGCACCATGAAAAAATACATGAACCTAGACTAAAACAACATACTGAAGTACTCTTCATATCTTCCAATGAGCCACCCTAATCAATATCAGAATATCCAACAAACTTTGCTTTATTTTTGTTAATTGAACCATCATATACAACAATTACCTTTCTATCTAGAGGTATGTCAACAAGAGTGTTGTTCTTCTCAATCATATATAACTCCTCCCCTCATCTTTTTTCCACTTTGGGTGATTGAGAGCTTCCTCATGGTCAGCAAGTTCAAGAACAGCCATGTTACATCTTTGATATATGTCAGATAGGAATCTAGTACCTCTCACATGATGATCATCCACATTTTCATCAGAACCTTCCTGCTCAGTTATTTCTGGAACAACATCAAGGCCTTTAATCTTCTTCACAATCAATTCTTTAGAAACTTCAACATCATCACGATAATCCAATCCATGATTGTCCACTATTGGCTTCCCATGATGTTGCACTGCAGGCTTCCTAGACTACTTCCTTTTATGCCAAATCTGTCCCGAATCAACTGCAAAAGAGTAAGCAAGGTTTGTTTGCAAGTTTACCGAGAAGCTTTTGTCCTTCATCTTTATTGACATCAATTTAATGCAGTTGTATCAAAGACTTCACAAGTTTTATCTTTAAACACAACAACATAGCATTTCTCTAAAGTTGTCCAACACTTAGCAGATTTTTATCAATTTTAGGGACATATAGAACATTAGAGATTATTTTTCTACCTGAGCCAACATCAATGGCAATATCACCTATGCCTTTGACCTTAATATAGTCTCCATTCCCAATTTTGACTTTCGAAGAGTGGTTTTTGTCTAGCTTTACAAACATGCCTTTAGCATGTGACATGTGATGAGTGCATCCACTATCAATCAACCATGTTTCACTAGTGAGGTCACTAGCAAAGCAGGTCGCCACAAAAAGATGCTCTCCCTTCTCGTCATTGGTCTCTTGAGCAATTTGCGCCTCTTGTTACTTTCTTTTGCATACCTTCTCCACATGACCCTTTTGATTGCAGGATCTACACACAACATCGGGTTTCCACCAACATCTCCAATGTGGTTGAGAAGTTTTTTTACAGTGTTGACAATGCTGAGTACTTAGAAAAAGTCCTTCAATATTCGGCTCTTCTCTCAACATTCTTCTCTGCTTTTGGGTTTGCAGAGAGTTCATCAACTCGGTTAGTGAAATCATTGTGAGATCTCTTGAATCTTCAAGTGATGAGATCTTTGCTTCAAACCTTTCTGGAAGACTCACCAACACTTTTTCTACGATATTTTTGTATTAGGTAAATCTTAATCTTCACGTAATAGTCGGATCTTTCTATGAGAACTTGCATCTACCGAGTTCTTTCATTCCCTTGAAACGCGGAGAGTGTCCCAAGTTTCTTTAGTTGTTTCATAGGCCATAATTCTAGTGAATACAACATCGTAATAGTCGGATCTTTCTATGAGAACTTGCATTTTGACAGACCATATCTGCTATTTTTTCTCGTGGTCTCACATACAGAGGCCCGGATACCAATTGTTGAATCCGAGGAGGCATAACCGGAGAGATCTCATAAGAATGAGAAATGAGCCAAACCACATAAGGGAATGACATCACCTTCAACCCAAAACCTTAAGGCATTAGGTTTATGGGTCTTCTTTCTTATATATTGCTCAATTTTCTCATTTCTACTCAATGTGGTACTTAGACTCACACTTGGATACCTAAAAATCTCCCTCTCAAGTGAGATTTCCTCTTTTACACTCCCTATCGAGCGAGCACTCGTATGAGCTGTCCACCGTATGGATTTTTTAACTTGTTATATTTTTTAGTTTATCATTTTCATCTTTGTTTTTAAATTAGTATTTCATCGTATGGAATACAATGACAAATGTTTTCTTGTAAACTAAAACCCAAAAGAAATAAATACTTGTGAATATATAAAATATATATTTCAAATTTTAATAACATAAAAATATATTATACTTATGGTAAATAATTTATAATATTATATAATGTTATTTAAAATAACTTATTTAACCAATAGTGTAATTTAATTTAGCAATAAAAATGAAAAGGACAGATAAGAAATTACGAAAAATCTCTGAAAAGTTATTATAGAAGATAAATTCTTAAAAAATTATTATAGACAGGCGCTCTTATTAAAATTTAAATAGTGAGAGAGAGGATTAAATATATTTTGTTAGGTAATTGAAAAATGACTTTAGACTCTTGGCAAGAGCCAAGATTACAAAACAAGAGTTGATCTGTTTATTTATTTATTTTTTTCGTCTATCTAGTCATTGTCTTTATGAATTATTGTTGAAGGGTTGATCACAAAAATTAAAATTATGATCCCAACTATAACTTTTTGCACTAAACTATATTAGTAACTGAACTATCTATGAACAATATACATTTTACTATTTTTTTATTTTTACTAAAGCAGTTCATTGAATGAATTAGTGTAAGACTTTATTTCAAATGGTTAAGGGAACTTAGGGGTGTTTAAGTCATTTTCTAATGAATTATAGTGATTTCATATGTGAAAACATGACTTTCTTTCGTCCGTCTAAGACTTCGAAGCTTACTAATTCTCTCAGTAGAAGTTATTTTATTATTTTATATTATGACGAATAATCAATTTTAGTTTACCGCTAAATGTTTAAATATATTATAATAATTAAGCAAAGAATATAAATTTTAATTTTTATAAATCACATGTTATATTTTAATAAATATTATTAAAATTTAACAAATCTCCACAAAACACTATTTTGTATTAAAAAACTATTTTTAAGACATTCGATTAACGAAAATAGTTAAATTCAGGAAAATAAATCTGTTCGAACGGTTAATCGTAGTTCACTGAACTAAATAATATTTATAATAGTTTCCAAATTATATTATAGTTCAATATAGTTTGATGAAATTATTATTTTTAATCACTTTCCCTTTCACTGTCAGAACAACATAAACATCTCAAATTTAAACTACTGATGACTAATTGCTGACCTAGTTGCATATTAAAGAATTCCAGAAATCATATAGTACAAGGTTTTGCCATGTGAATAAATTGATCATTTTTCCCAAAGTTTTATCTTTCTTTCAACTTTACTCTGTAGTCAATTTGTTCATTTTATTTTATTCTTGGATCACCTTTATTCTTAGAGAATTTAGGCTACACCTCTCACATAGGTCGAATGTAGGAAAATTATTGCCAACCTTTTATTAGGTTTTGTTATATCAATGACATTGTGATCTCTTAGCCCTCAGAAAAAGCTAACCTTATGAAAGGATCAGGAGTCACTTTTATTTTTGGGTTGCATGTTAAATAGTTCTAGGGATCCGTTCCCATATAGATGCTGTAATGCTAACTTTTGACTGATACTTTTTAATTTTTTTACACCTTCCTCACATTTTAGTTTTTTTTTTATATTTGATTTTTTATAAGTATTTTTAACTTATTTAAGAGATGAAAACTAAAAACTTTATCTATTCACCTTGTTTCTCATTTAAAAAAAAAACGTTATATAAAAAAATATGTCAAACATGTCTTTTCCATTGTGATCCAATTAAGTTAAAGTGAAAATATTTTTAAAAAATTATGAAATTTTTTTAAAATATATGATATTCATGTTTAAATAATTTCTTATTTGATACATAATTTGCTAAAAAATATTTTTGAACTCACTGTTACAAATATAAAAAATAAAAATCTTATTACTCTTATTTTAAAAGAATATAATTCTAATATTATGTAAAGAACCATATTTTTTTTATTTGTGAACTAATAAATAATTTCATAAAATTATAAAATTCTTTTTTAAATATATGACAGTCAGAATTAGGTGATTTCTTCTATTTTAAGGATATGAATGTATCACCATTCTATATATTTTTATCCAACATTATTTTATAGAATAAGGTGTTTGTGTATCATATCCATATATATATATGATAACATAAGATGAGTGTTTGTGTCTCACACTTAGTGTTGTGCTCTTAGCTATCTTTGCTACCCTCTTCTCTAGTCATCATCTTGATTGATCCATTAAGATTATGGAGAACAAAGACTTGGATGCCACAGGCATCACTGTGGGAGGAATCTATGACATGTTGCTGGATAGCGTCAACAATGAAGACAGCAGACCCGTGATTCATCTTGGTCGTGTAGATCCTACCGATAACCCAATGTTCCGGACTACCACAGCAGCTCTTGATGCTGTTACAGCAGTTGTTCACTCCTTTAACTTCAACTCTTACCCTCCCACTCTTGGCTTACTTGAGGCTAAGAGGTTTGTTTCTTCAAACTTCTTGTACAATCTTATACCAACAATCACTTCATTAGTTTGTGATAAACTCAAAAATTTTACATTGCATGTATGTTTGGTATGGTTTAGTTAGGGTTACCAAATTCAAAAACATTTTTGTTAATGTTGTACTCAGTTCATATGACGCACCCCTTAGGGTTATAATGGTTCATACATTTCATAACAGGGCTATTGCAGATCATGTCTCTTCTGATCTTCCACATAAGTTGTCAGCAGAGAATGTTTTTCTCACCATTGGTGGCACACAAGCAATAGATATAATCATACCTTCCATTGCACGTCATGGGGTCAACATTCTCCTTCCAAAGCCAGGGTACCCACAGTACGAACTTCGTGCCTCTCGTTGTGATCTTGAAGTTCGACATTTTGATCTTTTGCCTGAGAGAGGATGGGAAGTTGACCTTGACTCTCTGGAAAGTGTAGCAGATGAGAATACTGTGGCTTTGGTGCTCATCAACCCCGGCGCACCGTGTGGGAATGTGTTTGCGTATGAACATTTGAAAAGGGTATCTTTACCTCAAGCCTTGAAATTTATTTGGGTTGAGAAAAAACAACATGAAGTGATTTTTCATGACTCTTGTAGGTTGCAGAGATTGCAAGCAAACTTGGAATCTTTGTCATTTCTGATGAAGTCTATGCCCATGTAGTTTTTGGAAGCAAACCGTTTGTGCCCATGGGAGAGTTTTCTTCAATAGTGCCAGTTATTACGATTGGTTCTTTTTCAAAAAGATGGATTATTCCTGGTTGGAGAATTGGGTGGATAGCCATATGTGATCCTCAAGGAATTTTTCAAGAATCTGGGGTTTGTTTTTGTTTATAATATTTTTGAGCTTAAAAAATTATTAGTCTAAAGTTCGTTTTTTTTATATAATAAATTGAGTAGGAATAACCTAGACATGGAAAAATTAGTACATGATTCAACGTTGTCACTTTATCATATTCTCAATCAATTTTTATGTAATAAAGTTAAAAATTTTAATTTATAAAAAATAAACTGATTAAGTTCAACATGTTGAAATATTATATATCAGTAGATATCTTAATATTTTACTAACTATTTTTATACTAATAATGCAATTGTTTTTGTTTCTTTATTAGATCGTGTCAGAAATAATCGATTGTGTAGGGAAGACTGATAACCCTCCAACCATCGTGCAGGTAATAAAGAATTGATAAATAACCAATTAATATGCGTTTGTCCATTGTAATTGAGTATATCGCTAAGCTTTTTAGCAGGCAGCAATACCAGAAATCCTTGCGAAGACTACAAACGATTTTCATTCAAAAAATCTTGATATACTGAGAGAGGTTGTAAACGTATTCTATGATGGGTGTAAGGAGATCCCTTGCTTGACATGCCCTTTGAAACCAGAAGGAGCAATGGTTGCAATGGTGAGTGGCATAAAAATTTTTACAATTTTCATATTGTCGTAGATTTATAACATTACATTATCTTTAGAAAAAAAGATCAACTAATGAAAAATGATGGAGTAGGTGGAGATTAACTTTTCCCAACTTGAGGGCATTGCTGATGATGTACAATTTTGCTGTAAGTTGGCCAAAGAGGAATCTGTAGTTGTTTTTCCTGGTAAGAATTTTCTCAAGTCATTATTGAAATTCCATTGACATTGTGACAAATGATGATGTGATGATCATAATAATACTTGTAGGTGTGATTGTTGGATTAAAGAATTGGCTTCGGTTTAGCCTTGCTGTTGATCATTCTGATCTGAAAGAAGGCCTTAGCAGGATAAGAGCATTCAGTCTTAGACATGCAAAGATGTCATGAGTTGTGCCATATTAAAGGTGTACAAGGGGAGTTGATGGAAAATTTGTTTGCTTTTGGGTGTGTTAAGTCCCAATAAGACATTTTATGTGGCTAAATATAATGACATATTTAGTGAGAGTGCTTAAGGATGGAGGGGGAGTTGCCATATATGTTTTGGGGCAATAATTGTATAATTTATGCTTTCTTTGTTTGGTGTCTTTATCTTGACTTAGTTTTTTCCTCATGTGGATGGTTTGGTTTTGCAAGTTATATGTGTCTCTACTTGTACCAAAGTCTTGTTTATGCCTTAAGTTGAATGAACAGCTTTATTTTAAACATATTCTTTAATGATTAATGTGACTGTTTGAACATCTTCAGCTGGTGCTGCATATTTGAATTCAATTCCTGCTGCAATTTCAAAACATGAAACTCCATAACCTATCCCTCAGCACAAATCTTGGTTAATGAGAAAAAAACCAACAATAAAGAGATTATGTGTAAGCAATAAGAATAATCCACGATCTTCACCACTCGGAAAGAGAACCAACTTCACATATTAATATCATTAATTTGTTTTTCTGTTCCGAACTTGAGTGGACTCACAATCATGAATGCGTATTCACGATATTGTTTACATCTTAGGTGTATTTTTTTACATAAAATTTCAATTGTTGGTTAAGTTTGCTAAATTGTCTCTAAATTGTAATAAGTCACAACAGTTTAAAAAAAATAATGAAAATAAAAAAGAAAAATAAAAGAAGTTGCTTTTAAATTGAATTTCTGTATTTTTAAAAGTTAAATAGTTAAAAATAATACTTTATTACAATTAAGTATTTATTGTATATATAATACATAGTTTATATTAAAATATTTAGTCATTATAAACCGGCATTTAATAATAATAATAATAACAATGATAATATTGTTTTGATTAAATTATTTATTTTATTTAAAAAACTTGTAATATTGAATTCAATAATTATAAACGAGCGGTACAAATTAAGAAAAAAAATTATCAGTAACGTGTAATAGTTATGTTGTTTTATTAATTGTAAAATAAATTTTCAAATTTCCTAATTTTTTATATGATATGTCATCACTAAAAGATTCAATAGATCGATAGAATTTATTAATACTAAAAACTTTGATTTGAATAATAAATTAGTAAAATAATATAATTGAATGATTTTATGTAATTAAATTATTAATAATAATACAACTGTTTTTCTTACAACGTTAATACAATTGTTTTAAAAATCAACGATATCCTACGTATTATTTGTCATAAGATGATATTTAGAAAATTATGGTAGGTTTTGTATTAAAATTTAAAAGCAGATATCTTCCAACGGCTACTACCTAAATTGTCTTCATTCGAATTCATTCTCGTATCACCTAACACTGTGAAGAACCTCACAAAACCCTGCACAATTTTCTTCTTCTTCTTCCTCACTCACAAAACAACACAGCATAACCCATTTCAAGTTATGGATTCTTCTTCTCCTCAACCAAAGCCTTCTCTTCCAATTGATGACAAACCCACCCAACAACACCTCTCAACTCCGACCAAACCCCCTTCGGCCCCCGCAAACTCCACCACCCACATCGACGCGCCGCCGCCGCCGCAGTTGCCGGATTCCGCCGGGCGGCCCCGCCGCTGCAAAACCCGGGCAAGCCAAGCTGCTTCCCCCAGGAATCCTCGCAAACCGAGGCGACGCTTCGAGCTTGAGGTTCGAGAAGAAAAGGACTCGGGGTTGATCGAAGAGGGTGGAAAACAACTCAGGAAGAGAAGACAAACCGCGCGAACTAAGAAGGAGAAACCTAACTCTGTTCCACCTTCAACCTCATCGCCAAGTATATATTTTTTGTTGTTATCCTTTTGGGTTCTCTAACTTCTTAATAATTTATCTTATTTATTTTTTCTGGGTGTGTTTTTATCAGAAAGTGAAGAAGAGAGTGGCGGTGATTTCGATCGTGTTGGGCAGATGGTTAGTGATTTGATCATGTGGAAAGATGCGTCAAAGTCAACGTTTTGGTTTGGGTTTGGGTCGCTTTGTCTCTTGTCTTCTTGCTTTACTCAAGGACTGAACTTCAGGTCAGTGATCTAATTTCTATTTGTTTTTTGACAAACTTTAGATAAGGCATTTTATGCGTTTTTTTTTTTTTCACCCACTGTCATGTTTTTACTTTTCAGCATTTTCTCGGCCTTGTCGCACTTTGGGATTCTCTTCTTGGGTATTTCGTTTTTGTCGAATTCGATTTGTCAAGGGTACGATTTTTCCTTCTCAATTCATAGGTGATACTGTTATGCTTCAAACTTTTGTGTTTTTTGTGACTTTGGTGTTTGTGTTTCAGAAATATGGTTGAGGAAAAGAGGGAAATCGAGCTGAAAGAAGATGACATTTTGCGTCTTGCAAGGTTAAGTCTTCCTGCACTGAATTTTGCAATTTCAAAGACGAGGGCGCTATTCTCAGGAGAGCCAAGCATGACCCTCAAAGTAATCCTCCAAGTTCTTCTTCTCTTAGATCGAGAATTTAATTGTGATCCATGTGATTGTAAAAACTGTCAGCTGATATGATACCGCCTTATGTATCTGTCTCTCAGATTCTGCACCTTATGTATTTTTGTTAATATATCTCGTGGTGTATGTAAGAATCCCCCATTTGATGAGATCAAGAGAATCATTCTGGCTTGAGAAGCATTCACATAGTGGTTCAAGACATTCTTGCACAATAGTTGGATAGAATTTTCTTATTGAGTTCTTAACATGTCAGGTCCATTATATTTATGCTGCCTAAGTAATTGGTTGGTGTTTTTGCTGTTGCAGGTAGTTCCTTTCCTTCTACTAGGAGCAGAGTACGGCCACCTAATTACTATCTGGAGGCTGTGTGCCATTGGTGAGGACACAATGAACTCTTATATCCTTTTCCAGTAACAATTTCTTGTCTTATAGTATCCTACTAAACTGAGCAATTTATATATATACAGGGTTTTTTATCAGTTTCAGTGTTCCAAAGCTGTATTCTTTCTACAGTGCTCAAATAAATAAGAGAGGTATAACTGCCCCCTACTTGTAGGAAATTTCATAGGTCTGTCCAGTTTTTAGTGCTTTTAATAGTAGAAACTTTGGTTATGCAGCTGAGTGCTTGAAATTATGGCTGCTGGATGCATGGAGTGCTTGCACTCACAAGAAGAAAGTGTTGGCATCAGTAGTCATGGCCTTCTGGAATCTATCTTCAATAAAAACTCGAATCTTCACAAGTAAGTCCTAGTAAGAGAGTTAGTTGGCTGCAGTTTATAGCATGAACTAGCTTTTAAGGGTGTGTTTAAAGGAGGATTCTTGTGTTTAAGACCAAAATGAACCTTTATACTTGTGATGGTTGATTCTTATGAAATAACTCTTTCTTTGCAGTTTTCATATTGTTCGTACTATTCAGATATTTAAGGCAGCAGGTGACACTACAGTTTGAAGATGGAGAGGCTCAAGTAAGTGAGAAGGAACAGCAGAAAGCAGCTGTAATGGCAGAAGCAGAGGAGAAGGAACCACATCAAGCATTAGTGGTTAGGGAACAAGGGTGCCAAAACTAGCACCTTATTCATCTTCTTTGTTCCTTATTTCTCTAACATACGTAATCAATTGTGAGAAACTCATTGTTTCTGGCCAAACACTAAATTCTTCACTGTATTCAGCACACTAATCGGTGTTTGTTCTAACATTATCATATACTTTTCAGGCAGTGGGGGAGCTTGAATAAAATAGTTAAATATGATAATATGGTTAATATTATTTAAATGTTATATTTGTTCTAAAATTATTTATTTATGTATTTGTAGATAATTATTTCGTTATATTTACTTTTACATGAAAATTTAAGAAAATATCGTATTCTGTTTAAAATTATAGGAAATTTTCTAGAAAGAAAATTCATAAAAAAGAAAGAATAAGAACTGAATTTACAAGGTCAAAACACATTGTAAAAGCTATTGTATGGTGAAATGAAAAAAGAAAATCATAATACAATGATTAAGACAGTATTACAAATACATTAAGACTAATGAAATACAGTGATCAATATGAAAAGTGTTATTATATTAATAACTATAGGATGCTGAAGTTATCAAAACAAATCTTAAAATTGTAATATCAACATAAAACTGTTTATAAAGATAATATTATTGATAGTATTAATTAATTAACTAACTAACTATTGACTTCTTTATAATTTTAATAACAAAAATTAAAAATTGAATTTTTATTTTTTAAGTAAAATTATTATTTTTTAATTATTAACAATTGAGAAAATTAATTTAAAACATACTTTTTCAACAGTTAAAACATTAATAATTTGAAGAATAAATATCTTTAAACATGATATGAAAAATGGTTAAATTTTTTTATTAATATTAACTAAAAACATAATTTTCTTAATATATAGTTATGCTTGGAGCGTCATGACTCCCCTGTACCACAACTAAGCCTCACCAATAAAGGGGAGATAAGTTGTAGATTTGAGTTTCTCCTTATAAAATAATAACACATTAATCATTAAAATTTGTTGATAATGAAAAAAATGAAGGCAGCCTAAGGCTTCACGTTTTATTATGTTAAAGGAGATACTTAAAAAAATAGAAAGAATGATTAACTATTTGGTGCCATCATATAAGTATTTTGGTCCTTTTTTTCATTTTTCTTAGACGAAAATTCTTTTAGTTTCTTTTCATTTATTATATTGGTGAAGACATCATCATAGAATCATGATCACATTATGACATGTTAGCAAAATTATCAACTCCATATTATTATTATTGGGATCAAAAATGTCATTTTATTCTATCATATTATCAAGACCAAAATAAATTATATATTTATAAGAGTAAAATTAAAAAAAAATTACTTTTTGAACTAAAATAAAAAATATGATATATTTTTGGGAAATAAAGTAAAATAAAATATTTATAGAGGTTAAAAAACAAATAATAACTTATTTATGGGGACTAAAACAAAAATTAACGTATTTAATAAAAAGTTACATATCTAAACAATATTTTCAATTTTTACATTAAAAATGATTAATAAGTGTCAGGCATGTTAGGTATATTTGCCTTTATTCCAATAATTCATATAAAAAATTGTTAAATTGGTACTTTTTTATATTAACATAACTTATCAACTTGTTTCATCTTATCCAAATACCATAATATTTATTATTATTGAAAGTTCACGATAATTAATTAAATATAAGTTGATGGATTGACTTGAAAAGCTTGTAAAAAAATTACAATTTGAATTAAAGTCAAGTTAGAAAAAAAAAAAACATTTCAAACTGAATTGAAATGTATAGGTTCTATGTGTGAATCTTCAATTTGTAAAATATAACATGTAAAAAATATGTGCAATTATTATTTAATCAAATATAAAATTATATGTAATTTAAATTGATTATATATATAAATATAATTTGTTGATACCTTTCAGTATAATATTTTGATATCATAATGATTGTTATTTAAGTTTAAGGTCTGGAGGTTGATGATTCTTTTACAATTTAGTCTTGAAGACATTTAAAAAAAAGTATATATAAATTATTTTTAATTTTTAACTTATATTATTTAATGAGATTATTGATGGTATTGAAACAAAACACATCTCTATAATAATACATTAAATTTAATATTTGTATTCTTTGCATTTTTCCTTCTCAAATTTAATAATATGACATTCACATTACAGAAAATAATTCTTATTTATTACACTTCCTTTATAATTTATAGACACCAATCAATTTAGGTACATTAGATTTTCCTTTTAAACCGTATAATTTTTCTTTTAAGTCTTATATAACTAAAATAATAAATAATATAATAATATTTAAATAATTAAATTTCAATTCGATTTAATTTTAATATATTTAAAAATGTTCAATTATAGAAAACAAAATCAAATTGATTAAAAAAAATAAATTTTAATATATTATGACTTTTTAGATCAATTTTCATTCTTTTATCGGTTGGATTTTAAGATCCTCTATCATTAAAAATATGTTGATCGAAGAAAGATAATACAGGGAACCGAAAGTAAAAAAAAATAAAAAAAAAAATAAAATATAAGAAAAAAATAACTGAAACAAAAAATACCTTACATCATGTGCACTAAAAAAAACTAATTAAACTAACATAATAACCAAAACTTAATATGTTATAAGTAAAAAAAAAATACTTTAATTCTACTAAATATTTATTCTCATAATAATTATCAGTGAATATAAAGAAAATGATAGAAATTATTTCTTCAAATTGTGATAAAAAAAAAGTTAAAATTAGAAGTAGAAGAGAATAATTAAGAAGTACAGTCCTTCAAACTTTTCTTTAGTATCTTTTAAGATTTTTGAAACAGTATTATAAAATCTTCAAACAGTATTACAAAAGACAATAACTGTTGGTAAGTAACAATACTATTTAATAAAGTAATGTAAATTAAAAAAAAAAAAGTAAGAAAAAAATCAACATAAAAAGATTATATTATAGTATGTTATATAAGAAAAGAAATAATTATAAAAAGTTAAATAATAGCAAATCATATTTAATCTTTATATATGAGTTTTATAGTGTAGCACCCTTTTCATCTCTAGCATACCACCCTCTTTCTCTCCCTCCCTTTCATCATACCAAACCCAGTGTTGAAATTAAAACACCATTTATTTAAGTGATTTAAATTTATAGAGTTGACAAGAAAAAAATGCTTTGTGGTGCAAGGAATGATCCCAGAAAACTAAAATACCCTCTATGTTCATAATTGAATGACTTTCCAAATTTGTTTTTTTGGAAATATTTCAGAAAACATTTAAAATATATTCTGAAAAATATTTCCAGAACTATATTTTAGAATTTTTTTCTGAAATATTTTCTAAATATAAATTATACTCAGAAAATATACATTTTCCAAAACCTATTTCTAATAATTATTTTCCAGAATATAATTTGGTGGATGCAAGTCTTACAAGGGTATTCTTAGTAATTTTTGGAATTGATGGTGTGCAGGTTAAGAATGATAGGGTGCAGGAAGTTTTCGCCATTTATGCTTCTAGAATCAGGCCCAACGCTTTTAAATCCCCAAATCCGAAATCAAAAGCTGAGAGTAACTAGTTAGGGTTTAACCTGGAATTGCTTTGGATTGGTTCTCTTATCTCTCACGCAAAAGAACGAACTCAGAATCCATGGCCACAACGACGACGAAACGAAAACCGGTGTTTGTGAAGGTGGATCAACTAAAACCTGGCACCAATGGTCACACGCTGACGGTGAAGGTGGTGAGCTCTAAGCCGGTGAAGACGGTGAGCAACCGAGGCGGTCGATCATCGGTGCTCACTGCGCGACCGTCGCGCATCGCCGAGTGCCTCGTTGGTGATGAAACCGGAACCATAATCTTCACCGCTCGCAACGAACAGGGTACGGTTATGTATCCATTTGTTAGATGATTTGTTCTTGTGTTCTCTTTTAAGCATTGCTTTGTGTGGTGATGGGTGTTTGACTTTCAATCCGTTTGATGTGTTTAAGGCTATGCTTTAAAGTTGTTGACTTTTTTATGGTACTCCGTGTCCTTAGAATTCCAAGCACTTGAGACGTGAAGATTTAGGGCTTTAATAATGCTTTTCTCCATCGTGCACGTGTTTAAAATGGTTTTTGTTCAGGGTGAAAATAAATTTGTTACTGCAGTGTAAAAGTTTTCTTGTTCAATGACTTTAGAATTAGTTTAATCTGAAACTCCTTGATTTGGTCTGGTTTGAGGGTATCTCAGGTTGAAACGTGGAAGCCTGTTTCCCTGTCTATGTAGGTTATGCATTAAAAAATATCTATGGTATTAGTGCATCCATGTATTGCGGAACAATGCACCCAGTCTTGGTTGCATTACCCTACACAATCTCAACGTTACCGTTGAGTTTGTTGTCGTTTACCATTTTTTAATACCTTTTGTTAGGTTAATTTTGTTTGTCTTTGATCTTGTTGGAAGTCAGTTTGTGCTGTAACTAGTTGAACATAGTTTGAGGTTTTTAAGTGAAATTCAAACACATCGATAATGTTTGTTTTGTGGTAGTGGTCAATATTTTTTCTCTCCCAAGCAAGCATCTTTAGTCTTTGCTACATGTCTAAATTTTGCTATTCTTGCTTGTTTGGGAGTAAGGTTTGCTTATATTATATGGTCACTAATTCATTTACTTTTCTGCAGTGGACCTCATGAATGCTGGTGCTACTTTAACTCTGCGAAATGCAAAGATTGACATGTTCAAGGGATCTATGAGGCTTGCAGTTGATAGATGGGGGCGTATTGAGGCGACGGAACCTGCAAATTTTGAAGTTAAAGAGGATAACAATCTTTCTTTAGTTGAATACGAATTAGTTAATGTTGTTGAAGAGTAATTTTATCTTCAGGTTGAATCTTTGGGTTTACCAAAGATTTTTATTTTTATTTTGACCATTGAACAATTGACTGCGTTGCAGTTTTCTTATGGTACAGTCTTGCTTATTTAGTCTTAAGATTGCTGTGGTGAATGCAAGGAATTATATTTCGGGTCAGTTTTGAAGCGTGATAATGCTTGTGCTTTAAGGGCAAAAGTAAATATTATTTGTTTCTCCAATTTAATAATGTATCCCGTCTTCTTTGAACAAATAAGTTTGCCCTGGCATTGTCGTACAAATGTATTTATAAGCCCTTTTAGTTACCTGTACAGTTCTGTTAAACCCTTTTGTGCCAAGCAGCAGATGAACTATGTAGATTCAAATGCCATATTGTTATTGGCGTAATAAACTTGTGCCTTGGTGATGGGTTGATGATGAGTTCGGAAATGATTTTTTTTTGCATGAGTAAGAGTATGCATAAAGATTCATTTCATTGCCTTTGCAAAATAGAGAACATTTAGGTATCAGGAAATGCTTTGATTATCAAAGGTGTTGTTTAGGATTTAGTTCAATAAATTCAATCTGTGACTGACCTGCCAAATTGGACGCGATCAAACTGAGCTTCACTTTAAGACCTATTTGCCCGCCTAATTGCTATATGGTTCAGCTTCCACACCGAATTAGTTTGCTGGCCTAACAATTAACTGATCAGCTGTTTAATTAGATTTATTTTCAAAAGTAAATTGGAACAATGATCTAAGAATTGAGTACTTTTTAGTTATAGTTTAGTTTCAAAGCTGAATTTACAGGGAAACCTACTTCCGGTTCACTCAATTGACCTACCAATTCGTAAAATTCTGTAAATCATCTTTTCTGCTGTTTTAAATACCAAATTAAAGTGTCCGAATCGGTTACTTTTAAGTTTTTCATTGTTTAATTTTCTATCCAATTTAACATTATAAAATTCAACGTGACCTTTACAAACTTAACGTCGGTAAATCGGTAGACTTTGCACGCTAAATTGAAACAAAACACATACTGTGAATTTTTCAGTACGGACACAACTTTTGGAAATTTGCGAGCCCAAACGAATTTGCTTTGAGGTCACAGACGAAGGTATACAACACAAAATCATAACTTGAAAAGAATAAAAAGAAGCTACAGAAAGAAGTTCAAATATCCAAGGCACAAATTCTATAGTGACTACCAAAACAGCCCAACTTTGACACGTACACAAGTAAATTTTGAGCATAATCTGTATTGCATTCTGTAGTTATCACATCATGACCCCTCTCCTTCTGAAAGTTAAAAAATATAAAGTAAATGAGAAAACAAAACATCAACGACCACTTCTATATACATAAACATAACAATATAGAAGACGACAAAAAACGAAACCACCTTTAATATTAGTCCAATATATATGAGTATGTGTATGGGATTAACGATGTACCATCCAGGAGCACATTATATTTTAGGCATGATAAGTAAATAGCATGGATTTACACTAATCAGAACATAAGCACGGACATATAGAACTTTCACTACATACTGCAATTCGGCATTAGTTGTTTCAATAAGAAATTTTCAAGTAACGAGGACAAACATGAAAAAACTTAATCCAACATGTACCAATACAATTTCAATTTATTTGCCTTTAGACTCAACATCCCGGTGAATAAAATGGCAGCCTTAAAGGCATCTGAACCAGAAAGAACAGAAGTGCAGGCGATCTAGGTTTTTAAAGTTCCTTTCAGCCTTTGGGACTCAAATTGTCCCTCCAATGGCTCAGTCAAAACAGTCTCACGAACCAGATTTGTACATAAAAGAATGCTTCAATCTTCAGAATATTTATCACACATCATCATTGCAATCTGATTAAACAGAAGAGATCAGTATACGCCTCCACTATCAATTGACCCTTTAAAGTATGATGCGAAATAAAATTGCACCAATTATGGTTTTTAATGACAAAATTTCAGCAGCAGAGTTCCACAAAAGGAAAGTATATAATATTTCAAACAATCAAACATAAAAGGTACCTAAAACAGACTATATTCTAGAGAAACCCTCACAAAAATGTTGTATGGTATTTATCTTATTCTTTTTATGTATGAAAAAGGCAATATAATTTTATATGAACTTGGAACCACCAAAAATTATGCCAGCCAGGTAATTCTACTCAATATGCATGAACTCTGAACAATATGATTCACAAATAGGAGACAAATATTATTTTCTAGAAGCCAAATACAAAAATCCAGCTTAATGATAGTCATCATGTAAACTAAAAAGAATTCAAGGGCAACAAGATTTTTTTTGTGACAGAAATCTAGCAGTTCTTTCTAATAATTTTTTTTTTGTTTAAAGCCCAACATCAAAAGAAGTCCATGTCATCCCAACCTTGCTTCTTGATCTTCAAATAGTCTTCTCTTGGCCTACAAACAAAAGGAGTACGTACGACTTCACTAAAAGATTTAGTTGTAGTGGGGAAAGCAGAAGATTCAGGGAACAACTTTTCCATCAATCTTAGGTACAGGACTAATATTTACATAATGATAAGATCAAACATCATGTGGATGGACCGCCTTTTTTTTATTAATATGAAGAATGATATGCCATACGTTTTTCCAAAGCATTACACATCAAATCTGACAAGACTCTATCATTTTTTAACCCAAAAACTGAAAAGAAACACTAACTTACCCGAAAATTAAATTGAAGAAAGAACACAAGGGATCCTACAGATGTTTAGCTACCTAATTCAAAAGTAAAATCCAACTGTCAGGCAATTAAAATTATCAGAGACTAGGCGACCCAAAGTATGGGACCACATCACATAATACTCTCCATAGTCCCAATTTCTTTTTTTCTCAACATCAGCTGTAAAATATCTTCAACGTCCCCCATCTCCTCTAACAACAACACTTGGTAAACTCCCATGTCAAAGCCAACACACAGGACAAAAAGAAGATAGTTTTGAACATTAAGAATGCTAAACAAATCACATAGTGCTGCAGGCAAAAATCTTCAAAACCATTTTCACGTACCAATACCATTAAGTAATCACATGCAAATAAGCCTAATCTTTCATTCCAAAATGATACATTACAATGCAGTACAAGCAGAGACTATACCTTCAGGAAGCCAACCGTAGCTGCGGCGAGACACCGACAGCATTGAAGTCATCAAAGCAGAAGCAGTTGCCGTGTGGTACGGTAGCATGGATTCCACACAAAAACTCAATTCCACGGGAGACCTTCTCACACAAAATTACATCAATAATTATTTCATTTCCAGCATTACCATATCAATCCAAATAACAAAATTCATCACTGATATACAAAAAAATAATCGATATAACACTACAATCCAGTTAGTTCAAACTTACCTATAGCCTCTGAAAATAATCTAAAATGTATCGTATTACAAACTCTAATTCCTAAATAAACTTAACATAACTTGTTAACATACTTCCATAGCGATTTCAAGCGAAAAAAGAAATTAGGAAAGTTCCTGCAAAAACTAAATTTACAACAATTAAACGAGTAACTCAGCTGAAGTAACACTAAATTCGCTACTAATAAGCATATAAATTACCTCAGTGTTGATTGGGAGAGAGGTTTATTGGAAGCAACACGGAACGGAGAGCGAGCCGCTTTAGCTTCCGAGCCGAGACGGAACGCAGCTCGACGACCAGAACATGATCGGAGTATCGATCTCGCGGCGGCTCCGGCGGTCGATGCCATTTCTTTGTCGGAAAATTTTAGGGTTTGCGTGCGATCCACACACTCTCCACTGGTGTAGGGTTCAACAACACTAAAACCCCGCTGAGCTCATCTGATCATGAAACCCCAAAAGCTCAACGGGCTTTTTAAAATTTGGGCTTTACTAAGTCCATACATAGGAAGTTGTTATTTCCACCCCTTGTTTCTACAAATTCAATTTTTTGAGTTAATACATATAAAAGTATATAATATAACGATACAAAATGTCCATTCTTTTACAATATATGATATTATATACAAATAATTATATTGTGTTTGTGAATATATGCATATTTTTCTATACTGATATAAATAATAGATAACCAGTAAAATTAATATATATCAAAATTTAGTTTTTGTTTTCTATATTTTCTTTAACTTGTTTCTATGAAAGTTTATTAAAAAAATTAGCCTTTTGAATATTATTAAAAATTACTGAAGGTTAGTTTTTTTCTTTTCAAAAGTATTTGAAAGGTACGTGAAAACTTAAAATATGCTAAAAATATGTTTTTTTAAAGGACATAATCCAACACTGAGTTACCTTCTTTCTTTATTAATCTGTTACTTGTCAGATTTGGATTCATGAAAATTTAGAAAATTTAATGAGTCACAACATATTATTATTTTTGGCGGAATTAATCATTCTAAGTTTTAGTTCAATTATCAATCACTAACACGAATTGTCACTTTAATGACTAGCTTAGTTTAAGTAGGTTATCCACGTGTTTTCTTTTTCCTTTTGGTGCTATATAAAATAAAACACACATAGGTTATTCAAAACAATAAAACATGTTTCAGTTTTGAATAGTTTCCACAAAATCACATATTTGCGTTGTAGTATAAAATTACATAAAACATATCTGCCATTCTGATCTAGATTGGAAATCTGTACAACATGAAAATATGACTCCATTTGGTAAACACAAACACGTTTTTACAAGGGATATTATTGTTAAAATAGGACAAAAATAATAATGTGATTGGATGACAATTCCGTTTTAGCATTATTGCAAAAAAAAAAAAAATTGAAATATTTAATGCTAAAATGTTATTTGGATATAAGAATTTGTAAAAAATTATAAATTTGTGAAAGTAATCTTAAAATTAAAGAATTTTATATTTTTTTAAAATTTGAAAATTTCATCCTTTATTCTCTTTCAAAATTGTATATATTTTTGTCGTATTATTTTTTAAGTTGGATTTACATTGGACATTTTTCAATTAGGTGAGATTGGAGTGCCTTTCAACTAATGTCAAATTTTTTTTTTTTTTTAGTTGATGCCACTTAAAGTTGTTTTTCAGTTAATATTGACAATGTAAATTAGAATGATTAACATGTTAAGGATGCTTTTGAAAAAATATTAGGAGAATTAAAAATTTTGGCCAATCAACCATAACTTTTTTATGTTAATTAAATAATTTTTTAGTTAGTTGTAAGTAAATAAATCTTCAATAATGATTGTTAATAGAAGTTATTTGTAAGAGGAAAGAATAAGACTCTCTTGTAAAATCAAAATTATGTCATGATGTCATCAATCCTTTTATTAACTTGGACAACTGATAATTTGATACGTTAATGCTAATTTTAAATATGTCATGTGTAATGAAAGTGAAGAATCAAATAGATTACATATTTTTCATATGTAAGTTTGCTTTTAGGTTATGAAACTTATGCAAATTTTGGTTTAAAATTAGCATGTGCAGTATAAGTTTGCATCACGTTTTAAACAATTCCCTTTCTAGGATTTTAATAAAAAAATTAAAAGTACATTTGGTTAGTAATTTATGAAATATTTAAGGAACCAAATCATTTTCAAAAAACCATAAGATTAATATAGAATAGATTTTTGTAAAAACACAGTTAAATGTTCGGGCCTGGTTGACAAATAAGTATTATCACCTGGCATAAATTATTTGTCTTAATTTGAAAAATAGGTAACTAAAAGAATGACACGAACATATATGAACTATGCAGTGTAAAACTCTATAAAAAAAAAAAAAAGATGTGAAGTATGCTCTTAAAAGAGAAATAGTTCATTTATCCTGTGTTTGCTTTAGGTGATAATACTATGATAGATTTGTGAGGTCTCTTACCTTTACATCAAGTCATTGAAGTGATTTTCATGAGAAAGAAAGAACCTCATCCTTTCTCAAGAGCAAAAAAGAAAAAGAAAGTGTCAGAAAGCCGACCTAACATGTACAATATTATGATTGTGTCTTTTTAATATATGGTTCAAGAAAAAAACATTGAAATATGTAGGTTGAAAAATCGTTTATAAGATTTGTATAATTGATTATACATGAAAAAAACATGCATTTTTTTTATGCATAATCGATTATTTAAATCTCATAATCAATTATATATAATTTGTTTTCTTTTTATAATTGAATTTTCCATACAACAATCCAACATAGTATACACTTGTGCCAAATACTTCTCCGATAATAAAGGAAAGTGTGGTTGATAGAATCAAATGCTCCGACGAAATATGTGGTAGTGTGAGTGAGAATACAACGAGATGATTAATTTGGTAAGAAAAAAAAAGAGTAGTTCATAGAAGCGTGAAGAAAATCCCGCAATAAAAAACATTTGAATATGATTATTAGTAGTGAAGATTAGTAAGGAGTAAAAGGTTGGATGACAACCCTTGAAAGAACAATGTGACAAGTGTTGAAAGAATGACTTGGATGCAAAATCTATGTTTTATTCTTAGTAAAATTCTTTCATTATTTTACTTCTTCATTGATTAAAAAAACTAACAAAAAATAATATTAAGATAGTTATCAAATTTTTTATAATCAAAATATCAAATTTCTTATAATCAAAATAGTTGAAAAGATTAAGTAAGACAAATAATATGATTACATATAATTTAGGATTTTATAAGTAAGACATAAATAATTTAATATTTTTATTTATTTAAAATTTAAAATAATTTAAAAATTTTATTTATTTTATATTTTTATTTAAATAGAAAAATAAATAATTTAGGATTTTGAAAAATTTAAAAAGTTAATTTATTTTATATATTTATTTAAGTGGGACATTAATAATTTATGATTTTTATTTATTTAGAATTTTAAATAATATAGAAATTTTATTTATTTAAGATTTTTATTTATGCAAGACATTAAAATAATTGGTAATTTCACAATTTCATCAATTAAAAAAATCATTAATCACACAATAAATTATCATATTTCATTTTCAATTAATTTTAGTATAAGGATAAATTTATAATCTTTTATTTCAATTAAAAAAAACATAAATATCATTTATAACCATCACATCATTTACAAACTTTTATAAATTTTTTCTTAAATTTCTACACTAGTTCCTTAATCCAAACAACAATTTTTCACATATTTTCATCATAAATATATTTATTCTAGTTAACTCATTCAACTAATAATATTTTTAAGACAGGATAAGATTAGTCTAAATGTTATAATAAAAGTTTTCACGTGCCTTTTATCATGTATAGTTGTCAAGTCTTAATCTTTATTGCTTCATTCTTTTTAAGTTTTTATCCATATGTTTAAAATACTTAATTAATTCACGTGTAGTTTTTTTTTTTTTCAATTTATTCCAATAAAGATAGAGAGAAAGGTATAACTCATATGTAAAGTTAACTATTATGTAGTAAACAAAACATAAGTTAGATTACAAGTTAGTATTTTACTCATAAACTGATACAAGATCCCCAAACAAGGACAGACAACCAAGTCAAATATCAAAAGTTAAAAGTCTAAAGAAGGATTTAAAGACAAAAAAATATGTGTCAAACAAAGAATGAAATAACCTGATAAAAGATTTTTTGTTGGGAATCAAGCACACCAAAGATGGAAGAATTATTTTGGAAAAAAGAGTGGCAGTCAGGTAAATTTAAATAATATAATCCCACAAAACAATAACATTGCATGGTTAGAGGTAGATGAAGGAATAATATACAAAGTAGAATGAAACAGATGAGGTATTCACATACATTTCAGGAACACGAATGACTAAAGTCTATTTCATCTGTAATGTATATGAAAATTGAATAAAAAATAGATTTTACCTATTGTATGGTTCATGGAGTAGTGTTGCTAATTTATTCGGAGGTGATAAAGTTTGTACAAATTTATTATAAATATTGTTTTATATTTATTTATACTTTTCTTTTCACTACAATAATGAGAGAAATTATTTTATTTGAAATTATTATAATTATTATTGATATATGTTTAATTTATTTTATTAGAGTTTGTTTTATTAATTTCAATAAAACTATTTTTTATGGAATATTAATTTCAATAAACTTAACAAGCATGTTAAATCAAACCGGATCCAACATATCGGGTCACACCCATTCAGATAAATCTTGGTTTATCGGACTTTTGTTCTCCGCCCTAACACTGTCTGGTCTTCACTTTAGAAATTTCTTGAAGGATAGTCCCATGGCGTTGTTATTCAAGGTACGTCTTACGACCTAGACCAAAAATTGCGTAATCTGATTAAAAAAAAGTTGTCTTTTTTTTTTTTTTTTTATTCGCTAATTTGCTACACTGGTGAGTGTTGTAGGATCCGTCGAAGCTTTCGGCGTACCGAGACAGAAGATTCCCCGGAACGCAAGAGGATTTTGAGCAGGCGCTTCTGACTTCAACCACCGTTTACGTCGGGAACATGTCGTTTTACACGACGGAGGAGCAAGTTTACGAGCTCTTTTCTCGCGCTGGGGAAATCAAGAAGATCATTATGGGTTTGGACAAGAACACCAAAACGCCCTGTGGCTTCTGTTTCGTATTGTGAGTATCCATTCACTGTTAATTGCAGCTATTATGTTTTAGTTGATGGTTCTTTCTGTGAGTGTGTTTGGATGAATGTATTATTTGACAGATATTATTCTCGTGAAGATACCGAGGATGCTTGCAAATACATAAGTGGGACGATACTGGATGATCGTCTCATTCGTGTTGATTTTGATTGGGGGTTCCAGGATGGAAGACAATGGGGTCGAGGGAGGAGTGGTGGCCAGGTGAATGTGGCTGTGTTTCTGGGGCTGTCTTTTTTGTTTCTTGGCTAATTGTAAATGCTTCTGTTGATTTGTGCAGGTCCGGGACGAGTATCGTACTGATTATGATCCTGATATCCTTTTAAGTGTTTAGTATTGGTTTGTCTGCAGTTTGCTTTCTTGTGTGATTTGTTGTTTGCTTGATTTAATGTACTACATATATGTGGTGATTCTTGATGGTCAAAATGCTGTAATTAGACCAACATGGGTGTGGCAATATAAGAAATAACTGTCTTGAAGCATGAGGTAAAGGGTTTGATTATTAGGTCATGCTTATAGAAGAGTATCTGTTGGGAGATTTCAGCCCCTTGGATGAATTTTAGCTTCTTGAAAGATTAGTCTTTGACTGTCATCCATTATACATCCCGAGTTCAACATAAAAAAAGATGTAATAATTTGTGTAGTTCATGATTAATATGCAGAATAGGTGTATATAATCTAGTTTGCTTTAGCTATTATAATCTTCTCTAGTTGCATGCTCACATAATAGAGAATGCATTAATTCTGCTATGTTTTCAGTGAATTCTATTCTACTTTATATAGTTATGAATACTCTCATATCTTCAGTTGCTCTTGAACTGGAAGTTTTACTTCAAAATTATTCCTGAAGAATGTGATATACTAGTTTTTATGTGCTGTCTTTAATCATTTGATTGGTGGAGTTAGAGATAGGTTAATACTAGTCTGCTTTTAGTTTCCTTAATTCTACATACGTAGAGGAGGTTATGGGAAGCTGGTCCAGAAAGAGTTAGAAGTACAAAGGCAACTTGTAGATTATGGCACTGGTTCTTTGGGTTCTTTTCCACCAGTTATTCCTAGTTCCTGTAAGTGACTCCAAACTATACTTTGCACAGGTCCAAACTATACTAGGGCAGACTTACTCCTGCTTCAACATTTCACTTGTTTTGAGATCACTAAACATTTAATTCAAATATTTATTTTTCATTTAGTTTGGTTTTCGGAATGCTAAATTATGCAGGACTTAAAACCTAATTGTTTTTAAAGATATAACTAGAATGTTACTAAGCAGTCTGTTTGGAAAATGAAAATCATTCAAAATTGCCCCTCTTTTGATTATGATAACCAAAATGCCATTGATTAGGAGGGTAAAAAACTTAATCAGAAGTGGACACATGACTGAAGTATTCGGCAGTTTGTATGTGTGTATAGACATTTGTCAATAGCACCAAATTGCATCACTTTGCACAATCACGCTGCAGAGTGGCTGGAGCATTCTACAACAGTTGAATAGTGTCACACTTTGTTGTTGCTTCCATGCGGCTGCAATAACTGACAAACTAGCGGAAAAACTAGCTGGAGTGTGTCATAGAAACCTATTTGAACCATGAAACATTACTGACAACATTTCCAGCATCTTTAAGCATTTTTTGGCCAGCTGTGACAATTGGCCATCCCCACTCCCCGGCCTCTGCTGTACATTGTTTCTGACCCTTTAACCTCTGGCCATTTCCTAGCAAAATTAAGTGTTTGGTTCTCTCGCCTTAATAACTAGCTTTTGAGGGTTGGTTCCTCTAGTGTTTGGGCACTTATCAATGACATAGATAAATAAGTAATTCTAAGTGGAATGTGGGTCCTTTTATGGTTCAATGTTTTTACTCTTTGGGCCATGCCTCTGTTGTCGTTGCTATTTGGGCATAATATTGTAGAGATATGTTAATATTCAATTTGAAGAAATTGCAAAAATTGATACTTCAATAGCCAATATCATCCGCATTGTATTTCTCTTCTAATGATTAATGTTCAGTTCAGTTATATATATAAATCAGAAATTCAAATTCATTGTGGAGAACTAAGTTGGGTAGCAACTAACTGTCTCCTCCCAAGTTAGCAACATAATGGCTTGCCTGTTGAGTACGATATGAATTAAAAAGATATCAATGAATTTTTTGCCAAGTTTTGGTGCTTTTTTATCGGAATATACTTCTTTTCTTTCTTAGTGGTCCTTGGCGTATTTTTGTTCAACATTCAATTAGATATTTTCTTCAATTTATTAGATACCACATATATACTTTAAATCTGAAGAAAATACTTCCATTCAGGTGAGGGTACCAGCTGTGCTAGTCACATTGGAACCAGCCTTCCCTTGTTCTGTTGATTGCCTTTTTTCTGTTACCTGATTTCCTTGTTCATTTTATGATTTCTGGTGATCATCATTTGCTATGAGTTTGTGTTCATGTGAATTAAACCTTCAACAATTTTACTCTTGCAGATGGTAGACACGGTGGAGGTCATGGTCATGGTGGTTCTCATCGGCATGGTAGAGGTAGTTTCATACTTTCATCTAAAGGCACTCATGTCCAGTGATTTCTTTAGAAGCACTTAGAAGTTTTGACTATAAAAAAAATCTGTTTTACCAATGAATTCACTATTAACATAAATTTCGTTTGCCTCTTTGACATGATAGATTACTATAGAAAGAGACACAGAGATGATGATCGCCACACACACGAGTCCTCAAAAAGAACTTCAGATCACGACTCTCGGAGGAACACTGACCATGAATCCAGACCGGTATTGATTTTATTCTCTACAAATCTGAATGATACTTCAGACCTATTTAGATAAATTAGTTTACAATAATTCATATTACCGTACTTCTATCGTGTTACATTGTTGCATTAGGTTGTCAAGCATACGTCATTTGAAGGCACGATGCTTGTATTATCACTCATTCTTGTAGTTTTTGTCATTTAATTTGTTTCTTATCGATTATTTGATTCGTTGTGGCAGGAAAAAAATCCACGATTTCGTGAGAGTGGTGATTCTGATGATGACGAGGAAGATGACAGAAAAAGAAGGGCTTAACCAGATTTTCATACTTGGTCATGTTTTTTTAACTTAGAACCTTTCTACTGACATGATTATGAAGGTGTATGTTGTCGTATATTACTTGTTACAAATTGCAAAGGTCTTCCTGTTAGTTGAACCCTGCTTGAAATTCTAGCTTGACATGGCAATATTATTTAGTGTTTTCTATCAATTTTTGTCTCAATGCTTTTGGCTACCAACATATTAATCAGATTATGTTAACTTTTTTCTAATCTTGTGTTTCTATGAATAGGTGTTTGCATGAAAAACATTTAGTATTTTAGCGAGTGAATTGTTGAGAAAAACATCTGGCTTAAATTCATTTTGGTCATTTAGTTTTTTCAACGTAATCTTGCTTTCTATAAAAATTTAGTAACACGTTGAATCCTTCTACATTCTGTAAACTAAGTCGTTTTGATCCAACATAGTATGTAATCTATTTACTAACATAATTTTAATGATAACATTTGTTTAAATTTATCATTACGCACTATTATTACTAATATCTTGAGTAAATAAATAACTAGTACTGGCATCACGAGTGAACACGTTGACATTTTCTGTTAGAATTTGGATTACATATACTTTTTTAATTTTGAAAACTCGGAGATCAAATGTTTAATCAAGTTTTTATGGGAATTGAAATTGTATATTTCTGGAATTATGGGGATTAAAAGTGATTTTAATTGAAAATATAAAATTGTAATAAACATTATCCTTTTAAATTTATAATAACTAATTTAAATTATGATATAAATTTATAATAACTAATTTAAATTATGATATAAATTTATTCTTAATTATTGATACGTTTTTAAAAAAGATAACTAAAACTTGATCTAGAGATAGTGATAAAAAAAATTAATTGAACTGAATCAGTTATAAACTAATGCTCCTGATTAGCCTACTGAACTGAAGTCACTCATTTGGCCTTCTAAAAATAATTTTACATTTTCAATTTGTGCACCTCTTTTAGAGCACCATAAGAAGCAAGAGCATTTAGAACGAACCATGTTCTTACTTTTTAAAAATAGGAATTATTTAATACACTAAGGTTGGTGTAGTAGAGTTGATTAATAAAAGTCAGCAATGTCTCTTTTTCTTAATAAATGACTTTTTTTTTTTTTTCACTTGAAAGTGGTCTTGAAGAGCAAATCATAGCATTCTGCTTGTGTCTCAATATTTTAGTAAAAAAAAATATTGCATTTTTCTTCTTTTATACTGTAATAATTTTAAGGGAATTTTGAAATTTTTATTAGGGTAAGGATCTTTTAATATTTTCTTACATTTTTCCTATTTATTTATCTAAAACTCCCTTGTCAGTACAGGTTTTGATTAAATTAGACCCTGTTTGGGTGATTTTTTAAGTTTAAAACATAAACCAGTTTTTAGCTCTTAATTTTGGTTTCCGTTTTCTTTAGTTTAAAAAAAAAAATCTTGAGTCATTGGCTGATATTTGGAAATACGTGCTAGAACATGAGTACTGTCAATAAGCCTTATACGATTGTTTGAAAAATAAAAAAATATTAATAATATCTTTCAATAATATAAAAAATATTTATTTATTTATTATTAAAATAAATTATTTGATTCAAAGATGTCATTTTTCTCTAACATGGTTAATTACAGTAGAAAAATACAATTCAAGATTGTCTTTGGATCAGGTAGGGAGAGAAAAACCATTTTCAAATTAAAGATGAAAGTACCTTCAAAACTCACTTTAATAACTTCTCTAATTTGGGGTATTCTCGATGTGGTACAATTTGGTGGCCTAAAGGGGAAGATTGCGGGTGTCTTGAATGGTCTTTAATGGAGGATAAAATAAAAGCTGCAGTTCGAGACTGTGATGGAAACTGCAACCCTGGGCATGACGAGTTTAATTTTAGTTTCATGAACAAGTTTTGAGATTACATACCTTCTGGTTCTAATGTTTCATTTATGCAAATGTTTGTTGAATTTCATTCTTTTTGGCAACTTACCACGTGGTTCTGATGCTTTATTTTCTGCATTAATCCCGAAAAAGGAAGCACCAAACTGGTTTTAACGATTTCAGGCCAATCTCACTCATTGGAAGCTTATATAAGATAATTGTCAAAGTAGTAGCACCCTTTTATGGCAACTATTATGGAGGATTACACAAGGATAAAGAAGGAATCAGAGGTATAAATTTTGTCATATAATATAACAAGGCATTAAGTTTTGTGCCTTGAAATTGTTACATGAACACAGAAAGTTATATAGTTTCCAATTGAAAAAGTACTTAAAAAAAATAGAACCTCACACTGCACAAATGATAACACTGCATACTTTCCATCACTTTGATCCGCAAACATGAAACTGTGCAAGATCAAGGATGAAACCAGAAAGTTTAACAATTATCTCATAACTTAGTATTTTCCTTTGAATGTGTAGGCCTTGTGTTTCTCCCACTCTCACTCTTTTACCACACAAAAATACAAAAGCTAAAAACACTCAAGGCGTGTAACCTTGTTCTTCCTGCTGCTTCTCGTACTCTTCCATGGTGTCAAACTCATTTGGATACTGACTTTTCTCATAGTAACCTTCATTTTCAGCAGTGCTCCCTCTCTCTGATTCGTACCCATTAAGGTTATAATTCTCGTTATTAACAGTGTTCGCATTATAATAGTACTTACCATTCTCCAGGAACCTTGTGTCACTCATTCCTTCTCTCTTACCCTCATAGCCATTGCCGTTATAGTTGTTGCTCTTGGGGTAATTTTCCTTGTCATCGTAGTTGTTGTTAGAGAACCGGTCGTTGAAGTTGCTGGCGTAGCCACTGCTGTAAGTGCTCCTGTACTCTTCGTTGTTGTTGTCATTGATCCTAAACTCTTCATTGTTGTTGACATTATTTCTGAACTCTTCATTGTTGTTGACATTGTTTCTGAACTCTTCATTGTAGTTGGCATTGTGTCTGAACTCTTCATTGTTGTTGTTGTTGTTGTTATAGAAGTTGGTTTTAGGGTAGCCTGTTTTGTAGCTCTGATCATTGAAGTCTTCATTGAGAAGCTCAAAGTTTGTGGCGGTGGAAGGAGTCTCCTTGGTGGGAGAGTATTGGCTATAGGAGCCTCTACCATACAGACCATAACCCTCTCCGCTTTCTGAAAATTCAGGCTCTGGTGCTGGCCCGGATGGTATTGTTGACCCAATTGCTTGTTCAACGGAAGGTGCTGGTGCTGATACTGGTTCCAGTGCTGGTGCTGGTGCTGGTGCTGATACTGGTTCAAGTGCTGGTGCTGATACGGGTTCAAGTGCTGGTCCTGGTGCTGATGCTGGTTCAAATGTTACTGGTCCTGGTGCTAAAGCTGGAGATTGAACTTTAGTTTTCTGGAGAGGATCTTTGACATTGTACATGGTTCTGAAATGGGAGAACAAGCTGAAAAGCTTGCCTTCTCTGGCTTGAATCTGGGGTGAGATAACAAGCAGCAAGAGCAGAAAGAAAGATAATTGGTTTCCAAAAGAAGCCATAATGAGAGTGAGAGGTGAGTGTTAAGAGAGTGACTTTGTTGGGGTCATTTTATAGAGAGATCCAGCTGCTATAAATCAAAGGCCGGTTCGTTATGCGGGGATTGTGGAAGGGAGAAAAATGAGTGTGGGGCATGATAATGACTTCCATGCCATGCTGCATGTGCAAGGTTTGAGAATAACAGCATTAGCATGGCAAACACAAATGTGTAGAGCTGAGACAAAATTAAGGTCCAAGTCAAAAAGTGGCATTTCATTTTCTTCCTTTTTTTGTTGCTGAGATGAGTCGTTTTTCCCTGTGAATTCTGAATTAATTGGCGCGGGCCACTAAAATGGTAGTTGAAAAAAAGAAGGTTTTGAGTGGAAGTGTGAAACTTTGAAACAGGGAAGCCACATCACTTATTTTCCTCATCAAACATTCAGATATGAAAATCCTTAAAATACTGAAGTTCGTTTATAGAATTGATACTTCATAGTTCTTTTTTCAAACTTCCAAGTTTAAAGATTCAACCTTTAATCATATATTTAAAAAAAAAAAGCCACATTTCTTAGTAGAATCCACAACAGATCAGTTTAGTTGGTCTTAAAATTAAGACTTACTAGAAATCAGTGTTAAAATCAGGTAATTATGATGCAAAGATGTTAATGTTTTAATGTAAACCTTAAACTAATGCATTCACTTATCAATGCCGGCTGCAGTTTTAAAACCGAATTATTTGTTGTTGTGTCATAGTTTTGCCTAAATTATGGTCCACGTTCATGCAAAGCACTACAAAAGTTGAAAAAGAAAAAGAACAAAGATGCTTTAATACTCCATTAAAAAAGTGATGCAAGATAGGTGTGGCGTTTGCTTAAAGAATAATAATATTGATTGCCCAGGATGATTCTAGGCCTCTGGGTCATCAATTAAAGTGTAGTGTATAGATTTTGGAAGCAAAATTGGTAAAGTTAGCTTGATGACTAACGTGATTAGTGAAGCAGGTGTGTTCTTTTGATGTTCGATTCGTTTTGGAGTGATGTTGAAGGGACAGTTCTTTTAACCTGTGGCGTGATCAGCGGAGAGCAATTTGAAAAGCAAAGACACCGAGTATCCAGCATCAACATGTCTTTTGGGATGCACAGGTCAAAACACTTTGACTTTCTATTTCATGGAAACATGACAAATTTACTGGGTAACAGACATAGCATGTGCTTGATGTTATTCAGCCATTCAAAGCCCAAGTTTTCCTTGTATTGGGCCTAAACTTACACCTTTTTGGACCTCCGCTGCCTTCACTACGAGACGCGTTCTTCCTGCACCTCCGTGACTTCATCATGTACTTCCATACTTTTTTAAAATATCGAAAATATTATTTTTGAATTATATAGTTTGGTATAAAAAAAAATTGTATATCAAATTATATGATTTGATATAAAAAATTGTATACGAGATTATATAATCTGAATAAAAAAAATTCAGGAATGCATGGTTTATTTATGGAGCTGTTAGCACTTATAATTATTTTAAAATACCGAAATTATCTTTAACATTTACAAATATTTATTTTTCATTTTTTTCTATTCATTCTGTCTTTTACGATAAAAAATGTCTTAGGATTTTTGCTATTTGCCTGCAGTATTATCGTCTATATAATCTTAAATATTTTGCAATTTTTTACAGTTAGGTAATATTTTTTCTTTCAATTTAGTTTTAGTTTTTTTTATAGTATCTATAATTTGAAAAAGCCACAATAAACATCCCAATAGAAGAAAACAGGAGGAATTATGGAGAAGAAACGGAGAGTGAAAACTAAAAACACAAGGATATTTTAGAAATTTTATTTATCTTATTTAGTGCATGTCACAATTTTGTAATGGCAGGAAGTAACTGCCTACCATGAATCTCCATTGTGCTATTGTTTTTTTATTTTATTTTTATTTCTTTACCTTTTTCTTCTAAGTGTCACCATGATCGTGGAAGGATGAAAAAAAGAAAATAAAAATAAAAATCCGTATAGATGGATATCTGCTCATAAAATGCATGAATATCTTTAATGAATACTGAGTCATCAAGTATTTTAATTATTTGTTTGTTAATTATACAGATACAATACAAATATTACGATATTCAATATGTACTTATTACTTTAATCATTATTAATAATTATTTTTAAACATCAAGTAATTAAAATAAATTTATTGATAAGAGAAATATTAATCATTGAAAATTTATTTAAATTTAGTTTTTATATGTGTATGTTTTTTTATTTAGACATATTAAATTGAAGTTTTTTTTTGAAAAGATTATTTTTTTAAAATTTATACTTTATGATTCAACTTATTTTTTTTTTATAAAGTTTGAATTTATATGCATTAATATTTAATTATAAATTTTCATTTGAATTATATTTTAAAACTAATGTTATCTAAGTTTATATCTTTAAACATTTAATTTTATTTAAAGTTAAAAATAAAAAAAATATTTGTGGATATTCATATATATAAACAAAATCTGTAACTATTTTTTCACACGAGACAAATAATGGGACAAATTTTTACAAATTATGTGATAAAGTACTCCCAATTGAAAAATACGTTCTGCCAACACTCTTTTGTCAATAAGCATCCACACCAAAGACAAAGTCTCATTATTGTTATAAAGAGAAAGAGACAAAATGATCATTTTAAAGAATTAGGGATACAAGAAAAAGTATGGGATGCAGAAAAGAAAAACATTTTTTTTTTTCTATTCTTCAAGTCCAAATATTTCAAAGGTATATAAAGTATAAAATTTGGCAGGCATGGAGAGAAAATTAACTTTTCAAATAAGCATAACAACATTACCAGTAACCAAGTGAAGTTTGTTAGATATTTCAAAAGTATTAAATCTCTATAGGTTACATTTAATAGGCAACTTAGAACGTGATGACACGTAAGGTGTATTGCATCTATTTTTTTTTTTTATTCTTCTAATATCATTGATTAACTTTTTAAGGTATTGACATTTATTTAAGAATCTAACATTCTTAACTAATATGTTCTATGCATGCAAGAAAGAAACTTCTAATCACGTAATGAAAAGACAATATTATTAATTTAATAATACGTTTGGACTTTTGAAGATAACAGCAAATTAAATGGCATTACAGAAGGCGGATAAAAAAAATTGCAAGAGAGGATAATTACGCAGTAAAGCACAACTATGCAGATGAGGAATATAATCTAATGGAGGAAGAGAACTACCTATAAATTACATACAGAAGCAGGGATTTGTAGGGTGCGAAATATAAAATAAAGTTAAAAGGCTTATTATATAAATAACACTTTTTTGTATACGGCTTGTGATACCTTAATCTACTCTTTACATATATACAATTTTTTCTTTGCTGAAAAGAAAAATCCTTTCAAATTTGCAAGTTTAAAGTTTGCAAGTTCTTTTTGAGATGTTAAATAAAGTTTTTTAATTAGTGTTACCACTTTATAGTTGAATTGTGCATTGTGTTTAGCTCTTTTTGCTTTTTCTTTATTAATTTACCCTAAAAAAGCTACTTTTGAACGTTTTGTTTAGTCCATGGCTTAACCATCAAAATTAGAATAATCCATTTTAAAAATCAAATTAAGATATTAATTAGTTAGTTTGATTCTCAATTAGTTGAAAATTGGTTAGTTGATGGATTGTTAATTAATAAGTTCTATAAAACAGAGCTAAATTCTTTCTCATTTTGTATCTTTTGTCATTCTAGTTAATACAATAAGTTATTTATTATTATTATTATTATTATTATTATTATTATTATTATTATTATTATTATTTAAGCTCTTTTGTGTGGTCGCATCAAATAAGTGTAGCATGCATCTCTTATAACAGTATGATAGCATTCATTTTAAAATTAGAATTAAGAGCTTTTGAAATTTCTCCCTCATTCAAATTTTCAATAACTAATTGCATGTTATAATTATTAGCCCTTAATTGCGCCATGGCAAAGTAAAAAAAAATATGTGGCGTTGGGAGAAAGAAGGCAATAAGACACGTTACAGGACACAATATGTAAAAGTAAGTTGAAAGGTGGGTTAGGATTCGAGTTAAAAAGCTTTAACAAGCGATTATTAGAAAAATGGAAGTGAAGCCTAGAAAAGAAAGAGAATGATTTATGAAAAGATATATTAGACTTTAAATATGAGTACTGACAAAGTTTAGATAATAGTAAAGAGAGATCATACAAATTTAGATAGTAGAGAGATCTTAGAAAAATTTGTAGAAAAAAGAATAAAATGAAATTGGTTTAGTGTGAACACTAACAGAAAGATAGGTTCAAGAACTAAAGTCTTACTATTGGCAAAGATAAATAGGTAGGATTAAAAAAAAAAATAATCCAAGAATTTATAGTAACTCTGGCCAAAAGGTGAATAACGTGTCGGTGTCTAGTGTGACCAAGTGGAACTTTAATTAGAGAAGAAGTTGGTTTGAATAAAAAAAAAAAAATTAATAATTGAGACTTTTTTATAGCAGGTGTAGACCTGTCTTTTGAAGAGGGATATAGTGGATGAATGAGTTTGGAAAGGAGAAAGGACTGGTGTGTGTTCAGTGAGATCAACATGTAACAAGTTAAGAAATGAAATGTCTGGGGAAGATGAAAAATTCTATGACAAATTTTGAAAAACTAAGACGTTGCCTACAGCTCAGTTCTATGTAATGATGAATGACAACAGGTGTGTGATCTGCCAACTATATGAAGAAACCATAAATCACTTGTTTTTCATGTATACGGAGGTTAGAAAAATATGGTATATATGACTTGTTGATAAAAGTAAGATCAGTCGCTAGGGGTAAGGAACATCTTCAAGGTTTTGAGACATGGGAGTTAAGCACTAAGTGCAATATTGTGTGTAGAATAGTGTGAACGGATATAGTATGAAATATATATATATATTTTAAACAATCATTTTTAAGAATAAACTATTAAATGTAAAAGAGATGTATTCGTTAATACAACTTAAAACATTGACATAGGTAACTGGAAATATGAAAAAATAGTTTTATTTATTTTGATTGGTATATGAATCTGATATTACGTTTAAAGTCATTAAACTGAAACTGCATGCACAAAATGTTGAATTCTTGACACAATGAAAGTTTTCAGGTGTATAGGCTTTAAATGATTGACTTTATGCACAAACATTTCAGGATTGAATAAGCTCCAGTTAACCTAACCAATTTAGTGGCTAGGAAACTAATATACTAAATCAGTGTAGGATTGTGTATTTGTAGGTTTGTATGGTGGAAGCTACTCTTTGGTTTGCTTTTTATAGTCATTATATAAGCAAAGATAATGGGGCCTATGGTACAATTTTTAGCTGCTTGGCAGACTAAGACAAAGGCAAATTGTGTTTCAAGGAATTGTTACTTATCTTAACCAACACTTAGTATACCTCACAAGTTTCTATGAGCATTGGAGGGGATCTTGATAGGTTACTGCCATATAAACTCTGGGGAAGGGAGCAACTAGGCTGGCTGGAATAGTCTTATGATTCAGCCAAAAAAGGGAGATAATAGTGACTATGTTCATAACGTATACAACTACAGGAATACATCGGAAATCTTAAAGCATTTGTGGAGTTCTATCAGATTTCCCTTTCTGTGTGTTTAGCTTCTTAGACTGCACTCTCCTCTGCACCATTGGTTTCACCTGCTATAAGAACACATGTTGGTACTTGTGTCATTTATCTGTGATAGACAAAAAAAATTTCCTCAATGACAGTTGATGTTGGCAATGAGGCATTCCTATATATGCATACTTCTCTTGATTAGATGTATTGCTTGTGGTAATTTTTGTTACAAATGTACATGCATCATATACACATGTCTACATTACTTGAAGGGTTTGGGTCAAGTTTTTAGGCACAGGTTTATGCTAAATCTTAGAAGAGTTATATATGTGTCTTGATGGGATTGAAGGAGGATTTTTGTTGTTTTTGTGTATAAGGATTAAAACACAATTTTTGTGTTTTCATTTAATATATTTTTTATTACCAATAAAAAAAAGTAGCAAACTGTTTTGTTTGTAAAAATCATGTTTGAAAAGACTGCCTATATTATTAGAGTTGTTTGAATACTCACTATTACAAGCCTTTAATTAGCAAATCCATATTAATAACCTCTTGAACATTTTTATCTCTACAAACATCAATACAATTATCATTATCAACACAATGATACTGATAATTTAATATTTAATTCTACTTAATCCCATCTTCTTAGTTATCATTAATTACGCCAACAATATCCAAAGGATTCCAATAGCTGAAAAAAAATATCCTAAAGAAATTCCTAAGATTTTGCAAAATTCAATCAAACATAGTAACCTTGAGAAACTAATCTTCATTTCCTTTACCATAAAATATTTTATCACATGAGAAAAAGATCTGGAGGTAAACAGAAAAAACCTCTAGAGATCTTTCAGAGAAAATATGATTTTTTTTAGCTCATCCCCAGTAAAAGATTATCAAAATGAAACAACTGAATAACTTTTCTGGATGAAATATATATATAACTCGTCAAGAATTCCGGTTGTTATGTAATGAATCTAAAATTTTATGTCTAATTTTACGAAAATATAATTCAAGAAGTCAATAATATTACTTGTTTTCCGGAATTGGGAGATATTAATTGCCACTTGGGAGAAAGTATAGCTTTATCAAAAGAAACCTTTGCTTGTTAAATATTTTAGAATATTAACAAGTGTTACAATTCATTCTTCCTCATGTTAATTACCCGACGAGCCAAAACAAACTATAACCTAATCCATTTTATTATGTATTTTGCTTATTGTAATAATTATTGATCTCAGTTCAACAAAGAATGGGGTTTAGGGGTTGTATATCAGCTATTATGACTTACCAAATTAAGAAGAAATATTTCACAGTACTTGCTCAAATTTCTCATCATTCATATTAGTCTCGTATGATTAACTAAGACTAATACAAAATCACGGCCTTTATAATCTCACATATTATAATACTACTCGCACATGAACAAAGAAAGTTCAAAAGTTACTATTTAGTATTCTCTCCCTCTTAGTATATGCTAGAAAGTAAGATAGGAAACAAACATGCACATTCTGGCGTACAATACATGGAAGAGAACTGAGAAGTCGTCGAATTAGGGTTTTGTGGCCTTCACACTGAGAAAGACCATGTCTCTTAGACTTGCCATTCAAGCACAAGAGGGAGGGATTTTTGGAATCCCTTGTCTTTGTAGTTCACCCATTACACCATCAAGTGCTGGAGCTTTAAGGCCAAGTGGTAGTGGCAACCATGGTTTTGATAAAACATCACTAATAGCCGCATCTATGCTCTCCTTTGACTGTGAAAACAACATACGACATGCAGACATAAGTTAAATTAACCATGCAATATTATTTTTCTACATAACTCTCTTCATCTGTGTCGTGTGTTTCCATTTGAGTTTCTTAATTTTTTATAGAAAAAATAATTAGTTCCTTGTTTTCTTAAATGTTAAAAATGAAAAATGGAATTAACTCGCCTAAAGCTGTGAGTCCAACTAATAGAACTTTGGATTCATAGACACGACCAACGATGAGAAAGAGAGAGGGACAGAAAGAGAAGTAAGAAAATGACAGAAGAAATTAATAGAGACAAAAAAAAAAAAAAAGAGAATATTCCGTGATTTAATTTTTAAGCATGCAAAAATTTTCCCACCCAAATAACTTAGGTTTAGTAATATATCACTGGTAATAATTTCGTGTAGTGAGTTTGATATTTCAAATAAAAATATATTTTTTTAAACCAATCTTATTAAAAAAAGCCATTGATTGGTAACTTAAAAAATGAATCCTTAATATATATATATATGTCTTATAAATAACATTTTTTATAAGTAAAATATATTTCTAGTACTAATATATAATACTTCTTTTTTATCTATGTTCTGGAGATTCCATATTTGACTATAAAAGTCTTTTAAATTAATGTTAATAAATGTACCATGTACTAGATTAGTTTATTGTTGACTTGATTAAAAAATAATGTTGAAAAACCAAAGAACTGACATTTTTTTTCTATTGAATGAGTTGGAATTACCGGATGAAAATCGAGGACTGGTCGAGGTGCTGGTTGGGTGGCTGGGATCCCAAAGCCTGGATCTACTATTTGGAACATTGCATGGTGGTGCGGTGGGATGCCAGGAACAGTTTGAGAACCAAATCTCTGCCAGTTATTATTCTATAGTAAGTGAACCATTCAATATTGTAACAGTAAGGTTGTTCTCAGAAGGATCCAAATTGGAAGGAGAAGACAACTTAAGTGGTTCCAAAAAAGTAAGGGCAATAGTTACCGTGGTTGTCAGATGCTGTGGAAAACACGGTGTTCCTGGGGTTGGTGCGTTTGGAACCTGCAGTATCAAACAAGAATATACCTATTAATTTAGATGGACAAGCACAAGAAATAGGGGCATATATGTGTATAGAATTGCTTGTTTTGGAGAAAGCTTAAGTGTTAATTAACTACTGTTTTTTCCTTGTCCTATATAATCAAATACAATGAATCATGGATCCAGTTTGCTAGTTGAATGTGATTGTGTTTTGAGTGAACAGTTGAATGGCTTGAGAGAATTTTCAAAGTCAAAAAAGTTAACCCGTTGATGTTGGTGCCAATAAAGAGGGTCCGGAGGCGGCGGAGATGGAGCTGCTCGCGGTGGCCATGCCGGCGGGGAGGGTGAATATGGTAGATGTTTAGGCCACATGTTCATGAAGGATTGATCCATGGTGTGATGGCCCCATACATGTAAAGGTCTAAAATGGTGCAGTGGTGTCATGGGAGGGAAACCCATGGTAGGTGCGAGCCAAGGGTTCACCTCTCTCTTGGCTATTCCTCCTCCTCTACCTACACTTGCTGCTGCACCCATGAATTGTTTCCTTTGACTCCACCTTGCTGCTTCAGCTTCACGTGCTAGCAAATGCTTCCTATGAGATCGATATTTCTGCAACCAAAAAACTGCATACTTTAGAACCCTCTTTCATAAAACTGAACTATCTTTTTATTCATAGGGTTCATGTTTATAAGATCCTAGTTTTGCTTACAAACTTTACCTAACCTTTTTTTCTGCAACATATGCACAGTAATCATTGCATATGTCAACTAAAAAAAGACTTATGCATAAGATTTGTCAAAGTTTTCTAAGTAAGTTCAATATCTAATGGGATATGTCAAATTCTAGTAACAGCACAGTATCTCACTAAATATACAAACCTCATTTAATCTGTGTGATATGCAAATTAATCAACTTTAAAAAGGTTTCCATATCTAAAGAAAGCAACAAATAGATCTTTAATTTTTTGTTTTCAGATTAAAGGTGAATAATTACTATTTCTCCAAACTAGCCAGCTTGCCAAATTTTCATTTTGAGTATTAGTTTTGTACTCATTTATTTTCAATGATAATTCAACTTATTTATCAAAGAAAAAGAACCATATATATATATATATATACTGGACTTGAATCTTGTGGATGAGAGAGGTAACTAGGGAAAACAAAGTTGAAGAATATGTACTTGAAGGTGGCTGGCAATGTTATGGCGAGTGAGACAGTCAATTCCCATAATCTCCAAAATCCTTGAAGGCACAGCCTTATCCACTCCTAGCTGCTCCACTGCTTGCACGAATCTCCTATGCAATTCTGGGGTCCAATCCACCTTCACAAAAATCAAGAAAACACACACCACAACTCATTACTACAATACAATACACCAAAGCCATTCCAAAATTCTAACATCAAGTGCATTTCTCTTTCTATATCACTTTAACTTAATCCGTAGCCCGTGAATTCTTCGGACACACTCTGCAACTATAGAAAGAGACGGATCATAGAGATAGAGAAAGGTTTAGCCTTAACTGTGTATTAACTTTCCTGAAATTAGTCTAATTAAGAAAATACCAACCTAAAGTAAGAAAATAAGAATGACAACAATAGCAACTTACCTTCACCTTTCTCTTCCCTTGGGGATTATTCCTTGCATGTGTTGATGATTTTCTTCCTTTCTCACTTTCCTTAGGGGATGGATTCACCACCACTGAATGAGGTGATTCATCACTTTTGCTTGCTATCTCTTCCCCTCTACTAGATCCCCAATTGGAACCCGAATTGGAAGAAAAATTGGCTGCTATAACTTCATCTTGTTTCTCTATATTAACTATATTATTCTCATTCCTGTTACCCGATTTGTCATTTTCCACTGAAACTGATGAGACTATCTCCGATTCCTCACTGAGGGAAAATTCGGCAAGCATTTCAGGGTCCATCTCCAGATCTGGCAAGACATCTTCATCATCGTTGATTCCCATGAAGAGATCATCAAAGTTGATGCTTTCAAGCAAGTTCCCTTCTGAAAGGTCAGCAAAGTCATCAGTTCCAATGGAGAAACTCTCCATCTCCCCTTGCTCTTCATCAATTCTACTCCTCAGAGGTGACACCGCCAGCATGAATATTAATACTGATTCAACCTTGGAGCAAAGTAAATAATAACAAAAACAAATCAACTAAAACTCCACTTATATAAAGCAGTGTTCACATATGCCTGTGCATGTAAATCTTGAAAGCTGAGGGATGTAAAAGAAGATGAATTAATTAGTTTGAAAATGTCTGTGTTGCCTTCTCTGGAAGGTAAGGGAGTGCCTGAAGAAGGAGCTAGCTGGGATCTCTCTCCACCACAACTTAGGTCTGAGTGTCAGAAGAGAAATATTTTCATGGTTTTGTTGGGGTGTGTGCTACTTGCAAGGGTGGTCAGTTATATAGTATATTTTTTATTAGTGGATGCCCTTTTTTGGACATGAAAAAAATTTTATAAAAAAAAATACACATGTCACCAAGTATGCTAATATGCATTAGAGAAATAAATGCAGATGATAGGTATTATGACATGCCGAGAGAAAAAAAAGAAGATAAAGTTAATAAACAAAGTGTGAAAGTATTTGCACAGAGATGTGCATATGTTAGTACTTAGAAAATTCAGATGTAATGACAATTTTAGTTGGAATAACACTGTTTTCATGGAACTTTTTCACAACAGTTTTTTACAGTTAGTTAATTTTTCTTTTCTATATCTGTCCATAACATTGTACATCTTGTATTATGAAAAAGTGGAGTAAAAATGATGTTACTGAGAGTCCAATCTGTAATGGATATGTATTAGAGAGAGTCAATAGAAGCTATACCTGTCACTGTGTTGTAAGATGAAACAGTTCGGTGGAAATGAAAGGGATGTAAGGTATGCTGATGTTGGAGGACAAATTGACCTGTTGTACATTTTTGTTCTCTTAACCGATAAGGTTTATCTAGTTTTCATATAATCAAATATTTGAAAAGCTGTATAATTGGATAAGCTCCTCATTATGTGACTTCTCTAATGTTAACTAGTTAGGTAGACCCCATTTTTTGCACTTCCACTGCCACTTGATGATTTGCAGAGAAAATTATAGACACCAATCTGAATTCGTAAATTGACTATGCCAATGTTTCCAATATATACACAAGACTTCAATTGCTCTTTAGGGTTGAAATTTCTCAAGATTAAGGTTAAAGAAATTCAATATGAATCATGGAATGTAATTCCAAGTTGTGTTTAAATTAATTTGACTTACATGTTTACATTTGAATATGTATTGTTTTTCTTTTAATTAATTGATTTTATGACTGAAGCCTATTTTGATTACATCTTAGATTTTTCTCCCTAATCTTAACACATGATGTGCTGTATTATTTCTTGAAGAAATACAATTATTTATCTAAAAAGAAATACAATAATTATTTATAAAAGAAATTCAATAAGTATTTATTAAGAATATAATATTTTTTTTACATTTATTTAATAATTAAAGATAAGAGAGATTTTTTAATAGATATAATTAGAAGTCTCATATTAATTGCTATATAAGAGTGATGGAATACATTTCCATGAATGAAAGTTTTGATATTAATTAGTGAAATTTACACTCACATCTTCTGTAATGACACTAAAAATTAAAGTATCATTGTTTAGTTGATTGCTTCTAGATATTTAACCTACCAATTTATTAATTTATGAGATAGTACATGGGAATGGACTAGAAATTCTCTTTTATTGATGAATGATATACAATAATGTAACATCATAAAAAGTTAAAATACTAAAAGACAACCTCACTCTTTCTCAATGAGTCAATCACCTCAACTAGACAACAATAAATTAATATGTAGTTATATGAATTGATTTTAACAATTAATATATAATTTTATAATTTGATTTTAACAATTTATAAAATAATCTGAACCACCATAATAGTAACAATAATTATAATAATCATAATAAATTACAATAATAATTTGTGTTATAAAGAATGGAATTCCTATTGAACATGTATGTTATGTGTAATTTTAGTGTTGAAAGTGTGTATCATCTATATGTATGTTATGTGTAATTTTAGTGTTGAAAGTGTGTATCATCTATTTTTAAAATAGAAAACCAATCTCATGAAATATATGTAATAAATGGTTAGAAGTGCAATCTTTTGTACTATGAAATGGTTAAAGAATACTTTTTAGGATTCCAATTAACTTGGGTAAGTAAAAAATATAAATGTGTGTTAAGTATTGTATGGTTAATAATAATAAGATATATTTGGAAAACACATAAATGATATTATTTTTAAAAATAGGAAGTTTGATATTTAAGGATATTTGCCTTAACACAAGTTAAATCAAGGACAATGATAAAAGTAAAATATAAAAATGTTAGTTTCACATATTCAGATTGGTGTATTGATTCATTAATATGGATGAGATTGATTATTTGATCAGAATTGGATAGACTGTACACCGTGTGTAGGATTACTCAAAAGGAAACTTGATTTGGATAGAGAAGCTGGATTACCCAACAATGAAACAATATGTAATGACTAAATCTTAAGGATGGTTGGCTTCATAGTCTATTTATATGTTTATGCCAGTAGAGAGGATTGTGTTTTGTTATCTCAGATTTTAAACTACAAATCAACTATATCAACCGTTTTTGTTAGATTATCATATAATCATCTCATTAACAATAATATAATTATAATATGCTTTGAAATAATCATTAAGGGATGGTGGGCTTAGACGTACACATGACGACCCAACATAAGTAGAGGGATAGTGGACTTAGACATACATATGATGACCCAACACAAGTAGATGGATAGTGGGCCTGGACATACAGATGACGACCTAACACAAGTAGTGTTTTTTTTAATTGACAATAAAAAATATATAAAATGGGAGTAGTGATGTTACCTCAACTTATATATCCAAAAAAAGGAAAGATTACACGAAAAGAAGGACAAGAATCCAGTTTCCACACACACATACATGCAATCTTAGATTTTTTACTGTAAAAATCAACTGTATCAACTGTTTCATTAGATTATCGTATAGTTATCTCATTAAGAGTAATAAGATTATAATATGTTTTGGAATCATCATTAAGGGATGGTGGTCTTGGACGTACACATGACGACCCAACACAAGTAGAGAGATGGTGGGTTTGGACATACATATGATGACCCAACAAAATTTTCTTTTATTGACAATAAAACACACACACTCTGATTTTTAACTACAAATCAACTATATCAACCGTTTCGTTAGATTTTCGTATAATAATCTCATTAAAAATAATAAGATTATAATATGCTTTGAAATCATCATTAAGAGATGATGGGCCTAGACGTACACATGACGACTCAACATAAGTAGAGGGATGGTGGACCTGGATGTACACATGACGATCCTATACAAGTAGAGGAATGGTGGGCCTGCACATAAACATGACGACCTAACACAAGTAGGATTTTTATTTAACTAACAATAAAAAATATATTCGAATGGGGAAATGAGGTTACACACAAAAAGAAAGATTACACTAAAAGAAGGGCAAGAATCCAGTTTACACACACATACGACACGTGTTGGCATCTTAGATTTTTAACTGCAAATCAACTATATCTTGTTTCATTGGATTATCGTATAATCGTCTCATTAACAGTAATAAGAATATAATAAAGATTATAATAATCATTAAGGGATGGTAGGCCTGGACATACACATAACAACCCAACATAAGTAGAGGGATGGTGGGTCTAGACATACACATGTCGACCCAACACAATTTATTTTTTTAGATTGATAATACAACACACACACACTTAGATTTTCAACTCAGATATTTAACTGCAAATCAACTATACTAACCGTTTTGTTAGATTTTCCTATAATCATCTCATTAATAGTAATAATAAGATTATAATATTCTTTTAAATCGTTATTAAGGGATGGTGGGTTTGAACGTACACATGACGACTCAACACAAGTAGAGGGATGGTGGGTCTGGACATATACATTACAACCCAACTCATTTTTTTTTTCTCAGATTGACAATAAAACACACACATTCAGATTTTTAATTGCAAATCAACTATATCAACGGTTTCCTTAGATTTCATTATAATCATCTCATTAACACTAGTAAGATTATAATATGCTTTGGAATAATCATTAATGGATGGTGGGCCTGAACATACACATGACGACCCAACACAAGTAGAGGGATGGTGGGTTTGGATATACACATGATTTCGATTGACAATAAAACACACGCACACTCAGATTTTTAACTGCAAATCAACTATTCCAACCTTTTCGTTAGATTTTCATATAATCATCTCATTAATATTAATAGGATTATAATATGCTTTGAAATCATCATTAAGGGATGGTGGGCCTGAATGTACACATGATAGCCCAAGACAAATAGAGAGATGGTAGGTCTGGACATACACATGATGACCGAGTACAATTTTTTTTTTCAATTGACAATAAAACATACATACACACTCAGATTTTTCACTGCAAATCAACCATATCAAGTGTTTCATTAGGTTTTTGTATAATCATGTCATTAACAGTATAAGATTATAGTGTGTTTCTTTCAGTACCTCTATATGTTCTTTTTGCACCTCAATATCTTTTCATAATTACAATTTTTGTAATATTTTTGGTCTTAGGTAAAAAGAAACATATTAACCTTCTCCCTTCATTACTCAGCCTTCATCTTTCACTGTGCACACCTATTTTGCCTCTTTTAGAGTGAAATTCTTGGAAGTTGTTATAGGATTTTTCCTTAGTCTCTTTTACTGAAAAACTCCTAGGAAAAAAACTCCTAGGAAGTTGTTCTTAGATAGATTTAGGTATGTGGGCACTGTATGCATTCAAAGTTTTTTTTTTTTTTTTTTCAGAAAAGGGTATCCCAATAAACAAACTTTTTTATTGGCATACTATATTGTAAAATATCCCGAAGGTAATATCAAATCCAAATTTACCTTCTGAATTATACTATATTGTAAAAAATTCAGAAGGTAATATCAAATCCAAATATAATTCCCATTTATTATAATTATTACAATCATATTATTTATGAGAAACAAAATAATTTCATATTTAAAATTAAACTAGGGAATTGTAAACACAATACCTAATGACTAATGTCTTAAAATGATAATATGGATTTATGTTGACTCCAATTGGCGTAAACTAAAAATTAAATCTCTTACCATACTTAACACATAATTATCTAGTAATTATATGACACTATATTGATAATCTAATTTACTATGACACATGGGAGTTAAATAAAAATGCAGTAGACAGATAAAATTATTTAAAAAATACTCAATCTGGAGACACGGTTTGGAAAATTTAGAAAAAGTGGAGGAATGAGAAAGAAATTGACTTCAAGAAGTCTTCCACAAATTAGGCAATAGGGTAACCCTATTTTTTGGTTAATAGATGGGTGGATGAGATTAGTTTGAGAAAGAGTTTAGTGTTATTGTTCCTTTACTTCAGTTAGTAAAAAGGCAATTATGAAAGAAATGGGAACACATAAAGATGAAGATGATGTGAGATAAAATCTGAATAGCTTGAATAATTTATGTGAATAGAAAAAGGATTATACAACATACTTATTGCTTCTATCAATAATACCATTTTTTCACATTTAAGAAAAAAAATTGCTAAATATATATATATATATATATATATATATATATATATATATATATATATGTTAATGAGAGTAATATTATACTTTTAATTATATATATTAACGATACTTTGTTTAAAATTAATGATCTAGATCTTATTTATGAAATTAAAAAGTTTGTCTAATTTTAAAAGGAGATTATTCATAAGTTGAGTTATATAGAAATATATTTCGGAAAGGATTTCTAAGTCTATCTCAAAAGACATATATCCATCAAATACTAAAAGGGTTTAAGATGAATTTTTATTTTGGTATTATGTATGTCCGTCTATATTTATACTCTGTTATTCATAAGTTTTGTAACTGGAGTATTAGGAGGACTAATCACCTTGAAAGAGTGATTAGATATTAAACTTTGATTTTACTAAATATGTGAACATAAAAAAAAATCATTATTAATAACATATTTTTTTTAGTTTGGAGGAACAATATGTGAAATAGATTCAAAACAATTTATTGTTGTTGCATCTATCATACAAGTTGAATTTGATTGGCCGCAAATGTTGAACTGTTGAAAACTATTTGTGATAACTCAACAATGGTATTTTTTTTCTCCTAATGTATGTGTTTTTCTCTCTTCTTTTATTCTCTCAAATTTCTATTATCTCAAACATTGTTACATGGCAATTAATTTAATAAATTGTGTGGTTAATTTAAAGGAGGGTTTATTAAGTTATAAGCACAAAAGTTTGATAACTTTTTCTATGTAGACATTAGGTAAAGACTTAACTGCTGATAATAGATTATATATCCGTTTTATGCACAGATATCACAATGGCACAGGGATTCAATTTAGGCTATGGATCTATCACGAGAGTGAAAGCATGTGGATGAAGGGACCATTGGGAGGAACAAGACAGAATTGTCTTTACTCATGGTCCTCAATTCTGATCTGTCTTCTGTGAAGCTGGACACAAAAACCGTGTTGGCTCCTCGAAGTGTAAAAAACATTATTGCTTCTGCTCAGTCATTAATTGCATCTCAAAACCAGAGATGGTTTCTCCTTCTAATGCTGTCGTTTTCAGTAAGGTCCCCACACATATTTTCTCTCTCTCACAGACCATGCAAACTTACAGAGACCCACCTCAATAATTCAACTCAGAGCTCTGATATATCCTCTCACAAACAATAATATATATTAATTTGTTAGGGCTTTGTATTTATAGCCCTCAACCTCTTTTCACCTTTGAATGATCCAACAATGATATTTCTGTACTGCCCACATGAGATAGATATGTTTTGTGTATACATATGCATGGCTGAGAATGTAGGTGTGCACAATAGTTTCACAAATTTTAGTGTGTTTCATATTCTTTTACAAAAGTGGTAAAATAAGAAGGTATGGTACAGGTCTGAATAAGCACAAACTGCAAATGGTTTCATCCAATTCTAGTTACTTTAACGTGAGACAATTTCTTTAAGGAGGGTTGACAGTTAAAGAGGGGAAATTATGACAGAAAATTGGAACCAACACTTGGTAAACAAGATAAAGCTAATATCGAATTCTTAAATACTTTTTTTTTTTTTTTGTGTGAATTTGAATTGATGTATATGTATTTACATTATGCCATAGTAATTATCGTGTTATACCTTTATTTGCATTCTATTGATTTTGAAGTGTTATATATAATTACACAAATTATATAATATCGTGTTATACCTCACACAAATTAATTTATATAATTATATTGTAAAAATCATAAATATAACAACGTTAAAGTTAAATATAGAAATATCATATTTATAATATTACAATAACGGTTACAAGTATAAAAAAATATCATATTTATAATACAACAATCAATTGAGAAATTTAATTATTTATGTATAAACATTCTGTCATATATATGTATATTAGTATATTCGATAGAAAATAATTAAGATCACAAATCATGTTGTTGTTTATATTACAAAATAATTGTTATAATTCTGCATAATAGAATTATAATAATTCGGCAAAGTTTTACGCAATAAATTGTATATATATGTGAAGTTTGTATCATTTAAAAAAAATCAATAATGTTTTTTCTTTTATTAAATTGATGCAATCTTAAATCTTTATTATAAAAATGGACAAATTCAATAAATATTACACATTTGAATAAATTGTGCTTTTGAAAATATAATTCTTTATTTTAAAATGGTGTTTTGAAACATAACTTTAGGTGATGACAAAGTCTTCAATATTAAAATTGTGTTTTAAAATACGTTTAAACATAACTTTAGGTGATGACAAATCTTCAATATTAAAATTGTGTTTAAAAATACGTTTTTATTTTTTTTTAGAAATCGTAGCACGATGTTCATCTATTTAATATTTTTTTTTTAAAATCGTGAAAGTACATTTTAGGTTTCTCAAATTACTTTTTATTTCTTTTTACTTTTTAAATTTATTTTTGAGTTTTTTTTTTTTTTAAAAAAGTTTCATAAAAGATTTATAAATTGCGCACTTTATTAAATATTCTACGTCTATTATAAATATGACAAAATCATAATATATAAATAAAATACAAATCTTACTTTATAAGTCGATTTTGCGAGGTTAAATTATACATACATTTAAGATGGTATCTAAGTTATTCACAACTTATTCTAATCAAGTTTATTGTGATTGTTATGTCATTGTTATTGAATTCCTGTTATTGAACTCCTGTTTTTTAGATCACTCACAAATATTTAATTTTACATTTGAGATGTTTATTCATATGCATGAAATATTGTATTAAAATCTAAAATCAACTAGAAATAGTCAAATCATAATATATAAGTAAATTATAATTCAATTTTATGAAATGAAAAAACAATAATATATTCTTATATATAAAGAATATATATATATATATATATATATATATATATATATATATTTAATCTTCTTGATGTTTTTATTTTCAAATTGTCTACTTATTATTGTTTATTTCTAAATTAGATTGAATTGACATCACTTTTTTAATTCATAACCATATGCAAAAAGTATGTAAATTAAAATACAAATATTAAATTTAAACTAAAAACCATATTTTTTTTTTACCTTTAAAAAAAATAAATAAATCAATTCATTAAAAAACAAACAAAGTTTTAGAAAAAAAACTTCCACCACACAAAACCATGTTCCTAACCTTTCTATAAAAAAACCATAAAAGTCCATTTAAAAAAAGCAAGAACTTGCACGAATTTAAGAAATAAAATATTAAACAAGTAGAAATTATGATTATAAATACGGTTCTAAAATTGAAGAAAAAAATATGTGCTTAAAAATTTTGTCTTTAAAATTACAATTTCTTTGCTTTGAAATATGATTTTACTCAAAATGAGCATAATTTTTTAAATTTGCCTATTTGTATAATAATAACATAAAATTGCATCACTTTTATAAAAGAAAAAAAAATCAAATTATTACTAAAAAAATTGTGTTAGTCAAATACTGTCTCAACTACTAAAAAGGCGTTGGTAAATGTTGATTAGAGTCGGTCAAGGATTATTTCTTTAAAAGTAGAAACTATGTTATTTGTGTCGACTTCATACCGCTGATATTAATAATGCATGCTAAATCATTATAAGAACTAATGTTGAGAATTTAACATTAGTTAATATGTGACATGTGGCATCGGTTTACCAGACTGAGAAAAATAAAAGTACATAATTAATAATATTAATATTAAAATATGTTAACTTTTATTTAGTCGACGCAAGTAAAGGTAAAAGAAATTAGATAATCTATTTAACTCCTCATTACTTAGGTATGAAATTAACAATTTAATTTTATTTAATAAATCATACAAAATGACATGAAATAAATTTATTACAATTAAAATATCAAATAATAAAAATTAAAAGAACTTAAACAATGAATTAAACATTATAATTATTGACGGACTAAATATATTTATCAGATTTTTTATCGTCGCTAATTCATCAATAATTTATATTTACGGATGAATTTTAAGAGATGTTACCGACGAATTTGTTTATCAGTAATCTTAATTTTTTTTTGTAGTCTTCAGTTGCACATTGTTATAATCCTAACATAGTAGCTCAATTTATGTGAAATTCTAATATGAAATAAAAATTCAATTTGAAGACTTTCAAATAAAGATCCAATTTCAATGGTAGCACCTGTTAATCAAATATAATTCCAAATCCAACTAAAATTACATGTCCAAATTAAATTTCAGTTGAAAGTTCAAATTGAAGTCCATTTTCGAATTCGAAATCAATTATCATTGCAAAAGTTGCATATCACGGCCAAATCCAAATGAAAACTGAAATTGAATTATAACATATAGACAATTTAAGAAAAAATGAGTCAAAGTGTGAATAAAGTATGTACGAAAAATGAAGATAATATTACAGAAAAGGGAGAAAATGTGTTCCATTTGAAAGCTACAATGTTTCCTGAAAGATCAAATTCAGTAGCCAATGAGTAGTACAGTGAAAAAAAATGGCAATAATTACAATGACTACAAAACTCATGCACATCAATTGGAGTAAACAAGAATGTACAACACACAAAGTAGTACTCAAACATGATTGAAGCACTTAGTACCTGAAAATAATTACCAAATAATTTAACTTACATGGTAAATGAACAATAAGAAAGGAGGTAGTCATTAAAATCTTCAACATAGTGAGAGTAGACCTAATTGATACCTGTTAAAGTGTCGTTAGGTTGTTGTTCAATCACCAATTAATTGTTACTGTATCAACATAGTGAGAGTAGTACTGAATCATCCAAATGTACACTTCTTTGATTTGCTATATTAGTTCTTTCAGTGGTTGCATGAATTCTTAGTGTTGTATTAGTTGCTTTCAGTTACTTCTAGGACTTGTTATTTAAGTAATTATTTCTCAACTAACTATTCAAAATGATCAATGATAGAAGAAAGAAGAAAAATAAAAATGTGAAAACTTAATTTTTTTTATTTCTTGCTTATGTTAGCTGAAATATATTTTTATATTTTTTCTTACATTAAGTGTCAATCAAGCTGACAAAAAAATTTAACTGTTGACAATGTGATTAAACCAACATTATGCTTAATAAAATAATATTTTTTTAATAATATCTAAATTTATACACAAATTAATCCTTCTTTTTATTATTTTTATTTTTATATTTTTATTTGTATTGGTTAAGTCAACGTTAAAATTTACTAACTTAAAGTAATATATAATTTTAGTATTCAGTTTTATGTTTTAAAAAGCGAACGCAAACTAATTGGTTTTTATTTTTAACAATTTGTAGTGTTAGTTTATCATGCACTTAACCATTATTAAAGTTTTTAGATATTTTAGTATCTAGTTAGAGGTGGCTAAATGAACTTTAATAATTTTCCTCGTACATGCTTCTTGTAGTGTAGGGTGAATAAAATTAAGAAGAGAAATAATTGAAGAACTGGAGAGAGATAGAGTTATAGAGAGTGATTGAGTAACAACAATGCTTCTGAAAACAGATAGAAAACGATTTACGGAGGAGTCACAGCCGCGAAACACATTGAATCTATATGTTTTGTTGATTTGGAAATGATATTTAAAGGTCTGGCCCTGAAGCCTTTAGTGGGTATTGTGGAGATGAACATTTTGTCTTTCGTGCATGGAAGTATTCATGCATGTTTTGTGGTGACAGGTATTTTGTTTGGACATTGAATCCGTATATGTGTAGAGCGGTTTGTATGCGTGTACACATGTCGGTATAAATCTGTGTACACAAGAAGAACGACATGGTGGCACCATCACCTTTTATGTAGACAAAGTTCCTAGTTAATTTGTGGGGGCAAGGAATGAGACATGGAATCATAATATAAGGTTCCACTATTACACCCTCAACTGCTTTATAAACAAGTAAAAAACTGCTGGTTTTTTTTTTTTTTTTTTTTTGTCAATTAAGGTTTTTTTTTATTATAATATCTAAATTCACCATGGCAAGTGTGGCAAGTCAAGTC